>Ga0070740_10005654_pt1 | contig 11447 bp, 5 predicted proteins | sample Coa_R2_FD_67286 | JGI IMG/M metagenome (GOLD analysis project Ga0070740, IMG submission 67286) | Surface soil microbial communities from Centralia Pennsylvania, which are recovering from an underground coalmine fire - Coalmine... | ecosystem: Environmental > Terrestrial > Soil > Unclassified ...
ACGAGATCGTTATTGGAGTCCGGCTGCGAGGTCAGCTGAAGCGGAGGCTGCTTCGAAGAGGAAAAAGCGTCGCGGAAATTCGCAACCAGCGACTTCCACATCGAGCCGTCGGCTTCAATCAGAAGCTCAGGCTCTTCTTCCTGTGGCCGAAGTTTTCCTGGTTCCAGCTCCGGAGGTGTCAAAAGCTCATTGCCCATAGTACTTCAACGGGTGGAAAACAGATACCACCCGCATATCTCTCCATTATGGACGACGCATGCCCCGCTTGTCTGTAAGATGCGCGGGGAATTTATTCTCTCTGCGCTTCCTTACTTCCTTTGATGTCATCCTGAGCGTAGTGAAGAATCCGTTTTTCTTCAACCACATTGACACCCAGAACTGACCTCCGAATACCTTCCAATATAGACGCGAACCCCATCATAAAGTTACTTCTCTAAAAGCAGCTACAATAAAGTTTTACCCCTATCGAAATTTCCCATGGGAGAAACGATGTCCGCTCCATCCAATCCGGGCAAATCCACGGTCACGAAAGCCACTGATCCCGGAACGTCCGACCTTAAATCCACCCTCACCCTGCCGCAAACGGCCTTTCCCATGAAGGCAAATCTGCCTCAAAACGAGCCTTTACGCCTGAAAAACTGGGCGGAAACGAAGCTTTATGAGCAGATTCGCGACTCCCGCAAAGGCTCGCCTCGCTATCTCCTGCACGACGGCCCTCCCTATGCCAATGGTCCCATCCACCTCGGCCACGCGCTCAACAAATGTCTCAAGGACTTCGTCATCAAGACCAAGACCATGGCCGGCTTCGACGCTCCCTATGTTCCCGGCTTCGACTGCCACGGTCTCCCCATCGAAATCAAAGTCGACGAGCAGTTTGGCCGTAAAAAGCTCGATATGTCCTCAGTCGAATTCCTGGCTGCCTGCCGCGCCTATGCCCAGAAATATGTTGACCTTCAGACCAGCCAGTTCATCCGCCTTGGCGTCTTTGGCCGCTGGGAGCGCCCGTACTCGACCATGTCAAAAGAGTACGAAGCCAAAACCCTAGAAATCTTCTACCGCTTCTTCGAGCAGGACTTTGTCTACAAGGGCCTCAAGCCGGTCTACTGGTGCATTCACGACCGCACCGCTCTCGCCGACGCCGAGATCGAATACGAGATGCACAGCAGCCCCAGCATCTATGTGAAATACGTGCTGACGAGCGATCCCGCGGCTATCGATCCCGCTCTCGCCGGAAAATCCGTCTCGACCATCATCTGGACCACGACACCCTGGACGCTGCCCGCATCGTTAGCCGTGGCATTCCATCCCGATCTCGAGTATGTCGCGCTGGAACAAGACGGTCAGACCTACATCGTCGCTGATGCCCTCACCGCATCCGTGCGCGAAAACTGCAAACTAAAAGACGCGAAGGAAATCGCCCGTTTCAAAGGATCGAAGCTCGAACGCGTCACCTTTCAGCACCCATTCCTTGACCGCAGCATTCTTGGCGTGCTTGCCGACTACGTCACCACCGACCAGGGCACCGGAGCCGTTCACACTGCGCCTGCGCACGGCGCAGATGACTTCTACACCGGCGCAAAATATGGTCTCGATCAGACCTGCAACGTAGACAACGCGGGCCGCCTGCGCAACGGACTTCCCGAATACGACGGCCTGACCGTCTTCAAAGCCAACGAGCCCATCATCAAGCTGCTTGAATCGAGGGGCGTGCTCATGGGCCGCAGTGATATCTACCATAGCTATCCACACTGCTGGCGCTGCCACAACCCTGTCATCTTCCGCGCCACCGAACAGTGGTTCATCTCCATCGACAAGCAGATGGGGGATAAAAGCTTCCGTCAGCGCGCGCTTGATGAGATTCGCAGCAGCGTCAAATGGGATCCGGCATGGGGCGAAGAGCGCATCGCCAACATGATCGAGACCCGCCCTGACTGGTGCATCTCGCGCCAGCGTATCTGGGGAGTGCCCATCGCTGTCTTCCTCTGCAACCAGTGCCACACGCCGCTCAAGGACAAGTCGCTGAACCAGAGCATTGTGTCTCTGTTCGAGACGGAAGGCATTGCCGCCTGGCACACTCGCGAAGCTAGTCAGCTTCTGCCTGCCGGAACCAAGTGTGCTCATTGCGGCGCTACCGACTTCCGCAAAGAGATGGACATTCTGGACGTCTGGTTCGACTCCGGCGTTTCCTGGCATGCGGTTATGGAAGCCGAGCCTGAAATCGCGCCACCTGCTGACCTCTACTTTGAGGGAGGCGACCAGTACCGCGGCTGGTTCCACACGGCCCTGCTTACCTCAGTAGCCGTAAGCGCAGACCACAAAGCTCCTTACACCATGGTCGGAACTCCCGGCTGGACGCTCGACGAGCAGGGTCGCGCCATGTCGAAGTCGCTTGGCAATGGCGTTGATCCGGTCGATATCGCCAACCGTATGGGCGCGGAAATCGTCCGCCTCTGGGTTGCATCCGTGGACTTCCGCGAAGACGTTGCTGCCAGCGAAAACCTCATGCAGCGCATTGCGGACAACTACCGCAAGCTGCGCAACACCTTCCGCTTCCTGCTCGGCAACCTGCACGGCTTCAACCCTGCCGAACATGCGGTGCCTTATGAAGACCTGCTCCCGCTCGACCAGTACATGCTTGCTCGCACGCGTGAGCTGGTCGAGAAGGTCTGCGGAGCGAACGGTAAAGGCGGCTGGTACGGAGACTTCCAGTTCCACCGTGTCTACCATGCTGTCAATGAGTTCTGCATCGTCGACCTCAGCGCCGTCTACCTCGACGTGCTCAAGGACCGCATGTACACCTTCGCACCGACGAGCATCGCCCGCCGCTCCGCGCAGACGGTCATCTACAAAATCATTGAAGCGCTGGTTCGCCTGGTAGCTCCGATCCTCAGCTTCACTGCCGACGAAGTGTGGAGCTATTTGCCCGCTGACGCAAAGCGTCCAGCAAGTGTCCACCTGACGCATTTCCCCACGCCGGACGAAATCGCGCCGGCAAGCCCGACCCTTCTCGCCGATTGGGAAAAGCTGTTCCAGGTCCGTGATGAAGCTTTGAAGTCACTCGAAGCCGACCGCAAAGCCGGAAGAATCGGCAAGGCCCTCGAAGCAAAGGTAGAAATTCATCCTACGGCGGACCTCGCGGCCACATTGCATCAGTTCAAGTCGAGTCTGAAGGAGCTCTTCAACGTCTCACAGGTTGAGGTGAAAGAGAATTCTTCGAACGGAACCATTCAGGCGATCACTCTCCCCGCAGACGGCACAAAATGCGAACGCTGCTGGAATTACTATGCTGACGATGGTCCGGATCGTGTCCAGCCCTTCGGTCCATGGCCCAAAGTCTGCGGACGCTGTGCTGTCGCTCTGGAGCAGATGGGCTACGAACGCTAACATTCGCAATGCGTTGTCCTCCTGAGCACAGCGAAGGATCTGCTTCTTCTAAAATTTGCGAAGCACCCAAAGTAAAAAGCAGATCCTTCGTCGCTACGCTCCTCAGGATGGCATCATGAATTAGAGGAACACACTTGAAAGACCGCCGCAGCCGGCTCTTTGCCATCTCCGCCATCATCATAGCTCTTGATCGCTGGACCAAAATCTGGGTCCAGCACCATCTTGCCGAGGGCGACGAAATCACCGTCATAAAGAATTATTTCTACATCTCACACGTCCTCAATCCCGGAGCGGCCTTCAGCCTCTTTGTTAACTCGCCCTCGCCCAACCGCACCCGCTGGATACTGACCGCCTTCTCCATCATCGCGATCGTTGTCGTCTTCGGCGTCATTCTCAAAATCGGACGCCGCTTTACTCCAACTACTATCGCCCTAGCCCTCATTCTTGGAGGGGCTCTTGGGAACGTCTGGGACCGCATCCGTTACGGAGTTGTCACCGATTTCCTTGAGGTCTTCCTGCGCTGGGGCCACTGGAGCTACCACTGGCCCGACTTCAATATCGCCGACTCCGCTATTGTCTGCGGGGCTATTCTTATTCTTCTCGATGCGCTGCTGCCGAAAAAATCGGTTTCCTGAGCGATCTAACCCAACTCAAGCCAAACATGGCTTGAATGTGCCATTTTCGCTACCTACCCCCCTCCCCCCTGTTTGTACGGAGATCCTTTTTTTTCAATGGTTTACAGCACTCGCTCTGTACGGAGATTCTTTGTTTTCAGCAATTTAGACCTCAAAAGTTAAAGGCATGGCCGGAGACCATGCCTTTTTGCTTTTCAATTTGAGTCTATCAGCGATGTCAAGAGGGCAGGCTGGATCAGAATGAGGGAAAGAACCAGCCCAGCCGGAACTACTCCTAACCATATTGCGTACGATCACCAGAGACCCTCGTCTAATCACCAACCCAGAGCAGGAAAGGACCCACCCGTGGCCAATCTTTGGCATGACCTCAAGCATTCCCTGCGCAGTCTCTTCAAGAACCCCGGATTTACCATTGCAGCCGTTGCAGCCCTGGCACTCGGCATCGGGACCAACACTGCTATCTTCACGGTGGTCAATGCTGTCCTGCTGAAGCCGCTCACCTATCCAGACGCCGACCGCATCGTCGCATTTTTCAGCACCTATCCCGATGGAAAACAAAGCTCCGCCTCGCCCACCAAGTTCAACATCTGGCGGCAGCAGACCAGCGTTTTTCAGGACGTAGCCGCATACGATTTCGGCGGGCCGGGCTTCAATCTTACCGGCGACCATCCTGAGCAGGTCCACGGCATTCACGTCAGCGAGGCTTATTTCCGGCTCTTCGGCGCGCCTATCATGCTGGGCCGCACCTTTACCCCGCAGGAGGACTCGCCCAATGGCGGCAAAGTTGTTGTCCTGAGCTACGGGCTCTGGCAGCGCCGCTTCGGAGGCAATCGCAATATCGTCGGGAGCGCCATTCAGCTTGGCGGAGAGGCTTACACCGTCGTCGGAATTCTCGGGAAATCGTTCGTTTCCGATCCCGAAGCCGACGTCTGGATTCCCTTCCAGATCGACCCCAACAGCACCAACCAGGGCCACTATTTTCTGGCTGCCGGACGGCTCAAGCCGGGCGTAACTCTGGCGCAGGCCAACGCCCAGCTAAAACTGGCTCATGACCAGTTCCGGCGCCGCTACCCTGAAGCCAGCCCAAAGGAGAGCTTCGAAGCTGATCCGCTGCGCGACAGTATTGTCAGCGAGGTGCGCCAGTCGCTCTTCGTTCTGCTTGGGGCCGTCGGCCTGGTTCTTCTTATCGCCTGCGCCAACGTCGCCAACCTGCTGCTGGTCCGCGCCTCCGGACGCAAGCGCGAATTCGCCATTCGCGTCTCCATGGGAGCTACGCGGTTCCGCATCATTCGCCAGCTTCTGGTCGAAAGCATTCTGCTTGCGGTCACCGGGGGCATCCTCGGCTCAATCCTCGGTTTCATCGGCGTTCGCGCCCTGCTGGCACTCAGCCCGGGTGATATTCCACGCATTGGAGAAAACGGCACAAATGTGGGCGTGGACTGGCGCGTTCTGGTCTTCACGCTTTCTGTCTCGCTGCTCACCGGAATTCTCTTCGGCCTCTTTCCTGCTATCAGCGCCTCACGTCCTGACCTCAATTCGACACTGAAGGAAAGCAGCAATCGCGCCGGCACCGGATTCCGGCAGAGCAAGGCCCGCTCTCTGCTCGTCATCAGCGAAGTCTCGCTGGCGCTCGTTCTCCTGATCGGAGCTGCCCTGCTTATCCGCACTTTCCTCGCCTTGCGCCACGTCGATCCCGGCTTTAACCCGCACAACGTCCTTACGATGGAGATGTCCCTCACCGGCGACCGCTTTGCAAAGACTGCCGGAGTCGCCCAGCTTGCCCTTAATGGCCGCGAACGTGTGAACGCAATCCCCGGCGTCGAAGCCTCAGCCTCAACCTGCTGCCTGCCACTCGAAGGCGGTTTCGGACTGCCTTTCATCGTCGTGGGGCGCCCGCTCGATAAAGGCGGGCAGACCGGCGGAGCAGGCTGGATGAGCACCTCGCCCGGCTACTTTGCTGTCTACAAAATTCCTATTCTCGAGGGCCGCGACTTCAAAGACAGCGACACCGTTGGAACACCCGGCGTCGTTCTCATCAATGAGTCCATGAAGAAAAAATTCTGGCCGAAAGAAGATCCCGTCGGGCAGCAGATTATTATCGGCAAAGGCGTCGGCCCGCAGTTTGAAGAGCCCGCCCGCCAGATCATCGGCGTTGTTGGCGACATCCGCGACGGCGGCCTCAACCGCGATCCGCGCCCGCTCATGATTATTCCGCAGGCACAGGTCACCGACGGCATGACCGCGCTTAACGCGCAGATAGGCCCCGTTGTCTGGCTTGTGCGTACCCACGGAGACCCGCACCAATATATCTCGGCTGTGACTGAACAGCTTCGTCAGGCCAGCGGCGGATTTCCCGTCGCCCGCGTCCGAACCATGGATGAGGTCGTCGTCCACTCGACCGCGCGCGAAGACTTCAACATGCTCCTGCTTACTATCTTCGGAGCGTCCGCGCTTGTCCTTGCCGCCATTGGTATCTACGGACTTATGGCCTATACCGTGCAGCAGCGCACGCAGGAGATGGGCATTCGCATGGCCCTTGGCGCGGACCGCTCGCGCATTCGCAACCTTGTTGTCCGGCAGGGCATGCAACTGGCCATCATCGGCGCAGTCATCGGGGTTGGCGCGGCCTTCGCCCTTACGCGCCTTATCGCCAGCTTCCTATTCGGGGTCAAGCCTTACGATCCGGTGGTATTTGTAATTGTGCCGGTGGTATTAAGCGCTGTGGCATTGTTCGCCGTATGGCTGCCGGCTACGCGCGCTTCTAAACTTGATCCGATGGAGTCGCTGCGGGTGGAATGATTAGACTGACGGCGGGGGTTAATGGAGGGGGAAGAGATGTCCGCCAGCACGGCTTATAATCATACTGGGAGAGCTTGTACATAAGCTCCCGGGGCGCAGTGCATTGACGGACCAGATCATCATCCGCGGCGCGCGGGTACACAACCTTAAAAATATCGACTGCGACATTCCGCACGGCAAGCTGACCGTCGTCTCGGGCGTTTCCGGCTCGGGAAAATCTTCGCTCGCGTTTGACACGGTTTACGCCGAAGGCCAGCGCCGTTATGTTGAATCGCTATCCGCCTATGCGCGCCAGTTTCTGGAACGCATCGAGAAACCGGACGTTGACCTTATTGATGGCCTTGCGCCGGCCATCGCCATCAAGCAGAAGAACTCGACTCGCAATCCGCGCTCGACGGTGGCGACTGCGACCGAGATCTACGACTATATGCGCCTTCTCTATGCGCGCTGCGGGACAGTGCACTGCATCGTCTGCAACGGCATTGTTCGCCGCGATACGGTGGACGAGATCGCCGCGGCTATTCTTGCTCTTGGCGAAGGAACCCGGTTGCACGCACTCTTTCCTGTTCAGAAACCGCAGGAGCAGCCTATCTCGCCGGCGCCCGAAGAGAAACCGAAACGAGGACGCAAACCTGCCGCAAAAAAGACAGAAGAGTCGCCGCTGACCGATGCCTTGAAAGAGCGCCTGACTGATCTTCGCAAGCGAGGCTTCAACCGTCTTTATCAGAACGGAAGCATCTACGAGTTCTCGACGCCTGAGTCACTGCTTGAGATCAACTTCGCGCTGCCTGTTTTCGCTCTCGTGGACCGCATTGTGGTCAGCGCTGACAATCGCGCGCGCATCGTGGACGCGGCTGAGATTGGCTACCGGGAATCCGGCGAAATTTTGTATGAGATCGTCCCGCGCGATGCCGAGCGAGCGGAGCGTGAGCGTCTGCGTTTTTCCGCGGCTTTTGAGTGCAAGACCTGCCATCGTCAGTACCGTGAGCCCGAGCCGCGTCTGTTCTCTTTTAATAACCCTTTCGGCGCGTGTCCGCGCTGCCAGGGCTTCGGCAATACCATTGACTTTGATCTTGACCTCATCATTCCTGACAAGTCGAAGACGCTTGAAGAAGGTGCGATTGATCCGTGGAACCGCCCGAAGTATCGGTCCTACTTTACTGAACTGAAGAAGGCCGCAAAGCAGTACGGAATACCGGTGAATGTTGCCTGGTACGATCTGGAACCTGACCAGCAGGCTTTTGTTCTCGACGGTCGCGGCGAGTTCCTCGGGGTTCACGGCTTCTTCGAATATCTGGAACGCAAGAAGTACAAGCTGCATGTCCGCGTGATGCTCAGCAAGTATCGCGGATACGCGCTCTGCCCCGAGTGCAAAGGTCAGCGTCTACGGGCCGAAGCCCGCGCAGTCCGCATTGGGGAGCAGGACGGAACTCCGAACTGCGGGAAGAATATCTGCGAGGCCGCGGCGCTTACCATTGCGGAAGCTGACAGCTTTTTCAGCGGGCTGCAGCTCACGCATATGCAGGAGGAGATTGCCGGAAGCATCCTGCATGAGATTCGCCAGCGTTTGCACTTTCTCAACGCGGTCGGACTTGAATACCTCACGCTGGACCGTCTTGCCTCTACGCTTTCCGGGGGCGAATCGCAGCGCATCCAGCTGGCGACTTCACTGGGTTCGCAGCTTGTCGGCGCGCTTTACGTGCTCGATGAGCCATCGATCGGCCTGCATACGCGGGATACTGCCCGGCTCATCCGTATTCTTGAAGACCTGCGTGATCTAGGCAATACAATTCTTGTCGTTGAACATGATCCTGATGTGATCCGCTCCGCCGACTATTTGCTTGACCTCGGTCCTGGGGCTGGTGAGTTCGGCGGGCGGGTCCTCGCCGCCGGAACCGTGGGGGAAGTGGAACGCAATCCGGATTCGCTTACCGGGCGCTATCTTAATGGGCAACTGACGATTCCCGTACCTACGCGTCGACGCGAACCTGGGAAGGAATGGCTCAAATTGCGCGGAGCACGCAGCCACAATCTCAAAGGCGTGGATGTAGACATACCGCTGAATATGCTGGTTTGCATTACGGGCGTGTCGGGATCGGGCAAGTCGACGCTTGTCCATGACGTTCTCTACCGCGCTGTCGCGCACCAGCTTGGTAAAGGCGAAGGAGCCGACCCGACCAATCTTTACAAGGAGCTAAAGGGCGTCGAGCGCCTGAACGACATTGTCCTTGTTGACCAGAACCCGATTGGACGCACGCCGCGCTCGAATCCGGTGACCTACATCAAGGCCTTCGACGCAATTCGCGAGCTGTTTGCCGCGCAGCCCGAAGCGCAGCGGCGCAGTTACACTGCCGGCCACTTCTCCTTTAATGTTCCCGGCGGACGCTGCGATGTCTGCGAAGGCGACGGCACTGTCACTGTCGAGATGCAGTTCCTGGCGGATGTAGAACTGCCGTGCGAGGAGTGCCGCGGGACCCGCTACAAGGCCAGCGTGCTGGAGATTAAGTACAAGGGCAAGAGTATCCACGAGGTCCTGAATCTGACCGTCAAAGAGGCCCTGCGCTTCTTCGTTGGCCAGCCGAAGATTCTGGACAAGCTTGTTGTTCTCGACGAAGTTGGTCTTGGATATGTCCGCCTGGGCCAATCGGCAACGACGCTGTCGGGCGGCGAAGCCCAGCGCGTGAAGCTGGCCGCGCATCTGGCGACCGTCCGCTCGACCGGATCGGCAACAAAGAAGAGCGGCAGCCGTGTTCTGTATGTTCTCGACGAGCCGACTACCGGACTTCACTTCGACGATGTGAGCAAGCTGCTGACCGCCTTCCGCAAGCTGATTGACGGCGGAGGTTCGTTGCTGGTCATCGAGCATAATCTCGATATTATTAAGTCGGCGGACTGGGTCATCGACCTGGGGCCTGAAGGCGGCTCAAAGGGTGGGCAGATTGTCGCTACCGGCACTCCGGAGCAGATCACGCAGAACGAGCTATCCCATACCGGCTTCTGGCTGTCTAAAGTGCTGACGCCACGGCGGGAATCTCTACGCGAACCACAACAGGAAACCGAAGACGAAATAGCTGTATGAAGTTGAATAGTGTTCTGAAGGGGCACGGCTTCGGCCATGCTATTACGATGGCCGGTTTTGCAGATATAAAGCACGGCAGGCGAACAGTCGCCAGCAATTTGGCCTCACCTATACATGGTTTCAGATTCTTCATGGCGTGGCTCCTCAGAATGACGGCATACAGTTACTTGAAATTTGTTGTATTTCTGACGATTGCAGTGTTTGCGAGGGCTCCACTCCATGCGCAGTCTGCGCCGCTGCCGCCCGGGACTACTCTGGACGAGCCTTCGCACGCACAATCTGCCGACGATCCTCTGGCGCAGGCCGAGGCCGCCATCGATACGAGGGACTTTGCACGCGCCAGGACGCTCCTCGATGCCTATCTCTCAGCCCACCCCGATAACGCCCGTGCTCTTTTTGACCGCGGCTATATCGAAGACGCGCAGGAGCACGACGATGCTGCTGCCGGCTCCTACCAGAAGGCCATTGCGGCCGATCCGAAGCAGTTTGAATCGCGACTGGCGCTGGGGCTGATTCTTGCCCGCGAGGGCAAACAGGCGGAAGCTCATGAGCAACTGGAAGCCGCTTCCAAACTGGAACCGAATCCACCAAACCCGGCAGCCAAAGCGCAGGCCTTTCGAGCTCTGGCACGGCTAGACCGCTCCAATAATCCGGATGCAGCCAAACAGGAGCTTCTGCAGGCCCTTTCCCTCAGTCCCGAAACCCCAGCTGACCTGCTTCTTACCGGAGAGATCGCCGAAGCCGAAGGCGATGAAGTGAACGCGGAAACAGCCTACCGGCGCCTGTTGAACCAGCAGCCGGACTCTTCCGAAGCTACCGCTGGCCTTGCGCATGTATTGATTGCTCAGAAGAAATATGCAGATGCGGAGCCGCTCATCAAATCAGCCCTTATCCGCGACCCGGACGATCCGGCCCTGAATACACAGTTGGCCATTGTTCTGAACGCAGAAGGCAAGCAGAATGAAGCGGTTAGCGCACTGGAGAAGCTGCATGAGAGGCAGCCTGACAATGCATCCATTAACAGCATGCTGGCCGATGCCTATACCCAGGCCGGTGCTGCAGAGAAGGCCGACCCGATTTACGTCCAGCTGCTGAAAGCCAGCCCGAACGACCCGGCGCTCCTGACGGCACGCGGCGAAAACCTCATTCACCAGCAGCGCTATGTCGAGGCCGTAACTGTCCTGCAGAAGTCCGTGAGCCTGAAAGCGGACGACGGAAACGCCTGGAGCAGCCTTGCTTTTGCCGCTTCCGAGACGCATCAGCCGCAGCTGGTGATCGATTCTCTTTCCGCGCGATCAAAATATCTCGAAGAAACTCCTGCTACCTACTTCCTTTGGGCGACAGCTTACGATAATCTACATCACACAAAACAAGCGGCCGATTATTATCACAAGTTTCTGGCCGCAGCGAATGGAAGGTTCCCCGACCAGGAGTGGCAGGCAAAACATCGGCTGGTCACGCTTGGCAAAGAATAGCCGATAACGTTCCCGTGGCACCTAAAGGAGGTGTCCCATGAGGTTCGTAGCAATCAGCGCCGCAGCCGTTTTACT
>Ga0070740_10005656_pt1 | contig 11443 bp, 15 predicted proteins | sample Coa_R2_FD_67286 | JGI IMG/M metagenome (GOLD analysis project Ga0070740, IMG submission 67286) | Surface soil microbial communities from Centralia Pennsylvania, which are recovering from an underground coalmine fire - Coalmine... | ecosystem: Environmental > Terrestrial > Soil > Unclassified ...
GACATCATGCCGGCGCTGCCGCTGTTTGCCCAGCTACGGCGCTTCACGCTGGCGGTGATCGCGGCGGCGGAGACGGCCGCCGACTTCGCCGGCATCCTTTACACCGACGCCCCGGCCGGCGGCGAGGCCGACGCCGCCGAACCGTTCGAGCCGATCGAGTTGGAACAGCGGGCGCTGGTCACCATGCCCGGCGGCTGGAAGATGTCGCAGTTGCAAGCGGAGCAACCCGCGACGACCTACGCCGAGTTCAAGAAGGAGATCCTCAACGAGATCGCTCGCTGTTTGAACATGCCGTTCAACGTCGCGGCGGGCAACTCGTCGGGGTACAACTACGCCTCCGGCCGGCTCGACCACCAGACCTACTTCAAGGCGATCCGCGTCGAGCAGGCGCACCTGGAGTGCGTCGTGCTCGACCGCGTCCTGGCCGCCTGGTTCGACGAGGCGGCGCTGATCCCCGGCCTGTTGCCGGCCGACCTGGGGCCGTTCGCCGACTGGTCGCACCAGTGGTTCTGGGACGGCCAGGAACACGTCGATCCTGCCAAGGAAGCATCGGCCCAGGCGACGCGCCTGGCCAATCACACAACCACGCTCGCCCACGAGTACGCCCGACAGGGCCGGGACTGGGAAGAGGCCCTGCGCCAACGGGCCAAGGAAATCGCCTTGATGCAGGAGCTGGGGCTGACGCCGGCGCAGGCCCAGCCGACTGAACCCAAGGAGACCAACGATGAAATCGATGAGTCGGAAGCCCAGTGGGCAGCCGCATGATACGGGTGTGCCCAGCCTGCTCAACCTGGCCGCGACCGCGACGATTGAGCTGGCCGCCGGCGGCGCCGATGCCGACAAGGCGCTGCCGCGCTTCCGCATGGTCGCCTACACTGGCGCCCCGATGCGGATCGCCGGCTGGCGCTATCCAGTGGTTCTCGACCTGGCGGGGCTGACTATCCCGTCGCAATCGCGGCCGATCCGCTTCGGGCACGATCCGCTCTCCGGCGTGGGGCACACCGATGCCATCCGCATCGAGGATGGCCAGCTCACGGCAACCGGCGTGGTCTCCCGCGATACGGCCGCGGCCCGCGAGATCGTCGTGTCGGCCAGGAACGGCTTCCCCTGGCAGGCGTCGGTCGGCGCCGGCGTCGAGGAGTTCGAGTTCATCAAGGAGAACCAGAAGGTCGTGGTCAACGGCCGGGCGCTCTCTGGCCCGCTCAACGTCGTTCGCAAGGCGACGCTGGGTGAGATCAGCTTCGTCGATCTCGGGGCCGATGGCCGCACCAGCGCGACCGTTGCCGCCGAGCAGGCTGGAGACCGGAGGCTGGAGACCGAAGGAAGCAGCTGTAGTGCTGCGATGTCTGCGACGACGGAGGATCTCCAAACTCCGGATTCCGACCTCCAGCCTTCAGCCCCCAGCCTCCAGCCTGTGGAGACCCTCCGCGCCCAGGCGTTGGCCGAGATCAACCGCATTGCGGCGATCCGCCGCGTTTGCAACGGCCGCTTTCCCCAGATCGAGGCCCAGGCGATCCGCGACGGCTGGGACGCGACGCGCACGGAGCTGGAAGTGCTGCGGGCCACCCGGCCGCGAACCCCGGCCATCCATGTTCCCGACCAGACGATCAACGCCCGGGTCCTCGAAGCGGCCTGCTTGCTCACCGGCCGCGTGGCCAACATCGAGGCCCTGTTCGATGAGCAGACCCTGGACACGGCCACCAAGCGGTTCCGCGGCGGCATCGGCCTGCAAGAGCTGTTGCTCGAAGCGGCCTGGGCCAACGGCTACACCGGCCGCAACTTCCGCGATAGCCGCGCCGTGCTTCGCTTCGCCTTCAACCCGACGCTCGAAGCTGGCTTCTCCACCATCGACATCGGCGGCATCCTCTCCAACGTCGCCAACAAGTTCCTGCTCGAGGGGTTCTTCTCGGTCGAGCGCACCTGGCGGAACATCACCGCGGTCCGCAACGTCAGTGACTTCAAGACCGTGACCAGCTATCGCCTCATTGGCAAGGATCAGTACGAGCTGGTCGCGCCCGGCGGCGAGCTGAAGCACGGCACGCTCGGCGAAGAGAAGTACGAGAACCGGGCCGACACCTACGGTTTACTGCTGTCCATCGACCGCCGCGACATCATCAACGACGACCTCGGTGCCATCACGACCGTGCCGCGCAAGCTCGGCCGCGGCTCGGGCCTGAAGATCAACGATGTCTTCTGGACCACGTTCCTCAACAACAGCACCTTCTTCACGGCCGCCCGCAGCAATTACCTCACGGGTGCCACGACGGCGCTGGGGATCGATGGGCTGACCAAGGCGGAAGTGGCTTTCATGGAGCAAGTGGACGCCGACGGCAAACCGACCGGCGTCATGCCGGCCATCCTCTTGGTCCCGCCCAGCTTGAGCGCCCTCGGCTCGCAGCTGTTCAAGTCCCTGGAGCTGCGCGACAACACGTCCAACGTCAAGTACCCGATCACCAACCCGCACCAGGGCAAATTCCGCGTCGAGGTCAGCCGCTATCTCGCCAACACGCAGTATCCCGGCAACTCGCAGACGGCCTGGTATCTCCTGGCCGATCCCAACGATCTGCCCGTGATCGAGGTCGCGTTCCTCAATGGGCAAGAAGGACCGACCATCGAGACGGCTGAGGCCGACTTCCAGACCTTGGGCGTGCAAATGCGCGGCTATACGGATTTCGGTTGCTCGCTGATCGAGTACCGCGGCGGCGTGAAGGCCGCCGGGGTGTAAGGGAACGCGGGGACGAGCGACCATGTTCCATCTCCGCGATGGCGTAACCCCAAGGAGATCAACCGATGGCACAAGCCGTTTTCGTTCACGAGGGCTGTTCCATCGACTACACGCCGGCGGCGGATGTGGCCGCCGGCGATGTGGTCGTGCAGGGCGACCTGGTCGGGGTGGCCAAGCAGCCGATCAAGGCCAAGCAGCTTGGCGCTCTGGCCGTCGAGGGCGTCTTCGACTTCGCCAAGGCCACTGGCGCTGGCACGGCGCTGGCGGCCGGCACGACGGTGTACTGGGACGACGCCGCCAACGTCGCGACCTCCACCGCCGCCGGCAACAAGCAGATCGGCAAGGTCGTGAAGGCCGCCGCCGACGCCGATGTCACGGTTCGCGTCCGCATGAACCAGTGAGGCCGCCATGCCCGACCTGCTGCAAACCGGATCGGACTGGCTGGCCGACCGACTGAAGGAACACGCCTCACGACCAGTGATCTATCGGCGCGGTGTGCAGCAGGTCGCGGTGCAGGCGACGGTCGGGCGGACGCTGCTCAAGCTCGATGACGGCTACGGCGGCGTGCGGATGGAATGGACCGACCGCGACTTCTTGATTCACGCTGCGGACCTCGTGTTCGGCGGATCGCCGACTTTGCCCGAGCGAGGTGATGTCATCCGCGAGACGCAGGGGGCCAAGACCTTCATTTACGAAGTCATGGCCCCGGGCAAGGAGCCGCCCTGGCGCTGGTCGGACGTGTTTCGCAAGGTGCTGCGGATTCACACGAAGCAGGTGGGGACTGAGTAGATGGCCGTCATCCTCGACATCGCCGACGCCGTGGTCGCCCAGCTGAACGCAACCCCGTTCAGCCAACCGCTGACCGCCGAGCGGCACTACCAGCCGAGGCTCGAGCTGTCGGAGATGACCGAGTTGAAGGTCAGCGTCGTACCCCGGTCGCTGGCCTCAAAGACGCTCGACCGCAACCGCGACAGCTTCGATTACCTGATCGACGTGGCGGTCCAGAAGAAGACGGACATGAGCCAGGCATCCCTCGACGCCTTGATGACGCTGGTCGAGGAAATCGCCGACCATTTTCGGACGCAGCCGTTGGCCAGCTACCCGAATGCCCGCTGCACCGAGGTGAAGAACGAACCGGTGTACGCGCTGGAGCACCTGGACGAGTTTCGGCAGTTCACCAGCGTCATCACGCTGACCTACCGCGTGTGGAGGTGAGGCATGATCGGCATGACCTTCCAGGCAGCGAAAGGCGGCTTCTTCGACCGGGAGAAGGTCAAACGGTCAGTGGATGCCGGCACACGGCGGGTGTTCTCGAAGTTCGGCGCGTTCGTGCGGCAGCGGGCCAAGACCTCGATCCGCAAGCGCAAGGGCACGAGTCCGCCGGGGTCGCCGCCCTACTCGCACGTGGGATTGCTGCGGAAGTTCATCCTGTTCGCCTATGACCCGCAGCGCAAGAGCGTGGTCATCGGGCCGACGCTGACGAAGGAAGGCTCGCCGGCGCCTCGCCTCCTGGAGCATGGCGGGGACGCGGTGATCGAGGATCGCGGCAAGAAGCGGCACGCTCGCTACCGGCCCCGGCCATTTATGCAGCCCGCGTTTGAAGCGGAGAAGCCCAAGCTGTCGGCGCTGTGGCGCGATTCGGTTCGCTAAGGAGACACGCTCATGGCAGTCAAACTCGGCCTCGACGCCAAGCTCTACCGCAACACGGGCACCTTCCCTGCCCCGGTGTGGAACGAGGTCAAGAACGTCAAGGACGTGACGTTGAACCTGGAGGCCGGCGAGGCGGACGTGACTACGCGCGGCAACGCCGGCTGGCGGGCAACGGTCGCCACGCTCAAGGACGGCTCCATCGAGTTCGAGATGGTCTGGGACACGGCCGATGACGACTTCGCCGCGATCCGGGACACCTTGCTGAACCGCGGCGCGATGGAGTTCGCGGTGATGGATGGAGACATCGCGATCAGCGGCTCGCAGGGCTTGCGGGCGACCTGCATGGTGACGAACTTCAGCCGCAACGAGGCGCTGGAAGAGGCGATCACGGTCAGCGTCACGGTGAAGCCGACGTATGCCGCCAACCCACCGAGCTGGATCGTCGTGCCGTAATCGGAGGAAGCCCATGAAACGATGGCCTGCCTTGGTGATTGCGTTTTTGCTGATCATGGGTGTACCTGCCCATGCGGGCGACGATCCTGAGCACAAGGCGCCGGCAGACCTTGCTGCCCAGAAGGAACTGCTTGACGAGGCCCGGAGCTTCCTGCGTGCAGCACGGGCCAGCATGGAGAAGTGGGACCGCGTTCCCGATCAGCTCGGCTCCGCCGTGTACTACGCGGGCGTCAAGGATGGAGCGCTCGGCGCGGCCGTGGCCCTGGTCGTGATCTATCTGGTTTTCCTGCATCGGAAGACGCCATGAGACAAGCTCTGTTGATCTTGGTCTGCGGCGCCATCGGCGCTTCTGTCGGCGGCAACAAGGCCCCCGACGGCACCGAGGTCCACTGCGACCTGCCGGGCGACCTGCACCGCCGCAACACCACCTCACGCGGCCAGGGCTGCTGCGTCTGGACCTCGATTCATCATGCCGCCGTCTGGCAGAACGTGCCCGCCTACCAGGAAGCGCCCAGGTGGATTCAGAGCAAGGGCATTCCCGGCGGCGCCTACCCCGGCGCGGTCCAGAAACATCTGCCGCAGATGGCCAGGGAGCGAGGGCAGACCGAGGCGCCGGCTTTCATCAATTACGAGGGGAGCGACCTGGAACTGTTGAAGCTCGCCTGCCGGACGGGGCGGATGCCGGGGGTGACCTACTCGTTCAGCCCGACCGGCCGCTATGGCGGCTCGCGGATCGCCCACATGGTGAGCCTGGTCCACGCTGACGACAAGTGGTTCGCGGTGCTGGACAACAACTATCCCGGAGCGAACCAGATCGAGTGGCTGACGCCGCAGGAGTTCCGCAAAACCTGGACCGGCATGGGCGGTGGCTGGGCCGTGATCCTGCTCGCCCCGCCGCCTCCGCCCCCACCGACGAACTGAGGTGAAGCATGCACACGCTGTTGCTTTCGCTCGTGATTGGACAATGGGTTGGCCCGGATTGCGCCACCGGTCCGGTGGTCCGGCAAGCCCAGCCTGCGACGATCCGTCTGACCGTGGACCCACCCGACGGCGAGGTCTGGCTTGACGAGCACAAGGTGCAGAGCCGGGGGCCGCTCCGCGTTCTGGTCAGCCCGCCGCTGGCGCCCGGGCGCCGCTACTCGTACCGCGTCAAGGCCCGCTGGGGCACCACGGAGCGGCAGTGGACGCTGGAGGTCGAAGCGGGCAAGACCAGTACGCTGACGCTCCGGCCGGACCCGGAGGGCTGTCGTCGATGTCCACAGGGCTGTCGTTGCCCGTGTCAGAGCAGATGCTGTGCCTGTCGTCGGGGCAAGCCGTGCGGCGGCGATGGTTGCTGCTGCATGGCGCCGAAGTCGGATGACGAATCCGGTGACCTGCCGATGGTGGAGCAGGACGGCGTCCAGAACTTCGGCATCGACCGCGCTCAGCTCGGCCAGCCGCACGAACGGATCACGCTGGGCCGCCGGGAGATCACGCACGCCGAAGCCAGGAGGCTTCTCGAAGCCGGCACTCTGGCCGACGACAGCGGCAAGCTGCGGCTGACGATCATCGGCTCCGAGGCCGACCGCCAGCGCGTGCTGGACGACCTGAAAGGGCCGCTCGCTGACCTGGCCGGCAGTTTTCTCGTGCAGAACTACGCGCCCGATGACTGGGCGGTCGCACGCGCCGGTTTCCAGACCGGGGGCAAGCCGACGATTTACGTGCAGGCCCCCTCGGGTAAGGTGCTGCACCGCCAGGATGACTACGCCGACGGCGCGGACGGGTTCCGCCGGGCCTTGGAAGCTGTTCGCAAACCGGACCCGAACTATGACACGACCAAAGACCGCGACCTGCGCCGGCCGAGCGCGGACCTGTCCATGTGGGCCGTCCTCGGCCTCGCCGGAGCTCTGTTTTTGCTCGCATCCAGAAAGGGGACCGCATGAACTTCACCAACGTTCCGCAATGGGCCTGGATTGTGTTGGGGCTCGCGGCCGTCTACTTCGCCATCCGCAACGGATGGCTGGAGAACCTGTTGAAGCAGCCGGCGAGTGGAAGCGGCGGCCCGACGACCGGCACCACGCCAAGCAGGTCGCTGTCGCTCTTGGATAGCCTGCAAGGCTACAAGACCAAACTGGCCGCGCTGGTCATCGCCGTCTTGGCCGCCAATGAGGTCTGGCACTTTGTGCCGGATCAGTACGTCAGCATCGTCGTGTACCTGGCCGGCGCCTTGGGGCTTTACGGCTTACGCGATGCCGTCGAACGGCTGAAGCAAAAGGTGGACCAGATTCCTGGCAAGAGCTGAGCGATAGAACCGACTGCCGCCCTGTTGCGGACACTTCGCTACATGGTATTCGCCGATCGCAATCGGCGGCACCTCGTGGCGGCCTTTGCGCTGGTCGGCGACGCCCGGCAGTACCTGCACTTGCACTGCCCCTGCTCGGGAGAAGTGGTGGATCGGCGCCAAGAGGAAGAAGCCGTCTGCAAAACAAGGGACCAGTGACATGCGTACCTTCACTGACAACGCCGGGCGTCTTTGGACCGTCGCCGTCAACGTGGCGACTATCAAGCGCGTCCAGGGGTTGCTCAAGGTCAACCTCTACAAGCTGCTCGACGACAACTTCAAGGGCCTGGGCGAGCTGCTCGGCGACCCGATCCAGCTGGTCGATGTGATCTACTGCCTGTGCAAGGAGGAAGCGGACGCCAAGAACGTCAGCGACGAGGATTTCGGCCGGGCAATGTTCGGCGATGCGATCCACCAGGCGACGGAGGCCTTCCTGGAGGAGCTGATCGATTTTTTCCCCGATCCGAAGGTCCGGCGCAGCCTGCGGAAGATCATCGTCGAGTCCAAGAAGGTGCGCAACCGGATGCTGGACCGGGCAGAACAGGTCCTGGAGAGCTTCGACGCCGACCGCGAAGCGAACAAGCTGTTGCGCTCGTTTGGCATTGCGCCGGAATCCTCGGCATCGACCCCGGCCCCTTTACCCTCCGGGAGCTCTGCCTGATGGCCGAGGCCCGCTGCCGCGAGCGCTGGGAGCATACGTCGGCCCTGCTGGCGCTGACCGCCAACATCCACCGTGACCAGCGCAAGAAGCCGACGCCATACAGGGCGGCGGACTTTAACCCCTACCTCCGCCGGCGGGAGCAGCCGGTTCGCAAGGCGTCGATTGACGTGCTCAAGCAGGTGTTCGTGGATCGGAGTTGATAATGGCCGCAGCTTCGGGGATTCGCGCTGGAGCCGCCTATGTCGAGCTGTTCGTCAAGGACAACCGACTCGTCAAGGGGCTCAACGTGGCATCCGCCAGGCTGAAGGCGTTTGGCGCCAGCATCACGGCGCTGGGGGCAAAGCTGGCCGGTCTGGGCGTCACGCTGGCACTTCCCTTTCTCGGCGCGGCCAAGCTGTTTGCCGATATAGGCAGCGACATGAAGGACATGTCGGACCGCACCGGGGTCGCGGCCGAAGCCCTGTCCGAGTTGCGCTACGCCGCCGAGCAGTCCGGTTCCGGTGCGGAGGACCTGGAGAAGGGCCTTCGCACGATGAGCCGGAACATCATTGAAGCCGCCCGCGGGTCTGTCGAGGCGCAGCGAAACCTGGGGCGGCTTGGGCTGACCATTGCCGATCTCACCGGCCTGTCGCCCGACCAGCAATTCGAGCTGATCGCCGACCGCCTCGCGGCGATTCAGAATCCGCTCAATCGCACCACGATTGCGATGGAGATCTTCGGCCGCACGGGCGCGAGCCTGCTGCCGCTCTTGTCCACGGGGGCCAAGGGTATCCAGGAGCTTCGCCAAGAGGCAAATCGTCTTGGTCTGACCATGAGCACCGAGGATGCCGAGGCAGCGGAGGCGTTTGGTGACACCTTGTCTAGTTTGTGGCGCACACTCAAGCAGGTTGTGTTTGTTGTCGGTGGCGCCTTGGCTCCGTCACTCAAACAAATTGCTGAATGGGTACGCGATGCTGTTACGGTTGTAGCAGCTTGGATTAACGCGAATCGTGAAACAGTGACAATTATCGGCGCGGTGATCGCTGGCGTTGTCGGCGCAGGCGCAGCATTGATGACTCTTGGCGCGATTGTGACAACGGTTGGATCAGCAATTGGAGTTGTAACCTTCATCATTTCAGCTGCCACGACAGCCGTGAGCCTGCTCGGAGCAGCAATCGGGTTTCTGCTCTCTCCGATTGGCCTTGTGGTCGCCGCCGTTGGGGGCATCGCCGCCGCTGTCCTGTTCGCAACTGACGAAGGGAACAAGGCTCTGGAGTCGCTGGGCCAGGGGTTCGAGCAACTGCTCGGCGCGGCGGGGACAGCGTGGCAAGGCATTAAGGATGCCATTGCCTCTGGCGACCTGGCCGGGGCAATGGAAGTCGCCTGGCTCGGTATTCAGGTGGTCTGGGAGACCGGTATTGCCGCCCTGAGCAAGGCCTGGCGAAACTTCAAGTCGTTCTTCGTGGAATTGTTCTGGGGCGCGGTCTACGCTGTGGCCCGCGCCTTCAACACCGCCTGGACGAGCATCGAAGTCGCTTTCTGGGCCGTGGTCAACGCCCTGGCCGACGGCTGGGACGCGTTCGTGTACGGACTGACCGTGGCCTTCAACGAGTTCGTCGCCTTCTTCCGCCGTGCCTGGGCGCGGGTGCGAAACCTGTTCAATCGCCAGGCGGCCCAGCGCGAGGTCGAGGCCATCAACCGCGAGGTCGAGCAGCAGAACCGTGAGGCCCGCGAGCGGCTTGACCGCCGCGTGCGGGAGCGCGCCCCGCGCGTCGAGCAAGCGCGGGAAGCCGGCCGGCAACGCGAGGAAGCGCTGAACCAGATGCAAGAGGAAGAACGCCGGGAACGGCAGCGGGAGATCGAGGCAGCCAACGCTGCCGACCAGGAGCGCGTTGCCGCCGCCCAGCGGGCCCTGGAGGAGCGGGCCGCGGAACTCGCCGCGCAGCGTGAACAGATGGAGCTGGAACGCGAGCAGGCGGCGATGGACCGCGAGGCGCAGCGCGCCCGCCGGCCTGAGTTCGACCTGGAAGGGCTGGATGAGGCGGAGGCCAAGACGGACGTGAAAGGAACCTTCAGCGCCTTCGCCGTGGCCGGCCTGGGCTCGGACAGCCTGGCCGAACGCACGGCCCGAGCCAGTGAACAGGTCGCTCGGAACACCGGCCAACTGGTGCGGCAGGCGCAGAACGGCGGGCTCGTATTCACTTAATCAAAAGGATAGATATGCCGGTCATTATCGAACGCTACGACAGCCGCGAGAGCACCGTCGGGGTCGAGAACCCGTCCGTAGAGCTGCTGTACGTCGTCGATGGCACCGAGGACGACGCTGCCGTGCGGGCTCTGGTGGAGGCTACCATCCCGGCGATGTACGCCGGCCTGGTGTTTCAGAACTACCACATATCGCATCAGGGCGGCGGCCTTTGGGAGGTCACGGTCCGCTACGGTAAGCTGGAGCCAAAGGAACCGGGCGAGTCATCGTTCTCGTTCGATACTGGTGGCGGCACGACACACATAACGCAAAGCCTCCAAACGATAAACAGCTACGCCCCGCCTGGAGAGGACCCGCCTGACTTCAAAGGAGCCATCGGCGTCAATAACGACTCAGTCGAAGGGACCGACATCACCATCCCGGTCTACAACTTCAAGGAAACGCACTACATCCCCATCGAGCTGGTCACCCCCGCTTACAAGGCGGCGCTCTTCTACCTCACCGGCAAGGTCAACGCCGCGCCGTTCAAGGGTTTCGCGCCCGGCGAGGTGCTCTTCCTGGGCGCCTCTGGCTCGCAGCGCGGCCAGGAGGACTGGGAGATCACGTTCAGCTTCGCGGCCAGCCCGAACGCGACCGGGCTGACCGTCGGCGACATTACCGGGATCGACAAAAAGGGCTGGGAATATCTGTGGGTCCGCTACCAGGACGCCGAGGACGCCGACGTGCTTGTTAAGCAGCCTGCGGCGGTCTACGTGGAGCAGGTGTATCAGTACGGTGACTTCTCGCTTCTGGGGATTGGCACCTGATGGCTGGCGACGCCTTCAAGAAGGTTCGGCCCGGATAGCGTTTGGAGATTCCCGCGGAGGCGTACAACGCCTTTATCGACGCGGCCCGCGCCGTGCGCGAACACAAGGTATTTGGCACCGAGGCGTCGCAGTTCTTCCGGCAGAGCGGCATCGTCAAGGTCAAGAACGTGTCGGGTTCGGACCAAGCACGGTTTGCCGTGCTGGGCGTCACCGAGCCGATCATCCTCCCGGCCGACAACCCCGCCGAGTTCAAGCGGCAGGTGACGTTCGAGGGCGTCGTTCCCGCCAAGAACGACCACAAGGGCAAGTTCGCCGTCCTGCTGGAGCCGATTGCTGATGGCAAGATCGGCCTGGCGGTCGTCGCCGGCGTCGTGCCGGTGCGCCTGCAAGTCGATCCCGAACAGCTCTACGACTGCGCGGAGATCATCCACGGCGACACGCAGAAACTCCAGAACCTGCCGCACGGCTCGGCGCGGGTGCTGTGGGTCCAGGAACCCGACCCGTCGGACCCAACAACGCAGTACCTGCGCTGGGCCGTGGTGCGGCTGGATGACGGCGACCACCAGGCCCACGTGCTCATTACCAGCAACGTGCCCGACGCCGACGGCTACTACCCCGGCGAGGTGCAGCGCTACGACGTGGA
>Ga0070740_10005661_pt1 | contig 11437 bp, 9 predicted proteins | sample Coa_R2_FD_67286 | JGI IMG/M metagenome (GOLD analysis project Ga0070740, IMG submission 67286) | Surface soil microbial communities from Centralia Pennsylvania, which are recovering from an underground coalmine fire - Coalmine... | ecosystem: Environmental > Terrestrial > Soil > Unclassified ...
CACAGCCCCCCAAGGGCAAGGACGGGAAGAGCGCAGCGCCAGCAGCAACCGCCAATGCCAATCGCAACCAGGCCCGCAGCAAGAAGCGCGGACGCGACCGCGAACCGGCTGGCCGCAGTGCCTTCGCCAACGAACTGGCCAAAGTTCTCTGACTCCGCGGCGTGGGTATCCGCCGCGGCCTCGGGTCGCGTTCCGCTGTTTCCGCCCGCGCCGGCCGCCGCTCTCCACACCTGTGACGCGGAATCACATCGGACTCTTATCCAACCTGTTGAGTTTGCAGCGTCCGCGAGTGGCACCTGGCGTGCCTATCGGGGGCGCATGAAATTCCTCTGGCTCGGCTGCATGGTGTTCGCCGCCTCCCTGTTTGCCGGTACCCAGGATTCCGAATTCAACGTCAATACCCGCTATACGGTGGAAACGGTGGTCATCTCGGCGGACGGCTGGAAAACCGATCTCGCCCGCGACCACGACCAGGACGGCAAGCTCAGCCCCGCTCTGCGCAAGGATGTATCTTCTTTGATCGGCGAAAAGCTCAACCCGAGTCTGCTGGATGAAATCGCGCGCCGCCTGCGGAAGGAATTTCATGCACGCGAAGTCGAGCATCGCGTGCTCCGCGGCACGAGCCCCGATTACGTGCAGGTGGCCTTCGATGTGCGGCTCCGGCCCGCCCGCTTCGATGTCTCGGTACCGAAATTTCTGTATCGCAACGACCAGGGCTGGAGCGGAGCCGTGGAAGGCACCGCCACACTCGGCCACAACGGCTTCACCGCCGGTCTGGTGAGCGATTCCGACGAGCTCGTCGAGCGCTACACGGGCGCGGTCGCGCGGTACGAAAACACGCGCCTCGGCACCGACCGCCTGCGCCTGCGTTTCGCCTTCGAGGACTATCACGAACAGTGGGATGGCTCGGCTCTGACAGGGACTCCAGCGGATGCCGCCGATGTGGGCGGTCTCTACCGCGCCCGCACGAACTTTCAACCGGAGCTGACGTACGCGCTGGCGCGTCCACTCACGCTCAGCGTCGGCGCCAGCTTCCAAAGCATGCAAAACGAGTTTCCGGCCGCGCAGACCGAGTCCGCCAACGCGGTGATCACAACTCTGCGCTATCACCGGCGCCTGGAGGATCAGGACAACCAGCACGATCTGGATGCAGGCTACAACCTGCGCGCGGCCACCAAGGTTCTGGGCAGCGATTTCGTCTACGCGCGGCACCGGTGGGAGTTCCGGTACATGCTGACGCGCGGCAAGAACGTGCTGATCGACGACGTGACGGCCGGATACATCAGCGGCCGCGCCCCGCTGTTCGAGCGCTTCGTGCTGGGCAACAGCACGGCGCTGCGCGGCTGGAACAAGTACCAGCTCGATCCCTTCGGCGGCAGCCGTATGGTCGCCAATACAGCGGAATACCGCTACGGCGCGTTCGAAATTTTTTACGATTCAGGCGCGATCTGGGATCACGGCGACGGCGCGGTGCTGCGGCATTCGGCCGGCGTCGGCCTGCGGCACGGGATTTTCTCGCTGGCGGTAGCGTTTCCGCTTCGCGAGGGGCACATCGATCCGATCTTTATGGCGGGCATGAATTATTAATGGCGCTGGACGCGCGGAATAACGGGATTGGACGCCGGCACCTGCTTCTGGCAGGCCTGGCTATACCTCTATTCCGGCGCTGCCTCCGCGCATCCGAAGAGCTGGACGTCTCGTTCGACGGCGATAATCTCCACGTGGCCGCGCCCGGCCTGCACTTTCTGACGGGCAAACCGCTGGAGCGGCTCATGAACGCGGATACCGTGACGTTCCTTTCGCAGCTCACGGTGTATAGCGATGAGCACGGCACGATCTTCCGCCGGATGCCCGAGCGCCTGATTGTGAGTTACGACCTGTGGGAAGAGAAATTCTCGGTCACGATTCCCGGCCCGTTCAAGCGGAGCATCCCCAATGTCTCCGCGCGGCAGGCGGAGACGTGGTGCATCGAGAACCTGGCGATCAGCGCCCTGGGGCTGCCGCAGGACCGGCCGTTCTGGCTGAAGTTCGAGATCCGGACGACGAGCCGGCGGGAGCTCGCCAGCGTGGTGGGGGATTCGGGCGTCAGCCTGAGCAGCCTGATCGACCTCTTCAGCCACGCGGCGGCCGGCGAACTCTCCTGGGCGCGGACCGCGGGCCCGCTCTTCCTGCGACAGTTACCGCGGACTCGCACCGGCCGCGGAAAGCTCGGGTGAATCGTCTCCGCAACAGGCTAATCCTCGTCTTCGTGGCTGCCACGCTCGTACCGCTCGCTGCCACGTTGTGGATCACCACGCGCCTGCTCGACTGGAGTCTGAACTTCACCGCCACCGGCCAGCTCGAAACCCTTTCCCGCAGCCTGGAGCGTACCGGCCACCAGTTCTACCGCCGCGAGCGCGATGACCTCAAGCAACGCGCCCTCTCCGGCGCGCTCGCGCCGCAAAAATACGCCGTCCGCGACAGCGCCTCATGGCCTGCCGAGGTGAAGACCTTCGCCGAAAGCCCGGACCCGGAGACGTTCGTCTCCGCCGGCAACCAGGGCGACCGGCTCGATTACCTCGTTCGCCACGGCGACGACGTCTGGGTGTACTCGACCGATCTTGGCGTCCCCATGCGTCAGCTCACGGATCAGATCGGGGATGCGCGCCGGCTCGCGGCCGCCGTCCACGACCGCGATCTCCGCCGCGGCCTGAACCTCGCCTACATCCTGCTCGCTGCCTGCTTCTGGGTGGTGTCGCTGACGCTGCTGGTCTATCTCGCGCACCGCATCAGCCGCCCCATCCACCGGTTGACCGCCGGGCTCGGCCGGCTCGCCGCCGGCGATCTCAAGGCCCGCGTCGAGCCGCCGCCGAACGACGACGAAATCGGCCGCGCCATTCAGGCTTTCAACCACATGGCGGACGAACTGCAGGCCAGCACCGAACGCCTCGTGTATCTGCGCCAGATGGCGAGCTGGCAGACGCTGGCGCGCAAGATGGCGCACGAAGTGAAGAACTCGCTCACGCCCATCCGCCTTACGGTCGAAGAGATGACGGTGCGCTATCGCGAAGCGGGCCCGCCCGGAAGCCGCAACGAAGCCGACGAGGCCTTCATGACGCAGGCCGCGCAGATCGTCGCCGATGAGATCGAAACACTGGAGCGCCGCATCCGCGCCTTCTCGCAGTTCGCCGCCGAGCCGCCGGTCGAGGCCGCGCCGCTCGACGTTAACGCGCTGCTCCGCGAACGCATCGCGTTCCTCAGGAATGCCCACCCCGAGGTAGTTTACGAGACCCGCCTGGGCGACGCCCCGCCCGTCATGGCGGACGCCGATCTGGTCAAAGGCATTCTCACCAACCTGCTCGAAAACGCCGCCGAAGCCGCCGGCGAGGGCGGCCGCATCCTGGGGGTGACCGCCGCCGAGGACGGGCGGGTCGCCATCGAAGTGCACGATTCGGGTCCGGGGCTGAGCGAACAGGCGCGCGCCTCGCTGTTTCAGCCCACGATTTCGTTCAAGAAGCGCGGCATGGGCCTCGGGCTTTCGATCGCGCGCAAGAGCGCGCTGCTTTCCGGCGGGGACATCGTGGTGGTGAAAGGAGAATTAGGCGGCGCCGGGTTCCGCGTGCTGCTGCCTGTTGCGAAAAATGGCATCGAAACGCGTCCTGATCGTGGATGACGAAGAGAATATCGGCCGCTCGCTGCGCATGATCCTGGAACGCGAGGGCTACACGGTAAACGTGTGCAAGTCCGTGGCGGAGTTCAAGCGCCACCCCGATGCGCAGCGCGCCGACGCTTACCTACTCGATATGAAGCTGCCGGATGGCAGCGGCATCGACCTGCTGAAAGTCGTGAAGCAGAACGGCAAGCCCGCGCCCGCCATCATGATCTCCGGCCACGGCACGATCGCGGACGCCGTCGAGGCCACCCGAGCCGGCGCGTTCGATTTCCTTGAAAAGCCGCTCAGCCGCGACCGCGTCCTGCTGGCGGTCAAGCACGCGCTCGAGCAATCGACGCTGCGGCAGGAAAACGAGCGTCTGCGCGAACTGGTCGGCGCCGCGCCCAAGATGATCGGCGACAGCCCGGCCTGGCAGCGCGCCGTGCAGCAGGCCTCGCAGGCCGCCCGCTCCGACGTGCGCGTGCTGCTGATCGGCGAATCCGGCACCGGCAAGGAGCTGCTCGCCGCCCACATCCACAACCACAGCCCGTTTGCAGCCGGCCCGTTCGTGAAGGTGAACTGCGCCGCCATCCCGACCGAACTCATCGAGACCGAGCTGTTCGGCCACGAAAAGGGCTCGTTTACCGGCGCCACCGCCACGCGCCGCGGCAAATTCGAACTCGCCGATGGCGGCACGATTTTCCTCGACGAGGTCGGCGACCTGCACGGCGCATCGCAGGCCAAGCTGCTGCGCGTGCTGCAGGAGGGCGAATTCCACCGCGTGGGCGGCGAATCGATCATCCGGGTCAATGTGCGCGTCATCAGCGCGACCAACCGCGACCTCGCGGGCATGGTCGGTCAGGATAAGTTCCGCGAGGACTTGTATTACCGCCTGAGCGTGGTGCCGATCCGCGTGCCGTCGCTGCGCGAGCGCCCGCACGATATCCGCCTGCTCGCCGAATATTTCCTTGAGGATTTCTGCGCCCGCAATAATTTCAAGCCCAAGAAGCTGGACGAATCCGTGATCCCGATGCTCGAAGCCTACAGTTGGCCCGGCAACGCGCGCGAGCTGCGCAACGTGATCGAGCGCATGGCGATCCTCACGCCCGGCGACCGGCTGACGCGCGACGCGGTCCCGGTCGAAGTCCGCGTGCAGCGCGAGGCGGGCCCGAAGTCGACCATCCAGGAAGCTCGGGAGTCCGCCGAGCGCGAGCACATCCTGCGCGCGCTCGAAGAGAGCAACTGGAACGTCTCGGGCGCCGCGCGGGCGCTCGGCATGGAGCGCACCAATCTGCACAAGCGGATTCGGGCACTGGGGCTGAGCCGGGGGAAGTAGTAAGCTGAAGGCATGGCGACGCAAACCGCCGTTCCCGTAGAAGAATACCTGCGCACGTGCTACGAACCTGACATGGAATACGTGGACGGCCAGCTTGTGGAGCGCCACGTGGGCGAATACTTTCATGGCAGATTGCAAACACTGATCACGTTGTTGCTCGGGTCGCGCGAGCGTGCGCGCCGCTTTCGCGTATTTACGGAAACGCGAGTGAAAATCAACGATCTCCCGCGCTATCGGATTCCCGATATCTCGGTGGTAGCGCTACCCCATGAGGTTACGCCCGTCCTGCATGAGCCGCATCTGGTCGTCGAAGTCGTCTCACCGGATGACCAACTCTCCGAGATGCTCGTAAAGCTCGCAGACTACGAGGAAGCCGGCATCCCCTACGTTTGGATCGTGGATCCGTACCGGCGCACAGCGTTCGAGGCCGTGCATGGCGTGATCCGGCACCCGGAAAACATGGTGCTTTCCACTCCCCTCGTCGGGGAAGTCGATTTCGCCGCCCTCTTTGCGCAATTGGACGAACCGGCCGAGTAGCACACGCCGCGCATGCCGACATTGAGAATGCGCTTCGCCTGATAGGCCCGGAGCTTTACGAACTCGCCGGAATCGGATAGCACCCCGAAGGCGTGCCCTGCACCTGCTGTTGCAGCGTCGTGTACCACGCGTTCTGCACGTCCGCAGGGAACGTCTGGATCAGCGCGTCCATGCGCGCCCGGATGGCCGCCACCGTGCCCGGATTGCGGTCGGCGCGGTCGTGCCCCTCGTTGGGATCGGCCACTACGTCGTAAAGCTCCATGGCGGGCAGCGGCAGGCTCAGGCGCCCGCACGCCGGCGGCTGCGTGAACGCCGGCATGTTGAAGCGCGTGACGTGCAGCTTCCACGTCCCCAGGCGCGCCGCCTGCAGATACACGTCGTTGAAATAAAGGAACGCCTCGCGATCGAGCTCCGTCTGCTGACCGCGCAGCACCGGCGAAAGGTCCACGCCATCCAGCGGATTCTGCGGCAGCGATGCACCCGTCAACGCGGCCACCGTGGGCAGAATGTCCATGGTGCTCACCAGCGTATTGGACTGTTGCCCGGCCGCGACCAGGTTCGGGTAGCGCACCAGGAACGGCACCCGCACGCCGCCCTCGAACGTCTCGCCCTTGCGCCCCCGCAATTGCCCGGGACTGCCCTGGTACCACGGCCCGTGATCGCTGGTGAAAATCACCAGCGTGTTGGAGTCGATGCCGTTGGCGCGCAGCGCCTGTAGCACCTGCCCGGTGCTGTTGTCGATCTCCTGCACCGTATCGCCGTACATTCCCTGGAAGGACCTGCCCAGGAACGGCTGCGACGCGCCCAGCGGAATATGCGGAAACGAGTGCGCCAGGTACAGGAAAAACGGCGCCCCATTCGACCGGTTGATGAAGTTCACCGCCTGCTGGGTATAGAGCTGCGTCAGCGTGGTGAGATCAGCCGGCTGCTGCACCACGTCGTAGTTGTGCATCAGCGGCCGGTTGCCCTGGTCGACGCTGTACGGAATTCCGTACCATTCGTCGAACCCGTAATTCATCGGGTAATACTTCGGGAGCGAACCCAGGTGCCATTTGCCCACCGCCATCGTGGCGTACCCGGCCGGCTTCAGCATGGCCGCGATCGTCGTCTCGCTCTGCGGCAGGCCGTAGGTGTCGGTCACATCCAGCACGCGCGGCAGGCCGTAGCGGTTCGGATAGCGCCCGGTCAGAATGCCCGCCCGCGCCGGTGTACATACCGGCGCCGCCGAATTGCACTGCAGGAACTGCATTCCCTGCTGCGCCATGCTGTCGATATTCGGAGTGGCAATGCTTGAGCCGTAGCAGCTCAGGTCGCCGTAACCGAGATCGTCGCCCGCGATCACGATGACGTTCGGCGGACGCGAGGAGACCGCTCGCGCCGATGCGGCCAGCCCGGTCATTCCGGCGGCCGCTTTCAGGAAATTCCGCCGGCCGGTTCCGAATCCGCTACATGGCGGTCCGGTCCGACGGTATCGATTCGCACCCATAAAGACTAACCAACGTTACCAGCGAGCGCGATATTATCACAACGCGCGCAACTTCGGGGAGATCCCCGTGTTGGTAGCGCGTAAGGTCTTCCCAGTACGACTTGTGTCAATGTTGACCGACGGAGCGGCGCAACGTATCGAGTTTCCCCGTAAACCTCGGATACGTAAGGCCTACGTCGCTGTGGTTGGCGCCGATCTCTACCTGCGCCGGAGCCGTGACGACGATCGAGGCTGGAACCGACAGTACTTCCGGCCCATCCGCCGTCACCCGGAACCTGTGACTCGGCGGCACGTAATCCAGTCCGATCCGCACGGCGCGATCCTTCGGGAAGGGAAATTGCCACTCTGCGCGGCCCTCTTCGGTTTGCGCGATCAGCTTGACGGTTCCGATCCCGTGCTCGGCATACAGAAAGCACCCGTAATGTGAGTGCCCGATGGTGACCAGCGGCTCGTGGAAGCCCGCGGGCTCGGGGATGAAGCGCGCCGCCAGTTCGACCGCGATCGGCGGGTTCAACAGCGGCCGGTATTGCGCGGCCGGGCTGAAATGCTGCGCCAGGCGGACGTAGGCCGCCGGACGGTAGCGCAGGATGTCGTCATAGGGCCCGGCAACCCCCAGCGCCAGGTTGGCCAGCGCGGCATATCCGACGACTGCGGCGATCCCGAGCCGGTACGGCAGGCGCACTTGTCCGTGCTTCATCCGGACCTCCTGCCCGCTGCACCGGAGCCCCAGTGACGCGAGCGCCGCAAAAACCAGCAGCGGCAGAAAATCCACCTCGTACCGCTGCGTCGAGAGATGCGTGCTCATCAGGAACAGCAGCACCGCCGCACCGCCCGCCGTCGCGATCCACAGCACAGCGCGCGTTTCCGCCGCGCATGCATCCGGCGCGACGCGCCGCAGCCTCTTCACCGAGGGAATCCAAAACGCCGCGATCAGAAACGGCGCCAGCCACAGCGCGCCCACGCTCGGTTCGACGAAGTACTCGGGCGGCAGCGGATGCCGCTCCGCGGAATCGAACGGGAAGCGGAACACCATGCGCATCCACGGAAACACGCTGCTGAATTCCGGCCTCGCGAGCAGCATGTAATAAACCCCGGGCAGCAGGTTGCGCACGCCGAGCTCGATGCGGTTCTGCCCCGGCCCGGCAAGCTGATAGCGGAAGCCGAACTCCAGCGGATTGCCGAAGCGCTCGAAGTTATACAGCGCGATCAGCGCTCCGACCACGATCCAGGCTGCGAGAAACGCCGCCGCCGCGCGCGGGCGCCGGCCGCGAGCCGCGACAATCACCACTCCCCCAGCCGCAATCGCGCCCACGAGCACCAGGTGCGGACGGCACGCCACCGCCGCACCGAACGCCAGCCCCGATGCCGCGAGCCATTGCCACCGCGCCTCATCGAGCGGCAGCCCGCGCGCCAGAAAATAGAGCCCGGCCGAGACGCAGAGATATCCGCCCGCGATGGCGATCTCGTACACGAAAATGCGGTTCAGCAGAAACGGCACGGATTGGCAGAAGCCCAGGCCGAGCAGGAGCGCCGCGAGCATCCACGCCGGCGGCCGCGCCCGCGCCAGCGCGAATACCCGCATCAGCGCGCCCGCGGCGAACAGAAACCCGCCGAGGCACAGCAAAAAGCCCGCGAAGTTTTCCGGCAGATCGTGACCCGTCACGAGACGCCACGGCGCGAACAACAGCACCGCCGGAGCCGCGCCGAAGTACAGGTAATACCGGCCGCGGTAGAGCACCATGTCCTGCCGCCGGATGGAATTGTCCACCTTCGGATCGTAAGGATCCTTCAGCGCCAGAAGCTGCGGCGAAGGCTCGATCGGCAGATACAGATGCCCGCGCGCGAACGCCTGCCCGAGGAAATCGTAGAAGCCGTCGAGATCGTAGCCGAATACGAACCTGCCGGTGGCGGCGCGCGCGTCCCAGCGGTAGTAAAGCCCGACGATGAGAACCGCCGCCAGGATCGCGAGGCGGTGGCGCCGGCCTGTGCCCTTCACTCCCGCGCCGCCTCGGCCCGCCTGCCGCAGATTTCCGCAATCACCCTCACCGTCCGCTCCACTTCTTCACCGGTGGTGTAGAAATGCGGCGCCACGCGGATGCCCGCGCCGGGCCGGTAATCCACCAGCACCTCGCGCCGCGCCAGCTCTTTCGTCACCGCCGCGCCGTCCGGCACATCGAGCACCACGACACCGCCGCGGCGCTGCGGATCGCGCGGGGAATTCACCTTGAGCCCTGCCGCATCAGCCAACTCGATCAGGCGCGCCGTTTGCCGCAGCGACTTCTCGCGGATCCGCGCCACCCCGATGTCCCGCACGATCTCATACCCCGAGCGCGCCGCATACAGCGCCGGCACGTTGGGCGTGCCGTTCAGGAAGCGGAACGCGCCGTCGGCATAGCGGATCGGCCCGCTCTCGAAGGCGAACGGCTGCTCGTGCGCGGCCCATCCCGTGGCCGCCGGCTCGAGCTTCGGCCACAAATCGCGCCTCACGTACAGGTAGCCGGCGCCCGGCCCGCCGCACAGCCATTTCACCGAGCCGCCGGTGGCGAACTCCACGCCCAGCGCGCGCACGTCGACCGGCACCGCGCCGGCCGACTGATACAGGTCCGCGATGGTCATGGCGCCTACCGCCTGCGCGCGCTGGACGATCGCCTTCAGGTCCTGCATGTAGGAATTGCGGAAAGCCACATGCGAAACCGTTACCAGCGCGGTCTCTTCGTCGATCAGCTCCAGGTGCTCGTCGAGCGGCCCCGGCGCGGTCACAATCCGCGCGCCCTGCCGCGCGAGGCCGTGGTACACATAGTCGTTCGTCGGGAAATTGAGCGCGTCGGTGACCAGCTTGTTCCGCTTGGCCGACCAGTCGAAGCAGGACGCGGCGATCCACTGGCAGATGGATACGTTCTGCTGCATCGTGACCTCGCCCGCGCCGGCGCCGATGATCGACCCGACGAGGTCCCCGACGGTGACCGGCATCTCCCACCAGCCCTCTTCCCAGGCCCGGATTCCGCGCTCCGCCCACACCTCGGCGTACTCCTTCAGGCGATCCATCGCCCGCCGCGGCATGGCGCCCAGCGAGTGGCTGATCAGGTAGGTCGTCGAGCCGAGAATCGGGAACTGCGGCCGCCAGGCGAGCAGCGGATCCGCGTGGTGCGCATCCGAGCCGCGGCCGTTAGGGAGCGGTGTATCCATAGCTAATATGGTAGCCATGTGCCCGGCCGATTACACCTTCAACCCGGATCTGGCGAGCGCGTCCACGATTCCCGCGCGCTGGTACACCGACCCCGCCATGCTTCCACTCGAGCGCGCGCGCATCTTCCACCGCACGTGGCAGGCAGTGGCGGCGCCGGGCGCCAGCGCGGCTTCGGCGGTCGCCGACGCCGGGCGCTACCTGGCCTGCGACATCGCCGGCGAGCCGGTCGTCATCACGCGCGCCCGGGACGGCCGACTGCGCGCCATGTCCAACGTCTGCCGCCACCGCGGCGCGCTGATCGCCGAAGGCCACGGCCAGGCACAGGTGCTGCGTTGCCCGTATCACGCCTGGTCGTACGGGCTCGACGGGGCCCTGATCGGCCAGCCCGAATTCGACGGCGTGGCCGGCTGGGACCGCGCCGGCGTCTGCCTGCCGCAGTTCCGCGCCGAAATCTGGGGCCCGTTCGTGTTCGTCAATCTCGACCCGGCCGCGCCGCCGCTCGCCGAAATTCTCGGCCGCATCCCCGAGGAGGCCGCCGCCCTCGGCTGCCCCATCGAAAAGCTTCGCTGGTCCTACCGGCGCGATTACGTGATCGCCTGCAACTGGAAGGTGTATATCGACAATTACCTGGAAGGCTACCACCTGCCCGCCGCGCATCCCGGACTCTTCCGCCTGCTCGATTATTCGCGCTACCGCGTCGAGACGCACCGCCATTACTCGGCGCAGATCGCGCCGCTGCGCTCCGGTGACGGCGGCGAGGCGCTCTATTACTGGGTATTTCCCAATTTTATGCTCAATATCTATCCCGATAACCTGAGCAGCAACCTGATCGTGCCCCTCGGCCACGACCAGACCCTGACCATTTTCGAATGGTTCGGCTACAAGGGCGAAGTGCCGCAATCCACCATCGATTTCAGCGACGAGATCCAACAGGAAGACATTCGCATCTGCGAATCGGTGCAGCGCGGCCTGGCGAGCGCGCACTACAGCCAGGGCCGTTACTCGGTGGCCCGAGAGAACGGGGTCCACCATTTTCACGGCTTGTTGGCTGAGTACCTGGCTTAGTGGCCGAGCGCCCGGCCCCCGCCTACCCTGCCGCCTTCACCACGGCATTCTTCCGCCTGGCGCAGGCGTGGACAAATTCCCGGACGATCGGGCTTGCAGTCTCGCGCAGCTCGGGCTGGAACAGTGTCGCGACGAAGAACGGGTGCCCGTCCAGCTCCACCGCCCGGATGTGCTGCTGGTCGTCGATCGCCGCCA
>Ga0070740_10005668_pt1 | contig 11423 bp, 8 predicted proteins | sample Coa_R2_FD_67286 | JGI IMG/M metagenome (GOLD analysis project Ga0070740, IMG submission 67286) | Surface soil microbial communities from Centralia Pennsylvania, which are recovering from an underground coalmine fire - Coalmine... | ecosystem: Environmental > Terrestrial > Soil > Unclassified ...
CTCGGCGCTCGCCGCTAATCCTCCTGCCGCCTGATTCTCCGGCTGCGTCTTGCGCGCGGCCTTCCATATGGCATGGAACGGATCGCCGGGGTTGCCCCTGGCCAGCTCGATCATCCTGGCGATCGTGCGTTTCAGATCGCCCCCGTCGGCGCGATAGAGCGCTTCGAAATCGTCAAGGTCGTGGAAATAAATCAGGTAGTTGAGGAGGACCGCGTTGTTGAGCGGCTCCTTGTCGAGGTCGAATCTTTCCAGACCGCTCAGGCAAGGCGCCAGGCGCGCGTAATCGGTCCTGATTTGCTCGAATGCCGCCGCGCGGCGCTTGAGAATCTCTTCCCGCGGCGCCCCGCTCATGTAGATGCGAAGCAAAAGAGCCTGCTCACCTAGAAGAAATCGCGAAAACTTGAGATTGCTCTCGAGAACCGCGCGCGCCTCTGCCGTATCAGCGCAGTCCGCGCCTTCGGTCTCCGTGAAGAAAGCGAGCGCTCCCCGCGCGCCGACCCAGTTGGCCGCCGATTCGTCGAACATCACGTCGCTCGGCAGGAAATAGGTGCGATGGAACAGTTCGTGGATTATCACGCCCGCCAGTTCCACTCGATCCAGTTTGAGCAGGTTTGACAGCAGCGGATCGTCGAAGAAGCCGAGGCTCGAGAAAGCAACCGCCGACCTCACCATCGTGTCATAGCCGCGGGCCTGCATTTCTCGCGCTTCCGCATCGGCATCCGCCTCGCTGAAGTAGCCGCGGTAGGGCACCGATCCCACGATCGGAAACCACCATGTATACGGGGTCAGCGAATCCCGGGGCGCCGCCATCACCACATGAACGATCGCGTCCTGATCCACGTCGGTGACGCTAAGGTACGCGCCTCCCGCGTTGAGCCCCAGCTTGTCGGCGGCAAACCGTCGCACGCGAAGTACGGTTTCGAGCTTTTCGCGATCCTGCGGGGTAAGGGAGTCATCGGCCAGCTCCCGTTCGATGGGACGGCGGTTCCAGAGCAGGCGAGCCTCTTCGTAGGCGCCGCGCGCGATGTACCCGATGCCGCATCCCGGGGCGGCCGTCGCGGCCGCAACGATCAGGAGGAGGCCGGCGATGCGGGCCGCCAGACAGGCGCGGCGGCGGACGACGGGCTCAATCGACCGCTTCACTGGCCGCCTCGTCCGCAACCGCATATTGCAGCTCGAACAGCCTGTAGTAGAGGCCGCGCCGCGCCAGCAGCTCCCGATGGCTGCCGCTCTCGCGCAGCACGCCGTTGCTGAGGACCAGGATTCGGTCGGCCTTTTCGATGGTCGAGAGCCTGTGGGCGATTACGACCGCGGTCCTGTCGGCGAGAAGCTCGTCGAGTGCGAGCTGGATGAGCCGTTCGGTTTCGCTGTCCACGCTGGACGTGGCTTCATCCATCACGAGAATCGGCGGGTCATAGGCGAGAGCGCGGGCGAACGAGAGCAACTGGCGCTGGCCCGCGGAGAGATTGGCGCCGCGCTCGCGGATCTGCTCGGCGAAGCCGTTGGGGAGCCGCTCGACGAAGCGGAGCGCCTGCGCCCGCCGCAGCGCATCGCGGACCCTGTCCTCCGCCATGTCGGTGAGTCCAAGACGAATATTCTCCATCACATCGCCGGAGAACAGGAACACGTCCTGCTGAACGAGGCCTATCGAACGGCGCAGCTCGCGCAGGTCCCATTCGCGCACATCGATGCCGTCGACGAGTATTCTGCCGCCGGTTACGTCATAGAACCGGTTGAGGAGCTTGATGATCGTCGATTTGCCGGATCCGGTCGGCCCCACGATCGCGATCTTCCGTCCCGGCTCCACGGTGAAGCTCAGGTCCTTGAGGACGGGTTCGCCGGGCCGGTATTCGAAACACACGCGATCGAAGATGATCTCGCCGCGCCGCGGGTGCGGTTTCGCGGGCGCGGGCGGGCTTGCGATCGTCACCGGCTCCTCCATCAGCGCCTCGATTCGCTCCGCCGCCGCCAGCGAGGATTGCAGCACCGTGTATTTGTTCGAGAGCTCTCGAAGCGGCATGAAGAACATCCGCGCGTACTGCATGAAGCCGATCAGCGTGCCCAGCGTGATCATCCGACGCAGCACCTGGCCGCCGCCCGCCCAGAGGATGATACCGAGCGTGATCGAGCCGACGGTGTCCACGCTCGAAAACAGCCCGGTCTCGTAGATGTTCGCTTTCATCTGGGCATCGCGGCTCGCTTGATTGAGCGCGTCGAATTCTGCCCTGCTTGCGCGCTCGTGCGTGAAGAGCTGGATGACAGTCATCCCGGCCAACGCCTCGGACAGGTAGGCGTTGACCGCGGCGAGGCGTTCGCGAATCTGGCGATAGACGATGCGCGCGCGCACCCGGAACAGGTTGATGAACAGCAGCAACGGCGGGATCGCTACCAGCGACCACATCGCCAGCCGCGGGCTCCTAAGCCACATGATCACCACGATCCCCGTCATCGTCATCAGATCCATGAACATCGTGAGCGAACCCGCGCCGAACATCTCGTTGATCGCATCGATGTCCGTGGTCATCCTGCTCACCAGCCGCCCGATGGGAGTGCGGTCGAAGAACGACATCGGCAGCCTCTGCACCCGATCGAACAGCGCAAGCCTCAGGTCGGAGAGCGAATACTGCGCCACCATCATCGTGAGATAGAACTGCCCGTAAGCGGAGGCGAATTCACCGCCGACCAGGAACAGGTAGATCACCCCCATCTTGAGCAGACTCGGGCCTCCGGTCGCCCTGAAGACCGTGGCGAGCCACGGCGGGGGCGGCATCCGGCGATGGGCCAGAAACAGGTCGATTATCAACTGGATGATGTAGGGTTGGGCGAGTGCGAAGGCCGAGTTCACAGGCATCAGCAGAACCGAGAGGAAAAACAGGCCCCGATACGGCCGGACGTAGGTCCATATGAACCCGACCAGCGCGGCGTCGCGCGAATGCCCCTCGTGATGTTCCGGCGTCTGGTCCATGGCTAGTAGCGCGCGAGTTCCTCCTCGAGGAGCTGGCGATGGAAGAGTTCGGCGTAGATGCCCCTGCGGGCCATTAGTTCCTCGTGCGTGCCGCGCTCGGCGATAGCTCCGTCCTCGAGCACGATTATCTGGTCGGCATCGCGCACGGTTGAGGCGCGATGGGCGACGACAATCGTGGTGCGATCGCGCACGGTTTCCTCGAGGCTTCGCAGGACGGACTTTTCGGTCTCCGTATCCACGCTCGAAAGCGCGTCGTCGAGAACGACCACGTCGGAGCGGTAGTTGAGGAGGCGGGCGATGGTTGCGCGCTGCTTCTGTCCACCCGACAGCGCCATCCCGCGCTCGCCCACCACGGTTTCAAGTCCGCGGGGAAGGGTGGCGATGTCGGGGCCGAGCCCCGCCACCATCGCCGCCTGCTCGATCTCATCGGCGTGCGAATCCGGCCTTCCGAAGGCGATGTTGCGGGCGAGCGTGTCGGAAAACAGCATCGCCTCCTGGGGCACCATCCCTACCGTCCTTCGCAGCGAATGAAGCGGGATCTGCCGGATATCGCGGCCGTCGAGCAGCACGCGCCCCTCGGTCGGATCCATCATCCGCGTGAGCAGCTTCACCATCGTCGATTTCCCCGAACCAGTCCTTCCCACGATCGCGAGCTTGCTTCCCGCGGGAACCCTGACACACACGTCGCGAAGCGCGTACGGGCGATGACCGTTGAATGACGGTTCGCGTCCCGCAAAGTAGCTGAACGAGACGTGGTCCCATTCGATCGCACCGCGCACCTGCAGGCGCTCATCGCCCGGGTCGAGCGCTCCCTCCTGCGGCTCGGCATGCAGAATCTCGTCGAGCCTTTTCATCGCGGCTTTCGCCCGCTGAAAAATCGAGATCATCCATCCGGCTGACGTGACGGGCCACGCCATGTATCCGAGGTAGCCCATGAACGATACTAGGTCTCCAATCCGCAGAGTCCCGCGGGTGACCAGCAGGCCGCCGTAGGTGAGCACAATCATCACCGCCGCCGCCGAGGCGCCCCGAATCATCGGCACCATCGCGCCCCGTAGCCGCGCGAGCGCCAGTCCAAGCTCGTTGTAGTCCTCGTTGGCCGAGCGGAAGAGAGCGGCTTCGTGCTCTTCGAGCGCATAGGCCTTCACCACGTGGATGCCGGCGAGGGTTTCCTGCACCTTCGACTCGATGGCACCGAGACCCTCCTGCACCCTGAGATTGCGCTGCATCAGCGCCCGCGAAAGCCGCTTTATCCCGAACACCAGCAGAACATACGGAGCGAGCGAGGCGGCGGTCAGCTTCACGTTTACGCCGAGCATGAAGACGAGGGCGAAGATGAAGGTTCCGGGCGCGTCGGTGAACGTAACGATTCCCATCCCGACCAGCATCCGGACCGCAGTGAGATCGTTGACCATCCGCGACATCAGGTCGCCGATCTTGTGGCGTTCGTAGAAGTCCTGTCCAAGCAGGGTGAGATGCTCGAAAAGATCGTTGCGCAGTTCGTACTCGATGTCGCGGCCGGTATTGAAGATCACGAAGCGCGAAATCCATCGCGCCGTTCCCCCCACGCACGCCACCGCGATCATTATCAGCACGATCCGATTGAGCGATTCGGTCGCGGGCAGCCCGAGATGGGCGAGCGCGGCGAAGGTCTGGGGATGGCGCCGTTGGATGACGTTGATTGCGGCGCCGCTCAGATACGACACGGTCATTCCGCACGCCGATGCCACCAGCGTGCAAGCCATCCCGAATGCGTACCAGTGCCAGTGGCGGCGGATGTACCTGAACAACCGTTTCATCGGAGCCGAGACTTAAATTAGCAGGAATGAATCGTCAGAGAAGCGTTAAACGCAAAAGGATGGGACCCGGCGCGAGCACCCCTTGATGGCGGCTGCGGCCTCCCGCCCGCCCGGATTCGATTTTCAGCGAGGATGGCGCGATTTTAGGCGGCGCTCGTACATCTTCGCGTACTTCAGGAACACGTAGAATGCGGAGGTCGCCGACGCGTAAAACCCGCGGATTCCGTCGAGAAAACCGCCTCTTACCAAGTAGAAAAGAAAGAAGCGCGCCGCCGGATTCAGCACCATCCGCAGCGCCGTCAGCCGGTCCGGCTCGAACTCCGCGGCGGCTCGCGTGCTGAAACGGTTCATCGTCGCGACGTGATCGGTGATGTCGCGATAGCTGAAATGAAGGATCCGCCCCTTCAGGCGGCCAACCCTCCCCTCCACCACGACCTTGTCGTGAGGATCGCGTCCGCCAATGCGCCCGCGTTCGCGGCGGAACAACCGCACGGGCGTGTCGGGTTCGATCCCGCGGAGATCGTAGCGCCCGAGATGATACAGCATCCGTTGAATCCGGTAACCGTCCGCGGGAGCCGAAGAACCGGTTTCGCGCAGGATTTCCTCTCCCAAATCGTGGGTCGCCTGCTCGTCCGCGTCCATCAGCAGGACCCACTCTCCCGTCGCGCGGTCCAGCGCCATCTGCTTCTGCATCACGTAGTTCGTGAATTCATGCTGAAAGACCTTCGCTCCGCGCTGCTTTGCGATCTCCACCGTTCGATCGGTTGAGAACGAATCGACCACGATCTTCTCGTCGCAGAACCACGCGCTGTCGAGGCACTGGCCGATCAGCTCTTCCTCGTTCCTCGTGATCGTGATCAGCGAGATTTTGGGATGCTCGGCCATCGGCTATTGCGGATGCTCGACACGTTCGATGACGCGTGCCGCGATTGCGTCGAAGGCAAGGGAGACAGGATGGCGGTGATTGGCGGCGACGAGCGGATTGCCGCGGTCACCCCCTTCGCGCAGCTCGCGGACGATCGGCAATTCGCCCAGAAATGGAACTCCCAGCTCCGCGGCATACCGCGCCCCGCCGCCGTGAGAGAAGATCTCATGGCGCTTGCCGCATTTGCGGCACTGGTAGTAGCTCATGTTCTCCACCACCCCCAGCACCGGCACGTTCACTTCGCGAAACATCTCCACGCCGCGCTTCACGTCAAGCAGCGCCAGGTCCTGCGGGGTCGTCACGATCACCCCTCCGGCGAGGGTGACGCGCTGCGTGATCGTGAGCTGGGCGTCGCCTGTGCCGGGCGGGAGATCGAGCACCAGGCAATCGAGATCGCCCCATTCGACGTTGAACAGAAACTCGGTTTCGAGCTTGGTGACCATCGGCCCGCGCCATATCACCGCGGTTTCGTCGTCGATGAACAGCGCCATCGACACGTAACGGATTCCGTGGCGCTCGAGCGGGATGATCCGCCGCTCGGACGTGAGCGACACCTTGCGGTCCACCCCGACCATCATCGCGATGCTGGGGCCGTAAACGTCGGCATCCATGAGTCCGATTCGCCAACCCCGCCGCCTCATCGCCAGTGCCAGGTTGACGGCCACCGTCGATTTGCCGACTCCGCCCTTTCCGCTGGCAACCGCGACGATGTGCCTGACTCCGGGGATGTCGCGCCGAGGCTGCGCGGGCGACCTGGCAACGGTTGGGGACGGCTGCTCCACCCGCACTTCCACCGCCGGCACTCCAGGCATCGCGGCCACCGCCGCCCTCACCTCCGAGACAATCTGCTCGACGACCTCGGGCTTGGCGCTGGCCGCGGTCAGGATGACGGTGACGCGGGCGTGAGCGACTTCGATATCCTTGATCATCCCGAAGGAGACGATGTCGCGGCTGAACCCGGGGTACCTGACCTTTTTCAGTTCGGCGAGGATTTCGTTGGGAGTTGGCATTCGAATTCGTGTGGTGGAAAACGGAGACCGCGCTGCGTGCGCGACGCTATCAATCCTATCGGCTCATGTTATCATTCCCGAACCGCCGGAAAAACGACGCAGCATCCCCGGCGCATCCATGATGCCGTGAGTCGCGATCCATCAAATTCCCACAATTCTCCAAGTCTCCGCATCAGGCACGGGCGCGGGACCGCGACGCTTGCCATTGCAGTCGATGAACTCCGCGCGGGGTTCTCCGCGATGCTGGGATGGAGCGTCGAGACGGTCGAGGTTCCGGACCTCAACTCCCGGGAAATCGCGATTGATTGGCACAAGCCTTCGGCGACGTTCCATCGGGAACAATTCCCCGCGGAGGATGGGTACGAGATAGCGAGGCCCGCGAAAGGCTCGGTCGTGCTTCGCGGCGGAAGCGAGCGCGCGATGATCCATGCCTCATCGCGCCTGCTCGAAGAGCTTGGAGCCGCATTTCCGCCCGGATGCCCGCCGCTGTTTCCCCCCATCGACCCCCGGCTGCTCGATACGATCGAGCCCCGGTCATTCGACCCGTCATTTCGCCGGCGTGCGTTCGTATCGGACATCATGACCTGGAACTACGCCTTCGCCGATCGCCTTGAGCTTCATCTGAGTCATGATCGGGAATTCATTCCGTGGATGGCGCGGCGGGGGGTGAACGCTTTTTCCTATATAAGGCATGCGCACGACACGCGGCTTCGCATTGACGAGATCGCCCCGATGCTCGATGCGCACGGAATCTCGGCGGAGTACGGCGGCCACGTGCTGCAGATCCTTCTGCCTCGCGGTCGATTTGAAACCGATCCGTCGTTGTTTCCTGCCGATGAGACCGGAGAGCGGCTGCCGCGCGGGAATTTATGCGTCTCGAATCCGGCTGCGCTCGAAATCGTGCGCGAAGGCGCGCTGCGCTATGCCGCCGACTATCCGGAAAACCGGCTGCTTCATATCTGGGGAGCCGATGTGTGGCGCGGCGCGTGGTGCCGATGCGGCGCGTGCCGCGAACTCTCTCCGCAGCACCAGTACATGCAGGTGGTCAATGCGGTGGCCGAGTCGCTGGCCGCGTCGGCGCGGCCCATCCCCGTGGCTTACCTTGCCTATCACGACACGATCGATCCGTATCCGGGCCTTGAGCCGATGCCGAATGTATGGCTGGAGTGGGCGCCGCGCGAGAGGTGCTATTCGCATGCGATCGACGATCCCGAATGCGAGATCAATCCGCGGTATTTCGACTCGCTTAGGCGGTACCTGGAAATCTTCGACGGGCGATGCCAAGTGTTCGAATACTACGCGGACGCAATCCTGTTCGGAGGATTGGCGTTTGCAACCCCCGGCGTAATCGCCCGCGACCTGCGCGCATACCATGCCCTCGGCATTCCGGGCATCTCGTGCCTCACCTTCGGCGCCTTCAGCCTGCTTGCCTATCCCGTTAATCTGGAGACGTTCGTGCGATGCGCCGGCAGGGTCGGTTCGGACCCTCACGAGGCGCTCGATGAGACCGCGGCCGGGCGGCATCCGTTCTGCGCTCCCGACATGACCCGCGCCTACCGCGCCGTCGCCGAGGCATCGGCGATGGTGCTCGACTACGCGGACGTGATGCGCCCGCAGATGGCGGCGGGCAAGGCGCGGCGCAAGCGCACCGATCTCTCCCGCGCGGCCGAAGTCTTTCGCCGCGCGATCGACGCGACCGAGGCGGTGCTGCGCGCCGACGGAGAACCGCTCGTGCGCGCCGAGCATCGGCTCCTCACCTACAGCGCCGAAGTGATGGAGGGGATCGTCGAGTACCTTGATGCGAAGGAAAGGCCGGGGGCGGAACGCGCGCGGCGCGGCGAGGCCGCCGTCGCGCGAATCGCGGATGCGATCCGCCATGTGCGCGCGATCGATCTCGAAATCAAGGGCACCTGGGGCGCCTTCGACCTCGAATGGATTCGCGAAATTTGGATCAACGCGCTGCGCAAAGGCCTCGACAGCGACATCCACGAACACCAGGAGATGCCATGACGGACGCGGCCATCGGATATCAGCTTCCCGCCGAACTCGCCGCATTGCGCGACCAGGTTGCAAGGATCATCCGCGAGGAGATCATCCCGATCGAAGGCGGAATCGATCCCGATGCGGCCGAAATTCCAGAAGACGACTACTGGCGGATCGCGCAAAAGGTCAGATCCGCCGGGATGTGGTGCATGGGGGCGCCCAGGGAATACGGCGGCGGCGGTCTCGGCACGTTCCAGATGACGGTCATCACAGAGGCGATGTCCCAGCATCGAATGGGTCTGTACAACCCCGGCGCCGGCGTGTTCGGCCGCACTCCGCCGCCGGTCATATGGGCAGGCACGCCCGAACAGAAGGAGAAATACGCGCGCGGTACCATCGAGAACGCCTGGTACACCTTCTTCGCAATCACGGAACCGTCCGGAGGTTCCGACCCCGCCGGCGCCATCCAATGCCGCGCAGTCCGCCAGGGCGACAGCTATGTCCTGAACGGAACCAAGATCTTCATATCGCACGCGCACGAAGCCCAATGGGGCGTGGTTTTCGCCCGCACCGATCCGAAAGCCGGACGCCAGGGCGTCACCTGCTTCATAATCAACAAAGGGCAATCCGGCTTTACCCCGCGCCCGATAAGAACCATCCGGACTTCGGCCGTGCCGAACGAAGTCGCATTCGAGGACTGCGTCGTGCCGATCGAGCAGCGCCTTGGCGAGGAAGGGCAGGGGCTTAACCTGTGCCTCGATCTCCTTGCGCGGCTTCGATTTCCCTATTCGGCCTGCAATGTCGGGGTCGGCGTTGCGGCGCTCAGGATGGCCATCGAGCACGCGCGGCGGCGCCGCACCTTCGGCGAGCTCCTCGCTCGCCGCCAGGCGATCCAATGGATGCTGGCGGATTCGGAGGTGGAGCTCAGGGCCGCGCGATGGCTTACATGGGACGGCGCATGGAAGGCGGACCGCGGCGAGGATTTCCGCACCGAGGCGTCGATCGCCAAGCTCTATTCGAGTGAGGTGCTCGGCCGCGTTGTCGATCGCGCCGTGCAGATCCACGGCGGCTATGGCGTGAGCAAGGAACTGCCGCTCGAGCGATGGTACCGCGAGGCGCGGGTTCGGCGAATCGGCGAAGGCCCTTCCGAAGTGCATCGGATGGTGATCGCGCGCACGCTGCTGCGCTGAAATCGTCATCGGAAAGGACTCGACGATGGCTCTACCGCTCGAAGGAATCCGTGTTATCGACTTCGGCCAGGTCTATGCCGCGCCCTACTGCACCCTGCAGCTTGCCTACATGGGCGCGGACGTCATCAAGATCGAGCCGCCCGAAATCGGCGACGTTCTGCGAAGACCCGACCTTCCTCCAGGCGGCGCGGTCTATTCCTTTCTGATGCTCAACGCTCACAAGCGATCGGTTACCCTCAATCTCAAGCGGCCCCGCGGACGCGAGATCGCGCTTAAGCTGCTCGAAGGCGCCGATGTGCTCGTCGAGAACTATCTCGACGGCGTTATGGAGTGGTTCGGACTCGCCTACCATCAGATCGCCGATCGCTTCCCGCGGCTCATCTACGCCTCGGGAAAGGGATACGGATCGGACAGCCGATGGGCGCGGCTGGGTTCGATGGACAATACCATCCAGGCGTCATCCGGCTTCATCAGCATCACCGGCTTTCCCGAACAGGGCGTCAAAACCTCCGCGACTTTCATCGACATGGGCACGGGGAGCCATCTCGTAAGCGGCATCCTTGCCGCGCTCTTGCAGCGGGAACGGACCGGCCGCGGGCAGAAGGTCGAGGTGGCGATGATCGACGTCGCCGTCCCGGCTATGACCAGCGCGCTCGCGCCGACGCTACAGGGGCTCAAATTCAAGCGCCTCGGAAACCGCCATTGGGGAGCATGTCCGACCAACGTCTATCCTGCCGCCGATGGCGAGATCCTGATCTTCTGCCTGACGGAATCCCATTGGCGCACGCTGGCCCGGCTGATGGGCCACGAGGAGCTTATCGCGGATCCGCGGTGCGCCTCCCACGCCACGCGGCTGCGAATCGCCGACGAGCTGGATTCGATTGTCGGAGAATGGACCCGCGGCCGCACCCGCGACGAGATGATCCGGATCCTCATCGAGGAGGGAGTGCCATGCGCTCCGGTCCGGTCGCTCGAGGAAGTCGCCGCGGATCCCGAGCTCACAAGCCGAGGGACGCTTATCGACAGCGAATTCCCGTCGCGCGGGCCGATTCGGGTCGTCGGCTCTCCAATAAAGCTTTCGGAAGCTGCTCAGCCGGACTCGCGCACCTTGCGGCGGCCTCCCGCGCTTGGGGAGCATACGCGCGAAGTCCTCGAATCAATCGGAATAGATACCCTGGAATTCGAACGCCTGCGCGCCGACGGCGTGGTCTGAAATTCGTGTCGAGCGGGAGCACCGCCGCCGCGATCAGGCGGCGTGCGGACGGCGATGCTTTCTCGGGCGGCCGGGAGGGAATGCGCTCGCGCGCTTGCGCCGCCGCGGCTTTACATTGAGCCGATCCAGCATCCGGAAATATGCGTTGCGGAAAATTTCCAGGACCCAAAGAATCGTCATTCCCAGGGTCAGCCCGATTCCCTGGATAAACTCTTTGATAAAGCCCCAGGTAGTGAGCCGTTCGATTTCGAGATGCACGGGGCTTGGTTCGTGAGTCGTATCCATCAGCCAAAAAGACTAAGCGGCGGAGCGCATCGATTCAAGGCGCTCCGCCGCTT
>Ga0070740_10005672_pt1 | contig 11410 bp, 11 predicted proteins | sample Coa_R2_FD_67286 | JGI IMG/M metagenome (GOLD analysis project Ga0070740, IMG submission 67286) | Surface soil microbial communities from Centralia Pennsylvania, which are recovering from an underground coalmine fire - Coalmine... | ecosystem: Environmental > Terrestrial > Soil > Unclassified ...
GGGCCGACCTCGATCGCGTCAATGCGCTGATCCTGGAGCGGATGCAGAGCTCGGTCGGGCTCATTCCGCAGCTCGCCGGGCATATCGTCGCCGCCGGGGGAAAGCGGCTGCGCCCGATGCTGACGCTGGCGAGCGCGCGGATGTGCGGCTATCGCGGCGCACGCCACGTCGCGCTCGCCGCCGCCGTCGAGTTCATCCATACCGCGACGCTGCTGCACGACGACGTGGTCGATGCGAGCGACCTGCGGCGCGGGCTCGCGACCGCCAACGCGGTCTGGGGCAACAAGCCGTCGGTGCTGGTCGGCGACTTCCTGTTCAGCCGCGCCTTCCAGCTCATGGTCGAGGACGGATCCATCCAGGTGCTGGAGATCCTGTCGCGCGCCTCCGCGGTGATTGCCGAGGGCGAGGTGCTGCAGCTCGTGACGTCGAACGACATCGACACGACCGAAGAGGCTTATCTTCGCGTGATCGACGCCAAGACGGCGGAGCTCTTCGCCGCCGCCAGCCGGATCGGCGCGGTCCTGGGCGAGCGCGGCGAGGCCGAGCTCAACGCGCTCGAAAGTTATGGCCGCAATCTCGGCATCGCGTTCCAGCTCGTCGATGACGTGCTCGACTATTCCGCGCGCGAAGCAGAGCTCGGCAAGACGATCGGCGACGATTTTCGCGAGGGCAAGATCACGCTGCCCATCGTGCTGGCGCTCCGGGAGGCGGACGAGCGCGAGCGGCAGTTCTGGCGCCGCACGCTCGAGCAGCTCGAGCAGCGCGACGACGATCTCGAGCGCGCGATCGCGATCCTGAAGCGCCGCGGCACGCTCGAGGCGACCCGCATCCGCGCCGCGGAATATGCGGGCCAAGCGCGCCGCGCTCTCCTTCTGTTCCGTCCCGGACCGGAGCAGGAGGCGCTCGCGGAGGTGATCGACTTCTGCCTCGAGCGCGGCTACTGACGGGCATTATTGGTTGCGCCAACGCGGATTACGCGTTATATCGCGCGACGCCGGAGTGTAGCTCAGCCTGGTAGAGCACCGCTTTCGGGAGGCGGGGGCCGGAGGTTCAAATCCTCTCACTCCGACCAAGTCCCATCCCGCATCGTCACGGCGAGCGAAGAGACGCCATCTCCCGCGAGGTCGGCAGATCGCTTCGTCGCGCGCGTCGGAACGATGCCGGGGCGTCGCGGCCCGTGATCGCCGATCGGAGGCGCAGATCGATGAGCATCGAGAATGACCTGCGCGGCGTGACGCGGCAGGCGCGACCGATCGGCGCCGGCTGGCTCGCGGCGCATCCCTGGATCGCCATCGGCTTCATCGCGGCGACCGCGACCACGTTCGCGCTGGGCTCGACGGTGATCCGCTACGCCTACGACGCCGGCGCCGGAACGCTCACCATCGTGATGGTGCGCACCACGGTGGCGGCGCTGGGGCTTGGCCTGATGCTCGCGCTGCTGCGGGTGCCGCTCCGGTTCAACCGGCGCGAACGCTGGGCGTCGGTGCTGATCGGCCTGTTCATGGCGGGATATTCCGGCGCCTTCTACATGGGCATGGAGTTCATGCCGGTCGGGCTCACGGTGGTGACGTTCTACACCTATCCGCTGATCACCGGCCTGTTCAGCTGGCTCACCGGGAAGGAGCGGTTCGGCGTCGCCGGCGCGATCGCATTGCCGCTGGCGTTCTTCGGCCTGCTGCTCGCCCTCGACGTGTCCGGCCGGAGCTTCAGCCTCGAGGGCGCGGCCTGGGCGATGCTGGGCTCGCTCGGCTTCTCCGGCGTGCTGATCCTTTCGGCCTGGCTCCTGCCGCAGCGCAGCGACACGCGGCCGCGCACGCTCGTCATGCTCGCCACCGCCAGCGCCGTGGCGATCGTCGCTTCGCTCGCGAGCGGCGAGATCTGGTTCCCGACCACGCCGCTCGGCTGGAGCGCGCTGCTGGGATCCGCGCTCTGCTACACCGTGGCGATGACCTCGGTGCTGTTCGCGGCCTCCGTTCTGGGCGCGACGCGCGTCGCGGTGGTGATGAATGTCGAGCCGATCGCGAGCCTCGTCCTGACCTTCCTCATCCTCGGCGAGCGGCTTGGACCGCTGCAGCTTCTGGGGGCGGCGCTGGTGATCGGCGCCATCTTCCTGTTCCGGCCGCAGCGCGCGCCCGGCTGAACCTCGCGGAGCCGGTCACGGATCACTCGCGGCGAGCGCCTCGCTCACCGACCGGCGGCGCGCGAAATTCGCGGCGTAGGCGGCGGCGAGCGCGGGCGAGCGCACGATCAACAGGTTCTCGGCGTTGCAGCACTCGGCGCGCGCCGAGAAGTTGAAGCTGCCGGTGATCACGGTCGTGCCGTCGATCACGATCACCTTGTTGTGCGCGATGCGCGGTTTGCGGTCGACGAAAACGGGAATGCCGGCGGCGCGAACCGCGGTCACTCCTTCGCCGCGCTGGCGCATGCTGGTCTTGTCGACGATCACCGTCACCGGCACGCCCCGCCGGTAAGCGGCGATGATCGCCGCGATGATGCGCCGCTCGGTGAAATTGTAGGCCTGCACGAGGAGCGACGCGGACGCGGCGTCGATCTCGCGCACGATGAGCGCGGCGCAGTCGGCGCCTTCGGTCGAGTGGTTGCCGGTGGTGAAGCAGACCTCGCCGGGCCCGAGATCGCCGACCGCGACGATGCCCTGCGCCGCCGATGAAGCGGGCCCCAGCGCCGCGCCCACGCAGGCGGCCAGCGCCAGCCGGCGCCAGTACCGGCGTATGCAGCGATCCGACATGGCGGAGCATAGTCGATTGCGCGGCGGATCGCGCGGGAAATCGACGTGGGAGGGCGCTCAGGGGCCGTAGGCGAGCTGGACGATGAAGCTGTCCTTGCGCGCTGCATAGGACTTGGCATCGTAGACGCGCGGCTCGGCATGGACGAGCCGTGCGTCGACGCCGCTCTTGACGAAGGCCTCGGTGATCACCGCGATGCGCTGCTGCGTCAGGGCCGGGAGCGCATCGCTGCCCTCGGCCGCGGCGGTCACGATGATCGAGGATGGCCGATGCCGGCCGGCCTGGGCGACGGCGTGGTCGAGCCCGAGCACGCCTTCGTCCGAGGGCGCGGGCGTGTTCGCCAGGAAGGTGATCACGAAATAATCGGAATGGCCGGGCTCGTGCGCGCCGCACGCGGAGAGCAGCGCCGCCGCCATAAAAACGCCTATTAATCTTTTCAGTGTAAGGAACTGCATGCGGCGGAAACCTATCCTCAGAAAGTACCGCGAGGCTAGGGCGGAAATGGCCGCACCGCTTGCAGGAGACACGCCCGATGGGGCAAGCTTCGGCGCGTAGGGAGCATCGGCGGATGCGGGGTCAGGACAGCGAGCCCATCGAGCTTCGGCCGGGCCAGGCCGCGCGCGAGGCCGCTCGGATGGCCGAGGTCGAGCAGTGGGCGTGGCGCAGGGTGCGCTCGCTGCGCGCGTTCTATAGCCATCTCACGGCCTACGTCCTGGTTAATTTTGTGCTCTTTCTGATCGATTCGACGACCGCGGGGCCGGCATGGTTCTACATCCCCTTGACCGGCTGGGGCCTGCTGTTGTGTCTGCACGCGCTCCACGCCTACGAGATGTTGCCGTGGACGACCCAGGATTGGGAGCAGCGCAAGGTGCGCGACCTGATCGACACGCGGCTCAGGCGCTGATCGGCGCTGGCATCGCGTTGTCGGCTCGGCCATAATCACCGCATGCAATTCGCAATGATCTCTCATCGCAGGCTCAGCGCCATCGCCGCCGCCTTGCTGCTGGCGCTCGCGGGTTGTAACGATGTGCCGCAGGGCGCAACGAAGAGCGATGCCGACCTCGCGCTCTACCGCAGCGTGATCGATCGCGTGCGCTCGAGCTACGTCGAGCCCGTGACCGAGGACAAGCTGGTCGCCAACTCGCTCAAGGGCATGCTGAATGGGCTCGACCCGCACTCCGACTACATGACGGAGAGCGAGTACCAGGACATGCTCGACGACAGCCAGGGCGAGTTCGCCGGGATCGGCGCCGAGCTCACGCGAGAGGACAACCACCCCAAGGTGATTTCGCCGATCGAGGACACGCCCGCGGCGCGGGCCGGCATCAAGCCGGGCGACATGATCCTCCGGATCGACGGCAAGCTCACCGACGGGCTCAGCCTGCGCGACGCGGTGGACCAGCTCCGCGGCCCGGTCGGCACGAAGGTGGACATCACCATCGGCCGCCGCGACGCGAAGCCCTTCGAAGTGAAGCTCACCCGCGCGATCATCCACGTGGCCTCGGTGAAGTGGCGGCTCGAGCCCGACCACATCGGCTATGCCCGCATCACCAGCTTTGCCGAGAAGACCCAGCGAGAGCTCGTCGCGGCGCTCGACCAGATGCAGCAGCAGGCGGGCGGCAAGCTCGACGGGTTCGTGCTCGACCTGCGCAACGACCCGGGCGGACTGCTCGACGAGGCGGTGCGCGTCGCCGGCGATTTCCTCGATGGCGGCGTGGTGGTCTCGACCCGCGGCCGCGACGAGGACGACGACCGGATCTACCGGGCGCCTGCGAGCGGCGACCGCCTGAAGGGCGTGCCGATGGTGGTGCTGATCAACGGCGCCTCCGCCTCGGCATCGGAGATCGTCGCCGGCGCGCTGCAGGATCGCCACCGCGCCGAGATCGTCGGCACCAAGAGCTTCGGCAAGGGCTCGGTGCAGACCATCATCCCGCTCGACGGGCACGGCGCGCTGCGGCTCACCACCGCGCGCTACTACACGCCGTCCGGCCGCTCGATCCAGGCGCGCGGCATCGTGCCGGACAAGATCGTGACGCTGCCGAAGAACGAGGCGAGCGCGGAAGCGGAAGTGATGCACGAGGCCGATCTGCGCGGCGCGCTCGACGTGAAGGTACCGGTGTCGAACGCCGCCAGCCGCGCGCCCGCCGACGGCGGCGACGAGGAGGCGAGCATCGATCCCTCGATCATCGGCAGCGACAAGGACTATCAGCTCACGCGGGCGCTGGCGATGGTCCGCGACATCGCGCGGCGCCCGGTGGCGCAGGCTCAGCCCTCGGGCAGCCGGTAGCCGGCGAAGTCCTGGCGCAGCTTGGTCTTGAGCAGCTTGCCCGTGGCGGTGTGCGGCAGCGCCTCGACGAACACCACGTCGTCCGGCACCCACCATTTCGCGACCTTGCCGTCGTAGAACGCCAGGAGCTCTTCGCGCGTGAGCCGCGCGTCGGCGCGGCGCTGCACGACGAGGAGCGGACGCTCCGACCATTTCGGGTGCGGGACGCCGATCACCGCCGCCTCCGCCACCCCGGGATGGCCGACCGCGACATTCTCGAGCTCGATCGAGCTGATCCATTCTCCGCCGCTCTTGATCACGTCCTTGGAGCGGTCGGTGATCTGGATGTAGCCGTCCGGATCGATGGTGGCGACATCCCCGGTCGGGAACCATCCGTCCTTGAGCGCCGTCTGCGTCTCCTTGAAATAGCCGCGCGCGATCCACGGGCCGCGCACCATCAGGTCGCCGAACGCCTTGCCGTCCCACGGCAGTTCGCGCCCCTCGGCATCGACGATCTTGAGGTCGACGCCGAAGATCGTCCGACCCTGTTTGATCTTCACCGCCCGGCGCGCGGCGACCGGCAGGCCGACATGCTTGCGCTTGAGCTGCGACACCGATCCGACCGGGCTCATCTCGGTCATGCCCCAGCCGTGCAGCACCTCGATGCCGTAATCCTGCTCGAAAGCCTGCAGCATCGCCGCCGGCACCGCCGAGCCGCCCACCAGCACGCGGTTCACGCTCGAGAGCCGGCAGCGGTTATCGCGCAGGAATTGCAGGAGGCCGAGCCAGACGGTGGGGACCCCCGCCGTGAAGGTCACTCCCTCGGACTCGATGAGCTCGTAGAGGCTCCGCCCGTCGAGCGCGGCGCCCGGCATCACCATGCCTGCCCCCACCATCATGCAGATATAGGGCAGCCCCCATGCGTTGGCGTGGAACATCGGCACCACCGGCAGCACCACGTCGCGCGCGGAGAGCGCCAGCGTATCGGCGAGCGCGCCGGCATAGGTGTGCAGCAGGGTCGAGCGGTGCGAGTACAGCACGCCCTTGGGATTGCCGGTGGTGCCCGAGGTGTAGCAGAGCGACGAGGCGGTGTTCTCATCAAAGCGCGGCCACGTGAACGCGTCGCTTTCGGCCATGACCAGCGCCTCGTAGCAGAGCGAGCCGGCCGGCGCCTGCGCCATGTGCGCCCCGTCGGTCATCGCCACCCAGGCCTTCACCCCCGGACAGAGCGGCCGCACCGCCTCTACCAGCGCGGCGAAGCTCAGATCGAAGAAGATGCAGGCATCCTCGGCGTGATTGATGATGTAGACGATCTGGTCCTGAAACAGCCGCGGATTGATGGTGTGGCACACCGCGCCCATGCCGGAGCTCGCGAAATAGATCTCGACATGGCGAAACCCGTTCCAGGCCAGCGTGCCCACCCGGTCGCCGGCGGCGACCCCCAGCCGCTCGAGCGCGTTGGCGAGGCGCCGCGCGCGCGCATGGGTCTCGCGGAAGCTCGCGCGGTGGATCGGCCCCTCGATCGTCCGCGACACCAGCGCGACATCGCCGTGATGCCGGTCCGCATGCTCGATCAGCGTCGACACCAGCAGCGGGTGGTCCTGCATCAGCCCGAGCATGGCTTCCTCCCTGCGCCCCCCTTGTTCCATCGGGTAGCGCCTTGTCCCAAAAGCCTAATGCCACGCGGCCGGAGGCGTAAAGGGGAGGGCGTGACGGGCGCCTCCCGCGTCCCCATCTCTAGGGCGGCCGGCGCGCCGCCCCGGTCCCCTCCCCTTGCGTGGGCGGGGGGGATGGGATAGGGGTTGGAGGCCGGCCCTGGGATCAATTGCTCACGCGCTTCAATGGCATGGACGCCGCCGACCCGACCACCCGCGACAACGCCAAGCTCCACGTCAGCACGCTGCTGGTGGCCTCGGAGCGGGCGCTCTCCAATGCGCTCGACGAGCTGGGCTTCGCCCAGGACGACGACCGCGTCATCGAGCATGAGGGGCGGCTCGCCTTCATCACCTGCAGCCACGATCCCGATTGCGACGACCTCTATGCGCTGATCTCCGAGCTCGCCGCGCGCGGTGAGACCTGGGAGCTGCAATTCCGCATCGACACCGGCGAGGGCCGCGCGATCTTCCAGCGACTGGCGCGGCACCAGCCGGTGGAGGCGGTGGATTCCGTGCTGCCGCCCGAGACCGCGCCCGAGGCGGAGCAGCTTCCGGCGCACGATCTCGAGACCGAGGCCGGCAAGGCGCGGCTGCGCAAGGCGCTGGGGCGGGTCGATCCCGCGGAGGTGTTCGTCACGATCGGCTCCAACCCGGCGGGGCGCGCGTCGGCGGTGGTGCTGCGGCGCAATCCGCGCGGCGCGCTCGCCGCCGCCACGGGCGCCGACGAGGCAAGCCTGCGCGCGGCGATCCGCGAGATCCTGCCGACCGTGATGTTCTCTGTGGCGATGAAGCCCACGGCCGGATGAGCCGGCCGGATCACGCCAACAATTTCGACCTGCTGCGCCTCGTCGCCGCAACGAGCGTGATCTTCTCGCACGCCTTCCTGATCGCCGACGGCAACGACGCGCACGAGCCGCTCATCCTTCTGACCGGGCGGCAGTCGATCCTCGGGCTGTGCGGCGTGTTCGTGTTCTTCGCGATCAGCGGCTTCCTGGTGACGCAGAGCTGGGAGGCGACGAAGGGGCCGCTGCGCTATCTCGCGAAGCGCGCGCTGCGGATTTTCCCCGGGCTCGTCGTGGCGCTCGTGCTGTCGGCCTTCGTGCTGGCGCCGCTGGTGACGACGCTGCCGCTCGGCCAGTATCTGCACCGGCCGGAGCCGTGGCGCTATGTGATCTGGAACACGCTGCTCGACCTTCGGGTGCACGAGCTGCCGGGCGTGATGTTCGTCGACAACCCGGTGGGGCTCGAGATCAACGGCTCGCTCTGGACGCTGCGCTACGAGGTCGAGATGTACCTCATGGTGACGGCGCTCGGCCTCTGCGGGCTGCTGCGCGTTCCCGTGCTGCTCGCGCTCTTCGCGCTGGGGCTCGCCTGCATCTATTTCCCGGCGCTCGACGTCCTCGGCGGCTGGGGCTGGCTGCTCGCGTTCTTCACCGTGGGGATGCTGCTCTACAAGCTGCGCGACACGCGCGTCTTCGATGGCCGGATCGCGCTCGCGGCGCTCGCCGCCCTCGCGCTCGGCATCCCGCTGCGGCAGTTCATCCTGTTCTTCGCGCCGTTCGGCTGCTACCTCGCGCTCTGGCTCGCGCTCACCCCGCGCCTGCCGGTGGTGCGCGCGGCGCGGTTCGGCGATCTCTCCTACGGGCTTTACATCTATGGCTGGCCATCGGAGCAGGCGGTGATCTGGGCCTTTGGCGGCCACGCCGCCTGGTGGCAGGTGTTTCCGCTGGCGCTGGCGCTCGCCGCCGTGCTGGCATGCCTCTCCTGGCACCTCGTCGAGCGGCCCGCGCTCAGCCTCAAGCCGCGCGGCGCACGGCCCGTCCCGCTTCCCACCATCGCGCAAGCGACCTGACCCATGCCGACGCAGATCCCGTTCCGCCGCGATTACGCGTTCGCCTATGGCGTCGCGGAGACGATCTCGCCGCTGGTGCGGCGGATCACGGCGCGCAATGCCAGCCCCTTCACCTTCAAGGGCACCGGCACCTATGTCGTGGGGCACGGCAAGGTGGCGGTGATCGATCCCGGCCCCGACCTTGCCGAGCATGTCGATGCGCTGCTGGCGGCGCTCGCCGGCGAGACGGTCACGCACATCCTCATCACCCATACGCATATCGATCACTCGCCGGCCGCGGCGGCGGTGAAGCGCGCGACCGGCGCGCGCAGCTTCGGCTATGGCCCGCACGGCTCCGGCCGGGCCGAGGACCGCGGCGGCGTCGGCGGGCGGAGCGAGGAAGGCGGCGACCACGCCTTCGTGCCGGACGTGACGCTGCGCGAGGGCGACAGCGTCGAGGGGCCGGGCTGGCACCTCGCCGCGGTCGAGACGCCGGGCCACACCTCGAACCATCTCTGCTTCGCGCTGGCCGAGGAGCGCACGCTCTTCACCGGCGACCACGTGATGGGCTGGTCGACCAGCGTGATCACGCCGCCCGACGGCGACATGGCAGCCTATCTGCGCTCGCTCGGGAAGCTGCTGACGCGCGAGGACGCGCTCTACCGCCCGACGCACGGGCCGGAGATTCCCGGGCCGCATCCCTATGTGCGGGCCTTCATCGCGCACCGCGAGGAGCGCGAGGCCGAGATTCTGAAGGCGCTCGCCGCCGGCGACGAGACGATCCCGGCGATCGTGGCGCGGGTCTATGTCGGTCTCGATCCCCGGCTCACCGCCGCCGCGGGCCGCTCGGTGCTCGCACACCTGACTTGGTGCGTCGAGCGGCGGCAGGTCGTGTGCGACGGGCCGCCGTCCTTGAGCGCGCGCTACCGGCTTTCGCCTTAGCCGCCCGCGCCTTCGCCCGCGCGCGCGTCCGCTTCTGCCACAGGCGCTTGGACGCGATCGCCGCGCCTTCGGCCATCGCTTCGAGCTTCTTGAAGGAGATGTCCGGATCAAGCTTGCCGAACCCGGCGAAGGTGCCGAAGCCGCAATCGGTGCCGGCGATCACCCGTTCGCGCCCCACCGCGCTGGCGAAGCGCTCGATCCGCTCCGCGACCAGCTCCGGATGCTCGACATAGTTGGTGGAGGTGTCGAGCACGCCGGGAATGAGGATCTTGTCGTCGGGCAGCGGGGTCTCGCGCCAGATCGCCCATTCATGCTCATGCCGCGGATTGGCGGCCTCGATGACGAGCGCCATCGGCTTCGCCTTGAGGAGGATCGGCAGCACCTTGGCGAGCGGGATGTCGTGGTCGTGCGGCCCCTCGTAATTGCCCCAGCAGATGTGGATGCGCATCTGCTCCGCCGGGATGTTGCGCACCGCGCGGTTGAGTACCTCGACGTGGAGCCTCGCGCGCTTCAGGAAGTCGGCCTCGCTCAAGTCCTGGAACGAGGTGTGGTGCGCCATGGCGAGATCGGGACAGTCGAGCTGCAGCACGAACCCGGCGGCGGCGATCGCCTCGTATTCCTCCTGCATCGCCGCGCCAACCGCTTCGACATAGGCCTGATGCGTCGGATAATACTGGTTCGGCTGGAACGCGGTGACGAGGCCCGGCGAGGCCGAGGTCATGAACGCCTCGGCAGCCGCCGATCCCGTCATCGCCGCGCGCAGGTTGGCGATGTCGCGCTCGAACGGCGCGCGGTCCTTGAGGGTCACGGCCGCGATGCAGGGCGCGCGCCGCAGCGGCTGCGCGCCCGTCATCCGCGCCATGGCCGCATTGAAGTTGGGATAGTCCCTCGTGTCGAGCGGCGGCACACGCTCCGACCGGCCGGCGAAGCCGGAGAGGCGATCGACGATATAGGTCGAATAGCCCGGCTTCGACAGCTCGCCGTCATCGACGATGTCGACGCCGGCCTCGACCTGCCGGCGCACGATCGCCGCCACCGCCGCGGCGGTGCTGCGTTCGAACTCGGCGCGGTCATAGGGCTCGCCCCGGTCCTTCGCCAGCAGCAGTTCGGTGAGAGGCTTGGGGCGCGGCAGGCTGCCGACATGCGTCGTGAGGATGCGGTCGGTGCTGAGCTTCATGGTCCCTCCTCACCCCGTTGCGGCGCCGCAAGCCGCGGCGTCGTCGATCGGCACGCCGTGCCGCCACATGCAGCAGCGCATGTATTGCTTGCGTGCCGCGTTCGGCGGGTTCCGCTCCACGATCTCCTGCTCGCAGGTCGCGAGCTGCCAGCGGTAGTTCTGGCCGTGATCGTACCAGCCGCCATAGACGTTGCCGTAGGGATCGGTGAGCTGCACCAGGCTGCAGCTCGCCGTTGCGAGCAGGACAACGAGCACGCGGAGAGAGTTCATCAGGAGGGTGCCTCGCCTATTTCAGCGGCTCTTCGGCGTCGATCAGCACGAAGCAGATGCGGCACGGCTCCTTGCCGCGGTTGACCCAGGCGTGATTGGTGGCGTTCTGCACCAGGATGTCGCCGGCCTTGAGATGCACCTCGGAATCGTCGAGCAGCATGTCGATCTCGCCGTCGAGGATGATCGCGTAATCGATCGTGCGCGTGCGGTGCATCATCGGATGGCGTGGCTTGCGCGCCTTGGGCGAGCTGTGCTCGGGGCCGAGATGGCGCTGCATCGCCTCGACATCGAGCTTGCTCACGTCGCCGGTCGGCGGCAGGTCGAGCACGCGGATCACCGAGCCGCCGCGCGGCGGCGGGATGCCGATCGAGCGCGCCATCTTGTCCTGCTTGCCCGCGATCTTCGCCGGCGTCTCATCGGTGCACCAGATATTGTGCAGCACGGCGCCGCCCTCGCGCTCGGTGCGGTGCGGCGTCACGCCGTCCATCAGGATGATGGCCTTGCCGGTGTCGTCGTGGCTGGTGA
>Ga0070740_10005673_pt1 | contig 11409 bp, 9 predicted proteins | sample Coa_R2_FD_67286 | JGI IMG/M metagenome (GOLD analysis project Ga0070740, IMG submission 67286) | Surface soil microbial communities from Centralia Pennsylvania, which are recovering from an underground coalmine fire - Coalmine... | ecosystem: Environmental > Terrestrial > Soil > Unclassified ...
AGGATCGCTCTCAAGGATCGCTCTCATGGACGCAGGCATCACGGTCAGCGAACGGGCGGCGCGGCGCATCGGCGAGATCCTCAAGACCGAGCCCGCCGGCACCATGCTGCGCGTCTCGGTCGAGGGCGGCGGCTGCTCCGGCTTCCAGTACAAGTTCGGCATGGCGACGGCGAAGGCCGAAGACGACGTCGTCATCGCCCGCGACGGCGCCACCGTCCTGATCGACCCGGTCTCGGTGCAATATATGGCAGGCTCCGAGATCGACTTCGTCGAGGACCTGATCGGCGCCGCGTTCAAGGTCAAGAACCCGAAGGCCACCGCCTCCTGCGGCTGCGGCACCAGTTTCGCGCTGTAGACCTTCTCCCAGCTTGCCTCACCGTTGTCATGCGCGGGCTTGACCCGCGCATCCCGCTTAGGCGGGCAACGGCCTTGCGTCCCTAACCGAGATGGCCGGGACAAGCTTGGCCATGACAAGTGCGGGGTCTACTCCGCCGCGACCGCCGGCTCGCGTTCCTCGACTTCCTGCAACTGCGGCTCGATGCGGCGCTTGATCAGCTTGTCGAAGCGGTCGAGGTACAAATAGATCACCGGCGTGATGTAGAGGGTGAGCAGCTGGCTCAGCAACAGGCCGCCGACCACCGCCACGCCCAGCGGCTGGCGCAATTCGGCGCCGGCGCCGGTGCCGAGCGCGATCGGGATGGTGCCGAAGATCGCGGCGAAGGTCGTCATCATGATCGGGCGGAAGCGCAGCGTCGCAGCTTCCCGGATGGCGGCCTCGGCGGACAGGCCGACGCGGCGGCGCTCGATGGCGAAGTCGATCATCATGATGGCGTTCTTCTTCACGATGCCGACCAGCATGACGATGCCGATCATGGCGATCACCGACAGATCCATCTTGAACAGCATCAGCGTCAGGATGGCGCCGATGCCGGCCGACGGCAGGCCGGAGATGATGGTGATCGGATGGATGAAGCTCTCGTACAGAATGCCGAGCACCACATAGGCGGCGAAAATCGCCGCGATAACGAGGATCCATTGGCCGCGCAGCGACTCTTCGAACACCTGCGTGGTGCCTTGCTTGGCGACCGTAATCGTGGCCGGCAGCCGCTCTTCACGCAGCAAGTTGTCGACCGCATCCGTCGCTTGACCGAGCGAAGTCCCAGGCTGCACGTTGAATGAGATGGTCACCGCCGGCTGCTGGCCTTGGTGGTTGACCTGCAGCGGACCGACCGTGCGCACGAACTTGGTCACCGCCGACAGCGGCACGACCTGGCCCGACAGCACGCCGATGCCGGTGACGCCGGCGCCGGGGGCGATCGTGGTCGCGCCGGAAAGCCCGCCGACCGCGTTGGTCTTGAGATAGATCTTGTTGAGGTCGTTCGGGCTGTTCTGGAACTCCGGCTTGGTTTCCAGGATCACTTCGTAATTGTTGGCCGGCGTGTAGATGGTGGCGACCTGGCGCGAGCCGAAGGCGTCATAGAGCTGCTGGCGTACCTGGTCGATGGAGACGCCGTAGACCGCGGCCTTTTCGCGGTCGACCGTGACCGTCACCTGCGGATTCTTGACGTAGAGGTCGGTGGTGACGTCGAGCAGGCCCGGCAGCTTGGCGATCTTGTCGCGCAATTCCGGCGCGATGCGATAGAGCGCCTCGGTGTCGTTGGATTGCAGCGTGTACTGGTACTGGCTCTTCGCCAGCTTGCCGCCGAGATTGATGTTCTGGATCGGCTGGAAGAATATCTGGATGCCGGGGAAGATATTGGCCTCGCGCCGCAGCCGGGCAAGAATTGCCTGCTGGGTGCCGCGTTCGTCGCGCGGCTTCATCGCCACCAGCATGCGTCCGCTGTTGGGCAGCGAGTTCGGCCCGCCGGCGCCGACCGTCGAATTGATGTAGGCGACCGCCGGGTCCTGGCGCACGATGTCGGCGACCTTGCGCTGATGGTCGACCATGGCCGGGAAGGCGATGTCGGTATTGCCCTCGGTAATGCCGATGACGTAGCCGGTGTCCTCGGTCGGGAAGAAGCCCTTGGGCACGACGACGTAGAGCCAGATGGTGCCGGCGATGGTGGCGAGCGTCACCATCAGCATCACCGACTTTCTGGCGAGCACGCGGTCGAGCGACCATTCGTAGGCCGCCTTCATGCGCTCGAACAAGGCCTCGAACACCCGCAGTATCCAGATTTCGCGCTTGTGCTCTTCCGCGGTCTCGCCCTTGAGCACGCGCGCGCACAGCATCGGCGTCAGCGTCAGCGACACGAAGCCCGAGACAACGATGGCAACCGCAATGGTCACGGCGAACTCGCGGAACACGCGGCCGACCAGGCCACCCATCAGCAGCACCGGGATAAACACCGCGATCAGCGAAAAGGTGATCGAGACGATGGTGAAGCCGATCTCGCGCGCGCCCTTGAGCGCCGCCTCGAACGGACGCATGCCGCCTTCGACGTGACGCACGATGTTCTCGAGCATGACGATGGCATCGTCGACCACGAAGCCGACCGACAGCGTCAGCGCGAGCAGCGTCATGTTGTTGATGGAAAAGCCGAAGGCATACATCGCCGCGCAGGTGCCCACCACCGACACCGGCACCGCCAGCGCCGGAATGATCGTGGCGGACAATTTGCGCAGGAACAGGAAGATCACCAGCATGACCAGCACGAAGGCGATGACGAGGGTTTCCTGCACATTGGCGACGGCCGCGCGGATCGAGATCGAACGGTCGAACAAGGGCGCCATCTCGATCGCCGGAGGCACCTGCGCGCGCATCTGCGGCAGCTTGGCGCGCACGCTGTCCACGACCTCGACCGTATTGGCGTCGGGCTGGCGCTGGATCGCCAGCACGATGGCGCGCGAGTCGTTGAACCAGGTGGCGATCTTGTCGTTTTCGACGCTGTCGATGACGCGCGCCACTTCGGAAAGCTTGATCGGCGCGCCGTTGCGATAGGCCACCACGACGTCGCGGTAATCGGCGGCGTGCTCCATGGCGCTGGTCGCGAGCAAGGTGACGGCCTGCTGCTGGCCCTGCAAGGTGCCGACCGGCGCGCTCGAATTGGCCTGCGCGATGACGGTGCGGATGTCCTCGAGCGAGATGTTGCGCGAGGCCGCCGCCACCGGGTCGACCTGGACGCGCACGGCGAATTTCTGCGCGCCGTAGACCAGCACCTGGGCGATGCCGGGCAGCTGCGAAATCTGCGGCGCCAGCACCGTCTCGGCATAGTCGTCGACCGCCGACAGCGGCATGGTGTCGGAGCGCATGCTCAGATAGAGCACCGGAAAGTCGCCGGGATTGACCTTGCGGAAGCTCGGCGGCGTCGTCATTTCGACCGGCAGATTTTTCGCCGCGGTCGACAGCGCGGTCTGCACGTCGAGCGCGGCGCCGTCGATGTTGCGGTTGAGATCGAACTGGATGGTGATCTGCGTCAGCCCGAGCGCCGACGAGGAATTCATCGAGGAAATGCCGGCGATGGTGGACAGCTGCCGCTCGATCGGCGCCGCCACCGACGCCGCCATGGTTTCGGGGCTGGCGCCGGGCAGCTGGGCGCTGATCTGGATGGTCGGGAAATCGACCGCCGGCAGTGCCGCGACCGGCAACAGCCGGTAGGCGAAGGCGCCGAACACGATGAGCGACGCCGTCATCAGCGTCGTCAGCACCGGGCGGCGAATGCAGGTTTCCGACAGGTTCATGACATCACGACCCGGATGCGGCGGGCGCAGCCGCCGGCCGCGGCGGCCGCGGCGACACGTGCTTGCCTTCCGACAGCAGCAGCTGCCCGTCGGTGACCACCGTTTCCCCGCCGGCGAGGCCGGTGGTGATCACGGTCTCGTTGTTGACCTGGCGTTCGGTGGTGACGCGCCGGACATGGGCGACGTTGTTGGCGTCGACGACGAAGACGAAATTGCCGGTCTGGCTGACCTGCACCGCCTTCGACGGCACCACCACCGCCTCCTCGTCGCGCAGCGTCAATTCGGTGCTGACCAGCGTGCCCGGCCACAGCCGCTCGTCCTCGTTCGGCATGGTGGCGCGGATGGTGGCCATGCCGGTGGTGGCGTCGACCGCGTTTTCGATCATGCTGACCTGGCCGGAGGCGGGCTTGGCATCGCCCGGGATCAGCGCATCGACGGTCGCGGTCTTGGCGGCAAGGGCGCTGCGGATGTCGGGCAGGTTCTTCTGCGACACGGTGAAACTGACATAGACCGGCGCCATCTGGTTGATCGTCGCCATCGGCAAGGTGTCGGCCTGGCGCACGAAATTGCCGACCTTGACGGCGGCGGCGCTGATGCGGCCGGTGATCGGCGCGGTGATGGTGCAGTAGCTGCGCTGGACCTTGAGGTTGTCGAGCAGGCCGGTGTCGGACTTGATGGCGGCGCGGAAACTTTCCGCCGCGGTGGTGGCGGTGTCGAGGGTCTGCTGCGAGGTGGCGTTCTTGGCGACCAGGCTGGTGTAGCGGGCGACGTCGAGTTCGGCGCCGTGCAGCTGGGCCTGGTCGCGGGCGATATTGCCCTCGGTTTGCGCGATCTGGGCGTCGACCGCGCGGCAGTCGAGCGTGAACAGCACGTCGCCTTTGTTGACGTGGGCGCCGTCCTGGAAATGCACGCGGTCGATGGTGGTGTCGATCCGGGTCTTGATGGCGACGCTGGCGATCGGCGTCACGGTGCCGAGCGCGTCGATGCGCACCGGCACCGGCTTGCGCGCGGCCTTGTCGACCTCGATGGGAACGGCCTGGGCGGCCTGGCCCTGGGCACGGGCCGCCGCCGCCCGGTCGCTTGCCCAGAAGCCCCGGACAAGCAGAACCGTGCCGATCAGGGCGAGCGCCGCCACCCCAAATAGCCACTTTCGCTTTAGCATCGGTAATGTTCGATCCGGGCTCGTTTGGGCCCTGCCCGGGCGCTCCCTAGTCCGCGGTATGGGTCATGCCTCGCCTTTTCGGCCCGTATCGGGCTGCTTAGCATATAAACGGCCTTGAGTGCATATCCCTGCGGCGGCTGGTAAACACCGCGGCGCCGCCGTTTGTTCGCCGAACCGGGCTTTTTCATGCGGATTGCCACCTGGAACGTCAATTCGATTCGCCAGCGCATGGATGGCCTCCAGGCCTGGCTCAAGGAGCGCCAGCCCGACATCGTCTGCCTGCAGGAGATCAAGTGCACCGACGATGCCTTCCCGCGGGAGCCGCTGGAGGCGCTCGGCTACAACGTGGCGGTGCATGGCCAGAAGACCTGGAACGGGGTGGCGCTTTTGTCCAAGCTGCCGTTCGACGAAGTCGCGCCGGGGCTGATCGGCGACGACGGCGACGTGCAGGCGCGCTTCCTGGAGGCGCTGGTCTCGACCAGGACCGGGGCGCTGCGGGTGGTGAGCCTCTATCTCCCGAACGGCAATGGCGGCGAAGAAAAATATGCCTATAAACTCAAATGGATGGATCGTCTTATTCGCTTTTCAGATGAACGGCTGAAACTGGAAGAGCCGATGCTTTTGGCCGGCGACTACAACGTCATTCCGAGCCCACTCGATGCCCGCCGGCCGGAGGCCTGGGTCAACGACGCGCTGTTCCTGCCGCCGACGCGGGAGAAATTCCGCACCCTGACCAATCTCGGGCTGACCGATGCCATCCGTGCGGTGAGCGACGACGCCGGCCTCTACACCTTCTGGGATTATCAGGCCGGCGCCTATCAGAAGAACGACGGCATCCGCATCGATCATGTGCTGCTGTCGCCGCAGGCCGCCGACCGCCTCAGCGACGCCGGCATCGACGCCCATGTGCGCGGCTGGGACAAGCCCTCCGACCACGTCCCGGTCTACGTCGATCTCGATATCGAGGCGCGCTGAGGGCTACTCGTGCCGGTTTTGCAGCCAGCGCTTGAGATACAGCGCCGCCATCGCCCGCTCGTCCTCGGTCGACTGGCGGAAGGCGTTGTCATAAAGCCGTCCGATCCAGGCCTGGTCGCCGGCATCGGCGCTGTCCTTGGCGAGCGTCAGCCACATCAGGCCGCGCGCCGCCTGGCGCGGGATATGATCGCCGGTGAACAGCATGGCGCCGAGCATGGCCTGCGCCTTGCACAGACCCTTGTGCGCCGACAGGCCGAACCAGCGCGCCGCCGTGCGCGGATCGCGCGGCGCGCCGATGCCGTCGAGATAGAGCCGCGCCAGATAATACTGCGCCTCGGGATCGCGGAAGTAGGACGCCGCATAGGCGAACATTTCGCGCGCGCGTTCGGGATCCTTCCGCACCTCGCTGTCGGGGATGCCGGCGAGATAGTACTGGCCGAGCGCGACGAAGGCATTGGCGACGAAGCGCGCCTCGCGGGTGTCGGGATTGTCCTCGGCGTGGCTGTCGGCGATGCGGCGGAAATATTCGAAGGCCTTGAGGTCGTTGTGCTTGACGCCCTCGCCTTCGGCGTACATGCGGCCGAGCTTCCACTGCGCCAGCGGATGGCCGTTCTCGGCGGCGTATTCGAGCGAGTGCACGGCCTTCTCGGTCTCGCCGGCCTTGAGCCATTGCGCGCCGCTGCGGAAGGCTTCCGCGGCTGTCGGCTGCGCCTTGAGCGGGGGTGCGCTCGGAATGTCGGCGGGCGGCCGCAGCACCGCGGTCGGCTGCGCCGCGAGCGGCGCGGCCGGCGCGTCATCGGACTTGGTGCCGTCGAAGGCGAACGCCGGCGCCGCCGCCACGCAGGCGGCGACGACAAGCGCGCGCGCGATGGTGTCAGATGTCCGCATAGCAATTCGTTTCGGCAGCGCCGCCCGGATGGGTGACGGCGCCCTTGAGCGCGTTGCCGACCTGCTCGGTGTATTTCCACAGATAGCCCGACGCGTAGCCGTTCTCGCGCGGCTTCCATTGACTCTTGCGCTTGGCGAGTTCCTCGGGCGACAGCTTGACGTCGAGCGTGCCCTTCTCGGCGTCGATCTCGATGATGTCGCCGTCGCGGATGAGGCCGATCGGCCCGCCGACCGCCGCTTCCGGGCCGACATGGCCGATGCAGAAGCCGCGCGTCGCGCCGGAGAAGCGCCCGTCGGTGATCAGCGCCACCTTCTCGCCCTGGCCCTGGCCGTAGAGCGCCGCCGTGGTCGACAGCATCTCGCGCATGCCGGGGCCGCCTTTGGGGCCCTCGTAGCGGATCACCAGAACCTCGCCTTCCTTGTAGGTGCGCTTCTTCACCGCCTCGAAGCAGGCTTCCTCGCCGTCGAAGCAGCGCGCCGGCCCGGTGAATTTCAGCGTCTTCATGCCGGCCACTTTGACGATCGCGCCTTCGGGGGCGAGATTGCCCTTGAGGCCGACGACGCCGCCGGTCTTGAGCAGCGGCTTATCGGCCGGACGCACGACGTCCTGGTCCGGATTCCATTTCACGTTCTTCAGGTTCTCGGCGATGGTGCGGCCGGTGACGGTCATGCAGTCGCCGTGCAGGAAGCCGTGGTCGAGCAGGGTTTTCATCAAAAGCGGCACGCCGCCTGCTTCGAACATATCCTTGGCGACATAACGGCCGCCCGGTTTCAAATCCGCGACATAAGGTGTCTTTTTGAAGATTTCGGCGACGTCGAACAGATCGAACGCGATGCCGCATTCGTTGGCGATGGCCGGCAGGTGCAGCGCCGCGTTGGTCGAGCCGCCGGTGGCGGCGACCACGGCTGCGGCATTCTCCAGCGCCTTGCGGGTGACGATGTCGCGCGGCCGCAGGTTCTTGGCGATCAGATCGGTGATCATCTCGCCGGCCAGCATGCAGAACTTGTCGCGGATCTCGTAGGGCGCCGGCGCGCCGGCCGAATAAGGCAGCGCCAGCCCGATCGCCTCCGATACCGTCGCCATGGTGTTGGCGGTGAATTGCGCGCCGCAGGCCCCCGCCGACGGGCAGGCATTCTGCTCGAGCTCGTCGAGGTCTTCGTCCGACATCTGCCCGACCGAGTGGCGCCCGACCGCCTCGTAGACGTCCTGGATGGTGACCGGCTTGCCCTTGAAGGTGCCGGGCAGGATCGAGCCGCCGTAGATGTAGATCGAGGGCACGTTGAGGCGGCACATCGCCATCATCATGCCGGGCTGCGACTTGTCGCAGCCGGCAATGCCGATCAGCGCGTCATAGGCGTGGCCGCGCACCGTGAGCTCGACGGAATCGGCGATCACCTCGCGCGACGGCAACGAGGCTTTCATGCCGGCATGCCCCATGGCGATGCCGTCGGTGACGGTGATGGTGCAGAACTCGCGCGGCGTGGCGCCGGCGGCGGCGACGCCCTTCTTGGCCGCCTGCGCCTGGCGCATCAGCGCGATGTTGCAGGGCGCGGCCTCGTTCCAGCAGGTGGCGACGCCGACGAAGGGCTGGTGGATCTGCTCGGGGGTGAGCCCCATCGCGTAATAGAAGGCGCGGTGCGGAGCCCGTTCGGGCCCTTCGGTGGCGTGCCGGCTCGGCAGGCGCATCTTCAGATTGGATTTGGCGTCCATACCGAACTCAGAGCCCCCCGCCCCTGACCACACGCAAACGACACAACCCGGCTTGCAAGTTTTGGCGCTTTGCCGGCTTATCCGAGGTTCCTTGCCCGCCGGTAAAACCCCAAGGCCTCAACGGCTTGGGCACCGCCTCGGAGGGCCCCGGTGTCGGCGCAGGGTATGGCTAAATCGCGGCGTGGTGGGCCTTTCCCGGACTTTGTGTCGATTTGCCGTAAAACTGTTGCATGGAGGACACAGGGGATGCCGGAAAGCCCCAGATTACGCCGTAACTTCTTCGACCGCTCGGTCCACGAGGTCGCCCCCGACCTGATCGGGGCGACCCTTTTGGTCAACGGGGTCGGCGGCGTCATTGTCGAGGTCGAGGCCTATCACCACACCGACCCGGCCGCCCATTCCTATCGCGGGGAGACCCCGCGCAACGCCGTAATGTTCGGCCCGCCGGGCTATGCCTATGTCTACCGCTCCTACGGCATCCACTGGTGTCTCAATTTCGTCTGCGAGCCGGAAGGCTCGGCCAGCGCCGTGCTGATCCGGGCGCTGCAGCCCACGCAAGGCCTGGCCGCCATGCGCCGCCGGCGCGGCCTGAGCGAGCCGCGCGCGCTCTGCTCCGGGCCCGGCAAATTGTGCGCGGCCCTCGGCGTCACCATCAAGCATAACGGCCTTGCCCTCGACCGCGCCCCGTTCGAACTGCGGGCGCGGACGGAGAAGCCCGGGATCGCCGTGGGCCGGCGCATCGGCATCACCAAGGCGGTGGAGCAGCCCTGGCGCTACGGCCTGAAAGGCTCGCCCTTCCTGAGCAGGCCGTTCCAGTAGCCCGTCACCCTAAAGGGGCGAGCGCGGCAGCCGCGAGCCTCGAAGCGCGACCTTCGGTCGCCGCCTCAGGATGACGGAGGCAGGCGGAACCCCGCCGCAAAGCCAAGCTCGCGCCTGGCCTTGTCGCTCGACACCGCGGCGTCGTCTTCCGCGATATTGTAGACGCCGTGCCGGCCGCGTTCGAGCGCCAGCAGCGCGGCCTGCGCCGCGGCGTCGATGTGCACCGAAGGCGGCTGCCGCGGACCGTCCGGCGACCAGGTGCCGGGACCGTAGAAAAAGCCGTAGCGCAGCACGATGCCGTCGGCGAGCGACAGCACCGCATCCTCGAGCACCTTCACCGCCTCGACCGTGCGCGCCATGGCCGGATCGTCGCTCAGCGCATCGCTTTCGACATGCGCGCCGGTCTTCGGCGCGTAGATGAAGCCGATGCTCTGCGCCACCATGCGCGTGACCTTTGCCGCCTTGGCCGCCGCCACCAAATTGCGCGTGCCCTCGATGCGCAGCCGCGCATTGCGGGCAAGGCCTTCCTGGTAGCGCGGCGAGCCCGGCGCGAAAGCGAGATCGGTCAGCTGATGGATGATCGCGTCCGGCCGCGCCGCCATCACGGCATAGGCAAGCGCCGCCGCGTCGAACACATCGACCACGACCGGTTCGGCGCCAAGCTTGGCGATGGCGTCCGCCTTGCCGGCCGAGCGCGTGGTGCCGGTGACGTCGTGACCGGCCGCGCGCAGCAGCGGCGTCAGTCTGCGGCCGATGGCGCCGCCGGCGCCGGCGAGAAAAATGCGCATCACGCTCAGCTCGTCATCGGCATCGCCGGCGCAATCCGTCAGCCGGCGAGCGGATCGGGACCGTATTGGTTGGGCCCTTCCTGGCCGACGCGGATATAGACGAAGATCAGTTGCGCAAGCCCGATGAGGAGGCCGACCGCCCAGAGGATCTTCGCCAGCAGCCAGGCGATGCCGGCAAGGCTGACCACCATGAAGCTTGCCGCCATCAGCACGGCGGCGGCGAGCAGCGGCACCAGATAGATCAGGCTCCACCAGCCCGGATAGCCGAGGTCGTGGAAGCGCTTGAAACTGATGCAGATGCTCGCCCACAGCAGCGCCAGCGAGATGATCTGGCCGATCAGCGGGATCCAGCTCAAGAGAACGCTGACGACGACGATCGGCAGCACGCCGTAGAGCCAGAACTCGCGCCGCGAGATGCGGCCGCGCGGCGAGGTGAACAGCGCGATCCAGTAGCTCGACGACGACGGCACGCCCTGCGCGGCGAGCGAGGCCTGCATGGCGGTGAAGGCGTCCGGCGCGCCGTGGCCGAACCCGGGGCGCTGCGGCGCATTGGCGTCGCGCGGCGGGTAGCCGCCCTGCTGCGCATAGCCGCGCTGCTGCGGCATCGGCTGGCGTTGCGGCTGCGGCGGCGGCGGCGGACCGGCGGCGACGAGAAAGATGTCGACCGGCTGGCCTTCCCACATCGCAAATTCGACCGTCTGCCCGATCTGCGGGCGGCCGTTGCGCACTTCGCTGGTCCAATAGCTCAAACGCTGGCCGCCGGCCGCTTCGAGCTGGCCGTAGCTGCCGTCGGACGCCAGCGCCACGATCACGCCACGCATATCGTCACCCCCGCGCGGTTAAGCCGAAACGATACCGCGCCGCCGACCGGCTCTGTCAAGCAATCAGGCCGCGCCCTTGAGGCGCTCCAGCGCTTCCGCGATCTTGGCCTTGCGGGCCACCGCTTCGGCGCGCTTTTCCTTCTCTTCTTCGACCACCTCTTCCGGCGCGCGGGCGACGAAATTGGCGTTGGAAAGCTTGGCATCGACGCGGGCGATGTCGGCGTCGGCCTTCTGCATCTCCTTGGCGAGTCGGGCGCGCTCGGCGGCGAGATCGATGACGCCCTTGAGCGGCAGCGCCGCGACCTCGCCGCGCACCAGAAGTTGCACCGAGCCTGCCGGCGCGCTCGCCGCCGACGAAATCTCGGAGACGCGCGCCAGCCGCTTGATGAACTCGGCCCAGCGTTCGGCCCGCGCCTTGGTCTCGGCGGCGCCGCCGGCGAGCACCAGCGGGATCTGCGCGGTGATGTTCATCTCGGCGCGCACCGAGCGGATGGCGGTGATGAGATCGATCACCCAGCCGATTTCGGCTTCCGCCTTGTCGTCGGTGAAGGAGAGCGCGGGCCA
>Ga0070740_10005675_pt1 | contig 11404 bp, 10 predicted proteins | sample Coa_R2_FD_67286 | JGI IMG/M metagenome (GOLD analysis project Ga0070740, IMG submission 67286) | Surface soil microbial communities from Centralia Pennsylvania, which are recovering from an underground coalmine fire - Coalmine... | ecosystem: Environmental > Terrestrial > Soil > Unclassified ...
GAGAGGTTCGCTTCCTGAACGCGAAATGTATTTGTAGAGGAAATTGGTCCCTGCGGAATTGTTGCCTGCACAGGATTGCTGGCTACGGGAATTCCGTCAATCTTAGAAAGAGTAGCGAACAATTCAGGGGAATAACCCGATGCGCTGGGAGCATGCTGGTATTCACCGCGGAAGTAAAGAGAGAAACGGCCAAGCTCGCTGTGCGCACTGAATCCTGTGTAGTTATTAAATCCTTCCTGATAAGGACGGCCATAGTCATTCACGATCGTCTGCCCGAGATGGAAGCTGTCACGAAGCGGCGTTCCGCTGATGCCCCGAAACTGCGTATAAACGCTTTCTAATTCAAGACGCGCCGTCCGCAGATCAAAATTGCTTTCCGGCGAAACCTCGTGCAACACACTCAGATATATGTCGCGAGCTTCCTGATTATTTGAGTCCGCGTCGATTTTATCTGCGGTCTGCTGCAGCATGTGCAGCACGCTCAGACGCGTCCAGGGCCGCAAACCTAAAAATGCGGTGTCGAGATAACCCAGACCTTGCAGGCGCGAGAGTGCTGGATAGATCCAGCTGTCCATAGGAATATACGGCGAGCCGCTCGTACTCACGTAGGTGACAGGGGATGCCGGAGTGTAATTTGGGGAAATCGGCTGCTGGGCTGTTCCGCCACCTGCGCCAGAATTGGCTGCTATTGTCTGAGCCGGCGTGGGTTGCAGCGAAAATCCAAACGCTGCAAGTAAACAGATCACGGGGGCAAATTTCACTCGCACCTCAAACAGTTAAAAAATAAACCTTCGTTCCGCTGCCTATTTGCAGGCAGGAATAATAACTCTACGATATTGCTTTCAAGGCTAGATGAAGGAAACAGGTACGACAAGCGCCCGAGTTCTATAAAGGCGCACACAAACTATTCTATAGAAAGAAGATATTCTCTGCGTTGTGCTTCGTTTCTGAATCAGGAGAGGCCTTTGGCGCAGCTTTTGCTTTTGTTATCTCTTTTTCAAAAGCACGAATTGAGATTTGCTTCTTTTCTGCCTGAAACAAACCTTTCGCGGACAAGTATTCCTCCATAAGCCGAAGCGGATCGCGTTTCCGGCGTGGCTCTTCATTCGAAGTAGAAAACCGGCACACAATCACACTGGGTCCGCCACCCTCTCGCGCCCGAACTGTGCATTCGTACGCAACCCGATATACTGCGACGACATCATTTCCATCCACTGGAATGACCGGGAAGTTGTAGGTGTACATCCTCGAAGCATCCATTGATCCATCGCCGCAGATGTACACGATAGGCAGTTTTCGTGCTGCGGCAAGCAGCAGCGCATCTTGACCGGCTGCGCTGTTCTCCGGGTTTTCAGAAAGAAAGGCCACCGTTATGGACTTGCTGTTTGGAGTAGTACGTCCGTAAGCGATCCCCGTCGCCAGAGAACTTTGTGCCGGCGCTCCGGCACGTTTCTGCTTTTGAGAAGAATTCTTTGCATTGCGCTTACTGAATTGCGCAAAAAGTGAGCGTAATGGAAGACCCTTCAGAAAATTTCCGATCACAATGCCGGAAGAAAACACAATTGCATCGTCCGGCTGAAGATCAATGGCAGCGCCGGCAAGGGCCGCCTCTTTGCCTTTCCAGAAGGATTTTCCCTCAAGCTTCCGAGCATATGAGTCCAGGATTCGGCACTTCAGCATCGTGGTGTAAAGCTGCTGCAGTTTGCTGTTGCTGATGAGAGCGGGAGGCTGCTGCTCGGATGTTTTTTCCTGTTTTATCGACATGTGTTTTGGTCAATTTTAGTTCAGTAAAAGGGCTTCGCTTTCAGGCAGCCTGCTTTGATAAGAGACGGCGTTTTCAACAGAATTGTGAAAAAGTCTGTGCAAGACTCGGCTTGAAGAATAAAAAATGCAGAACTGACGCGCACTTTAACTATCTGCACTCATTCTGTGGCAATGTTGCGAATCTGCAACAGAATTCAGGTGGAATAGTCCGCATTAATGTGTACATATTCCGCGGTCAGATCAGTGGTCCAGAAGCGGCATCGTCCATTGCCGATTCCGAGATCCATTCGTACGATGTACTCCTGTAACTTTAGATACGCATGCGCTGCCTGTTCATTGAAATCAGGGACGCGACCTCCCTCTCTGCAAATTTGCTGCTTCCCCAGCCAGATGCTGATGCGCTCCGGATCAATCTCTGCTCCGGAATAACCGGCGGCGGCCATCAATCGGCCCCAGTTAGGATCACAGCCAGCCCAGGCCGTCTTCACCAGCGGAGAATGCGCGATGGCCTTTGCCACTTTCAGGGCATCGCTGTCTGTCGCCGCGCCTTCTATTTGCAGCTCTACAACGTGGGTCACACCTTCGCCGTCGCGCACAATCTGTTTTGCAAGTGAGATGCAGACATTCGTAAGCAATTCCTGAAACAGTGCGCTGGTTTCACCCACGCGCGCGCCACTTGCTCCGGATGCCAGCAGCAGCACAGTGTCATTCGTAGAAGTATCGCCATCAATGGAGATCCGGTTAAAGCTGACTTCCACGCTTTGCCGCAACAGCGCATGGAGCGCAGCAGGCTCTATCAAAGCATCGGTAAACAGGTACACCAGCATCGTGGCATGAGGCACAAGCTGCGGATGAATCATGCCTGCGCCTTTGCAGACGCCGGCAACGCGCACCTGCTTGCCATCGACGAAAATCGATGCATGCGCGACCTTTGGCTTGGTATCGGTCGTCATAATGGCGCGAGCAAATTGCGCAAAATGCTCAGGAGTCGTACCGAGAGAGGATGCAATTTCGGGCAATGCGGCAATAGGCTTTTCCGCCGGCAGCGGAACTCCAATAATCCCTGTCGAAGAAGGAAAGACCTCGTGCCCTTCACAATGGAATGTCTTCGCGGCAGCTGCGCAGACCTGCTCACATGCCTCGATACCGATCTGCCCGGTAGCACAGTTTGCATTACCCGCATTTACGGCAACAACGCGGATGCGCCCGCTACTGCGGGCAAGGTGTTTTCGGCCAACGATGATTGGCGCGGCAACCACTCGGTTGCTGGTAAACATGGCAGCGGCATTCGCAGGTGCATCTGCAACGGCTACTGCGAAATCGGCTTTACCGCTCGGCTTGATTCCTGCCTTTACGGCAGCAAAGCAAAAGCCGAGTGGAAGCTCTTCAGAAGGGACAAGGGATGAATCATTCATTGTTGGTATTTACTCTAATCAAGATACCAATTCAGAAAGGATAACGATTGGCAATCGAACACCCGGCGGAATTTTTGCGCATGCAGCAGGTCAGCGTAGCGCGTGGCGATGCGGTTGTGCTGCATGATATCAATCTCACCATTGCAACAGGCGAGCATGTCGCCATCCTCGGTCCAAATGGCTGCGGCAAATCCACGCTGATTAAGACCATCACCTGTGAGTGTTACCCCATCCATGCGCGGGAGATGCAATGTCGATTGCTGGGCCGCGAACGCTGGGACGTGTCGCAGTTGCGTAGTCATCTCGGCGTTGTTTCCGCGGATCTTCCGGGTGAGCGTACTCCGGTCTCAAAAGGACGGGATGTTGTCGTCGCCGGGTTCTTTTCGGCATCCACTATCTGGCCAAATCTTCACATCACGCAGGATATGCGAGAACGGGCACAGGAAGCGATGGCGTTGATGGAAGCGACGCATCTGGCAGACAAACTGGTGGGCGAAATGTCAGCCGGCGAGCAGCGCCGCATCATGATTGCCCGCGCTCTGGTCCACAAACCGGAGATGCTGCTGCTCGATGAGCCTTCCAACGCTCTCGATCTCGCCGCCCAGCGGGAGCTTAGAGATGCGCTGCGCGTCGTCGCTCAGCAGGGAACCGGAATCATCATGGTTACGCATCATCTGGCGGATATCCTCCCGGAGATTGACCGCGTCATTATGATGCGTGCCGGGCGCATTGTTGCTGATGGTCCCAGAAGCCGGCTGATCACAGCAAAACAATTGCGCGAATTATTTGGAGTTGAGGTGACCCTTACCGAACGCGACGGCTATTGGCATTCCTGGTGAGAATCACCTTCCTGTCTTGCGTTTTTCCAGAATCGCATTAAATTCAGCGCGGGACATCTTCAGTTTTTCCGGATGGGCATCAATCCATTTTGCCAGAGCGTCGTATTTCTGCGGTGTCCATCCGCCTTCAAATTCCGCGCCATTTTTGCCCGCGCGGTTCAATTCGAAATTGAAAGCGTCTTCCAGATTGGTGAATTCAGCCGAGCTGATGGCGTCTTCCGCGAGAATCGCTGGAATGAAGATGACTCCGTCCGTCTTGGCCAGCACCAGGTCTCCCGGCAAAACAATGGCGCGTCCAATCCGCACCGGTGCATTGATCGCGGTCAAAGTCATATCTGCCCATGCAGAAGGATCATAGCCGCGATAAAAACCATTCAGGTTAGGAATTTCGCGGTTCTCTTCCTGATCGCGAATGCCTGCATCGAAGACAAATCCGGCATGCGTATGCGCCGCAATGCCGCTGCCCAGGTTTGAGCCGATCAGCGTGCCTTCAATAATCTTTCCAAAGCCGTCGGCAACGTAGACATCGCCTTCCTTAAGCTCGTTAATCGGCCAGCTGTTATTTCCACTTACTCGCCCTTCCGCTTTGCCTTCGGCTTTAATGGCTCTGGCCATGTCCGGCCTTAGCGGCATGTACTGCGCGGTCAGCGCTCGCCCGGCAAAGGGTTTATCAATGTGCAGGGCCTGCCAGCCGCCTTCAAACTGGCATCTGTAGCCCTTTTCGCGGAGATAATCCCACACATCTTCGATGGACACATCCAGCGCCCGCTTGAGCAGATCATCCGGAACCCTGGGGCGTCCGTCAGGAAAGCGCTCGCCCTTCCACTCGGAGGTGTAAAAGAGCATCTGCTCCCTCGTCATCTTCACCTGAGAAAAGGCCGGCACGCCCATAAGCGCGCACACGAACAGAGCAATGGAAAGAATTCTTCTCATGAGTCTCCTTAGACGGTGAATCACATCAGCTGAATGTTGCATCATCCCACGACTGCTTCTCATCCCACATCGGCGTCGGTTCAAAATATCCGGTGCCGGGTCGCAGATGCTTCTTTACTTCCTCGTCGTTCAGTGTGATTCCAAGTCCCGGACCATCCGGAACCTTGATAAATCCTTTATTGATGATCGGCTTTTCGATGCCTGTGACCAGGTCCTGCCAGAAGGGGACATCGAGTGAATGATTTTCAAGCGCGAGGAAATTTCGTGTCGCCGCGGCACAGTGGACATTGGCCATACAGCCTACCGGGGTGCCGGCAAAATGCATGGCCATCGGGACGCCATAGCGAAAGGCCATGTCGCCCACCTTATGCGTCCGCAGAATACCGCCCGATGTTTCGAGATCAGGATGAATCTTATCGACTGCGTGGTTCTTGCACAGAGTCTCGAAGTCGGTGAACTCATAAATATCTTCGCCGGTGAGCGTTGGTGTTGGACTGGCTTCGGTGATCTGCTTTAACAGGTCGGTGTAGTACCAGGGGATGACATCTTCCATCCATTCCAGATTGAATTTTTCGTATGCTTTTCCCAATCGAATGGCAGATTTCACGCCGATATGCCCCAGATGATCCATCGAGAGCGGCATATCGTACCCGATTGCTTCACGCACCGCAGCGACATACTCACACAGCCGATCAATGCCTTTGTCCGTGACTTCGGTTGCGACAAAAGGATGTGGCTGGCTATGTAATTCCCAGGAACTCATCCCGGAGGGTTGCATGACTGCGCCCGGAATGTTCTCCAGCGTATCGATGCCGAGGTCCATCTTCATCCAGGTAAGGCCCATGGCCTTGCGCTCTTTTGCGCGTCTTCCGTATTCCTGCGGGTCTTTCGATTCGGTCGTATCGGCGTAAATGCGAATACTGTCACGCCACTTTCCACCCAGCATCTGATACACAGGACAGTTGTAGACCTTGCCGGCAATGTCCCAGAGCGCCATTTCTATCGCGCTGACCCCGCCGCCTTGACGTGAAACGCCACCGAATTGCGCGATTTTTTCAAACAGATAATCGACATTCAGCGGATTCTCGCCGAGAATTCGGCTCTTCAACATCATCGCGTAGTTCGGACCGGCAATGTCACGCACCTCGCCCAGGCCGTACACTTCCTGATTGGTGTCAATGCGAATGATCACACATGGACTTGGGCCTGGCTTCTGCACGATGCAATACCGCATGTCGGTGATCTTGAGCGTCGATGGGCTCGAATGCAGATTTACGTTCTTGATTGTCTGCTCGGCTTCAGCTTTTCCAAATGTCTGACTTGCAATTCCGCCCGCCAGCAGCATCGCTGAAGACTTCACCATGTCACGACGCGAGATCCTCGACCGATTGCGATGAAACATTCCATCCCCTCCAGAATTTCAATCTGTTCGATAAAGGCCTTTAGTAGCCAGTAGAACATTATCACCGCGCATCGGCTTTAGGGAGATACATGAGTCAGAGGGCGGAATATTTCAGCGTTTTTGGAGACGCAGTGATTCCCAGCTCGCATCAGCGGTCCAGCCGCCATCCACGGTTAGACAGTGGCCGTTGATAAAGCTGCTCTCCTTCTCATCTGCAAGAAAGGCGATGGCTCGGGCCACGTCATCAGCGGTAGCAAAGCGCGCCATCGGAACGCGTCCGATAATATCAGCATCAGAATATGTTCCCCGGGCCTGATCAGCGTGGTCCATTTCCGTTTTCACCCAGCCGGGGCAAACAGCATTGACGCGTACTCCGCGGCCTCCCCATTCGGCTGCCAGCGTGCGCGTGAGGCCAACGAGTCCATGCTTCGATGCATTGTAAGCAGCCCGATCAGCGATACCGAACAGCCCGGCAATCGACGCGACATTGATAATCGAGCCATGGCCTGCTTCCAGCATTTTTTCCCCGAAGGTCTTCGCCAGCAGAAAAGGAGAGACAAGATTGACCTCAAGGACCCGTCGATAGTCTTTGATATCCGTATGCTCGGCAGGTGAGATAAAGCTGATTCCGGCATTGTTTACCAGGACGCCCACCCTGCCATAGCGCCGGAAAACCAGATGCGCAAATTCTTTAACGACAGACTCATGGGTAATATCGCCGGAATAACCCAGCGCCTCACCTCCGGCCGCCGTGATGACCTGTACGGTTTCCTCGGGGTGATGTAAATCAATAACAGCCAGCCGATAATTTCTCTCCGCCAGTAGTTCGGCAGTACGGCGCCCTATACCTTGCGCGCCTCCGGTAATCACCGCAACCCTTGATGTGTCGGTATTCTGCAATCTGTTCTCCCTTATGCATAATTCTGTATTTTCAGCGATTATGTATAGCCAGAATTCCCCTGAGTGAGTAAAAATTTCCTCCTTCTGCATCACGGACAGGGCATAACTCTTTATTTTCTTACTCTGACTTTTGGCACTCCCACTGCTTACTTATTACATAAGACTAACTTCACAGGTGTAAAAGATCATGCAGAAACCAGAAGTGCTGATTGAGAACTGGGGCGTCGTAGAAGATGTCAGCTCTCAGGGTTTTGCCGAATTATCTCCGGGGAATCGGCTCGTAGGAAATGTCCTCGGCCATACCCGCTTCCCGAATAGCAAGATCATTTATACCTCGCCGATTCTCAGCATCCATTGGAACGAAGGAAGGGTAGAGACCCTCAATACCATGTATCGATTGGGTGAGATAAACAGCGACTATAAAACCTGGGAGGGCAAGCAAAAGACCTCAAACGCCGCCTGATTATTGCTGAAGAACGACCGTATCTCCCTCTTTTAAGCCATCCAGAATTTCCGTTTTGCTGCCATTCGAGATACCTGTTTTTACCGGAATTTTCCTCTGACCATCCTTCTGTTTTGGATCGGGCACAAAGACGAAGCCATTCTTCTGGTTGTCATATACCAGCGCCTGCTCCGGAACGATCAAAGCATTTTTATGCTCCGTGATCAGGATTTCCGCATTGGCCGTCATGTTGGCCTTTAGTTCGCCGGTAGGATTATCAATCGAAACGCGGACCTCGAATGTCGTGACGTTATCTTTTTCCACGCCCAGCGGGGCTATCTTGGTAACTTTGCCGTTAAATGTCTTGTTAGGAAAAGATTCAACACGAATACGCGCAGGCTGGCCAAGATAGACACTCCCGATATCAGCCTCGTCCACCTTGCCCTGCACATAAACCTGGGTCGTATCGCCGAGCGTCATCACCAGAGTAGCTGTCGATCCAAGCACGAGAATAGAGCTGACGGCATCGCCAATTTCCACGTCGCGGGACAGCACGACGCCATCCATCGGAGATACAAGCGTGGTGTAGCTGAGCTGCTCATTCAGCTGATCCAGACTGGCTTGTGCCTGCTGTACCTGCGCTTCTGCCTGCTTCAGTTTGGCCCTGTCTACGCTGATCTGCGCAACCGAAGCATCCCGCTTATTCTCAGCGGCAACGTAGTTGCGCTGGGCGTCATCGAGCGTCTGCTTTGAGACGATGCCGTCATTCGACATGGCCAGATTGCGATCATAGGTCGACTTGTACATCGGCAGGTCCGGGGCTGCTGCATTCACCTTGTCCTGCTCGATGTTGGCCTTGTAGGTGACGACATTTGCCTGGGCGCCGGCAAGCTGCGCTTTCTGCGCGGCCACCTGCGCAAGAATCTCCTGCTGATCCAGCTGTGCCAGCACCTGACCCTTATGGACATGCTGGTTAATATCCACGTAAAGCTTTTCAACAATACCGCTGGCTTTGGATTTGAGCTCAACTTTGGTAATGGGCTGAATTTTGCCCGTGGCCACAACACTCTTGGCAATATCCCCGCGACTGGCTTTGGCCAGCTTGCCCGGCTCGATCTTGCTGCCGCTTCCGCGGGCCACAGCGACAACGGCCACCAACACCACCAGAACAGCGGCTGGAATGGCCCACAGCCACCACTTTTTCTTGCTCTTGCGCTGCGTCGTCACTCAAATGCTCCGCTACTTAGACTCGAAATTGCCGAATAGGTACGTGTCAGGGTGGTATACGCAGGCGCCAATCCGTTGGTTCCGTGGCATCAATTGTTAAACTCAAAGAAAATGTCAGGCCTGCTGCTCTTCCGGTTCGTCTCGATTGCGATGCTGATTCTCGCCAACGGCTTTTTCGTTGCCGCAGAATTTGCTCTGGTCAGCGTCCGCGAAACCCGCGTCGAGCAGCTCATTGCGCAGCGCCGCCCGGGCGCGCGCACGGTCCGCCGCCTGCAGCAGCATCTGGATGATTTCCTGCCCGCCGTCCAGCTAGGCGTAACCCTCTGCAGTCTGGCCCTCGGCTGGATCGGCGAGCCTGTTGTCGCATCCGTTTTCCGTGAATGGCTGTCGCAGCTTCCTCATGTAAACGTTTATGCGCATGTAATAGCCGTGCCGGTGGCCTTTGCTCTTATCACTTACTTTGAAGTGCTGCTCGGAGAACTGGTCCCGAAATCGCTCACCCTGCGCAAGGTCGATCAGGTGGCGCTGGGGGTTGCCGGGCCTATGGACGCCTTTATCCGCATCACGCGTCCGGCAATACGCTTGCTGAACAAATCTGCAGCAGTGGTCCTGCGGCTCTTTCGCGCAACCATGGCGCATGAGGGATCCGTACATTCACCTGAGGAGTTAAAGCTGATCGCGACTGCGGCACGGCGTGTCGGCATGCTGCCTGAGTTCCAGGAAGCCATCATTCACCGCGCAGTCGAAGCAAACGAGATCCCGACACGCGAGATCATGACGCCGCGTCAGCGCATCTTTTCGCTGCCCGCGGACATGCTCATCGAAGCGGCCAGCGCGCGCATCGTCGAAGAACTCCACTCCCGCATTCCGGTCTACGATCCGCAGCGCGGGCCGGACCACATCGTTGGCGTCGTTTATTCCAAAGATATCTCGCGCCTCATGCATTTTCGCGCTTCAGCACGCACGCGGTTTGCCGACGCGCCTTTCACCGAGCTTCGGCTGCGACAGGTAATGCGCGAAGTTCTGGTTGTTCCGGAAACCAAGCCTGTCCTTGACCTGCTTCAGGAGTTCCAGCAGCGCCGTCGCCATCTTGCCATTGTGGTGGATGAATTCGGCACGACCGTCGGAGTCGTTACCGTGGAAGACGCCATCGAGCAACTTGTCGGCGAAGTAGAAGACGAGTTCGACGTGGCCGCGAAAACGACGCTCACTTCTGCAAGCGGTGGCGTCGTCCTCGATGGCAGCGTGAACCTGCGCGATCTGGAAACACAGATGAACTGGCATCTCCCGCGTGATGGCGGAGTAGAGACGTTGGCCGGATTTCTGCTCACGCGGTTAGGCAAAATCCCAAAGGGCGGAGAGACCGTCGAGTTCGAGGGCCGCAAGCTTACCGTCGCCGAGATGAGCGGAAACCGCATCAGCAAAGTGATTGTCGAAAATGTAAAACCGGCGGCCGATGAGCAGGAGAAAGCCTCCTGATGCGGGCATTGCGGTCGCTGCTCATGCGCCTCGTGTACACCATCCCGGTTGTGTGGCTGGTGGTAACGCTGGTCTTTTTTCTGATCCACATTGTGCCTGGCGATCCGGTTGAGCAGATGCTGGGAGAAGGCGCTCGCGCCCAGGATATTGCTGCTCTCCGTCATGCTTATGGGCTGGATATTCCTCTTGGCCGGCAGTACATCCGCTATTGGCACGGAGCAATACACGGCGATCTGGGCCGCTCCGTGCGATTGAATGATACTGTTTCGCATCTGATCCTGACGCGCTATCCCTACACACTGGAGCTGACCGCAGCCGCATTGGTCATTGCCATGTTGCTTTCCATTCCCGCGGGAATTACGGCGGCACTCCATCGCAGCCGCTGGCAGGACAATATCGTTGGCGTAGTTAGTCTGCTCGGATTGTCGTTTCCCGGATTCGCGTTAGGTCCGATTCTGATTCTGCTGGTTTCCATCAAATTGGGTTGGCTTCCGGTCAGCGGCGCAGGCGGCTGGGACCATCTTGTGCTGCCGGCCATCACTATGGGCAGCGCGCTGGCTGCGATTCTGACTCGTATGGTGCGCACCGCTATGCTCGAAGAGCTTGGCCAGGATTACATCCGTACAGCGCGCGCCAAAGGACTGCCGGAGCGTACAGTCGTTTATAAGCACGCGCTGCGTAATGCCATGATTCCGGTGCTCACGCTGATTGGCCTTCAGTTCGGCGCGCTACTCGCCGGGGCAATCGTAACCGAGACGATCTTCAGCTGGCCGGGACTTGGACGGCTCACCGTTTCCGCAATTTCCAATCGCGATTACGCCCTGGTTCAGGGGTGCATCCTCGCAATCGGATTGACCTACGTCCTCGTAAACCTGTTAACAGACGTGCTGTACGTGGTCGTGAATCCGCGTATTCGGGATTGATGATTGTGTCCTGTCTCAGAAGTTCGCAGAATAAATATATTGTCAGCCTGAGCGCAGCGAAGGACCTGCTTTTCTGCACT
>Ga0070740_10005677_pt1 | contig 11400 bp, 8 predicted proteins | sample Coa_R2_FD_67286 | JGI IMG/M metagenome (GOLD analysis project Ga0070740, IMG submission 67286) | Surface soil microbial communities from Centralia Pennsylvania, which are recovering from an underground coalmine fire - Coalmine... | ecosystem: Environmental > Terrestrial > Soil > Unclassified ...
GCCGGACGCGGCCTGAGCCGCACCGGCCACGCCGATCGCTCCGGTGACCGCCAGCACGAGCGCCGTCTTGCGCAGGTTGTGTAGCATCAACATGGGTAGTTCCTCATGGTTGAGTGAACGTGCATCGGCGCGCGCGAGCCGCGACGATGCTCCTTGCACCGCACTTCAATTCAGGAATCAGGCGCGCCGGCAGGGAGGCCAGTCACTCCGGAGCCGCCCACATCTTTATCGCTTTGACGGAATCGACCCCTCCCCAGACGCGATCCTGAGACGGTAGCAAGCGCACGACCGAGTGGTCAATCAGAATTGATGCTGCAATCGCACACATGCGCGGAAGTATGTTGGTAGCGCCTCGAAGCGTGCTTCACTCTTGTAAGTCATTACAGCAGCCTTCGAAGCGTGCTTTACTTTGAAAGTGTGGCCATGGACGGCCACCTTGCTCCATCACCCAAGTGTGGAACCGCCCAGATTGCGAGTTTCAGCCTTAGAGCAGCGAACATGGACGTTCGCAAGAACAAAATAAAAGCCCGGCCGTTTACCGGCCGGGCCTGCAACGATCGCTTGCGCGACACAGATCAGAACTTGCTGAGGTCCAAGCTGCCGCGGCCGGAAACCCAATCCCAACCGGGCAACGCCTTGAAACCTCCGTTGTTGCCGGATTTGACGTCATGGAAGTTTCCGTACGGCGCTGCATACAACTGCTGCCCTGCCGGATTCATCCCATTCACTGCGCCGTTGGAAATCAAACGCGCCCACGAACCGGCGAACAATGGCGCAGACAGGCTGGTGCCGCCGACCTGCACGTATCCGCCATACGCCGATACGTAGACGATGGCGCCGCTGTTGGGATCGCCGTCGAACGCCACATCCGGACCGCGGAAGCCTTTGTAGGTGCCGCGCTGCTTCGCCGCCTGCCAGGACGGCGCCAGCTCGAACGAACTCGCGCTGCCGCCTGAACTTCTCCACACGGTTTCGCTGCCGTAGGTGGTGCCCGTGGTGTTGAGCGTCGTGCCCGCCACCGCGATCACGTACGGAGAACTGGCCGGATAACTTGCCGAATTCTTGGCCGGCTTGTCGCCGCAATTGTTGTAGCCGCTGTCGCCGGTGGAAACCGAGAACGTCTGACCTTGTGCCTGCCCGATCTGGAACAGCGCGTCGTCGGCCTGCGCCGAACCGTCGCCGCCCTGCCCGCTGTCTTCGAACCGTTCGCATTCACCGAACGATGCGTTGATCACGGAAGCCAGCGGAATGCCGGACGGCGGATCGACGATGACATTCAACGACGTCGTGATCTGCCCGTTGTTGCCGCTGGGCGCAGCGTAAAAGGTCAGACTGTTGACGCCGCCGGTCATCGCGACGATGTCCTGGCTGTCCAGATCCCATTCGATCGATCCCTGATCGGTGGTCTGGCAGGTCGGATCGTTGGTGATGACCGAACCGTTCGCCAGAGAGCACACGACGTGTGTGCTGGTCGAAGGAAGACTGTTGTCCGATTCGTAGCGCGCCAGATCGCTCAACGTCGGCGCCATGCTGCCCCAGCCCCACACCGCCACATTCATGTCCGTGGCGGGGTTCAGGCCCGATGCACCATAGATGATCGGGAAATCCAGCGGATTGTGGCCCGTGACGGCATTGGTGCCGGCCTGTGCCTGCACCACATTGATGTGCGCCTGATGCACTTCCTGCAAGCCGAGCACCGCCTGCACGCTGTCGCGCAAGCCTGCCGGGATCCTGATGTCGCTGGTATTGGCGAAAGTGACGCGGCCGTCATGCGTGCGCACCTGCGCCAGCGAGGTGTTGAACGCACGTGCCGCGACCGCTGCGTTGCCGTCAGCGCTCACCAGCATGCGATTCCCCGAGATGCTGACGTTGGTGAAACCGGCATTCTTCAGGAAGGTCGCGACCGCCTGCGCCTGCGCGCTCGTCGGCAGATGATTGGCGGAGAGTTGCGCCCTGCTCATCGGCGCGTGCGGTTTCGCATTGAATGCGCGCAACTGATCCGGATTGCGCAGCTTCAAGGCAATGGTCACATGGACCGGGTGCGACAGCGACAACGCGCCGCTCGCCGCGTCGCCGCTCACCAGTTGGGTACCGCGACTGACCGTCGCGAGGGTTGTGCCGGAAGACGCGGCCAGCGCCGCGCCCATGATTCCCGTCGTGCCGGTTACCGCGAGCACGAGGGCCGTTTTGCGCAAATTGCGAAGCGTCAACATGAGTGATCCTCTGCGTTGAATGGGAACGCGCACCACCGCGCGTGAACCGAGGCGGTGTTCCTTGCTGCACTTCAAGCCGTTCAAGCGGGCGCGCTGGCAGGGAGCAAGTCGGTCCCAGCCGCCTGCATCTTCATCGCTCTGACTGACCGAACCCTCCCCGAGTACGATCACGCGAAGTTATCAAGACGCACTTCACCAAGCAACGAAAATTTGCAATTACAAAAAACAAACGCGGCGACATTGCGTCGCCGCGTTCCATACTCTCGCGTAGAGCGAGACTTACTTTTAGCGAACATCCTTGATCGCGAAGATCAAAAAGCAGCCATCCATGGCTGCACTCATCACTGCACGTTCAACGCCGTATCGTCGATCACGAACGAGGTCTGCAGCGAAGAATCCTCGGTGCCCGTGAACTTCACCACCACGGTCTGTCCGATGTACGCGGACATGCTGTTGCTGTGCTGCGTGTAGCCCGTGTTGTGGTTGAGGTTGGAATATGTAGCCAGCGTTTTCAGCAAAGTGCCGGAGGTGCTGTACACGCGCACATACAGGTGATCGTACGCCGTGGTCTTGGTCGTCTCCGCCGTGTCGATGTGCAGGTAGTACGTCAGCGTCGCCGACGTCTTGCCGGCCGGGATGGTGACCGTCTGTGACACATTGTCGGTGTGCGTGGTGCCATAGCCATCCAGATACGCGTAGTACGTTCCGCTGTGCGGCGATTCACCGCACGAGCTGTCGCACAGCGTGCCGCTGCTCATCGTCCACGGCGCGGCCGAGCCAGTTTCAAAGCCCGGGTTGCCGAGCAATTGCGAACCACCGCCGCCACCGCTGGACACGGTCACCTGTTCGGTCTTCGAACTCTGCTTGCCGTCCTGGCTGTCGGTCACGGTCTCGGTCACGCTGTACGTACCGGCCGCTGCATAGGTGTGGGTCGGATTCTGCGATGTGGAGGTACCGCCGTCGCCGAAGGTCCACGACCATGAACCGATCGTGCCGCCCGAATCAGTAGAGGTATCGGTGAAATTCGCGGTCAGGCCATTGGTGGTGAAGCTGAAGTTCGCCGATGGCGTGCCGCCGGTGCCGCCACCTCCGCCCGTGACATGCGAAACGAAATTGGCGATGTTGACGCTGCCGAAGCCGGTCGGGTAATCCCAGCCTGCCGCCGCCGTCTCGCCGGAATTGTTGCCGGACGTGACGTCGTGGAAATCCGCCGAATAGTTGCTCGCGGCATCCGAATAGATCAGCGGTGCTGCGAATCCCAGGGAGGATTTGGTCGCCAGCGCGCGCGCCCACACGCCGACGAACAACGGCGAGGACAGACTGGTGCCGCCGATCTGCTGGTTGCTGCCGTCCACGATCACGATCGCACCGGATTCCGGATCGCCGTCGAACGCGATGTCGCCCAGTCCGCGGTGGGTGTTGCCGGCATTCTGGCCGACGTTGTGCTGCCAGGTAGGTTGTGGTTCGTACTTGCTGGGGCTGCCGCCGGTGGCGCCTTCGCCCTTGGACAGTTCGTTCCACACCACTTCGTTGTTCCAGGTGGTGCCGGTGGTGAACAGTCCGGTGCCGCTGACCGCGACGACGTATTGCGAATTCGCCGGCCACGACGGCGTGGTGCCGCCGTTGCCGCACTCGTCCGCGCCGGAATCGCCGGTCGAGATCGAGAACGTCTGGCCCTGTGCATCGGCCTGCTCGAAGATGCTGTCGTCCTCCGCCGCGCCGCTGACTTCGGCGTCGGTTTCGCAACCGCCGATCGAGACGTTGATCACCTTGACCAGGTTGTCGCTCACCACCTTGTTGAAGTCGGCGGTGAGATCGGCGTCCGACAGCGAAGCCGTGTCATACAGATAGATCGACTTCACGCCGCCGCTGATGCCGACGATGTCCTGGGTATCCAGATCCCATTCGCCATCGCCGCTGGTGTCACTGCCGCCGCCGTTCACCTTGACGATGTTCAAGGGGATGCTGCCGTAGCCGTTCTGCGAGAGGAACTTCGAGAAGTCGCTCTGAACGTTGGTCATGCTGCCTTCGGTGATCACGCCGACCGGAACGGTGGAACCGGTGGCCGTGCTACCGGCACTGTAGATCGCCGGGAACTGCGTCGGGTCGTGGCCGGTTTCGGAGCCGGCCAGCGGATGCACGCTGCTGTTCGGCTGCACCACGATGTGATTGGTATGCGCGATGTGCACCGTCTGCAGTCCAAGAACCGAACTCACGATGGATTGCAGCGAGGCAGGCACGACCGCATTGCTGGAATTGGCGTACGCCATGCGTCCGTCGTGCGTGCGGACGCTGACCAGCGAAGTCTGGAACGCGCGCTGCACTGTTCCCGCAGATGCATCGCCGGAAACGAGCAGACGGTTCGGCGCGATTTCGACATTGGTGAACCCCGAAGCCTTCAGGAAATTCGCCACCGCCTGTGCCTGCGCCTGGGTAGGCGAATAACGGGCCGCGAATTGCGCGCTGGTGAGCGGCTTGAATCCGCGCTGGGAAACCAGCGCATCCAGTTCCGCCTTGTTGCGCAACTTCAGCCCCATCACGATGTGCATCGGACTGGAGATCGCCATCGGTCCGGCGACGACGTCGCCCTGCCGCAGCACGGTCGGTCGGGCGATCGCGGGACTTACCGTGGTCGCGGCATTCGCCGCCGCACCCGCCGCCACACTCAAAGCCACTACGAGAGCTTTCAAACGAAAATTCCTTGCCATCACTAACTCTCCCTCAGGTTGGAAGAACAGGTTGAAAACCCGCGCGGCCGCACGATGCGGTCGCGTGACGACTGCAAGATTTCCGCGAATGCACTTTCCCCGCCCGGCAAACGTGGCACCGAGTCCCGTGTGTTGTGTGCAAGCGGCGGCAATTGGAAGAAACTTTGCGAGCGCACACCGCGTCGCGGTCACCACCGGCGCCCTCACACCGGCAGCTTCATCAACCTAGCATCAGGATTTTTGCGTCGCACGCTGCGACGCACCAAAGTCAAGTGCATGCGGTCATGATCGCGCTGCATGACTTGCTGCACAGCCCGCGTTGCACAACGATGTAACCGTTTTCAGTTCGCGTGCGTACGCCGGTGCACGAATTGTGGTGATCGAAACACAAAAAAGCGGCCGGTTCGCACCGGCCGCTCCAGGAATTTCCCGTCGGTATGAAAACCGGCGGGATGTTTCTTTGCAAATGCTCTACGGCACCGTGATGGAGTGACTGGTGCTGTTGGTAGCCCCATCGTTGTCCTTCACCGTCAACCTCACGGTGTAAGTGCCGGCCTGGGCATATTTGTGCAACTGCGGGTTCTTTGTGCCCTTCGTGCCGTCGCCGAAATTCCACACCCGCGCGACGATCGTGCCGTCGGGATCAGTCGAGGTGTCGGTGAACTGCACGGTCAATCCGCGACTGCGAGACGTGAAGCTCGCCACCGGCGGTTGATTGCCGCCACCGCTGAGTTCCGCGTATGCGGCGCTCCAGATCACGCTGCCGCGGCCGCTGGGGAGGTCAAAACCCGGGCCCGCCGCATTGCCGTTGCTGCCAACGGTGATGTCGTGGAAGTCGGAGGCCGAAAGCGGATAGAGCAACGGAGCCGGGAAGCCCAGATTGCCCTTGCCCGCCATCACGCGTGACCAGAAGCCGACGAACATCGGCGAGGACAGGCTGGTACCACCGACCTGCGTGGTGTGATTTCCGTCGACGATCTTCGCGCCCGAACTGGGATTGGCGTCGAACGCGATATCGGGGGTGGCGCGATTCGAGCCGCTCCACAGCGTCTGCCAACTCGGCTTCGGTTCGACCGTGCTCTCCTGCCCGCCGGTACCTGACCAGACCGTCTCGCTGTTCCACGTTGCACCCGAGCCCGTGGAGGCGTCCAGCGTGGTGCCACCCACCCCAACCACGTATTGGGAAACGGCGGGCCAGCATGGACCGTTGTCGCCCCGGCCGGTGTGGAAACACTTGCTTGCACCGTCGTCACCGGTCGAGAACGAGAAGGATTGACCCTGCGCGATACCCTGTTGCAAAACCGCATCGGTCGCCGCGAATCCGCCGTCGTTCTGCGCATCGATTTCACTCACGCCGAGCGAGCCATTGACGATCGTCGTGGTGTTGTCGGTGACCGCAAGGTTGATCCCTTCGGCAACCGCCGTGTCCGAACTGATGTCCGGCATCATGTAGAACGTCAGCGAACCAACCTGGCCGCCGGCCGCGCCGACGATGGTCTGGCTGTCCAGTTCCCACTCCAGGGTGCCGGAGGTGTCACTGTTGGGGTTGCCGACCACGTGGGTGGTCACGGCCGGATAGCCGTGCTGCGTGGTGAACGTGTTGAGCGAATTCATCGTCTGGGTCAGATTGCCCTCAGCCAGGATTCCGATGTTGATGCCGCTCGGGACCGGCAGGCTGTCCGCACTATAGATGGACGGGAAATCGGCAGGATCATGTCCTGTGATCGCATTGGTGCTGCCGCCTTGGTATTCGCGGTACATCAAGTGCGGAATGTGCACGTTCTGCAAACCGACCACGCCGTTGACGAAGGACTGCAACGAAGTCGGGACCGTCGCAGGCTGCGTATTGGCGTAGGCCATGCGTCCGTCATGCGTCTTGACGCTGATCAGGGAGGTCTTGAACGCGCGCTGCACGTTCGCCGCCGAACCGTCGGCCGAAATCAGGATGCGGTTCGGTGCGACCTTGATGTTGGTGAAGCCCGAAGCTTTCAGGAAATTGACGATCGCCTGTGCCTGTGCCTGCGTGGGTGAGTAGCGTGCAACGAACTGGGCGCCGGTCAGCGGCTTGAATCCCGGTTTGGAAATATAGGCGTCCAATTCCGCCTTGTTTTGCAACTTCAGGCCGACCACGATGTGAATCGGTTGCGACAAAGCGAGCGGGCCGGCCACCACATCACCCTGCAGCAGCCGTGTCGGACGAGCGACCGTTGGGGTGGCGGAGGATGCGGCGTTCGCGGCCGTACCGGCAGCGAAGCTCAGAGCAACAACGAGAGCCTTCAAAGCAAATTTGCTTGTCATCGCGAAACTCTCCATCAGGTATTTGGGGGAACACGCGACCGCACGTGCAGTCACGTCACACATGACGACTGAAAGATTTCCGCGATACACCCCTGCCGCTGCCAGGCAATCTCGGCACCGCATCCTGGACTTCAACTTGGTGGGCGAAGCGAATGCTCCCCGTCGCGGTTCACTCCGGCGTCCTCGGACCGGAAGTCGCGGCAACTTAGCAGCTGAGAAAACTTTCCGCACGCTGCGACGCACCACACAGAATTCTTCCGTGATTCCTGATTTCAGGAATGCAACCGTTCGACGACGTATGGAAGATCAGCGTCGCACCGACTTGATGAGATGTGTGCGACGCGTGCGGAAGATCCAGGCGAAGATCGTCAGCACCAGCAGAATCGGCGCGCCCCAGTAGCACAACATCAGCAGCGCGCGCAGCGGCCCGAGCGAGGCGGAAAACAACAGATCCACCGCGGCGTCGGGCGCGCTCTGGATTTGTGAATACGCATCGCCGAACGCGGCGTCCGCGATGCTCTGCCCGGCGGCGCCCACGGCCGGAACGGCCGTTGCGATCGGCAGTCCGAGCACGATATAGGTGTGCACCAGCGGTGCTTCTGCGCGCGCCGCTTGCGCGACCGCCGTGCCGGTTCCCGGCTCGCGCGCCAAGCCGCCGAACGTCAGCAGATCGACGATCAGACAGAACAGGAACAGAAGCCCGAACAAGGCATAGAAACGAAAACGCATGGATTCCCCCGAAGACGTCAGCACAAAAATCATACACATTGCCGACGCAATGTCGCGACGAGCGAGTATGGAGCGCCTCGAACACTTACAGCATGCCGGTTTCCAGTTTGGCCGCATCCGACATCATCGAATGATTCCAAGGCGGATCGAACACCAGATCGACATCCGCCTCCTGGATGGTCGGGATCATCTCCAGCTTGCTGCGCACGTCGTCGACGAGGATGTCGCCCATGCCGCAGCCTGGCGCGGTCAGCGTCATCTTGACGTACACCGCGCGCTGATTTTCAGGCCGGCGTTCGAGGCTGACGTCGTACACCAAACCCAGATCGACCACGTTGACCGGGATCTCCGGATCGAAGCAGGTGCGTAACTGCTGCCACACGGCGTGTTCGACATCCTCGTCGTTGGCGTTGTCCGGCAATTGAATCGGTTCGGGCGGCTGCTTGCCGAGCGCGTCGGCGTCTTTTCCGGCGATGCGGAACAGATTGCCTTCGACATAGACGGTGAAACTGCCGCCCAATGCCTGCGTGATGTAACCGACCTGTCCCGCCGGCAGCACGACATCGTCGCCCTGCGGGACCAGGATCGCCGGACAATCGCGCGCAAGGGTGAACGGTTCGCTGCTGGGACTGAATCCACTCATCTTTGGTGTAGCGTTGACAGACCCCGGTATTATCGCGCGTCGCGCTCTACCGGACACCCGATGATCGATGATTCGAACAAACCCGGCCTTCGCATCACCGCGGCCGCGCGTGCCATCCATATCGTGCTTTCGCTGTTCGCGATCGTGGTCTGCGCGCTGGCACTGGGTGCAGTGATCGGTCTGGTTTCATTGTTCGGACACATTTCGCCCTGCTGGCCGATGCTGCTGGGTGGGCCGGTGCTGGCGTGGGTGCTGCGCGCCAGCGGCAGTTTGCGCATTTCCCTCGCGCCGCTGTTCGTCGCGGTCGCCGTGCTGCTGGCCGGCGCCTATGCGGAATGCCTCGACGCGATCGCGCGCATCAGCGCGGTGACCGGCGCTTCGTTTTCGGAAGCTTGGCGCCTGGGTGGCGCCTCGTTCACGCTGCAGGTAGCGGAACTGGCTTTGTCGCCGTTGAGCATCATCGTCTATACGGCCGCCGCGATCTTCGCGGCCTACACGGTGCGGCGGCGACCGATCGATCGGAGATCTTGATCAGCGAATGTAGGGCGGGCACTGCCCGCATCGTCTCGATGTAGGTTTGGCGGACGAAGTCCGCCCTACGCATCCAGCGTCTTGAGTCCCTGGATCAACTCGTTCGCCGCGGCTTGGCCGTCGCCGTACAACATGCGCGTGTTGTCGGCGTAGAACAGCGCGTTCTCGATGCCGGCGAAACCTTTGCCCCTGCCGCGCTTGATCACGATCACGTTCTTCGCGTTCGCGACATCGAGGATCGGCATGCCATAGATCGGCGAGTTGGGATCGGTCTTCGCCACCGGATTGACGACGTCGTTGGCGCCGATCACCAGTGCGACATCGGTGTTGGGAAATTCCGGATTGATGTCGTCCATGTCCGCAATCAGATCGTAAGGCACGCCCGCTTCGGCCAGCAGCACGTTCATGTGCCCCGGCATGCGGCCCGCGACCGGATGGATCGCGAATTTCACTTTCACGCCGCGGTCGATCAAAAGTTTTGCGAACTCCCAGATCTTGTGCTGAGCCTGCGCCACCGCCATGCCGTAACCGGGCACGATCGCCACGCGCTCGGCGTAGGCCATCATCACCGCGGCGTCCGCCGCGTCGATCGGTTTCAGCGAGCCGCCGATCTCCTGCGCTTCGCCGCTACCGCCACCGAAATTTCCGAAGAGAACATTCGCGAGCGAACGGTTCATCGCTTTCGCCATCAATTGCGTCAGCAAGGTACCCGCCGCACCCACAACCATGCCGGCGATGATCATCGCCTCGTTCTGCAACACGAAACCTTCGAAGGCGACCGCCAAGCCGGTGAAGGCGTTGTACATCGAGATCACCACCGGCATGTCGGCGCCGCCGATCGGCAGCGTCATCGCCACACCGAACACCAGCGCCAGCGCGATGAAACCGATCAGCAGGCCCCACGCGAATGGGTGTCCCGCGATGCCCGCGACCAACGCGAGTACGCCGCACACGATCGCACCGAGAAAGATCGCGAGATTGACGAAACGCTGCAACGGAAACACGAAACGCCGATCCATCCAGCCCTGCAATTTCGCGAAGGCGATCAGCGAGCCGGTGAACGACACTGCGCCGATCAGCACGCCAAGGAATGCCAGCACCAGTTCCACTGCGCTCAGATGCGCGGCCGATTGCGTAACCCAGGCTTCCGGCTGGATCGGATAGGTATTCGGCACCAATGCGTTCGCCGCCAACAGTGCCGCATTGAACTTCATCAGCTCCACCGCGCCGATGGCCGCCGCCGCGCCGCCGCCCATGCCATTGAACAGCGCCACCATCTGCGGCATCGCGGTCATCGCCACGCGCCGGCCGACCCACCAAGACAACGCCACACCGACCACGATCGCGATCGCCATCGGCGCGAGGTTGTGCAAACCCGGCAGGAAGAACGTCACCAGAATTGCCGCGGCCATGCCGATGCCGGCCCAGACGATGCCGCGGCGCGCGGTGCGCGGCGAGCTCATGCGTTTCAGGCCCCAGATGAAAAGCACCGCGGCGATGAAATACACCGCTTCGACGACGGTGGACATCCACACGGGAAGCGTCATCACTTCTTCTCCCCCGGTGCCGGTTTGCTGGCCTTGAACATCTCCAGCATCCGTTCGGTCACCACGTAACCGCCAGCGACGTTGCCCGCGGAGAGCAACACGGCGATCACGCCGATGGTGATCTCCCCCGGCGTGGTGGCATGGCCCAAGGCCACCATCGCGCCCACCAGCACGATGCCATGCACGAAGTTGGAGCCCGACATCAGCGGCGTATGCAGGATCACCGGCACCCGCGCGATGATCTCGTAGCCGGTGAACGCGGCCAGCATGAAGATGTACAACGCCAGAAAGCCGGTAATCATCTGTTTACCCCGAACCGACGGATCGGCGCATGATACGGGATGCCGCGGCGGCTGCGGCGGAAGTCAACCTCTGCCGCTCTGGCGCGTTCTTTCGGACAAGTGCATGCAAAGGATCGACGATGACGTGGACGGCCAAGGTCGATTCGCGGGTGCCGTCGAAGTGAGCCTGGCGGAAACCACGTTGACGGAGGTTCCGCTGGACACGGCGCGGCCGGCTGCGCGCAGCATCGAGGCTTTTCTGGCCTCGGTGGAGCGCCGCGCCTGGCGCGTGGCGGAGATCGCGCTGAACGATGCCGACGAAGCGCTGGACGCGGTGCAGGACGCGATGCTGCGGCTGGTGCGCCACTACAGCAGCAAGCCGGCCGAAGAATGGCCGCTGCTGTTCTGGGGCATCCTGCGCCGGCGCATCACGGATCTGCAGCGGCGGCG
>Ga0070740_10005678_pt1 | contig 11399 bp, 10 predicted proteins | sample Coa_R2_FD_67286 | JGI IMG/M metagenome (GOLD analysis project Ga0070740, IMG submission 67286) | Surface soil microbial communities from Centralia Pennsylvania, which are recovering from an underground coalmine fire - Coalmine... | ecosystem: Environmental > Terrestrial > Soil > Unclassified ...
TTGGGGAGGAGATGCGAACGGCATGAATAGCACGATTCAGCGGACCGTAAGCGGAGTTCGTTCCGTGCCCGAAGGCGGGTCGGTCTGGGTTTTCGCGCTGGAGTAAATCAAAACGCAGCTTGATCGAACTCGTCTCTCTGAAACCTTTTCAAGGCAAAGTATTAGCTAGCAGGAAGCCCTTGCGTCGCTTCTTGTGTAGTGGTGCTCGCTGCTGCGATTGCATTTAGCCAATCCAGGCCGGAATTCGAGCCGCTTCTACCCGTTGCTCGGCAGATCAAGGCCCGGGACCAGCCCTGACCTATGAAGATTGCAGGCCCATGACCAAGACGGCGCAAACGCTTTGCTATTCTATGGTTCACTAGTATCGCGCAGCCCTCATGCCGTTCCAAGTTCGCCCTGTAAAGCAGTTCCTTGTTCGGCCTGCTTTGCCTTCCCCGCTCGCGCGCCTGCCCGAATTGGGGCTGAATTTGTTATGGAGTTGGAACCACTCCATCCGCGCTGTATTTCGGCGGCTGGATTATGCTGTTTGGCGGGCGTCCGGCTATAACCCGGTGGTGATGCTGGGGAGAGTATCCCAAGAGGCGTTAGAACGCGCCGCCGCGGACCCTCGCTATTTGGCTCTATACCGCCGCGCTTGCGAACTCCACGATGCATATCTCTCCGCCACGCCGTCCAATCCTTCTTCCATGTTGGTGGCTTACTTTTCGATGGAATATGGATTGATCGATTGCCTCGCAATTTACTCCGGTGGCTTGGGGGTGCTCTCCGGCGATCATCTCAAAGCATCCAGCGACGCCATGCTGCCCTTGGTTGGCGTCGGTCTGCTGTACCAAAAGGGCTATCTCGTGCAAACTCTGGCTCCCGACGGCTGGCAATTGGAAAAAACGCCGCTGAACGATTTCTATGCGCTGCCACTGACCCCGGTAGCCCGCGCGGACGGTAGCGAGCTTCTTGTGAACGTGCCGATGGGCGAGCACACGGTTTATCTGAAGGTTTGGCGGATCGATGTCGGTAGAGTGAAGCTCTACCTCTTGGACAGCAATATTCCGCAGAATCCCGATCCCGTTCACCGCGACATCACGGGCCAACTCTACGGCGGAGATCTTCATCAGCGCATCCGCCAGGAAATCGCTCTGGGGATCGGAGGCCTGCGCGCCCTGAAAGAGCTCGGCTTGCGCCCAACCGTGTTTCATATGAATGAAGGCCATTCGGCCTTTCTTGCTGTGGAGCGTATCCGAGTGCTGATGGCCGAAGAGAACCTGAGCTTCGAGGAGGCGCAATACGCCACGCGCTCGGATAACATCTTCACCACGCACACGCCCGTTCCTGCGGGAATCGATCTGTTCGATGCCGGATTGATGCACGAGTACTTCGACGACTATTGCGCGAACTCGGGAATTCTCTTTGAAGACCTGTTGGCTCTGGGACGGCACAATCCCAATTCGTCCGATGAGCCGTTTTCTATGGCCGTGGCGGCGTTCAAAACCTCTGCTTATCGCAATGCCGTCAGTAAGCTTCACCGTCGCGTGTCGCAGCGAATGTGGGAAGATTTGTGGCCCAAGCTCCCGGTATGGGAAGTGCCTATTACCTCCATCACCAACGGCGTGCACCTGCCAAGCTGGATCAACGGCGATCTGGCTAATCTTTACGACCAGTATCTTCAGCCGGATTGGCGCGAAGGGCATGCGGAAGCAAAAGTTTGGGAACAAGTCTCCGATATACCCGACACCGAGCTTTGGGAGGCGCACCGAAGGAGAAAGCGCCGCTTGATCGGGTTTGTCCGCGAACAGACCGTGGAAAGCGCCATTGCCCGGAAGGCGCCCGCCTCGGAAGTAAAGCGGCTCCAAGAAGCTCTGAACCCGGAAGCTCTTACCATCGGATTCGCACGCCGCTTTGCCACTTATAAGAGGGCGACGCTCTTGTTCCGGGACATGGAGCGCCTTCGGCGCATTCTCACCAATCCCGCACGGCCCGTGCAGATCGTCATCGCCGGCAAGGCCCATCCTCAAGATGGCCCCGGCAAATCGCTTATTCGGGAGATCGTGCAGCATTCCCGGAATCCCGCTTTTCAGGGGCACATCGTCTTCGTCGAGAACTACGGTATTCAGATCGCTCGCGAGTTAGTCGGGGGCGTCGATCTTTGGCTGAATACGCCTCGCCGTGGCGAAGAGGCTTGTGGAACCAGTGGCATGAAAGCCGGTTTGAACGGCGTCTTGAATTTGAGCATTCTGGACGGCTGGTTTGACGAAGCGGGCGAACTGACCGGGGGGTGGGTGATTGGAAACCGCGAGCCAAATCAGCCCGACCAAGACGATGTCCACGCCGCAGGCCTGTATTCGCTTCTGGAAGACGAGATCGTTCCGCTTTACTACGACAACCGTGAACAAGGCATGCCAGTCGAATGGATGCAGAGGGTTAAGCAATCGTTGGCCTATATCAGCACCAACTTCAACTGCCAACGGATGGTGGAGGAATATCTTGCTCAGCTCTATGAGCCTGCTCATCAAGGATTTATCGAGGCGAGCCGCGATTGTTTCGCGCGTCCTCGCGCCCGCGCCGAATGGAGCCAGCTTGTGGCGGAAAAGTGGCCGCGCGTGAAAATCGTAGACTACGGGGTCGGACCGGATGTCTCCGTAGTGACCGGTTCGCCGGTCCCGTTGAGGGCGACCGTCGACCTTGCCGGACTAGACCCGTCCGATGTTCGCGTGGAGGCGGTGGTCGGCCGAGTGGGTTCGGAGGGTGAACTGACGGAAATGCAGGTGCTGGCTCTTCCAGCGGTCGAGCGAACCGGCAGTAAAGTATTGTTCGGGAGGGAGTTTGTTCCAATGGCGACAGGTCGACTGGGCTGCTCCGTACGCATCAGCCCCAACCACTTCGAAGACCCTTTAAACCGCCCTTGTAATGCTCCTATAAAATGGGCAGGGGAGCCCGACAACTCGCCGTAGCTTGCGAAAGCGCCAAAAAACCAAGCGCAAAGTTTTTCAAGATTTTACTGGATTCTGTACTCAGTTCGTGGTACATAGTTGTTTAGGGCCGTTAGAGCGCACAGAGCATCTATTGTGCGCTATGAGGAACGTCAGCGACTACCCCGTCTTGGTGGCCCAACAGTCTCCCAACCCGAAGCCTTTTTTCGGAAGATTGGTTTCGCGTGGAAAGTCAGTTCTGATCACCCAGAGCAGTCGCAAAAAAGGAGTAAGCCAACCAGCACGTTATGGAAGGCGAACGTAAGTACCGCCAGCGCGGCTATATGGACTCCGGCCGCGAAGCTACACAGAGTGGTCGTCCCCGCGAGGATCGCCCTCGCCCAGCAGGTCCCCGACTACCTTTAGATATCACCGGCCCTCGTCTGCCGCGTCTAGTGCAGGCCGTGACTGCGGCCCGGTGCTTCAACTGCTCGGCCACTTTGGCACCAGACACCGATTTCCGAGGTGTTTGTCCCAAATGTGGGTCGGCGCTGCACTGCTGTAAGCAGTGCACCCATTTCGATCCATCCACACGTTTTCAGTGCCAGAAGCCCATACCGGTGCGGATCGCGCTGAAGGACCAAGCGAACGAATGCGATCTTTTTAAGCCCCGGATGACAGTGGCGCGTGATACTCCGCAACCTGGCGCCAGCCTGCCCATCAATAACGGTTCGGCGCCAAATACTCCCGCGCCACGCAGTCCGAACGATGCCCGCGCCGCGTTCGATAGCCTATTCCGAAAGTCTCAGTAAGCTGAATCGCGGTCTTGTGCCGCTGCCTTAAGTCGGCGTCTTTCCCAAGATTTGCCTTAGGCGAATTTTCGTTCTACCGCCCAAACAACCGGTTCCTGGCGCTTGTGTCCGGCGTCAACTATTATTTCCGGCGTATTGCCTCATTTAAGAATGTTACCGAAGCGCTAATCGTCGCTGTGTTTCTGGCGCCAGGATCTCGCGGATCTCCTGCATCGACAGCTAATCGGGCTGTTGGCCGGCAGGCAGCTCGGCGACACGCACCGGGCGGCGCGGTTGAAGCTTCACGGCGATGCTCGTGGGCTGCTGTTTGGCCGGCGATGTCGCCGTCGAGCATCAGGATCACGTGGTGTACATGACTCCCCGCCATCGACTTTCCGCAATGTGCCACCATGTCCATTTCGAAAATAGGCCGGCGGCGGGTCATTCCAATCTCCGAAGGTCCGCACGGCGATGCTCTTACGGAATGGCGTGCTGATGCCCGACCTGCGACGCCCTCTCTGCCCCTTTCACGAACCGTCTGCAGCAACCGGTCCATCGTGGCCGCGCTCATGCTCAACAATCGTTCGCGGACCTCCGCATCCAACTGCAAATGCCCGTGCCGCTGCATCGCCTCAAGCAGGCCGGCGATGACCTTTCGCAGCCGCTTGCCGCAAATTCGGTCGACCGCTTCCCACACGATCGTCAACGCTTCCCGGACCGCCCCGTCGTATACTCGCGACCGGTGTTGGGCTGCCGACTTTCCTGCCTGGGTGATCTCTTCAGCACGCGGATCGCGTGCTTGCAATGAAAACCCGTCACCTTCCACCCGCCCCTTTCCTTGGGACGGGTAACATTTCTCATGAGGCAACGGGCCGCGCTCGGTAACAAAAGTGATGAGTCAACGCGGCCCGTAAAATCTAATTGTCGCCGGACACGCTTGATGCCGTCCTGACATCATTGCGGATAATAGGGACGGATGCAAACCGCGGTTCGTGGTGCGTGTTTATCCTGAGCGTATGTTAAATTGACACCGTGAAGGAGGCCATGTGTTTACTTTTCGCGCGATAAACGGGCGAGGGGTGCGGCGATCCACGGTGATTGCCTGCCTCGCGGTAGCGGCTGCTGTGCCGTCCGGCGTTGTCGCTTTTCAGCAAAGCGGCCCGAGCGGGCCGGCTCCCAAACCCGGGGATTTGAAACTAAATCCCGTCGATGGGATGCGCTATGTATGGATTCCCCCCGGACAGTTTCAGAAAGGTTGCTCCACCGGCGACTTCGAATGCTTCCCCGATGAGAATCCGCAACGCAAGGTTATTCTGACGCGTGGCTTCTGGCTGGGCCAGACGGAGGTGACTCAGGCCGCGTTTCAAAAGCTAATGGGCTACAACCCCAGCGTTTTCGAGGGCGACAATCTACCCGTCGATTCGGTCAGTTGGGTTGAAGCCGACTCTTACTGCGGCGCCATCGGCGGCCGTCTCCCGAGCGATGCGGAGTGGGAATATGCCGCTCGCGCCGGCACCTCCGGCGCGCGCTACGGCAACCTCGACGACATCGCCTGGTATTGGGGCAACAGCAACTTCACCACGCATCCGGTGGCGCAGAAGAAACCCAACGCGTTCGGCCTCTACGACATGCTCGGCAACGTGGTGGAGTGGACCTACACCTGGTATTGGGTCCAGCTCAATCAGGAAAACATCAACCCTACCGGCCCCTCCACCGCCGAATACAAAGAACTTCGCGGCGGCGGATGGTGGGATGACGAGAACCTCGTCCGCGTCTCCTACCGCCGTCACTTCGAGACCACCGACGAAGACTACAACATCGGCTTCCGCTGCGTGTCCAATTAGCTCACGGCCGTTTTAGCGCGCGCGCTAGGGGCGCATCATTCAACTGACGCATTAGCGGGTTTAGTAACTTTGCCGCCTGGGCATCGTCGAGTACAGGCTGAAATGCACCATCGTGTCCACCTTCGGATCGTAGGGCCTGGATCACGTTGTTCGCACCCGGATCGGGGCTGCGGCCTGGACTGTAACCGCCGAGCCTTTATTTCGGTTCCACGCCCCCCCAATGCCTCGTCGGTTGCTAGTTCCGGTTCTTCAATTTCATTCTGGGATTCGCGAATTTTGGCTGATAGGGCCGACTTGGGTATAGCCCTGGAACGCGACAGAGTCCACTGGCCGTCCGCCCGGGCGAGGTAGAGCCAATTAACGCCGTCCCAGCTAGATTTGCACGTTCCAAATTCGTAGTGAAAGTGCGTGTCGTAGTTTGAATACAGCGCACGGCCCTTCCATCCTTCCATCCGGCGTTGACGTCGTCGTCACGAGGATGTGGGCGGCGTGGAGTGCCTCAGCCCCCCGCACGATGCCTGCCGCTTTCCGGGTGTGGACCCGAAGCGGCCCTTAAAATCGCGGATGAAATGCGCGGGATCGAGATAGCCGCTGGACAACCCGACCTCCTTCACGGACTTTCCATCCTGGAGCGCCTCGGCTGCCGACTGCATACGCAATTCAAGCAGGTATCGCTTGAAGGAAACTCCGACCTGCATCCGGAAGAGTCGACCAAGGTAGCCCGGTGACGTTTGCAGCCCGTGCACGATCATTATCAAGGTCAGATTATGATCGCTGTAGCGGATGCGAGCGACCTCTATGCAACGCCTAACCAGCCAATGTGTGGCCGTACCTTCGTTGAAACAACCGTGGCCGGAAGCCTGGAAATTCATGGCGATCCACCCCCGAAAATCGCACTAATTTTGGCAATAGATTGTCGGCCCGATCGCGCGCAATTGGAAGTATACTCAATGTCGGATATTTTAGGAAGTGATTATTCCGAGATGCCGGCCCAGTTATGGCTGTGTTACTGCGGCCAGCCGCTGCCAAAAAAGACTCTAAGCCGTCCAGTTCGCCGATGTCTGATAAGTTAGTTGCCCTCGGCGGGCTGAGAGGTTTGTTGTTCAAATCAATTAGCTGATCAGGTTCGCGGTTTCGCTTGAAAGAAAGGAGAATTAGGAAGTTTGCTTTGCCGGGCATCCTTGCCGGCTTGGCCGTTGGCAATTTGAAGCTCGCCGCTGATTGCGGGAAGTCATGCGGCCGCGGAAGTCTGACTGACACGGCGACACGGGACTGCTCTTTGGGAGCCACCTCCTGTTCCGTAAGCCTTTGCAGTACTTCGATCTGTGACGGGGACCCCGGTTTCAATGATATATGCAGCACACAGGGGATCTGGACCTGCGCGTCCTAGCTATAGCTAGTCGTTTCTTTGCGGAGCCCCCAGGTGGTTGGCACGGCCGATAGCGACGCAATTTGTACGCCGGGGGATCCGCAAGCGACGAAACTGGGGCGACTGCTCAACGGGGAGTTGTGAATGCATCAGATCAGAGTTCTTACGGGACGGCTAAGGAGTGTGTCTCCGTACAGGATGTGCATGCTTGGGGTCATCCTCGCGTTGGCGGTGAGCCTGCTGCGATTGGGGGCTCTGAGGCTGAAGGCTAGGGGTGAACTGCCAGCGGCTACTCCTTACACCGCGATGCTGCGAGAGGTGGGCAGCGGCATTCTATACACGGCGGTTCTTGTAGACGGAGCGCGGATTCTCGGCTGGGACCGACATGCGCCGGGCGTGCCGATGATCTCCAAGCGTCTTATCGAGCTGCCGAACGGCTTGAAGACGGACGTCGACGACTTCGCAAAGCTTCGGAGCACGATCAAGGACGCCTCAAGCGTCGTCCCCTTTCGTTACCATCTTGACCCGGGAAGTTCTTGCATGGAGCCGCTTGCCTTAGGGGTAAAGTTGCCTCCGCACGTTCTTCGGACGAAGGGGAATTTCCTGAATTATCGTGCAGCGCGGATAAAGGATGAGCGTAACGGCCGTGTTCAGTGGTTTGCCCTCGATTACGGATGCGCGATGATCGACTCAGAAATTGCCCTAGGCGGAGGTATTGTGAGTAAGAAAAACCTGGTTAGCTTGGCGGGAGGGGAACCGTCGGAGCTCCTCTTTGACGTGTCCTAGACCTATGCTGAGGTCCCGCCATCCCGTTTCGCGTCGACAGTTAACGATGCCGAGAGGGACGAGTACTATAGGAAACATCGGCCTTAGCTTATTCAGTTTTGTGCCGACTGTCTTGGAGAATTGGAGTATCAAATGACGTCACGATTGTTAAAATTAGCGGGAAGCATTCTGCTTGTCGCAGCGGTGTTTGTGGTCGCATCCCGGGGAATCGGGTACTGCCTTCGGTTTTTCGCGCAGCCCGCGAGCCTAGCAGATTCCGAAGACGGCTTGCAACGCGCCGCGAAGGGCGCGCGTCTGGCGATCGATGGCGTAAAGCTGGATAGCGCGCCTTGGAGCGTAGTCCTAGTCACGTCGCCCGCTTGTGTCTTTTGTCAGGCAAGCAAGGGTTTTCACCGGACGCTTGCAGAGGTTGCAGCCAAGCGTCAAATACCATTTTATGTAGCGCTTCCGTCGGGTACGGATAGCACGTTTATCGGATTCCCTCGTGGCAGCAAGCCGGTCGACATCGAGTGGAGGCAGTTGAGAATCCGTCTCCAAGGTACCCCGACCGTTTTGTTGGTTGATGGCTCCGGCACGATTGGGGGCATCTGGGCAGGCCGACTTCGCGAGGATAGGGCGGCCGAGCTGTTGGACAAAATTCAGCAGCTCCCTCTCCCGGAAGCCCCGGAACACCCGAACAATGCTGGGGCAGAGGCCCCCCTTGATCCGATCACCACGAGGAGTTGATCGTGCTAAGACTCTGGATCGCCCCAGCAGAGGCTGTGCTCTGCGGCTGTCTTCTAGGTCAGTCGCCCACGCCTCTACCCGCTTTTGAGGTGGCCTCGATCAAACGGAGTGCGCCCGGCGCGGCGGGCGCCACAATGCGCCTCGATCCGGGCGGGAGATTTACCACAGTCTCAATGACAATGAAAAATGTCATTCAGCTCGCCTATGGAGTTCGGCAAGACGACGTGGTCGGTGGGCCAGCTTGGCTGAATACTGAAGAGTACGACATTCGTGCTAAGGCAGACTCTGAGGACGCTTCGCAAGTCACGTTGGAGCGACAGAAGCTGAGACTTCGAAGCCTTTTAGCTGATCGGCTCCGACTCAAGGTGCACAACGAACCCCGGCGGCAGCCTGCGTACGCCTTAATATTGTCTCAGCACGGTCCAAAGATGCCATCTGCCCACCAAGGCTCTCGTCCTGGGCGAAGCATGTCGATGTCGATGCTCGCGTCATTCCTATCTCTCCAGGTCGGCCGCCCTGTCCTCGACAACACCGGCCTTTCCGGTACGTACCTTGTAAAGTTGGAATGGGCCTCCGAGGATGGGCATCGCAAGACTCTAGGCGGCGACTCGGCGAATTCGCCGCTATCGGAAGATCCGGTAAATGGTCCATCGATCTTCACGGCCGTTCAGGAGCAGCTGGGATTGAGACTCCAACCAAAACAGGCTCTGCGCGAGGTTCTCGTGATTGATGAGGTGAGTAGGCCGTCTGCGAACTAGGGGCCATTCCACGTGCGCTGACCTGCTCCAGGATACAGGATTTCCGGCTGTAGAACGCGGCGTGTTCCGCCAACATCCTCTCCCGGTGTGTCTGAACCAGGAAAGGGTTTTGTTATTCAATGAGATCGCGCGAAGACAGCCACCAAATCCTCCGTCGTCGCATATTCGCCTCCCCTTGCGCCTGATGGGGAGCTTGGATCTGACCACGCTGGAGTCGACGATCAACGAGATAGTCCGGCGGCGCGCGGCGTTGCGCCTGAGAATATTCCCCAACCTCGGAATATGTTAGGGGCGGCGAGGAACGGAGTCGTTTTTGGCGGGCTGGGGCGGAGCCAGTGAACCAAAGCCCGGAGCCTGCGCAGAGGTGGTGAGCAGCAACCCCGCCGCCAGTGGCGGCGGCCTGGACGCCTGCCATGGGCCAGGACGCGGTGCGTACTCTATATCAGCTTCTATAGCTTTTTCTTGCTTCGATGGTCGTTCATGCCGCACAATTGCGGAAGCGCCAATGCTCACGCTCATGTTGATGAAGCTCGCGGCTCCGCTCGAGGTGTCCGGCGAGATCACGCGCGCCGATCACAATCGCTTGTGCCAATGTGCCAGCAACCGGCCCGCTGAATCGAGTCTCCCACGCTACAGCTCCGCGCCGCTTCGTTGTCGATTGCTCCACGTCACGGCGCTGGAGGGCCTCGCTCCCCCGACCGCACCGCGCAACCCAGCGCCACTCGGCTGATGGAAGAGCCGGGGGTGAATAAGTGTGCCTCGATGGCGGTGTCGGCGTGAGTGGCTCCCTCCCAAAACGCCGCAAGTGGCTCCCTTTTATCCCGCCGCTAACATGAGAATATTCCCCAACCTCGGAATAGCTCCGGCGGAGCGGGAGGCGCGCATAGTTGCGTTTGCAAGAACCGGAGTGTTCGCTCCAGGGCTCTACTTACAGTCGGTGGAGACTTGCCCCGCACTCGGCTTGCGGGTTCTGGATCTGCGGGATGGTGCTGAGCAGGATTTTCAGAGGATCGCGGAAGAGGATGGTGCCGATGCCTTCGACGCCCCGCCATTAGTCCGAGCTTCGCTTCTCCGGGTCGCTCCGGACGAGCATCTTCTGCTTCTCACGCTCGATCACGCCGGAGCCGACAGCTGGTCCGTTCAGCTAATCAAGAAGGAGCTTAAACTGCTTTACGGGCAGGCCTCTTCGTCAGGACCCGGACCCAAGGAAAAGCCGCAAGTGTCGTTTCCAGACTTCGCGGTGTGGCAGAGCGGGGCCTTCCAGACTTCTGTTTTCGACCGGCAGATCGCCTACTGGCGGGAACGGTGGTCCCGCTTCGGATCAGCTCGCGTCGGATACGAGGACCTGCCCTTCTGTGTTCCGCCGCCGAAGGCGCCGAACTTCGAGTTTAGAACGGCGCGGCTGGAGGTTGGATCGTGGCACTCCCGGAGCATCAGACAGCAATCAGGGCGCGACCGTGCACATCGTTTTCCTTGCGGCGTACAGCGTGTTGCTACACCATTACACTCGAAAAAATCCGATCGCGATATGGGGTCACTTCGCAAACCGTGAACGTGCGGAAATCCAGGGTGCCCTGGGCTATTTCTCGAACACGCATTTACTTGGGATCGACCTGTCCGCGAGTCTAACCGGGCGGGATCTGCTGCGACAGGTGAAGGGCGTCGTCCTCAGCAGCTGCGCGAACCAAGCGCTGCCGCACCTCTGGCGGGTCCTTCGCTGCCATCCACGCTTTCCAGACGCCAATATTCTTCTGGATTACTATACCTTGACACCTCCCACGCCACAAGAGTCCTGGAACGGTCTCCGGGTCGCCGATGTTCCTCTTCCGAACGTCTCGTCGCCGCGGTGGTCGAGCCTCGGGGTGTACGTGATCGACAACCGTGAGGACATTTGGCTTCGATCCCAGTACTCCGCCGCGCGCTTTCCGCATGCGGCGGTGCAGCACCTGCTCGAAGATTTGCGGTCGGTCGTATTAAGGCTGGTTGCGCATCCGAGCGCGACGGTATCGAATTTCGCCGATATAGCGGAACGATATTCCGCGAACCCACATGCGCGCAATGACCGCATGGGCGAATTCGTTGTGATCGGGAGCAAGTTAATTCCGGAGTTCAAAAAAGGTGAGCAGTCCAGCTACAGTTCCCGGCCGTGAGCTTGCCGCAAGGTGGGTGCCGCGCGTACGGTGGCGGTGGGTCGCCATCGGTATTTTCGTTCTTTCGAACGT
>Ga0070740_10005689_pt1 | contig 11380 bp, 11 predicted proteins | sample Coa_R2_FD_67286 | JGI IMG/M metagenome (GOLD analysis project Ga0070740, IMG submission 67286) | Surface soil microbial communities from Centralia Pennsylvania, which are recovering from an underground coalmine fire - Coalmine... | ecosystem: Environmental > Terrestrial > Soil > Unclassified ...
CCCACCACGCTGTTAGTGTTGCGATTGTGCGCGGTGCAGGAGGTCAGCATCCCCCCGGAGGTGATAATCTGACCGATATGGTAGACACCGCCAATCATACGAGCATCGCGTTGCATGATTTTATCCCCTTTGATGTCCATTGTTCAGTTGTAGAGATTTTTGCTCACATAGTCCTTGATAGCCTGCCAGTTGCCATTAGCAGGCAGCAGGACATATTGCCCATCGACGGAAGAATCGACCAGCACATTCTGGTTGCTCAGGCCGATGTGGTGAGCGGTGTTGAGATTCATCACCAGAGCGAAACGGGCAAGGTCGGCCAGGGACATGTTGGTATAGACGGTTTTTTGCAGGGCATCCAGCGCGGCGTAGAGTCTGGGCCAGGTTGAAACCTGCTTCAGTTTGCTCATTGCGGCCTTAATAATGATCTGTTGACGTGCCGAACGGGCAAAATCGGTCAATTCTGCCAGGTTTTCGGATGTTCCTTTGCCACACACTTCGAGCGGCTCGCGCGCGCGGGCATACTCGATGGCGGTAGCTCCATTCATGTGCTGCATGCCCTTGTTGAATTGAACCTTAATCCAGCTTGCATTGACGCTTGGATCATCATTGGCGGGATAGCACGCATTAAATGAATCAGGGACGTATACATCGATGCCGCCGATTGAGTCGATAAATTCTTTGAAGCCGGTGAAATTGATAGTCAACCAGTAGCGCACATCCAGACCGGTCACCAGCGAGACCTTCGCGGCGGCGGCATTGCCCCCCGCGACAGGGTCCTTGCCATTGTTGGAACTATATTCGTAGACGGAGTTGATCTTGCCATAGTTTCCCGATCCTTCAGGGATCTGCACCCAGAGGTCGCGCGGCACAGAAACCAGTGTTGTGTGGTCATTAGTACCCAGCACGCTCATCACCATCATCGAATCGGTGAGATCCGCACCAGGGTGCGTGCCGCCGCCATAGCCCATCACGAGCAGGTTGACCCGGTCGGCGGTGTTCATGTAATTGGTCTGTGAGGTGAGCGGCGGCTGGGTGGAGATGGCGGAGCCAAAGGCCAGGACTTTCTGCACGGTCGATGCAAAGATGGCGCCAACGACACAGAGCAGCACGAGGACGGTGAGACACCCGATCATGCAGCCGGGACGACGACGCGAGCGCCTGGGCGACCGACTGTTTCGCGGTGAAGCAGGTTGCCCGCCTGGAACATACTGATACTGCTGCGTCGGCGGGGGTGGAGAGTAGGGAGACTGCGCTCCCTGCGGTGATGGCTGTTGTTGCCAGGGCTGCTGTCCCTGTAGCTGCTGCCTCGTCTGCGATGAACGTGGCGGCTGTCCGGGTCGACCCGGTTGGCTCTGAAGGGCCGGTTGCGGTGCCTGCAATGGATTTTGATAGGGCCTGCGATTCCGGTTCCGTTGCTGCTCATCCTGGAAACTGCCCAGCACCAGCTTATCCTGCGACCCCTGCCCTCCCGGATTTGAGGGACGTGGTGGTACCGGCTCGGTTGAATCATCAAAAAAATCATTATTGCGCATAGATTACTCGTTTCTCTCTATCTTCGCATACACTGAAAACACCGCTATCTTTACCTATCCATATTGTACGTTCAAGCAGTCAACAGGGTTTTCTCTATGGTATAAAACGAAACAGAAGTGCAGAAGTCTCACCCACGCCAGCATCCCGCAGGCGCTGATTGAGCGCGCGCCACCAGTTCATTAACCCTGCGAGAAGCAAAGGCTGGCCTGCGGCGCGCGAAGCATGACATGGATTTCCCGTTTTCAGTTGCCAGAATTCATCACTGGCGGTGCGCGCTCAATCAGCGCCTGCGGGAAACTTACAGCTATTTCTTACTCCAATCAGTCACGGAGGTCTGGTCTTTGCCGTGACGGAAAGCGACGATCTGGGCCATAATCGCCAGGGCCATTTCTTCAGGGGACTTCGCTCCGATGTTGAGGCCGATAGGGCCATGAATGCGGCTCAGTTGCTCGTCGGTGAGGCCCTGCGTTTTCAGGCGTTCGGCCCGTTCGGCGCCGGTTTTGCGGCTGCCAATGGCGCCGACATAGCCAACATTGTGTGAGAGGACGACCTTGAGCGTTGGCTCATCAAATTTGGGGTCGTGGGTCAGGACGGCCACCGAGGTGGAGGGGTTGAGGTCCATGCGTTCCAGGGCCTCGTCCGGCCACTCGACGATTAATTCATCGGCGTGGGGGAAACGCTCGCGGGTGGCAAAAGCGGAGCGTGCATCAATAACGACGACCCGGTAGCCGAGCGTTTTGGCGAAGGTGGTGAGGGGAATGGCGATATGACCCGCACCCACGATGATGAGGGTGGGAGGCGGCGGAAAGCCCTCGACGAAGACATCATAAGGCTGCGCGCCGGTCTCGCCTTCGACCGTGTAGGTGCGCGTGACCGCCTCGCCGTTCCAGATGGCGCGTTCGGCATCTGCGGCCACCAGCGCATCGAGGGCGGCATGACCCAGACTGCCCTGCGTGCGCCCGCCGGGAAGCACCAGCAGTTTGTTCCCGATAGCATCGGCGCCACGCACAACCGTCGCCACCGCTACACCCTTCTCCTGGTGCAGCATGGCTTGCAATGTTTCAAAAAGCTCACTCATCGCGGATTTCCTTCTGTCTGGGCGCAGACGGTACCCACTCCAGGCAAGGAGTACTCTACTATATGCGACGACAGGCGCCGCTCCGTGTGAGAGTAGAGTCCTCCCTGTGGGTAGCCTGGAGTGGATGGCCTGCACCTCTCACCAGTCGAGGCGTTCGACAAACACATGAATGGTGCCGCCGCAGGCAAGGCCAATCTGCTCGATATTTTCCTCTTCGGTAATGCCAAATTCAAGCATCTGTGGCTTGCCGTTCTCGATCACTTCTATCGCAGCCTCCACCACTGCCGGCTCGACGCAGCCGCCGCTGACCGAACCGGACAGCTCGCCGCTTTCGCTGACCGCCAGTTTCGCCCCCGGCTGGCGCGGAGCCGAACCGGCCATACTTACCACCGTCGCAATGGCAACTCGCTCACCGCGAGCGCGCCAGCGTTCAATATCAGGTAATACATCCCGCATGGTAAAGACCTCCTGTTCTGTACGTGAGCGGCTTCTTGCCATGGGTAGCAAGAGCGCGCCCGGCAGGGAAAGACAGGACACTAGCTCTCTATCCTGGGCTTGCTCCACCCGGCAACGGCTTTGCGGCGCGCCGCCGGGTTGCGCGCAGGGCGGCTGTCGTCAATGTCGCGCAGCAGGTTGCCCAGGTAAATCAGGCTGTCCAGGTTATGGGCAGGCAGAAAGTTATCGATATAGGGCAGGGCCGTCTTCATGCCAATGGTCAACGGGCGGTAATCGGGCGAGCCGAGCAAGGGGTTGAGCCAGATGAGCCGGTGACAGCTATGCTGCAAACGGTCCATCTCGACCTCCAGCACACTGGCATCCCCGCGATCCCAGCCATCGCTGATAATCAGCACAACGGCGCCACGACCCAGCACGCGCTTTGCCCATCTATGGTTAAAGTAGTGCAGGGCATCGCCAATGCGCGTGCCGCCAGACCAGTCCTGCACCGTCTTAGAAACGTCGCGCACAGCATCATCGACATCGCGCCGCTTGAGCTGGCGGGTAATGCGCGTCAGGCGGGTGCCGAAGACGAAGGCTTCAACATTCATCAGACCGTTGGAGATGGTGTGTATAAAGTGCAGCAGCAGCCGCGAGTAGAGGCTCATGGAGCCGCTGATGTCGCAGATGATGATGAGCGGGCGCGGCTTGCGTTTGGTCTCGCGCCACGTCAATTCAAGCAATTCCGCGCCATACTTGAGGTTGCGTCGCACAATACGGCGCATATCGGGATACGAGCCGCGACGCGAAGGCCGCTTGCGATGCGTCGGGCGCATGCCAAGATTCCAGCGCATTTCCGACATCAAGCGTTTCGCCTCCTGTACCTCTTCCCAGGTGAAGGACTCGAAGTCTTTCTTGCGCAGCACTTCGATGGCGCTATAGGCCGTCCCCTGTGGATTGCCCTCGTCATCTTCTTCCTGCTCCTCGAAATCCTGCGAGCGATGGCGGCGTTCGGTCTCGCGCATGTGCGCGCGCAGTTCTTTACGCGAGGTCTCGGTAACGTTCAGATGCTCGGCCAGCCGCTTGCGCTCAGAGGGCGGCAGGCGCATTGTCCTGTCGTCGCGCCTGGCGGCCCCAGGCGGAGCCTGCCCCGGCTTCTCCTTGCGATCGCGCATGTACCAGTAGTAGAGAAACATCTGGTCAAACAGCGGTTCCTGCTCGTGACGGGGCAAGAGCATCGCCTTGAGCGCATCGTAAAAATCTTCCTTGCTGGTGAGGTCGATATAGTTCAACGTCTCGGCGACATCGAGCATCTTGCGCGGGCCGACATCGATACCGACCTCCCAGAGCAGGCGGCCAAATTCAGTCAGGCGAAAGAGCAGACGCTCGCCGCGCTCAATCTCTTTCACCGATAATGGCTCTGTGGCAAAGTAATCGCCGTTCTGTTGTGACAGGAAATCCATACTCACTTTATGAAGCTCCACGCGCCTTTTGCAACATGCGCGTCATCTCGCTACCACCGACTTTGAGAACGTCATCCTGATACTTGAGCAAAGCTCCCAGCGTATCACGCACCGGGCCTTCCACCAGTTCCATCTGGTTGAGCGCCAGCAGCGAGCTGATCCAGTCCAGCGTCTCGGCGACGCCGGGCGCCTTGAAAAGATCGACGCTGCGCAGTTCGCGCACGAAGACGCAGACCTGGCGAGCAAGTCGCTCCGGCACGTCAGGCATACGAGCTGTGACAATCGCGTATTCTTTTTCCAGCGTGGGGAAATCGATCCAGTAGTAGAGACAGCGACGCCGCAGCGCATCGTGAATCTCGCGGGTGCGGTTCGAGGTGATAATCACGACGGGCGGCTCTTTTGCTTCAACCGTGCCAATCTCTGGAATGCTGATCTGGAAATCCGACAGCAATTCAAGCAGGTACGCCTCAAACTCTTCATCGCTGCGATCAAGCTCATCAATCAGCAATACCGGTGGCTGAGGATTGGCAGGATCGATAGCCTGCAAGAGGGGACGCTGGATAAGAAATTCAGGGCCAAAAATCTCCTTTAATTCCTGCTGGCGATTGATACCGCCAGCCTCCATCAAGCGAATGTGCAGCATCTGGCGCGTATAATTCCATTCATATACGGCGGTACTGACATCGATACCTTCATAGCATTGCAGGCGAATTAACTTCGTGTTCAGTGCGGCAGAAAGAACTTTCGCGATCTCCGTCTTGCCCACCCCAGGCTCACCCTCTAACAACAGCGGCTTGCGTCGTTTGAGTGCCAGGAACACAGCTGTTGCCAGACTGCGGTCTGCGATATAACGATGGGCAAACATCGCCCGCTGTACGTCTTCAATCGTGTTAAATGAGGTCAGTGCTGCCTGTTCCTGTTCTTGCTCCAAGAGGGCCTCCAACAAAAAAACTAGTGCTTTCCAGCACAGATAGGGACACATATCATTACAATTAGTAAGTACGTATATTGTATGACGCGGTTCAAGGCAGCGTCAAGCATTGTTCCTCACTCCAGCCGCAGGCCAACCGGGCGTGGCTGGCCTGCGGCTGGAGTGAGAAAAAGCTTAACGGTCGCTGGCAGGCATCTGGTTGTAGACGGTAAGCCAGTTGGTGGCGATATCGAACTGTGCCTGTTGCAGAGAAACCGCACCGGAGCAGACCTGATCGTGCAGATAGTTTTCCACCCTGTCCTTCTGATGGAAACCCGGTGTGGGGCTGGCTGCTTCCGGCCAGAGGTTAGAGATATCGTTGGAACCTCCAAGCTCCAGACTCACGAGGTGGTCGACCTCATACTGTCCGGCGGAATGATGCGCGATGCCATACTCGGCGTAGACGGCATTTTTCTCGCTGGTCGGCACATTGCGCACCGAACTGGCGTAGCCAGACTTACAGATGACATCTTTCGTGGCAGTAGGAATGATATCTCCAGGCGTGCAGGCCGGGTCCTGCAATGGTCCGCGCGCCTGGCAGCCGGATGTTCTGGTACGCACCCCCCACTGGTGTGTAGTTGCAGCTGTTGTCGTTGCCGTTGCCGTGCTGCTGGGGACGGTCACAGAGACATTACAGCTGCTCAAGACGATGGCCAGTGTCGCTATCACGATCAGCGTAGAAATGTACTTTCTCACAGGCTTGCTCCTCCGGGAAAATCCTGACGTTTTTTCAAAGAGTGTTGCAGACAAACAGTTTATTCAGATTGCAATACCAGCCATGTTTCGTCAAAATGGCGGGCTTGCAAATTCGCAGACGTAATCCAGTAGTAGATCAGGCCGTTGTCGCCCCAGCGCATGCCCAGGCGATCATCGGAATCGATTTGCAGGAGCAATTGCCAGTCCGATGCGCCCTTCGCCAGCGCGGCGGCAGCAGAGCTATCAGGATCAGTAATGCCATGCGAGGCAAGCTGACATTCCAGGCGCATATCATCCTGAATAGTGTCGGGAAAGCCGAGCAACTGGTGTTCCGGCTGCGCGCGTCTGGCCTGCAGGTCAGAGAGCAGTGTTTCATATTTGTGTTGCTCATCCTCTGTCCAGTCAAAATGCGGAATCTCCATATCTGGAAACTGCGAAAGCGTCATTTCGCCGGTGAAGGTGAGGGAAGCAACGTGAAACCGAGCCGTAGGCGGCAACGCGGCAGGGGCAGGAAGGCGTTGCAAATGAGCAGCAGCATCGCTAAAGAAGACACGCCAGCCACCGCGATCAGCGGGAGTATCACCATACGTCTCCTGTCTGGCATCGTAGAAAAACCAGAGCATGCCATCAGCAGGCAGAACATGGTTGATGTCATACGGGCGCACATCGGCGAGACGGATTTGCCCGATAAAGGATTGCGGCAGGCCCCTCCAGTCGGGCCAGGAGAGAGCGGGGGGTAAATCTGGCAAGCCGCCCAGCTTCGATGAACCAGCCACCAGCGCAGCTTCATCGACGGGAGTCGTATTGAGCCGGATCGCCGGTTTCGCAATGTAATCAATGTCTTTTAACAGGCGCGCTAAGCCTGCAGCTCTGAACGCAGCCTCAAGACCAGCTTTATCCATCATATTCCTCCACCTGTGCTTTCTGAAAAGAGCCTGTACTTCCTCACAGTATATCGTATCGTTGAGACGGCTGCCACAGGTAAAAGTCACCAGTCATCGGTGGAGAGAGAGGGAAAGCATCAAAAGAGCGATGAATCGAACAGAGGAAACACTCATCCAGCCAGCTTTGCCCGTCATCAAAGTGGAACGAGCAAAGCCGGGCTGCAAGGCAAGATAGAGGGCTACACGACGCTGTTGGCTACACGACGCTGTTAAGGCCGGTGGCAGTTTCTACTGTTTCACCAACGGTTGTCCCAACAGGCCCCTGCCAGAACCCAACGCCCACCGGTGCAAAGGGCGCGAAAGGCGCCATGGCAGGGCCGACGCCCATCGGCGCGAAAGGCGCCATGGCAGGGCCGACGCCAAACCTACCGAAACCCAGACCAGGAGCCACCGGCGGAATGGGTGGTACTACCGGTGGGATCGGCGGTACCAGAGGCGGCACGAAGCCTGACGGCCCGACCGGCGGGATCGGCGCAATGCCGGGGCCGAGACCCCAACCCGGACCGAGACCGGGGCCAAAGCCCAGACCAAAGTTACCAATACCGGTACCCGGCCCCAGACCAAAGCCCGGCCCTAAGCCACCCCAGCCCGGACCAGGACCAAAGCCCGGACCCAGGCCAATATTATTCAAGCCCAGGCCACCCCAGCCCAGCCCAGGACCGAAGCCTATCCCGAAACCTGCGCCAGGAATGCCCGTGCCCCAGCCGAGAGTGTTCCAACCGGGACCGATGGCCGCATTGTTCCAGCCAAAGCCAGGAGTATTCCAGCCAGGAGCCACTGCTGGAACATTCCAAGCAGAACCAATCATCTGTTCCATACTCCTTTCTTCTCTGTACTTCCTTATACTCACTGCGGTGAGTCCTCTTCTCTGAAACTCACCATGAACATCACGCCATGTCTTTCCAAAAAGTTTCTATAGGATATAGAAGTTTGCAGACAAACAGGCATTGAAAGTGCATTTTATTTCATGAAATAATTTAGCTTACTTGGTTCGGTACTCATCTTCAGACTATCTAGCAGTAACAGAAATGCCATTTGCTTATTTACAGATATGTAGATATCAGTATACGGGACAGTACATATATACGTTTATCTATTACACTTAGCAAGAAATGTCTGGAAAAGGAACCCATATGAAAATCGCCCATGCATCGTTTGCCAGAGCCGGAGCGTGTAGAGAACGTACATCCGAACACAGCGAAAGCATGCAATCGTATCGATGAAAGGCAGCAAAGAGATGACAGAACAAGGCGCATCTCATGTGATCGTCATAGGCTCTTTTATAGATGTGGCGCAGGCAGAACAGGCCATCAGGGAGCTGCACAACGCGGGTTTTCAAAATGAGCAGATCGGCTTTCTGATACGCAACAGCGCCGGGGCCGCGGAAATTCCACCGCCCAATGCAGGGGCCGAAATGGCAGCAGATACTGCGGGGGGCGCGATTAGCGGCGGCATTCTTGGCGGCATCGTCGGCGCGGCGGTGGCCCTGCTCATTCCAGGCATTGGCCCGGTCGTCGCAGGCGGCATCCTGGCAGCTACCCTGGGCGGCATTCTCGTTGGCGCGACCGCCGGTGGTATCATCGGCGCGCTGACCGGCATCGGCGTATCGCAGGAAGAGGCGGAATATTACCAGCGAGAGTTTGAGGCAGGCCGTACCATCGTCGCCGTCAACGTGGATGAGCGCAGACAGAATCCACAGGAAGCGCGAGCGATCCTGCAAAGCTGCGGAGCCAGCGATATCCACGTCCAGCCCGCAACCGGCGCAGGCCCGCTACCTCCCTCAACTGCTGGTCAGCAGAGGACATACAATGACAACGTTCCACCTGCCAACTATAATGCGAGCATGCAGCCACCACCGGAAAGGCAGCCCCCGGTAACGCCGGAGGGCAGATATAATCCCAATGTCCCTCCGGCAACTTATAGCGGGCAACCAGAACAACAAGACAAGATGAGCGAGCCGGGACAGTAGACGGGAACGATTCCCGCCGTACAAGCCTGCCGCAGAGGATGGCTCTGCTATAACTACCAGGCCCACGAGACGCTCCTGTAGTAGGACCGTCCCGCAGCAGGCCTGCATGGCGGGGAGGATAGTTATACCAGAATATTCCCGTTTTTTACAAAGAGAGTGTCATCCACCCAGACTTCGCCGCCCTTGCGCAGGTCGCAGACCATATCCCAGTGCAGCGCGGACTGGTTGACGCCGCCCGTTTCAGGGTAGCTCGCGCCCAGCGCCATATGGATAGTGCCGCCCATCTTCTCATCGAAAAGAATATTGCGCGTGTAGCGGTCGACGCGCGGGTTGTTGCCAAAGGCGAACTCGCCGAGATAGCGTGCGCCTGTGTCGATCTCCAGCATCTGCTCCAGAAATGCCTGCCCCTGGCGCGCGCTGGCCTCCACCACCTTGCCTTCACGGAAAACCAGCCGTACCCCTTCAATGGAGCGACCATCGTAGGAAGCCGGAACGTTGAACTGAATGACACCACTGACGCTGTTTTCGACCGGGCCGGTGAAAAACTCGCCGCTGGGAAAATTACGCTTCCCATCACTATTGATGAAGACGCGGTCCTCGATGGAAAGCGTGAGGTCGGTGCCATCGGCCAGCACATGTACCTGTTTGTGGCCCACAAGCCAGTCGACCAGGCGCTGCTGCTGCTGTGAGAGTTCCTGCCAGCAAGCGATAGGGTCAGATTCATTGAGGAAACAGACATCGAAGACAAATTCCTCGAAATCGCGCAGCGACATCTCGGCATCCTGGGCGTAGGCTGCCGTTGGATAGAGCGTGGAGGCCCAGCGATAGCTCCCTGCCTGCTCGCGCTGGCGCAGAATCTTCCCCACCTCTCTCAGCGCGACGCGCCGTTTCCCCATGCGCGTCCCATCGACGCCGCTCAAGGCCTTCGTGTTGCTCCGCGCGCCAATCGAAAGCTGCGCATCGATATGGTTGGCGAGCGTTGTCAGCGTAGGCGGTACCCAGATAAGTTGCCGGTCGTTGCCTTCCTTGAGCAGAATCTCATCCAGCGATTCTAAATCAAACAGCACAAGCGGGTAGGCTCCGATGCGCAGCGCCTCACGATAAACCTCCTCTACCAGAGGAGCGGCCAGAGGCGTTGTGCGAATAGCCAGCGTTTCGCCGGGCTTGAGATACAGCGAGTAATGTAGCAACGTGTGCGCCCAGCGTTCCAGACGAATATCTTGCATAAGAATGACACTTTCTAAATTGATCTGAGGCAATGGTACCTTCTGTTTATAGAACGAATAATGAGGTACGTTGGCCAGCGTTTCTCCGCAAACATATCCGGTATTATCGCTAGCAGTAGAGGCTGGTTAAATGAAATACAGGCCCTGCCAGACGCGAGGGCTGGCCGAGCCTGCATTTCGTGTTATGAGCTTACAAAGAGCCTATGCCCTGCTGGCGGCGGCGGCGACAGCGCGGCGTGCCATCACCTGGGCCATCTGGCTGCGATAACCTTTGGAGCCATGGATATCCTCGATCAGGTCGAGGCCCTCGGAGGCATGGCTGGCAGCGTCAGCGATGGTAGCCTCATCCAGTTGCTTGCCGACGAGGGCAGCTTCCACGCCGCTGGCCCGCGTTGGCTTCGAGGCCGCGCCGGTGATGACCACGCTGGCAGAGGTGCAAACGCCGGAGCTATCGAGGGTGATAACCGCAGCGCAGCCCGCGACGGCGTAGTGAGAAGCCTTGTTCGCCAGCTTCATGTAGGCGCTGCCGGTGTGGGCAGCGGGTTTGGCGAAGCGCAGTTCCGTCAGAACCTCATCCGGCTGCAGCGCCGTCTCGAACGGACCCTGGAAGAAATCGTCGGCCTTGATCGTGCGCTTGCCACCGGGTCCCTGCGCGACGAGGTCGGCCTTGAGCGCGAGAACGATGCCGGGCATATCGGCGGACGGGTCAGCGTGGGCGACGCTGCCGCCGATGGTGCCGCGATTGCGCACCGCCGGGTCGCCGATCTGCGAGGTGCCTTCGGGCAGCACTCTGTAATAGCGCGCCAGCACCTCGGAGGTCTCGATCTGCCGATATGGAGTCATCGCGCCGACGGCCACGACCCCGTCCTCCTCGCGAATGTAGGAAAGACTGGAGACCCTGCCCAGATCAATCAGGTGGGCAGGCTGCGCCAGGCGCAACTTCATAGTGGGAATCAGGCTATGTCCACCCGCCAACAGCTTGGCATCGTCTCCATACTGCTGGAGAAGGGAGATAGCTTCATCCACTGAGGTCGCGGGATGATATTCAAATGCTGCTGGAACAGAC
>Ga0070740_10005690_pt1 | contig 11378 bp, 7 predicted proteins | sample Coa_R2_FD_67286 | JGI IMG/M metagenome (GOLD analysis project Ga0070740, IMG submission 67286) | Surface soil microbial communities from Centralia Pennsylvania, which are recovering from an underground coalmine fire - Coalmine... | ecosystem: Environmental > Terrestrial > Soil > Unclassified ...
CATCGATTTGCGCGGATATACGCGGTTCATCAACAGTGTCGAGATTTGGTACGCCAAGGCGTCCTGGGGCCCGCGCCGGCCGGAAGTGGAACTGTTCGGCGAAAGGTAAAGCTCGCCGTGCGGAGAGCCGGGTTGTCCCGGCTCTGCTGAATCGGGCTCTACTGCACAAAGACGGTAACCTTCTGCTGGCTGGTGTCGTGGCCGGCCTGCAGCAGGATCACCGCCTGCCCGCTCTGAGCATCGGCGGGGATCTGTACGTTGAACTGATTGACGCCGTACACCAGCCCCGGCGCGCTGCCGGCGTAGGCGACGGTGGCCGGCTCGCCATTGACGGTGGCGGTCACATTGCTCGGGATGTTAGATAACGTACTCCCGGCGATGTCGCCGGCGTTTACCGGCGGATCCATGACGCCACCGCCGGTTCCGAACAGCGCCACCACGGAGCCTTTCGGAGCCGGGTTGTTCGGGCCGTTATACGTATAATCCTGGTTGAGGATCGCGCCCGGGCCGGAGCCGCTCGCGTCGGCCGTGAACAAGGCCAGGTCCGCCGGCGCCAGGGGAACCTTGAACGCCGTGGACGGCGTGTTGTTGTAGGTCACGATGACCGACCCTTCTCCGCTGGTGTTGGTGGTGAACGGCAGAATCACGTTGATCTGCTTGTCGGAGACAAACAGGGGGATGGCGGGCGCGCCGTCGATGGCCACCTGGACTCCGGCCAGGGTGTTATCCAGCTTGCCCGCCGCGTTCACGCTGAATTGGACCGGGGTCGCGGGCCCCAGATTCGTTCCGAAAATCGCGACGATATCACCCGGTGAGAATCCGGTTGAAAGGTAGCTGGCCGCGCTGGTAATCGCGGTGATGACGGGCCCGGGCGGCGGGGCGACCGTGAACGTGACCGGAATCGCCAAGGGGCTGTTGCCAACCCCGGCAGCCGTAATCGTCACCGCACCCGTGTAGGTTCCGGCATTCAGACCCGCGGGATTGACGCTGACCGTGATGGGCGCGGGCGTGACGCCGCTGCCCCCAGTGACGCTTAGCCATCCCGAACCTGAACTCACCGCCGTGGTGAATGCCAGCGCAGAGGTCCCGGTCAGGTTCACGGTTTGCGGGGCGGGAGCGGAGCCGCCGGCTTGAGCCGTGAACGTCAGGCTCGAGGGGCTGGCGGTGATCGTGGACGAAGTGCTGACGACCAGCTTTACGGGGATCGTCTGCGGGCTGTTGCTGGCGCCGTTTGCCATGAGTGTGACGGCGCCGTTGTAGGTGCCCGCAGCGAGACCGCTGGGGTTGACGCTGACCGAAAGATTAAACGGAATGGCGCCGCTGGGCGGAGTCGCCGTGAGCCAGTTGCCTCCCGAGACGTTTACCGAAGCGCTCAGCCCGGTGGCGCCGCCGACGCTCACGCTCTGCGCGGCCGGGACCATGCCGCCGATCTGGAACGCAAAGCTGAGCTGGTTCGGCGTGACGGTGATCGTGGGCGCATTGGCGACCGTCAGTTGCACGGGCACCGTCTGCGGGCTGTTGGAGGCCCCTGCCGAGGTGATCGTGATGGTTCCGTTGTAGGTGCCCGCCGTGAGACTGGAAACGTCCGCGCTCACGCTGACCGAGCCCGGAGTGGTCCCGCTGTTCGGACTGACGGAAAGCCAGCCTCCTCCGGCCGTCGCGACGGTGTAAGAGATCGCCGCGCCGCTGCTCGCGATACTGAGCGATTGAGCTGCGGGCGCCGTCCCTCCGAGTGTGTAGGAAAAGCTGAGATGCGCCGGGCTGACGTTCAGGGACGGCGCTGCGCGGACCGTGAGCGTGACCCCGACCGTCGCGGGACTGTTCGAAGCGCCCGAAGCCGTTACAGTTATGGTTCCGTTGTACGTTCCCGCGGCGAGACCCGTGGGATTCACTGTAACGGAGGCCGTCCCGGGCGTAGTGCCGCTGGCGGGATTCACCGCCAGCCACGCGCCGCCGCTTGCGGCCAGCGTGTAGGCGAGCCCGCTGGTGCCGCCGACGTTGAGAGTCTGCGCGGCCGGGAGCGATCCGCCGGGCTGATACGAGAAGCTCATCGAAGTGGGCGAAGGCGAGATCGTCGGCGCGGCGGTCACCAGCAGAGTCGCCGTCACGGTCTGCGGGGCGGCGCCCGGCGCGGAAATCGTGACCGTGCCGTTGTAAGTGTTCGTCGCCAGACCCGCAGGATTCACGGAAACGCTGACGCTTCCCGGAGTGGAGCCCGACGTAGGCTGGACCGACAGCCAGGATCCGCCCGATGCCGCCGCGGTGAAGTTCTGCCCCGCGGTCCCGCCGATGTTCACGGTCTGCGGCTGCGGATTGCCGCTGCCGACCTGGTAAGTGAAGTTCAAGCTCGAGGGCGTCGCGGTGAGCGTCGGGGCAGTGACGTTGAGCGTGACGCCCACCGTGGCAGGACTGCCGGTAGCGCCGTTGGAAGTCACGGTTACCGTGCCGTTATAGGTCCCCGCGGCGAGTCCCGAGGGGTTCACGTTCACGCTGACGCTCTGCGCGACGGTTCCGCTGGTGGGCGTGGCGGAAAGCCACGAGCCTCCGCTGGTCCCGACGCTGAAGGCGATTCCCGAAGTCCCCGAAACATTGATGGACTGCGGCGGCACCGCCGTGCCGCCGATCTGGTAATTGAACGTCAGGCTCGAAGGCGCGGCGGAGATCGCCGGCGCGGTGACGGTCAGATTGACGGGCACAGTCGCCGGGCTGCCGGACGCGCCCGCTGCGGTCACAGTTAAAGTGCCGTTGTAGGTTCCCACCGTGAGACCGTTCGTATTGATCGACACGCTGACGTTGCCCGGCACCGTGCCGCTGGCCGGCGAGACCGAGAACCACGAGGCGCCCCCATTGGAGGCCGTGAAGGCCAGCCCGTTGGTGCCTCCGATGCTGACCTGCTGCGCCTGTGGAGCGCTCTGCCCAATGGTGTAGGTGAAGTTCAGCGGATTGGAGGGAACCGTGAGGGTCGGCTGGGCGGCGACATTGTAAGTCACCGGAATATTCAGCGGGCTGTTGGCGACGCCCGAGGCGGTGATCTGAATGTTGCCGTTCAACGTGCCTGCGCTTAGTCCGGACGTGCTGACCGAGACGGTGAAGCTGGCGTTGGGCGTCGAGCCGGAGGCAGGCGACACCTGGAGCCATGAATTGCCGCTGGTCACGGCGGCGTTCACCGTCGTGGCGCTCGACGGGTTCGTGTTGATGGACAGGCCCTGCGAGGCTGGCGCAGTCCCCCCGATCGTGTAATTGAACGTCATGCTCGTGGGGCTTGCGGTCAGGGTTTTGGGGGTGATGGTGAAGGTGACCGGAATCTGCTGGGAGCCGGCGTTGCCCCCGTAGTTGACTGTCACGTTGCCGTTATAGGTTCCGGCAGCGAGGCCAGTAGGGTTCGCGGTGATGTACAGCTTGCCGGCGTTGGTGGTTCCGTCGGCGGAGGTGGTGTTGCCGTATTGAAGCGAGATCGAAACGCCGCTGCCGGACGCGCTGGTGGTGTAGGACACGGGGGCGGAGGCCGACAGCATGATGCCCTGCGTCAGCGGGGTTGTCGAGCCCTGTAGCGCGCTGGGCGACCAAGAACTGGGGTTCGGGGTGACCGCGGGCGGGGCGGTGCCAGTCGCCACAAGAGAGCCGTTCGTCAACGTGAACTGCGTGGACCCGGACGCAGTGACATATGTCACCGTGCCGGATACGGAAACGCTAGGGATGGAAGCGGGTACCGCGGTCACCATATTGTACGGCGGGATGCTGATGGTGGCATACCAGACAGTGGTGATCAGCTTGCAATTCGCAATACTCATCTGGTCTGAGTTAGGGCCCACGATGTCGGTCAGCGTCACGGAAAGCAATTGCATGCTCGAATAGTCAGAGCAGGAATAGGGGCCGCCCAACTTGCTGCTCGAGAGCTGGATCGCATTCGAAATGTGGTTATAGGTATTGCTGGTTGACCCCGGCCCGGTAGTGGAGTTAGCCGGCGTCATACCCTGATCGAGCGTTCCAGTTAACGTAGCTGAGGTGTTGTTCAAACCGAGCGGATCAGGCCCGCTGGCCCCGGTAAGCGTACCAGTGATCGTGTAGGATACCTGGGCGAGGGCTGGCGAACACAACACAGTACTCACTGTCAGGGCAAACAAAAGCTTTCGTAAATGCATGTGGGGAAAAAAAGTCCTCCGAGCCTCCGGACGCGATGAGCTTATGTTAGCAGGTTCGCGGGCATACCCGAATGACGGAACCATAAATGCGCGCCGGGAGTCCGCGGAGACGGCGCTTCCGCAGCCTATGTCACACGGCCAGGATCGGGAGCGCAGATTTGCCGCGGCCGGAAGAAAATGCGCTCGAACCGCTGAAAAAACGGCGCGTGCGAGCAACCGCGGTCCGGCGGCCTGCGTCGGTTTATTAGACTATCCAAATCGCGAGGAGCTTACCCATGAAACGTGTGTCTCTTCTCTTGTCGCTGGCGGTTTTTTGTTGGCAGGCGCAGGCGGTGGAGCGGCGCCAGGGCGTGATCGAAGGCACGATCACGAAGATCGATAGCGGCGCAAAGACGATCGTGGTCAAAACCGCCGACGGAGCCGAGCATACGCTGCATTTCGTGAAGCGGACAGCGGTCCACGCGGCCGAAGGAACGGAGGCGGGCGCCAAGGATACCTTCCACGGCTTGAAAGAGGGCACGCAGGTCGCGGTGCATTACACGGGCAAGGGCACCGAGGACACCGCCGAGGAGGTGGATCGCCTGGGCAAAGACGGCCTGAAGGCCAGCGAGGTCACCGTGACCAAGATCGATCGCGGAGCCAAGACTATGGTCGTGAAGACCGCAAACGGCACGGAGGAGACTTACAAGTTAACCGACAGCGCCGCCCGGGATGCGGGCAAAGACGTCTCCCAGGGTACGGAGAAGGGAGCGAAGGCGACGGTGTATTACACGGAGGAAGGCGGGAGAAAGATCGCGCACTTCTTCAAGAAGGGGCTGTAGCGAGCCGCCGCCCGGTTTATCCCCCCACCCGCCGGCGGCGCGCCGGTTTTTCCGCCTCCGCGGGCTGGACCGCGGTAGCCGACGCCGCAGGTTTCTTGGCGGCCGCGAGGCTGGCTTTCAGGGCTTCCATAATATCGACAACCTTGGTTTCCTGAGGCTCGGGGGCCGCCACCACTTCCTGCCCCTGCTTTTTCGCCTCGATCATCTTCAAAAGATTGTCGCGATAGGCGTCATGGTATTTCTGTGGTTCGAAGTCCGCCGCCAGCGCCTCGATCAGATTGGTGGCCAGCGCGAGTTCCTTTTCCTTGACCAGGTTCAGGTCGGTGCGGAACTCGTCCACCTGGCGGATCTCGTGGGAGTAGTACATGGTGTGGAGGAGCACGCCGTTTTGGCCGGGGCGCAGAATCACGATATGCTCGCGGTTGTGCATGGCGATTTTCGCCACGCCCACGCGGCCCGATTGGCGCAACGCCTCGAACAGCAGGGCATACGGGCGCTCGCCGGCTTCGTCCGGGGCCATGTAATAAGACGTTTCGAAAAAGATGGGGTCCACTTCGGCGGCTTTGACGAATTCCAGGATCTCCATGACCTTCGCCGTGGCGGGAGCGACTTTCTTGACCTCCTCGTCCTCGATCACCACGTAGCGATCTTTCTCGTACTCGTACCCCTTCACGATTTCGCTGCGAGGAATTGGTTTATCTTCCGCCTGGCAGTAGATCACCTGTTTGATGCGCGAGTGGTCCGCCTTGTGCAACTGGTGGAAGCTGATCGTCTCGCTGCGGGCGGCGCTGTACAATCTGACTGGGAACGAGACCAGCCCGAACGTCAGGTGGCCCTTCCAAACCGTGGACGCCATTTCTCACCCCTTTATGACAACCCAAACATTTTACTTCAGTTCTGTATCATGGCGGCGTGACGCTTAAAAAATACTCCGAAAAGCGCCATTTCGACAAGACACCGGAGCCTCCTGCCTCCCAGCATAAACCGCGGACCACCGGCCTTCAGTACTGCGTACAGCGCCACCACGCCACGCACCTGCATTACGACTTTCGTCTGGAGGCCGGCGGAGCGTTGAAATCCTGGGCCGTTCCCAAAGGGCCGACCCTCGATCCTGGCGAGAAGCGGCTCGCCATGATGGTGGAAGACCATCCGCTGGAATACGGCGGCTTCGAGGGCGTGATCCCGAAGGGCAACTATGGCGCAGGCAGCGTCATGCTGTGGGATCGCGGAACATATGAGCCGCTGGGGGAACTTTCCCCTGAGGAGCAGATCGCGCGCGGGGATTTTAAGTTCCATCTGAACGGGAAGAAGCTCAAGGGCGACTTCGCGCTGGTGCGGATGAAGGGCCGCGGCAAGGGCAACGAATGGCTGCTGCTCAAGAAGAAAGACGCCTTCGCGCAGCCCGGCTGGGATCCCGAGGAGTACGCTCGCAGCGTTGCGACCGGCCGCACGCAGGAGGAGATCGCGCAGGGGCTGGCCGCCGGAGAGGACCTTCCCGCCGCGGCGGTCTCCGCCGAAGGCCTGGAAGGAGCCGTGAAAGCCCCCATGCCGGAGAGTATCGCGCCGATGCTGGCCGAGATCGGCCGCGGCGACCCGCCGGCCGGCCAAGACTGGCTGTACGAGATCAAATGGGACGGCGTCCGGGCCATCTGTTATCTTCGCCACGGCAAACTGAAAATCCTCTCGCGGAACGGCAACCCCATGGACCGGCAGTATCCGGAGCTCTCCATTCTGCCGCATCACGTGAAGGCTCGCGAGGCGATTCTGGATGCGGAGATCACTGCGCTGAACGAACGCGGGGCGCCCAGCTTCGAGCGGCTGCAAAAGCGCATCACCGTGGCCGATGCCAGCACGATCACCACGCTGACGCGGCACACTCCCGTCGTCCTGTATGTGTTCGATCTGCTGTACCTGGACCAGTACGATCTCCGTCAGACGCCGCTGATTGAGCGCAAGCGCCTGCTCAAAGAAATCCTGGAGCCCAACGGCGTGATTCGCTACTCGGAGCATTTTCCCGGCGCCGGCAAGGAACTGCTGGAGGCGGTGCGGCAGCAGGGAATCGAAGGCATCATCGGCAAGCGCGCTTCCAGCCGCTACGAATCGCGGCGGTCCAGCGATTGGCTGAAGTACAAGATTTTCAACTCGGATTCGTTTGTGCTGTGCGGCTTCACCGGGGGCCAGCGCGATCACTTCGGGGCGCTGGTGCTGGGGATTTACGATCACGGCAAGCTGAAGTGGGCGGGCAACGTCGGCACCGGCTTCGACCGGAAGACGATAAAAATGATTTATGAAAAGCTCGCGCCGCTGGAGACGGAAGAGTGCCCGCTGGAGCCGGACAACCTGTTGCCGAAAGCGGTCACCTGGGTCCGCCCGGAACTGGTATGCGAGGTCCGTTTCGCGAACTGGACCGAGGACGGCAGGCTGCGAGCCCCGGTCTGGGGCGGCTTCCGCCCGGATATCGATCCGTCGGAGTGCGTCCGCAACTCGGGCGGCGGCGGCGCGGAACCGAAGGCGGCTGGCCGGGCGCCCCTGCTGGACCCCGCGGCATCCGAGCAGATCCTCTCCGTCGATCACCACCGCCTTAAGTTCACCAACCTGAATAAGTTGTTTTTTCCCAAAGACGGCTACCGCAAGCGGGACCTGCTGAACTATTACGACGCCGTGGCATCGCTGATCGTGCCGCACCTCAAGGACCGGCCCTTATCGCTCAAGCGGTATCCGAACGGGATCGAGGAGCCGTACTTCTTTCAGAAGGAAGTCGCGGAGAGCTTTCCGAAGTGGCTGCGCACGGAGACGGCCGCCGACGGGATCACCTACGTGATTGGCGAAGATCGCGCGACGCTTCTTTTTCTGGTGAATCTCGGGTGCATCGACCATAACCCGTGGATGAGCCGCATGGGGTCTTTGGAGCATCCGGATTATGTGCTGTTCGATCTGGACCCCCAGGAGTGCGGCTACGAAAAGATCGTGGAGGCTGCGCTGCTGATCCGGCGGCGCCTGGACAAGATGGAACTGGAGGGCTATCCGAAGACGACGGGGGGCGATGGAATGCACATCTATGTGCCCCTGGAACCGCGCTACACCTACGAGCAGGTTCGGTCCTTCGCCGAACTGATCGCGGCGCTGTCGGCTCGCGAGAGGCCGGATCTGTTCACCACGCCTCGGGCGGTGGCGAAACGAGAAAAGGGAAAGGTCTATTTCGATTGGCAGCAGATCGCCATGGGCAAGACCATTTCCTCCCCGTATTCGGTGCGGGCGTACGCAGGGGCTCCGGTAGCGACTCCGCTCACCTGGCGCGAGGTGACGCACAAACTTCGGCCGGAGCAGTTTCACATCGGCAACGTGCTGGCGCGATTCGACCGCGTGGGCGATCTATTCGAGGGCGTGCTCAAGCGCAAACAAACGCTGGAGACCGCCCTCGAAAAACTGTCGTAATACCTTTCCGCCGGGCCTTCGTCTATGCACTCTTGAAGGAGGTAAACAGGCGATGACTTCCCGCTGCGTGTGGATGGCATTTTCTATGGCGGCTCTGGCGGCGGCGCAGCAGGCCGCGCCGGGCCCGGGGCCGGGATTGGGAGGAGGTCTGCGGGGCGGGTTCGGCCCCGGCGGGTTCGCGGGGCCGATGTCGGAACGGCGGCTGACTCGCGAGCTGAACCTGAATGCGGCCCAGCAGAACACGGTCCACACGGCTTTGGAGGAGGCGCGGGTCATGCTCCAAGGCACGGCCGAGCAGGAGCGCGACCTGCGGACGCAGCTCGCCACCGCGGTAAAGTCCGGGGACGAGGCCAGTATAGACCGGATCAGTCAGGGACTCGCGAATCTCCAGCAGCAGCGGATTGCGGTGCAGGCCAAGGCGATGGCAAAAATCTACGGTTCGCTGAACGCGGACCAGAAGACGCAGATCGACCGTCAATTGGGTCGGGCGTTGGGGGCTCAAGGGCCAAGGCCGCGCGCAGGGCGTGCTCCGCAGGCTCCTCCGGCTCCACCGCAGCAATAGCCCAGGCTCTGGCGAATATCGTCCCGGGGATCCGGATTATTCCCCGGATTTAATCAGACTCGAACGGAGAAAATCAGGCTACTTTCAGCAGAACTGCCGTGATATTATCGGGTCCGCCGTGGGCGCGGGCGGCCTCCACCAATTCCCGGCACTTCGATTCGAGAGGCGCTTCCGACGCCAGAATCTTCTTGAGATCGTCTTCGGGGGCGACGCCATGCAGGCCGTCGCTGCACAACAGCAACAGCGTCCCAGGCGAAGGCTTTACCACGTAGGTGTGGACGCGGAGTTGCTCGGAAACTCCGATGGCCATGGTGAGCACGTGTCGCATGGGATGGGTCTTGAGGGTGTCTTCATCGATGCCCAGCCGCCGGCCGACTTCGTTCACCCAGGTTTGATCTTCGGTCACGGTGCTGAGCGCGCCCTGTTCATATAGATAAGCCCGGCTGTCCCCCACGCTGGCGATCATGAGGTTGCCGTTCTTGGCCAGGGCGGCCACCAGCGTCGTTCCCATTCCTTCGAGCCGGGGATCGGACGCGGAAGCCTGCATCACCCGGCGATTGGCTTCCTGAAAACCTTCGATCAGAGTGGAAGGCTCCAGGCCGTCGGCATTCCGGTAAACCACTTCCCAGAGCGTTTCGGCGGCCATCTTCGAGGCGTGCTCGCCGGCCTGCGCCCCGCCCATGCCGTCAGCTACGACGTAAAGGCCGATCGAAGGCGCCAGCAAGTAGTAATCCTCATTGTTGCTTCGGACGCAGCCTGGGTCCGAGACGCCGAATGCTTCCACCATGGGCTACTCGATTATAACTGGTTCGCCTGGATCAATCAGGTCGATGCGGGAGCTTATTTCCGGTTACATTTCAGGGTTTCGACGCCCCGCGCAGTCCGGTTATCGCTCAAAGCATGACTTATCCAACCCTTATCCTATGCCTGATCCGGTGCTTAACCCGCGCGTTCAAGGGTTCGAGGCGGGCCTGGTGCCGGGGGGCTTGGGATCCAGCATGGACTTGAGCTGCCGGTAGGCCCGTTCCTCAAAGTTGGTTTTGAGGCGCTCCAGATTCTGGAAGCGGGCATCGCCGGAATTGGCGTCCGCGCGGAGGCCTTGTTTCTTGAGACAGCGGCCGAGAAGCAGCGTCGCCATCTGATCGTCCGGGTTGCGGTCGAGTGCGGCGCGAAAGCGGTCCGCAGCGGCCGCGAAGTCGCCTTTTTTCCAGAGGGCGTATCCGACGTTGAAGTGGTATGCGGGATCGCTGGGATCGCCGTCGAGAGCCTTGCGGAAATCCTCCAGAGCCTGGGGAAGATTGCGGCGGCTTTCGGCGGCACCCAGGTTGTTGAAGACCTCACTTAACGGGACCGCGGTCGCGACGGTCTGAAACGCTTTCTGGGCCCCGGCGTAATCCGAAGATTGAAACAACGCAAGGCCGAGCAGGAACTCAGCGGCGTGGAAGTCGATGTCTTCGGGCGAAATCTTTTCGAGCCACTCGGCGGCCTGGCGGTATTCCTTGCGCTGGTAGTGGATCTGGCCGAGTTGATAACACGGGTGGGCGAAACGGGCGTCTAGGCGCGCGGCCTGAGTGAAGTATTTTTCCCGCTGGTCGGGGTCGCGGGCCATCAGGCCGCGGATGTAGTTCTCCTCGGCATCAAGGCGGATCGCCGGCCGCAGCGATTTGAACTCACCCTCGGGCGGAGCGGAACGCGGCGCGATCAGGGTCAAGGTCCGCCAGACCAGATGCGCTTCCAGCGTTGCCAGGTCTTCGAGCGCTCCGTTCTCGTCGAACTCGGGGCTCTGGTGGAGGTGCCCGCGGTCAATCACGCGCGCGGAGATTTTCAGCGATCCACGGGACTCCGGGCTGCCGCCGTTGGAGGCCTGAAATTCGAACATGCCATAAACGATATGTTCGGAATCCACGGCCTCGCCGATTTTCATGACGGAGGCCTGAGTCAGGAGCCCTCGCTCGCGGAGATTGAGGCGGCGATACGCATTCTGGATATCGTCCCGCTCGAGCATGACGAGGCCGCGCGCGCCCAGCGCGTCACGCAGAGTTTCGGCGATACTCTCTCCGATCCAATCCAGGTTCGCGGTGGCCGCCGAAGGGGAGCGCGAGGCGTTGGCGAAGGGCAGAACCGCGACGGTTTCGGCGCGAAGGAAAAGAGCCCTCGCGAACAGGAAAATCGTGATCGCAGAGGCTCGGGACACCACTACAGTGTAGCTTGCGGCACGGGCAGAACCCGGGGCGCTCCGTCAGCGGACGGCGGCGGGCTGAGCGGATGTACCACCGGAATCGGCGCTAAAGATCAGCGTGGTTTTGGTTCCGCCCAACTGAATCTGTTCGACGCGATACTTCCCGCCGGCCGTGTTGTAGCGGACGGCGCTGCGCGAAAACTTCTGCTCGCAATTCTGAACCTGAACGGCCGCCTCTG
>Ga0070740_10005697_pt1 | contig 11369 bp, 5 predicted proteins | sample Coa_R2_FD_67286 | JGI IMG/M metagenome (GOLD analysis project Ga0070740, IMG submission 67286) | Surface soil microbial communities from Centralia Pennsylvania, which are recovering from an underground coalmine fire - Coalmine... | ecosystem: Environmental > Terrestrial > Soil > Unclassified ...
CCTCCAACCCCGATCTCGGCGGGCTCGAAAGCTATCTCGGCAGCCTTTACGGCAGCGCCCTCGGCAGCGGCTTCGACACGCCGCAGGGCCGCCGGGGGCTCGACGCGCTCGACCGCGCCCTGGCGAAGCCGCTGCCCGGCGGCGTGCGCCCCTCGGCGCGCGCGCGCGCCAACGCCTTGCTCGGCATCGACGGCGGCGAGGACGGCACCGTGCCGCCGTCGCAGGATGCGGTGCATCGCCAGGGCGGCGGCTTCATGCCCGATCCGCTCTCGGCCACCGGCATCGCGCCCACGGCGCAGAACCAGAACCCGATGATGCAGGGGGCGATACAGCGCTACCGCGCCATGAGCCCGGAGCAGTTGCAGGAATTCGCCGCGCGCATCCCGCCGACCAGTGTGCAGGGCCAGATGGTGCGCCGCCTGCTCGAAATGAAGCGGATCATGCCCAACACGCCGATGGGCCAGACGCCGCCGCAGAGCGGGCAGGGCGCCCCTTCGACAGGCTCAGGACCGACGGGCTCAGGCGCGGCGACGGGCTCAGGCGCGGCGGACGACGGCCAGGGCATCGCGCCCGGCGCGCCGGCGACGCGCGCGCTCGCCGGCTACCAGGCGGGCGGAAGCATGCTCGGCCTGCCCTTGGGCGAAGCCGCTCCGTGGTGGTCGCGGCGCGAAGCCTCCGAGATGGTCTCGGGCTATCTCCACGGCCCCACCCTAGGCCGCGCCGACCACGTCACCACCACCGCGCCGGGCGGCGCCTATGTCATCCCCGCCGATGTCATCGCCGGCCTCGGCGAAGGCAATTCCTTGGCCGGCGCACGCGTCATGCAGGAAGCGATCCAGAGTGGACCGTACGGCACGCGCCTGCCGCGCGCCGGCGGCCACGCTCACACCCTGCCGCGACCGCCCGGCACCGCCGCGCTGGCGCGCGAGGAGAGCCAGGCCAAAGGCGGCAAGACGCGCGCGCACGACGCCAGCGTGGGCAAGCCGGTGCCGGTCAAGCTCTCGCACGGCGAAATGGTGCTGACCCCGCGTCAGGTGCTCGCCATCGGCCGGCGGCATTTCGGGTACAAGATCTCCGACAGGATGGCGATGAAACTGGCGCACACCATGCTCGATCGGTGGGTGGTGATGAAGCGGCGCGAGATCGCCGACAAGATGAAGCGGCTGCCGCCGCCGGCGACGCGATGAGCGCCATGCGCAAAGTCAAGCCCGCGCCCGCGCCGGCCGAGCCGCCGCTGGGCCAGCGGGTGGACGGCGGCTTCTTCATCAGCGACGAGCAATTGCAACGGCTCTGCCCGGGCGATCCGAAGCAGGCGCGCCGGCGCTTGCGCCTCTTGCTCGCCGACGAGCGCGAGCGCGCGCCGGTGGTCGGGCCGACGGCCTATCCGAATGGCGTGCGCCTGGCGCAGCCCGAGGAGGCCGACGCGCTCACCCGGCTCTTCGTCGAGGACATGCAGGAAAACGCCGCGCATGTCGCGCCTTTGTCGCCGCCGCGCATTGCCGAGATCGTCAACCATTGCGTCACGCGCGTCGACGGCGCGCTCTGCCCGGTGATCGACGGCGTCGACGGCCCGGCCGCGGCGATGCTGCTCGCGCCGCAGCGCTGGATGTGGTCGGAAGCCTTCTACTTGCAGGAATTCGCCACCTACGTCAGTCCGCTGGCGCGCGGCGGGCCGCACATCGTCGATCTCATCCACTTCGCCGAATGGGCGGCCGACGAGTGGACGCGCACCTTCGGCTACCGCGTCTATGTGCTCCTTTCCGTGCTGAACTCGATCAAGACCGCGCCCAAGGTGCGGCTCTACAAGCGCTACATCACGCCGGCGGGGGCGTATTTCATCTATCCCTGGCCGGGCGATCCCGGCGCGCCGGCCGCGGAGGGCTGAGCCATGTGCAAAGGCCCGAGCACGCAGACGGTGCAGAACGTCTCGCAGCCGCCGCCGCAGTTCATGAACGCCTACCAGAACGTGGTCAATTCCGCGTTCAACCTGTCCAGCCGCGGCTATCAGCCCTATGGCGGCCAGATGGTGGCCGGCTTCACGCCCGACCAGCAACAGGCGATGCAGGCGATCATGAACCTGCCGGGCCAGCAGAACGGTGCCATCGCCACCGCCGCCAACAACTTCAATGCGGCGAGCGCGCCCTTGAGCATCGACCAGTTTTCGCCCGGGGCGGTGCAGCAGTACGAATCGCCCTTCACCCAGCAGGTGGTGCAAGCGACCCAGCAGCAGTTCCAGAACCTTAATCAGCAGCAGCAGGAAGGCATCGTGTCCAATGCGGTGAATGCTGGCGCTTTCGGCGGCGACCGCACCGGCGTGGCGCAGGGCATCGTCGCCGGCCAGCAGGCGGCGCAGGAAGCGCCGGTGCTCGCCCAACTCGAAAATCAGGGCTACAGCCAGGCGCTGCAAGAGTTCAATCAGCAGCAGCAGGCCAAGCTTGGCGCCCAAGAGGCGCAGCGCTGGCTCGAATCGCAGACCGGCTTCGGCTTCGCCAATCTCGCGCAGGAAGCGCAGAACATGAACGAGCAAGCTTACGCTGCGGCGTTGGGCGTCGGCGGCATGGAACAGCAGCTCCAACAAGAGCAGTTGAACATCCCCTATTACCAGTTCGAGGCGGCGCAGGCGTATCCTTTCCAGGAAGAAAGCTGGCTCGCCAACATCGTCGAGGGCACCGGCGGGCTCGCTGGCGGCACGTCGATGACCACCCAGCCCGGCCCGAGCCCGCTCAGCCAAGGCGTCGGCACGGCGATGGAACTGGGCAGCACCGCGGCGTTGCTGGCGCTCGCCTTGCGCAAAGGCGGCCGGGTCAAGCGGCCCTTGGGCGGCATGATCCCCGGCATCAGCGTCTCGCCCTTGCCGCCGATCGGCGGCTACGACACGCAGATGCAGCTCGACACGCCGCCGATCCCCGGCGGCATCGCGCCGTCGCAGATGACCAACCGCTTCGTCCAGGCGCTGGGCAAGCCGCCGAGTCCCACGCGGAACGGCAGCGGCGCCGTGCCGGGCACCGACATGGCGCCCTACAGCTCGGCCGGCATCGACGCCACCGCCAGCGATCCGGCGCTGGCTGCGTTCAGCGACGTTGGCTCGGCCGCGGGCTACGACGACGGCGGCCCGATCGGCTTCGGCCCCGGCCTCGATGCCGGCCTCGATGCCGGGATCGACGACAAGCCGTTCACCGCCGCGGCCGGCAACAGCTTCGGCGGCCTCGACACCGCTGTGCCGCCGAAGCCGCATCGCAACCCCCTGGGCGTGATCAACGCGCTGTCGCAGATCGGCGCGCTCGGGCGCCAGATCGCCAGCGGCCACGCGCCGCAAGCCTTCGACGCCGGCGGCGATGTCGGCGATGAGGAGCTGTTCGCGCCGGGCAGCCTCGGGCCGCCGCCGGCGCCGGTGGCGGCGGGCGATGCCGACACCGAACTCTTTGCCCCCGGCAGCAACGCGCCGGCGCCGAAGCCGGCGATGGTCAATGCCGGCGACGCCGATGCCGAACTCTTCGCCCCGGGCAGCCTCGGGCCGCCGGTGCCCGGCCGCGACCAGGGCATTGCTGCGGCAGCGAAAGGACCGCCGTCCGGCGGCCAGGGCATTGCCCCCGAGGCTGCGGCCAAGGAGGACAAGAGCGGCTATCAGCCGGTATCACACTACGACCCGGCCGAAGGCGACAGGATGAAGAAGATCGCCCTCTTGTCGGGCCTGGCGCAGTTGGGCGCGGCGATTGCCGGCGGGCGCTCGCCGCATGCGTTGCAGAATTTCGGTGGTCCGGGCGCGCAGCAGGCGCTCGCCCGCATGAGCCAAGGGGTGATGCAGGCCAGCGCCGCCGACCGCCAGGCGCAGAAGGAGGCCGACGAGGCCGCCTACCGCAAGGCCAATTTCGACGCCGAGGCCAAGCGCTTCGACACCACCACCGGGCTCGCGCGCCAGCGCTTGAAGCAGGAAGGCGAGCACCAGCAGCGCCAGGACGAGCTGGGCGAAAAGCGGCTGAGCGAAGAGAGCAGCTACCACCAGGGCGAATTGGGGCTGCGGCACGAGCAGCTTGGCGAGGAGAGCGCCTATCACCAGGGCGAGCTAGGCTTGCGCGGGCGCCAGATCGGCGAGGAAGCGGCCTACCATCAGGGCGAGTTGGGCCTGCGCCGGCAAGGGCTGGAACAGACCGGCCAGTACCAGCAGGGCGAGCTTGGCTTGCGGCGCGCGCAGCTCGGCGAGCAACAGGCTTATCACCAGAGCGAGGCGGACGCCCGCCGCCGCCAGCTCGACCTCGAAGGCGAGCGCTTGCGCCAGGAAGGCGCTGCCGGCACCTGGTCGCCGGGCTACGATCCCGACACCGGCAAGACCGGCATGGTCTTCACCCCGCGCAGCGGCGGCCCGCCGCAGTTCCATCCGGGGATCAGCGCCGTCGGCAAGGAGACCGGCGACACCGATGCGCGGCTGACTGCCGCGGTCAACAGCCGCGCCAATTCGATCCTGAACTACTGGAAGGCCAAGCAGGCGCAAGACCCGAACACACAGATCCCGGCCTGGAACGACATCCAGGCGCAGGCGCAGCGCGAGGTGCAGCAAGCGTACGGTGCGCGCCGGGTGCCGGTCGGCGCGGCGCCGGCGGGCGGCGGGGCGCCGAGCGCGGGCGGCGAGCCGGCGCCGGGCACCGATGCCGCGCGGATCCGCTCGGCCGAGACCTACCAGCGCAACGCCCCCGAAGGCACGATGTGGACGGCGCCGAGCGGGCAGCGCTACATCCGCCGCCAGGGAGTCGACGAGACCGGCAAGCCCGGTCTCGTCTGGGTGCCGGTGCCCTAGGCCATGCCGCCCGACGATCTGCCGCAGGGCCTGTCCGACGACGCGCTGTTGACACAACACGACCTCGACGCCCCCGATCTGCGGCCGCCTGACCAGGGCCCGCAGGCGCCGATCCTGGGCGCCGGCGAGACGCCCAACCTGCCGCGCGGCTATTCCGACGAAGGCTTGGCCGCGGCCATCGTGCCGCGGGAGAAGCCGGAGCCGCCGCCCAAGGGCGGCCTGCTCGGACGGTTTGCCGCCGCGGCGGAAAAAGGCGCCGAGGAAGCGACCGGCACGCTGCCCGATCTCTCGCAGGCGAAGTCGCTCGGCGACAAGCTCGGGGCGATCTGGGACTGGGAGAAACGCAGCGTCGCCGGCGGCTTCCAGGGCGCCGTCAACATCGCCGCCGGCCTGGTGAGCCAGGCGGCCAAGGAGCTCGGCTACAACCCCGACAAGGCGCAGCAGCTTTACCGCGACATCGCCGGCGCGCCCGAAGCCTTCCCCGATCTGGCGCCGTTCGTCGGCAGCGAGCTTGCCTTGAACACGGAAGCGCAGGCGCTGCGCCGCGCCGCCTCGCCGGCGAAACAGGTTCTCGACAACATGGCGCAGGGCAAGCCGGCGAATGCGCCGCCGGCGCCGCTGCGGCCTGATGAGCCGCATGTCATCGCGACCCATCCGGCCAACGCGCCGGCCGGCGAAGGCGCACCAGCGGCCGCCGCAGAGGCTCCTGGGGCCACTCCCGAGGCGGTGCCGCTCACCGCGCAGCCGGGGACGCCGGGGATGTGGAACGCGCCGCCGGAAGAAGCCGCCGCCGCGGCGGCGCCTCAGCGGCCGCCCTATCCGGTGCTCGACCGCGAAAGCGAGGAATTTCTCAAGAACGATTTCCCGCCGCCCAAGCGTCCGCCCGACCTCATGCAGTTCTTGCGCAGCAAGGGCGGCGTGCAGGACCAGGGCGGCGAACTGCGCGCTATGGACCTGCACCGCCGCGCCCTGGTCAACGACAAGAGCGGGCTGACACTCGATGCGGCGCGCGAGGCGGCGGAGGAGGCGGGCTATCTCCCTCCGAACTCGTCGATCTCCGATCTCCTCGACGCGCTCGACCGCAACGCCCGGGGCGAGGATGTCTTTTCCCAGCGCGACGCCAGCGCCGCCGCCGACTGGCGCAGCTATCAGGAAGGCGTGCGCGCCCGCGACGCGGAAGAGGCGGCGCAGACGGCGCGCGGGATGACGCCGGAGAGCCTGGCGCGGCGCGCGCAGGACCTCGGCATCGAGCCGCATCCGAGCTGGACCGATGAAGACCTGCTCGCCGCCATCCATGAGCGCGAGGCGATCCAGGCCGAGCCGGCGACGGCGGAGGCGACGTCCGACCGCGTCAACGCCGAGATCGACGCGCAGATGAAGCGTTCATTGCCGGAGCATGAGGATGAGTTCCCGCCCTACGAATCTCGGCCTCGAACGCAAGCTGCGGGCGAGCCGGCGCCGCCTGGCGTATCTTCAGAAGCTGGCGCTCAAGCCGAGTCTGCCGCCGGCGAAACGGAAGGCGGTCCAAGCCCTGCTGCGTTCGCAGAAGGCCGCGATCCAGCTGTTGACTACGGCGGCCGAACCAAGGACCTGAGCCAAGAGTTTCAGAACGTCCACGCCGGCGTCACGCGGCTGTTGACGGAGCGCGGCGCCGAGCCGGCTTACGCCGGCAACGTCGCGGCGCGGCGCTTCGTCATCGCCGGCGGCGAGCGCACCACGGCCACCCTCCCGGATGTCGCGCTCTCCTACACCGGTCCTTACGAGCATCTCGTGGTACTCGACAGCGGCGGGCAGCCGCTCAGCGCCGTCACCAGCCACTTGCCGAACCGCGTGTTGTGGACGCCCGACCTCATGCGCCGGCTCGAAGATCCGGCCGAGAACCTGGTGACGCATCACAATCACCCGAACAACACGCCGGCGTCCGTCCCCGACTTGAAGACGCTGCAATACCCGGGGCAACTGTGGATGGTCGCTCATAACCAGGACGGCATCCACCTGTCGGCGGCGCGGCTGCCCGATGCGGTCTATGACGCACTCCACGCCGAGCCGGCGCGGCGCCTGGGCTTTGTCAAAGCGATCGACGCGGCCGTGGCGCGGTTAGACGATCGTTTCTGGGCGCTCAAGGACGCGGGCCGCGCCACGCTCGACGACATCAACGCCGCCTTCCGCCAAATCCTGCCGCGGGCGCTTGAAGCGGCCGGCCTGGTGCATTACGTCGATAGCCGGCCCTTGTCGCTCGCCGCGCCCGTCTATCGCGACATTCTGGAAGACGCGGCGCGCGCGGCGGCGCAGCGGGCAAAACAGGCCGGGATCCCGGCCGCGGAGGCAGACGATGTCCGGCTTTATCACCCCCCCGGACCGGTACGGCCCGAGCAAGCCCTGGCGGGAATATCTCGCCACGCTCAAGCGGATGCCGCGGCAAAACGATCCCTATATCAAGTCGCTGGTCCAGGACGCGGAGCGCCACCTGAAGAGCTTGGAGGAGCGGGAGCGGGCGGGGTCGGCGAGGAGCCCGCACGCTACCAAGGCCAAGCCGCCCAACCGCCGCCGGCCCAAGCCAAACGCAACGGCCTGATCGCGCGATCGCTCCTCGGCAAACTGTTCTCGCCGTCTACCGTCTCGCCGCTCGCCGACCAGGCCGCGGCGCTGCGCCGGCTCTCCTTCGGCGAGGCGACGCGCGTCACCCAGCAGTCGATCCACCAGCTTGAGCAGTACCGGCGCTTGGTGGCCAAGCGCCTGCCCGACCGCGCGGCGCGCGCCGCCTTCATCGACTATGTCGAGCGGCGCAGCCAAGGCGCCGCCATCCCCGATCCGCTCTTGCAGCCGGTCGCCGACCTCATGCGCAAGGTGGTCGAGAACCGCCGCGCCATCCTGGAACGCTTGCCCTGGGCGGCGCAGATGAATTTCATCACCGATTACTTCCCGCATCTGTGGCGCGACCCGCGCGCCGCCGCCGACGATCTGCGCCAGCGCTTTGGCCCGGCGATCGAAGGCTCGGGCCGCAGCCTCAAGCGGCGCGAACTGCCGTATTTCAGCGATGGCTTGGCGCGCGGCCTGGAACCGGTCACCGACGACCCCTTGGAGGCGGTGGCGATGTACGTCGCCAACATCGACCGCTTCATTGCTCAGAACAATTTCTTCGACCGCCTGCGCCAGCAGGGCAGCGCGCGCTACTTCGCCCCCGGGCGCCAGCCGCAGGGCTGGACGGAGCTCAAGGGGCGCTTGGCCGAGAAGGCGGCGCCGATCGACGAGCAGAGCGCCATGGTGATGAAAGCCTATGCGCCGGAGGACGTGGCGCGCGTCTACAACAATGCCGTTTCGCGCGGCTTTTGGAGCAACCCCGACACCGGCACGCTCTACGAGCGCATCATGCGCGCGGTCAATTTCAACACGATGATGGAGCTGGGCTTGTCCGGCTTCCACGCCATCACCATGGCGCGCGAGGCGATGGTGTCGCGGCTCGCCAGCGCCATGGGCGACGTGCGCAGCGGCAAGCTCGGCGCGGCGCTCAAGGACTTTGCCGCCGTGCCGGTGGCGCCTGTGCTCGAATACCGCGCCGGCCGCCGCGGCGTCGCCGCCTACCGCGTCCCCGGCAGCAGCGATCCGCGCACCGAGCAGATGATGACCCTCTTGGCCCAAGCCGGCGGGCGCGCGGTGGGGCGCGGCGAGAGTGCCTACTACGCCGCGCGCCGCGGCGCCTTCAAGAGCTTCGGCGACTTCGCCGACGCGCTGCGCGGCGCGGCTCAGGACATCCGCAACGAGCCGCTGAAAGGCTATCTGCGCCAGTTCTTCGGCAACACCGCGCGCGTCATGGACACGGCGATGGCGCCGCTCTTCGACCATTTCATCCCGCGCCTCAAGGTCGGTGCCTTCATGCAGCGCATGAACCGCTGGCTCGACGCCCATCCGGCCGCGTCCTACGAGCAGCAACTGGCGTACGCCCGCGATCTCTGGGACTCGATCGACAACCGGTTCGGCGAACTCAACATGGATAACGTGTTCTGGCACGCCTATCTGAAACAGGCGGCGCAGATGGCGGTGCGCGCCCTGGGCTGGGATTTGGGCACGCACCGCGAGATCGAGGGCGGCGTCTTCGATCTCGCGCGCGGGCGCTGGACGCCGCGCGTCGAATACGCCATCGCCTTACCCATCTTCATGGGCCTCCAAAACGCGCTCCTAACCTATCTCTTCACCGGCCACGCGCCGCAGTCGAGCGCCGATGTCTTCGCCTTCGACACCGGCCAGACCGACCGCTACGGCCGGCCCATCCGCGAGATGGCGCCGGGCTACGATCGCGAATATGTCACCTTGGCCGCCAACATGATGGCGCGCGGCGCCGGCCCGGCGCTCGAAGACTACGGCAAGAACAAGCTGGCGACCTTCTGGCGCACCCTCGACGAGTTGTTCACCAACCGCGATTGGCGCGACGACCCGATTGGCCCGCCCGGCGCCGGCCTCACCACCGAAGCCGGGCGCCGGCAACTGCCCGAGTTCCTGCGCCGCTATATGGTGCATCTGCTCGGCACCTATGTGCCGATCAGCCTCAAGGAGCAATTGGGCGTCGAGCCGCCGCGCGGTCCTGGCTTCCTGGCGCAAGCGACCGGCCTGCGCGGCGCCAGCTTCGCCGTGCAGAACCCGAGCGCGGCCCGGAAGTTCTTCGAAAAGCTCGAAAGCCATCCGCAATCGCCCGAGCAGAGATGGCGCGCCAAGCTCCGGCGCGAGGCCATCGCCCGGCGCGCCAACTCCTGAGCATTGGACGGCGGCGTTGAAGCCGGCTAAACTCGCCGCCCATGTTGCAAAGCCTCAAGGACGCCGCGATCGGCTGGGGGTTGGAGCCGGTGCTGCGGCCGGTGTGGAACCGCATGACGCGGCATGTTCCCTTCGCCGAGGACGCGCAGCTCTTCGCGCTGCTGGCGCTCAACCTCGCGCCCGACGCGGTCTGCGTCGATGTCGGCGCGCACAAGGGCTTGATCCTCGATGCCTGCCGGCGCGCCGCGCCGCAGGGCCGCTTCCATGCGGTCGAGCCCTTGCCGCGTCTGGCGGCGCTGCTGCGGCGCAAATACCGCCGCGACCGCCGCGTCAGCGTCTATCAATGCGCGCTCGCCGCCGAGCCGGGCATGGCGCTCTTCCACCTCGACCGCGCCGAGCCGGGGCGCAGCGGCTTCAAGCGCCGCGATCCCGCGCGCGCCTATCACGTGCTGCCGGTGGTGACGGCGCGCTTTGACGATCTCTTTGCCGGGATCGACCCGGATTTCATCAAGATCGATGTCGAGGGCGCGGAACTCGCGGTGCTGCTGGGCGCGCGCGAGACCTTGCGCCGCGCCCGGCCGCTGATCGTCTTCGAGCACGGCCAGGGCGGCGCCGAGTTCTACGGCACGCGCCCGGAAGCCGTGTTCGATCTGCTCGACGCCTGCGGCTACCGCCTGTCGCCCTTGGCCGCGCTCGCCGCGCCCGAGCCGTTGAGCCGCGCGCGCTTCGTCCAGCACTTCGACGAGCACACGGAATATTACTTCGTCGCCTACCCTTAGGGGTGAAGCAGCCCTAAGCCGATGGCGGCGCTGCCGCGGCGCAGTTCGCGCGCCGTCTGGTAATTCATGACGCAGTTGGCGTAGGCGGGGTTATCGGCGGTGATGCCGGCGTCGCGGCAGAAGCGCGCGGCGCGCTCGCCGTCGCTGGCGCAGCCAGCCACGGCCATAAGGATCATCGTTGCGAGCATGACGCGCATGATCCGAACTCCCCAGTGTCCGACGAAACGAAGGCCAGTAGATAGGCGCTGTTGAGCCGCTGTCAACACGAGAACGACGTCGGCTTTTCGCCCGGCGGTGCGGCGTGCTACCTTAGCGCAGCTAAAGCAGCGAGGAAGGCGATGCGCCAGGCGACGAAAGACAACCGGGATGCCAAAGCGTGCCGCCCAGTTCAAGGTCCCCGAGCAATTTTAGCGACACTCCTCGCCGCGCTTTCCTTCGCCGCCGCGCTGGCGCTCGCGCCCGCCGCCGAGGCTGGCACGCTCACGCCGAACAAGGGCCTGACCCAGCCCGCGCTCAACGGGGACAACGGGCTCTGGGGCAGCCTGCTCAACGGTGATCTCGCGATCCTCGACAACAATTTAGGCGGCACGGCGCAGATCACCGTCAGTTCGCCGAGTACGACGGTCACCGCGGCGCAGGCGCAGGATCTGGTGCTCAGCCTCACCGGCGGCCTCACCGCCAATACGACGCTGGTGCTGCCGTCCAGCCCGGCGCTCTACATCGTCTGGAACCAGACCACCGGCCCGTTCACGCTCACCGTCGCCACCACCAATCCCAGTGGCAGCACCGTCGCGGTCCAGCAGGGCACGGCGCAGCTCGTGTGGTCGAACGGCACGAACGTCACCGCGCTCTACGCGCTGCCGACGCCGCCGACCATCGCCAGCGTGCCGATCACGCCGCCCTCGACCACAGCGACGGCGCAGCAGGGCCAAAGCTTCGTCCAGTTCCTTACCGGCACGCTCACCGGCAATGCCAGCTATTTGCTGCCGCAGCAGCGCGCGTTCTACCTGCTCGTCAATGCGACGAGCGGGAATTTCACGCTGACCGTC
>Ga0070740_10005702_pt1 | contig 11359 bp, 5 predicted proteins | sample Coa_R2_FD_67286 | JGI IMG/M metagenome (GOLD analysis project Ga0070740, IMG submission 67286) | Surface soil microbial communities from Centralia Pennsylvania, which are recovering from an underground coalmine fire - Coalmine... | ecosystem: Environmental > Terrestrial > Soil > Unclassified ...
AAGACGTTAGAGCAGACGCTGCGCGAGAGCGAGGGGCGCCTGCGCGCCGTCGTGGCGAATGCGCCGGTCATTCTGCTGGCGCTCGATCACCTGGGCATCATCACCTTCTTCGAAGGCAAGGTACTGGCCAAGCTCGGCCTAGAGCCCGGCCAGCACCTGGGGCGCTCGTTCTTCGAGATCTACGAGGAGGTACCCGAGGTGTTGGACCAGGCCCGCCGAGCGCTGAGCGGCGAGGAGCTCACCGCCATCCACGAGATATCGGGCGTGGTGCTGGAGACGCGCTGGACGCCGCTGCACGCTCAGCCCGGCGCCCTGGCCGGCGTCATCGCCGTCAGCACCGACATAACAGAGCGCCGGCGCGCCGAACAGGCGCTGCACTACCAGGCGACGCACGACGCGCTCACCCGCCTGCCCAACCGTGTCCTGCTGCAAGACCGTCTGGAGCAGGGTCTACGCGCCGCCCGGCGCCATGAGACACCCCTGGCGCTGCTCTTCATCGACCTGAATCGCTTCAAAGAAGTCAACGATACGCTGGGACACGCCAGTGGCGATCTCCTCTTGCGGCAGGTGAGCGAGCGATTTCGTGCTATCGTGCGCGCGGGCGATACCGTGGCGCGCCTGGGCGGCGACGAGTTTGCCATGCTGCTGCCCGCGACGGATGAGGCCCGCGCGCGGTCGATCGCGGAGCGGGTTGCGCAGGCCCTGGAGGAGCCGTTTGTGGTCGAGGGGCAACTTCTCGACGTGGGGGCCAGCGTCGGCATCGCGCTCTTCCCCGATCACGGCGCCGACGCCGCCACCCTGCTGCGTTGCGCCGACATCGCCATGTACCTGGCCAAGCGTACCGGCCTGGACTACGCCGTCTACGATGCCATGCGCGATCGGGACAACCGGAGGCGCCTGGCCCTGCAACGCGACCTGCAGCATGCCCTGGCGCGCCGCGAGCTGTTCCTGGTCTATCAGCCCCTGGTCGATCTCGGCGACAACCGGTTGGTCGGCGTGGAGGCCCTGCTGCGCTGGCGGCATGCCCAGCACGGTCTCATCGCCCCCGACGTGTTCATCCCCCTGGCCGAGCAGTCCGGCGTGATCGGCTCGCTCACCACCTGGGTGCTAGAGGAGGCGCTGCGCCAGTGTCAGGAATGGCGGCGCACGGGCTTGCACCTCAACGTGTCGATCAATCTGTCCATGCGCGTTTTGCACGATGCGCAGTTGCCGGAGACCCTGGCCGAGCTGCTACGCCGCTACGCGGTCGTGCCCCGCATGGTGACCCTGGAGGTCACCGAGAGCACGCTGATGACCGATCCGATAGCCGCCACCGCGATCCTGGCCCGCCTGAATGACCTCGGCGTGCGCATCTCCATCGACGATTTCGGCACGGGCTACTCGTCGCTCGCCTATCTCAAGCAACTGCCGGTCCACGAGATCAAGATCGACAAATCGTTCATCATGGGCCTGCACGCACGGTCCAAAGACGCGCCGCTCGTCTCCTCGATCGCGGCCATGGCCCAGGCGCTCGGCCTGGATATCGTCGCCGAAGGCGTCGAGACGGAGGAGGCCTTCGAGGCCCTGGCTCCTCTGCCCGGACTGATGATCCAGGGATATCACATCAGCCGTCCGCTCCCCGCCCCGGACCTGCAGCGCTGGGCCGCGGGCTCCTGCTCCCAGACCGACGTCCTCAGCGCGTAGGGGTCAGTCGTCATCCGCCGGCAGTGGGTGCAGCCCGTGGGCAAACAACACGCGGCGCAGGTTAACTACGCCCTCCCGATTGAGCCTGAGAGCCGCGACCGTCGCCCGGCCCACCGGCGTCAGACCGACCATCAGCGCATAATCACCGGACCAGGCGAAGTGCTCGTCCCATCGGTCGCGGCGCGGATGGTAGAGCGGCACCAGCCTTTCACTCACTGGATCGTAGGCTTCGCACTTGTCGTATTTGTGATTGTTGCAGCCCTGGCAGGCCAGATTCTGCAGTTCCGTCACGCCCCCACGGGCTTGGGCGATGATATGCTCGACGGAGAACCCCTGGGTGGCAAACTTCGCCTGGCTTCGGCAATACTCGCAAAAGCCATGTGCACGCTCCACGACCAGCCGGCGCAGCTCAGCCGTGAGGCGCGGCTCAGGCATTTGTTCGGCGGCGCGGAACACTTGTTCAGTGGACGGGTGAGCGTCGATCTGCATGGTCGTCCTCTCCAGCGCCATCTGATCGCGCCAGCCCAGGGCCAGGCCAGCGTAACGTCGTCCTCTATCTCCCATTGTAGCATTGGGCCGTTTATCTCCCATTGTAGCATTGGGCCGTTTGCGCAGTTGTCACTCGTGTACGAACCGCTCGGACGCCACGTAGCCGCCGTCCACCACGAGCTGCGCCCCTGTCACGAAATCCGAGGCCGCCGAGGCGAACATCGATATACGCCCCCGGACGCTTAGCGGCCAACCCGGACAGATCGTGACAGTAGGGCTGAGGCCGGCGCACCTCCGCCTGCCGGACAGTCGCTAATCTGTCCTTTGGGGCAGGTGCGGGTTGTGTGGCAGGGACGGGGGCGTGTGCGGTACGTCCCTACCGTACCTCCGTATCCGACTTTAGTCGGCGTCTCTCTGCCCGGCGACTGAAGTCGCCGGCCCTGCCTAACAGGTACATCTTGTGCCCGGCGTGCGAAATCTCCATCGCGGAAAGCGCCATAACCTGCGATAATGCGCGATGACACCCTGCGTCCAGACTGCGAGGATACCTGTGCGATGACCATGACCGCTCGGTTTACGCCCATGATCCAGGCGCCGGACCGGCCGCCACGGCCGGCCAAGGTCCTGGTGTTGGGCTCAGGCGCGCTCAAAATCGGCGAGGCCGGCGAGTTCGACTACTCCGGCTCGCAGGCCCTCAAGGCGCTCAAGGAGGAAGGCATCGAGGTTGTGCTGGTTAATCCGAATATCGCCACCATCCAGACCAGCCACGAGCTGGCCAACCGCGTCTATTTCCTGCCGGTCGATCCCTTCTTCGTGCGCCGGGTGATCGAGCGCGAGTGGCCGCAGGGCATCCTGCTCTCCTTCGGCGGCCAGACGGCGCTCAACTGTGGCCTGGCGCTGTGGCGCGACGGCGTGCTGGAGCGCTACGGCGTGCGCGTGCTGGGCACGCCGCCCGAGACGATCGAGGCGACGGAGGACCGCGATCTCTTCGTGCGCAAGCTGGCGGAGATCGGCGTGCTGACCGCGCGCTCGGAGGCCGCTACCACGGTCTCCGACGCCGTGCGCGTGGGCCGTACCATCGGCTTTCCGGTCATCCTGCGCGCGGCTTTCGCCCTGGGCGGCGAGGGCTCGGGCGTGGCCTACGGCGAGGAGGAGCTGCGCGACCTCGCGCAGCGCGCCCTGGCCCGCGCGCCGCAGGTTCTGGTCGAGGAGTACCTGGCCGGCTGGAAAGAGATCGAGTACGAGGTGGTGCGTGACCGCATGGACAACTGCATCACCGTGTGCAACATGGAGAACTTCGACCCCATGGGCGTGCACACCGGCGAGAGCATCGTGGTCGCGCCGTCGCAGACGCTCACCAACGACGAATACCAGTTGCTGCGCACGGTGGCCATCAAGACCATCCGGCATCTCGGCGTGATCGGCGAGTGCAACATCCAGTTCGCCCTCGATCCGCACGGTGGTGGCTATCGCGTGATCGAGGTCAACGCGCGCCTCTCGCGCTCCTCGGCCCTGGCCTCCAAGGCCACCGGCTACCCGCTGGCCACCATCGCCGCCAAGCTGGCCCTGGGCTACACCCTGCCCGAGCTGCCCAACGCCGTGACCGGCCAGACCTCGGCCTGCTTCGAGCCGGCCCTCGACTACGTGGTGGTCAAGTACCCGCGCTGGGACCTGGATAAGTTCAAGCGCGTCGATACCACCCTGGGATCGTCCATGAAGAGCGTCGGCGAGGTCATGGCCATCGGCCGCAGCTTCGAGGCCGCGCTGCAGAAGGCGGTGCGCATGCTCGGCCAGGGTTACGATGGCCTCGGCACGCCGGTCGACCCGTGGGAAGACGAGCATCTGCCGCACCAGCGCTCCGACGACGAGTCGCTGGCGCGCCCGACGCCGGAGCGCCTCTTCAACATCGCCGGTGCCCTGCACCACGGGATCAGCGTCGAGCGTATCTCGCGCCTGACCGGCATCGATCGCTGGTTCGTGGAGCGCGTTGCCTTCATCGTCCACTGCGAGCAGGAGCTGGCCGCGCGCCTGGACGGCACGATCGACGCCGAGGCGCTGCGACGCTACAAGCGGGCCGGCTTCTCAGATCGCCGGCTGGCCGCGCTGCTGCGCCGCACCGAGGGGGACGTGCGGGCGCAGCGCGTGCGCGACGGCGTGCTGCCCGTCGTCAAGAGCATCGACACCCTGGCCGCGGAGTACCCGGCCCAGACCAACTACCTGTACATGACCTACAGCGACTGCTATTCCGACGTGGAGACGGCGGAGCAGACCAATCCCCGCAAGGTCATGATCCTGGGCTCTGGCCCCTATCGCATCGGCTCGTCGGTGGAGTTCGACTGGTGCACCGTCATGGCCGCCTACACGCTGCGGGCGCGCGGCTACGAGGTGATCGTGGTCAACAACAACCCGGAGACGGTCTCCACCGACTACGACATCTGCGACAAGCTCTACTTCGAGGAGCTCTCGCTGGAGCGCGTGCGCGACATCTACGAGATCGAGAAGCCGGGCTGGGTGGTGCTCTCGATGGGCGGCCAGACCCCCAACAACCTGGCCCTGTCCCTGCACGCCGAGGGCATTCCCGTGCTGGGCACCTCGCCGCTCTCCATCGACCGCGCCGAGGACCGCCACAAGTTCTCCGCCCTACTGGACGAGCTGGGCATCGACCAGCCGCCGTGGGCCGAGCTCACCACCCTGGAGGAGGCGGAGCGCTTCGCCGAGCGCGTCGGCTATCCCGTGCTGGTGCGACCCAGCTACGTGCTCTCCGGCTCGGCCATGAACGTGGCCTACAACCGCACCCAGTTGCGCGACTACCTGCAACTGGCCCGCGTCTCCTCCGAGTACCCCATCGTGATCAGCAAGTTCGCGCAGGGCGCCAAGGAGATCGAGATCGACGCCGTGGCCCAGCGCGGCAAGCTGGTCATCTATGCCATCACCGAGCACGTCGAGAACGCCGGCGTGCATTCGGGCGACTCCACGGTGATGCTGCCGCCGCAGCGCATCTACCTGGATACGATGCGCCAGGTCAAGCGCATCTGCAAGTCGCTGGCCAAGGAACTTGACATAACTGGGCCGTTCAACATCCAGTTCCTCGCCATCGAGGGCAACGTGCAGGTGATCGAGCTGAACCTGCGCGCCAGCCGCTCCTTCCCGTTCGCCTCCAAGGTCACCGGCTACAACTTCGTGGACCTGGCGGTGCGCGCCATGCTGGGCGAGGATGTCTCGGGCACCTACCAGACGGTCGACCTGGACTACGTGGCGGTGAAGGCGCCGCAGTTCTCCTTCAGCCGCCTCAAGGGCGCCGACCCGATCTTGCGCGTGGAGATGGCCTCCACCGGCGAGGTGGCCACTTTCGGGCGCGACCTGAACGAGGCCTATCTCAAGAGCGTGCTGGCGGTGGGCATGAAGCTGCCCAAGCTCTCCGTCTTTCTGAGCCTGGGCGGCAGCGAGAACAAGCACCGCTTCCTAGAGTCGGCCCGGCGCCTTCACGCGCTCGGCCTACACCTCTATTGCACCCGCCACACCTCGGCCTATCTGACCGAGAACGACGTGCCCAACACGCGCATCTACAAGGTGCACGAGAGGGGCACGCCCAACATCATCGACTACCTGCGCGAGCGGCGCATCGACCTAATCATCAACATCACCGACGAGTATGCCGGCGACCAGTTCGATGACGACTACACCATCCGCCGCGCCGCCGTTGACTACAACGTGCCGCTGCTGACCAATCTGCAGGCGGCGCGGCTCTTCGTCAGTGCCATCGCCCGCTATCGCCCTGAAGACCTCGCCGCCGCTCCGTGGGACGAGTACGTGGCGCCGCGTCCGGTGCCGGCGCGCGAAGCCCACCCGGCGGAGCCCATCTCGCAGCAGGTGCCGGCCCACGCCTGATCTCTTCGTAAGGAGGAAGGAGGGCGCCCGTGCCCTGTCCGCACCGGGGGAAGGGCGGAGGCAGCGCCGGCGTACGGCCACGTCATGTCGTACGCCGGCCCAGTACGCTATACGCCTCCACCCACTGCAGGCGGCCCTTGACGCTCTGCGTGCCGGCGCTGCCCACGTCGACAAGGTCGCATACCAGATCGTAGGTCGGCTGCGTGATGAGGATTTGCCCGGGACCGGCGTGGGCTTGAAAGCGCGCCGCCAGATTGACCGTGTCGCCGACCGCGCTGTAGTCCACGCGACGCTCGGAGCCGATGTGGCCGACGACCGCCTCGCCCGTGGCGATCCCGATGCCGAGGGCCAGATGGATGCGCGGCAACTCAGGCACCTCCAGCGCGCCGAGAGCGGCGCGCATGTCCAGCGCGGCCTGCACCGCGCGCCACGCATCGTCGCCGTACGAGATCGGCGCCCCAAACAAGGACATCACCCCATCGCCGAGGAGCTGGTTCACCGTTCCGCCGTGGCGGTAGACGACGTCGATGATGGCCCGCAGGTACGTGTTGAGCACGCTCATCGCCTCCTGCGGCGCCAGTTCCTCGGCGATGGTGCTGTAGCCGCGCAGGTCGGCGAAGAGGATGCTGACCACCCGCCGCTCGCCGCCCGGACGCAGGTAGCGCTCGGGGTCCTCCATGATGCGCTCGGCCACGGCCGCCGAGACGGAGCGCTGCAGGGCGTCGTAGAGCAGGCGATTGCGCGCCTCCAACTCGTCGTGCAGGGCCTTGATGCGCAGCAGCGAGCGCACCCGTGCCAGCATCTCCACGTGGTTCACCGGCTTGGTCAGGAAGTCGTCGGCGCCGGCGTCCAGCGCATCGGCCTTGTCCTGCGCCGGGCTTCCGGTCACCATCACGATGGGCAGGACGGGCGAATGGCCGTGCCTCTCGACCTCCCACGCCCTGATGCGCCGGCACACCTCGAATCCGTCGATGCCGGGAAGCCCCACGTCGAGCAGGATCAGATCGACCGTGGTGAGCGTGATAAGCTGCAGCGCGTCCTCGCCGTTCCCGGCCATCAGCACACCGTAGCCCTCCGCCTCCAGACGGGCTCGCACGTAGAACACTTCGTCGGGGCTATCGTCCACGACCAGGATGCGCGCATCCTGTCCCGCCGGCCGGCCACCGGTCGATGAGCGCAGGGCGGGGGGGCGCGGAGCGCTACCCATTGTCTCGTCCCGGCGCGGCATGCGCCCGCGGCCTGTTGGTCAGTCGCTCGATCGTGGCGAGCAGCGTGTCCATGTCGATGGGCTTGGTCAGGTAGGCGTCGCAGCCGCTGGCCAGCGCGCGCTCCTCGGTGACCGAGAGCGCATCGGCCGTGACGGCGATGATGGGGATGGCGTGCGTCTCCACGCGGCCCTTGACCTGCTCGGCGACCGCGAAGCCATCGATCCCCGCCAGTTGCATGTCGAGGAGGATCACGTCGGGCCGGTGGTCGGCCAGCCACTCCAGCGCCTCCTCGCCGCTCGCTGCGCCGTGCATGGTGTGGCCGTGCGCGGTCACGGCCAGGCGCATGACGTTCATGTGTGCCGGGATGTCTTCCACGACCAATATGGTAAGGGGAGCGGTATAGGGAACGGGCATCGGGGTATCGCCGGCGGGCTGTATGTCGCCGTCCGGCTCCGCGCGCGCCTCATCCAGCACCGCGGCATCGGGAAGGGACACGTGGAAGCTGCTGCCGGCCCCCGGCGCGCTGTCCAGCCAGACCCGCCCGCCGTGCAACTCGACGAATTGGCGCACCACCGTCAGGCCCAGTCCCGTGCCGTGGTACTGCCGCGAGAGCTGCGGCCCGATCTGCTGGAACGCGCCGAAGACGCGCTCGTGGTGCTCGGGCGCAATGCCGACGCCCGTATCCGAGACCGTGACGTGCAGCGGGCGGCGTGCCGGTCCGGCGGCACGGTCGCGGGGCCGGGTCTGGCCCGCCTCCGCGCCCGCCGTCTCCCCCACGGCAGCCGTGAGGGCGACGCGGCCGCCGGACGGCGTGAACTTGACGGCGTTGGAGATCAGGTTATGCATGATGCGCAGGAACTTCTCTTCGTCGGCATGGATCTCGGCGATTGCCGGGTCTACCGCGACCCGGACGTCGATCTCTTTGCCGCTCTCCAGGACGAGGGTTTGCGCCACGGCGCGCAAGTATGTGAAGGTCGCCGCCGCGTTGAAGGAGGTCGCGTCGAGTTGCACCTTGCCCGACTCGACCGACGCCAGGTCGAGGATGTTGCCGATCAGGGCGCCGAGCACTTCGCCGTTGGAGCGGATCAACTCCAGGCTCTCCCGTTGCTTCTCCCGATCCAGCGTCGGGGCCACCGCCGGATCTGTCAGCAAGTTGGAGAGCCCCACGATCACGTTGAGCGGCCCGCGCAGGTCGTGGCTCATGTGGGCCAGGAACTCGCTCTTGGCACGGCTGGCCGCGACAAGTTGCTCGTTGGCCGCGGCGAGCTGTTCGATCTTGTGCCGCAGCTCGTCGATGAGCAGATCCTGCAACCCGGCCATCGACAGCTCCGGATCGATAGCCATGGCCGTGCCCAATCGCTCCACGGCGTCGCGGCGCAATTGCGCGGCCTTGATGGCGATGGCGGCCTGATTGGCCAGCGCCTCCAGGAAGGTGATCACCTCCTCGTCCTCCTCGCGGAAGCGCTCTTCCTCGAACGATTCCACGTCGAGGAAGCCGATCACCTCGCGGTTGTAGCTGATCGGGGCGATAAGCTCGGAGCGGACCCGCCCATTGAAGACGACGTAGGCCGGCTCCCGCGTCACGTCGGGCACGGCGCGGGAGCGGCCGGTCTGGACCACGATCCCAGAAAGGCCCTCGCCGACCGCCAGCGTAGGGGGACGTGCCAGCGTGCTGCCGTGATGCGCCACCAGCTCCAGCGTGTTCTGCGGGGTCAGCAGGCCGACCGCCCCGACCGGCACGTGCAGGACGCGCAAGGCGAGGTCGAGCACCTGCCGGCAGATCTCTTGCACGGGCTGGGGCTGCGTGATGGCCCGCCCGATCTCCTTGATGGCCTGAAGTTGGCGATCGCTCTGGTGGTAGAGCTCGCTGCGGTAGAGGGTGACCGAGAGCAACCGGGCGAAGCGATCCAGGAGGGGCGCATACTGGTCGATCGGGTCGAAGGCGTGGGGGCGTCGCGCCGCCACGCGCAGGAGGCCAAGTATCTGGCCGTCGAAGGTGAGGGGATAGCACAGGATCGAGCGTTCGCCCGATCCCTCGTGCACGCAGAGCGCGTGCCACAGGCCCGCCGCGTCGGCAGCGCTTGCGCCGCCCGCGAGGTGCCAGCCGCCCCCGTCGTCGGTCAACTCGACGGCCCCCTCCAGTCGATTCAGGTAGCGGGCCTGCGCCGCCGTCAGCCGCACCGCCTGCCCGCGGCGCGGGCTGTCGCTCAGTGACTCGTGCTCCCCGCGCAGGCCGACAACCTTCTCCACGCGCACCGTGATCTGCGCCACGCCCGGCTGCATCGTCATGACCGAGGCGCTGTGGTCGTAGCGGATGAAGCGGCGCAACTGGCGCAGGGCATGGGTGTAGACGTCGATCGGCTTCGCCTTGCGCAGCAGCCCATCGATCACGTCGTCGAGGAGATAGACGCGGCGCCGTTCCAGTTCGGCGGCGATATGCTCGGCGGCGGCGCGTAGCGTCTGCCGCCCCGCGGGCGTTGCAAGCGGCGGCGCGTCGCCGCCATTCCCGGCTGCCTGGGCCAGGGCCAGCACGCCCCAGGTGCGCCTCTCGGGGCCGTTGCCATGTGGCGCGCTCTGCAGGATGATGGGCGCCGCCACGACCTCGCCTGATGCGACGAGGCGCTCTTCGGCCACGGCCCGCCGCAGGATAGCGATCTCCCAGTCCCTTCTGTCCCGCGCCTGGTGCAGGATGTCGAGCGTATCGGCCACGGGATCATAGGCGGCCAGGCATGCCGCGGCGGCCTCGAACGCCGCGGCGACGCGGTGGACGGCGGCGCTGCAAACGGCGGCCTCGTTACCGCAGCCGGCGAGCGTCGCCTGCAGCGTCTTCAGGAACTGCGCATCCTTCATCTGCCGGTCGTAGCGTGGAGCTGCGCCGGGAGCGGGCGTGGTGGTATCGGGCGGCGACGGTCGAGTCATGCGCCTCTCCCCTCCACTAACTGCCGGTGCACCCGTCCCGCGGCCACGAAGGCCCGGCCCGGGCACCCCTTGCGCTATGCTATCAGACGCGCGCCGGCCTTGCAATCCGGCGGACGCCCCCAGCCCTACGCGCCGGCCGCCTGGACAATGGGCGCCCACCCATTCACCGCGGCCCCCAACAGATAGATGCAGATACGCCGTGGCCGTGTCATCGCGGCTGCGGTAAGCTCGGGTAGGTCGTACTGGCGTCGTTGATCTGGCTAACGAGTTCGGCGGCCGCGCCTGCGCAGCGACAATCCCCCCACCCTCACGCGGGATAGAGGCCCCCGTCGACCGTGATCACCTTGTTGGTAAGATAGCCATTCGCCAGCATCGCCAGCGCCGCGATCTCGCCCGCTGTGCCCAGGCGCCCGAGTGCCCGGATCGCCGTGGCGACCGCCTCGGCGTGGGCTTGGTGCGCGGAGTAGGTGAGGGCCAGGTCGGCGCCGTGACGGGCCAGGAGGGTGGCCAGCGCACCGCCAATGCCGCCTGAGGCTCCCGTGATCAGGGCGGTCCGCCCGCCGAAGGTGTCGTTCATCGTCTCACTCATAGCGCGCATCTTGCCCTTAAGCGGCTGTTCGTCTCTCCATAGGATCGCTCCGGCTCGTCCTTCCGTGCAACCTGCTCTGGCCCCCTGCACGAGGTGGTGGGCGCTCAACGCATGCCGGCATGATGCTCACCGGAGCTGCTCAACTCTGGAGATCATATAGTCTTTTGCCGGTGCAAAAGGCCATAAAGGGCGCCGACAATACGGCCCTCTGAGGACGCCTATCCTGGGCTGTATTTTAGGAGAGTTTCATCCAGGTCTCGTAGTCAAGCTGTATACTACAAGCAGAAGGGACGGATCGGGCCGATGCCACCGCTTTTGGCTGAAGGGCGCTGGCATCGCGAGCTCACAGATGATCCGTCCCTTTGTCTATGGTAGTGGAATCCCGCCTCCTGAGGCGGCGTCTTGCCCGCGTGCGGTATCGACCGTTGTGAATATGTAATGGCGACAAAGTCGATCCATCCACGGTCCGCGCAAGATATGCGCTGCGGCTTGTATTGGCTGGCCCCAACTGACGCGAGTGAATTGGACCCGACAAGCAACATCTATCGATACCTGTCGATGCATATCCATGCAGCCTCGCCGG
>Ga0070740_10005703_pt1 | contig 11358 bp, 11 predicted proteins | sample Coa_R2_FD_67286 | JGI IMG/M metagenome (GOLD analysis project Ga0070740, IMG submission 67286) | Surface soil microbial communities from Centralia Pennsylvania, which are recovering from an underground coalmine fire - Coalmine... | ecosystem: Environmental > Terrestrial > Soil > Unclassified ...
AGGAGGTGTGGCTGAAGCCATAGGGAGCGTCACGCGGCGAGTGCCGCTTCGGGCATCCGGAAACCAGAGGAGCGGGCTGGTTTCAATGCCATGGCCTGGAAACCCCGGACTTCCGTCCGGGGTTTCCAGGTGTTACTCCCTGCCTGCCTTGATGAAGAACTGGTGGAAGGGGATATCGACGTACCCATCCGATTGGATGAGGGAGTCGATCTCGACCAGCCTGTCAAAGTAGCGATCGACGGAGAAGTCGGGGATCTCCCAGGTGACGGCCTCCAGGTAGTACACGATGGCCCCAACATCATAGAAGCGCGTGGCGAAGACCTCCTCGCGCTGCTCGATGATTAGGAAAAGTCCCACCCGGCGAAGGGTTGGTTGTATTCGGCGATCCACAAAGATCGCAGGGCGTCGCGAGATTCGCTCACCTCGATTGCCTGGTATCTGGGCTCTATCCTCCAACGGCTTGCCCGGCATATTCCTGGCTCATCTGGTGCATCGTCACCGGATAGTCCCGCCGGAAGACGAAGTCCAGCTCCTCTCCTGCGATCTGCGTCTCGGGGTCGAGAGCGAAGGCAATAGCATCCATTGCCGCGCGTTCCACCTCCTCGCGCGCCTTCTGTCCGCCTCCGATAATCCGCAGGGCTGGCACCCGGAAGAACCAATTATGAGCCTCAGCGTCATAATAGTAGAGCACCGTCAGGTGCATGGCTCGCCTCCTGAATCCTGCGCCGCAATTCATCTACAGTGTACCCAAACTCCCGCGCCACCTTGGCCATGGCCGGGCCGCCCAGGTCTTCTTTGTCATGGAAGGAGAACACGCCCTGCACCCCATTCTTGCGCAGTTTACGGTGTGAGCCCGCCTGATGCTCGATGACCCACCCATCCCGCAGGAGCGCTGCCAAGACGCGCCTCGCCTTAGCCATTCTTAGCGCGCCGCCAGGGGCGACGGGGCCAGGCGAGGGCGCGGCATCTCGCGCGGCGTGTGGGCCGGATGCTCGTCCATCTGGCGCAGCACCTCGGCGATGGCGCGCTCGAGTTGGGGGTCGCGACCGACCGCGTAATCCTGCGGCGTGATCTCCACTTCGATATCGGGGTCGGTGCCGTAGTTCTCCACGTTCCAGCCCACGTCGTCGAAGTAGAACGAGAACTCCGGCTGCGTGGTGATGGTATTGTCCACCAGCAGGTGCCGCGGCTCGATGCCGATCACCCCACCCCAGGTTCGCTTGCCGATCAGCGGCCCCAGCCCCATCATCTTGAAGGCGTGACTGACGATGTCGCCGTCCGAGCCGGCCTGCTCGTTGGTCAGCATCACCATCGGGCCGCGCGGCGAGTAATAGGGGTACGGCTCCGGCGCGCCGTAGCGCGAGAAGTCGTAGCCGAGGCGGCGCCTAGCCAGCTTCTCCAGCAGCAGCGCGGAGACCGAGCCACCGCCGTTCCAGCGCACGTCGACCAGTAGCCCTTCGTGATCGTACTCGGCCAGGAAGGTGCGATGGAACTCGGCGAAGCCGTACGGCCCCATATCGGGGATGTGGACGTAGCCGGCGCGCCCGCCCGTGGCCTCGTGAACGGTGCGCCGATTGCGCTCGACCCACTCGATGTAGCGGGCGTGCCGCTCGTCTTTCAGCGTCCGCACGGAGACGACGCGCACGTTGGCGCCGTCCGCGTCCCCGACCGTCAGCGACACCTCCTGGCCGGCGGTATTGACAAGCAGTTGCTGCGGGCCGCGGTCGGGGCGCACGGCTTGGCCGTTAACGGCCAGAACGCGATCGCCGGGCCGCACGTTGACGCCCGGCGCATTGAGCGGCGAGGTCGCTTGCTCTTCCGCCGGGTCGCCCTCGACCAAGGCGCCGATGTGATAGGTGCCCGTGGCCGCGTCGAAGGTCCAGTCAACCGCCAGATGGCCCTGGCCGTAGTTAGGCCCTTCGCGGTATTCGCCGCCAATCTCGTAAGCGTGAGAGGTGCCCAGCTCGCCCTGCATCTCCCACATCAGATCGGATAGCTCCGATCGAGTTGTCAGGCGCTCGACCAGCGACGCGTAGCGCCGGTAGACGCCAACCCAATCGATGCCCGACATGTCCGGCGTCCAGAATTGGTCGCGCTGTAGGCGCCAGGCTTCGGCGAGCATCTGCCGCCACTCGGCCGCGGGCTGCACCGACACTTTGACGCGATCCAGGTCCAGCCAGCCGCTCTCGCGCGATGGCTTGTCGGGTTCGTGGAGGTCGGACGGCGGCTTGTGTCCCGCCGGCAGCACCCGCAGCCTGGTCCCGGCGCGGTAAATGAGGGCTCGACCGTCGCCCGAGAGCCTGAAATCGCTGATACCTTCGACGAGCGTTTCCTGCTTCTGCGCCTCCAGGTCGTACGACAGCAGCCTCGCCCTGGCCGGAGGGACCGCCTCACGCCAATCGCCTTCGCGCTGGCCCTCCGGCTCAAGCGAGGTGAAGAGCACCGCGCCCTTGATGCCGTGGATCCGCTGGTAGTGCCCTTCGGCGAGGGGGAAGGCCACCACGCGACGCTCGATGCCGTCGAGGTCGATACGCATGGGCCGTGGCGCGCCGGCCGGTGCCGCCTCTTCCTCCGCCTTGTGCTGGGCCTCGCGCTCCTTGCTCTGGGGCGCTTTAGGCACCGGCAAGAACGGCGAGCGCAGGTCGGCGCGCAGCGTCACGGCGTACGGGCGCATGCCTTTGGGGAAGCTCATCTCGAAGTGCAGGTTGTCCCGCACCGGATCGAAAACGCGGTAGCCCAGGAAGTAGAGATAGTCGCCCGCCGGATCGAAAGCGGGTTGCACGTCGCGCAGGACCGGCCTGGTCACCGTGTGCACGGCGCCGCTCTCGACCTCGCACAGCCTGATGGCCATGGTGACGCGCGTCTCGGCGAAGCCATAGGCGAGCCAGCGCCCGTCGGGCGACCAGGCGATACCGTCGATACGATCGTACGGGCTGCGATCCAGCACGCGCAGCGAGCCGGCGTCCAGGTCGACGACGATCACCTCCTGGCGCTGATTGGTTAGGGCCACCATGTCGCCGGCCGGCGACACCTCCAGATCGACGACGCGGCCCAGGTCAAGCCGCTCCAGGCGGCGCGGTGGGGCGCTGCCGTCGGCGCCAAACACCTCCAGCGCTTCTTCGCCCGTGGCATCGCTGATCGCCACCAGGCGCTTGCCGTCGTTGAGATAGCGCAGCAGGCGGTAGCGCACGCCGTCCGCCTCGCCGTACTGCGTCACCGGCCCGTCCCAGTTGCCCATGGACATGGCCTTGCCGCGCGTGGTCAGGGCCACTTGCGCGCCGTCAGGGCCGAGGGCATAGGAATCGAGATAGTCGCCCGCGGGCACGAACTTGCGGTGGCGCTGCGTGCGCGAGCTGGGGAACTCCACCTCGATCTTGTGGCCTTGTCCGGACTCCGGGTCGAAGAGGTAGAGATCGGCGCCGGCATGGTAGACCAGGCGCTTGCCGTCGCCGGAGAGGTTGCGCGCGTAGTAGTCCTGGTGGTTGGTGTGGCGCCGCACATCGTCGCCGCCGGCCAGGCAGGAGTAGACGTTGCCGAAGCCCTCGTGATCCGAGATGAAATAGATGCGCTCGCCGACCCAGCACGGCGCGGCCAGATTGCCGTCGAGCCGGATCAGGCGGCGAAACTGTCCCGATCCATCGGGGTCGATCCACAGATCGCCGGCCGTGCCGCCGCGATAGCGCTTCCAGCGTGCCGGGTCGCCGGTATTGCGGCCCAGCACGGTGGCGCCGCCGGGGCCGAAGGCGATGGCCGTGACCGGGCCGAAGGGCAGTCGCCGCGGCAAGCCGCCCTCCGGACCGACGGCGAACAGCCAGGACTCGCGCCGGAAGGCACCGCCGTACTCGGAGGAATACAGGACGGCGCTGCCGTCGGGACGCCAGGCCACCACCTGGCAGTTTGCACCCTGATACGTCAACCGGCTCACATCCCCGCCGGCGGCCGGCATGACATAGACCTCGCTCGGGCCTTCCTCGCGCCCCACAAAGGCCAATAGACGGCCATCCGGCGAGAGGCATGGGCGGCTCGCCTCGCCCACCCCGGCCGTCAGGCGCTCCGCGCGCCCGCCGGCGGCGGGCACGCGCCACAGGTCATCCTCACAGGCAAAGACGACGCCATCGCCGTATATGGTGGGCTGGCGGTAGTATCCATGCTCTGGCATTCTGGCTTCCTCACTTCAGCGGGATTCGCGACGGGGTTATGGATTGACGCGGAAGTAGATGACATCGCCATCCTGAACGACGTACTCCCGACCCTCCAGGCGCGTCACGCCGCGCTCGCGCGCCGCGACGAACGATCCGGCCGCGATCAGATCCTCGAACGATGTCACCTCGGCCCGTATGAAGCCGCGCTCGAAATCGCTGTGGATGACGCCGGCGGCCTGCGGCGCCTTGGTCCCCTGACGCACGGTCCAGGCCCGCACCTCGGGCTCGCCCGCGGTCAGGAACGTGACAAGCTTGAGCAGCCTATAGGCGGCGCGGATCATGCGGTCCAGGCTGCGTTCCTTGATACCCATCTCTTCAAGATACGCCTGAGCATCCTCGGGGCCAAGCTCGGCCAGCTCGGCCTCCAGTTTGGCGCTCACGGTCACCACCTCCGCGCCTTCCGCCGTGGCGATGCGCTCGATCTCCAGCAGGGCCGGCGGCTTGGCGCGATCGAGCTCCGCCAGGACCTCCTCATCGGCATTGGCGACGTAGAGAATGGGCTTGGCGGTGAGCAACGGCAGGTCGGCCATGGCCTCCCGCGCGTCGTCGGGAGGCGGCAGCGTGCGCGCCGGCCGGCCTTCGTTCAGATGTGCCGCTAGCTCGTGCAGGTAGGCAATCTGGGGAATGAAGCGCTTGTCGCCGCTCTTGGACGCCCGCTCGGTGCGCTCGATGCGGCGCTCGACCGAGCCGAGATCGGCCAGACACAATTCGGTAGCGATAGTCTCGATATCGCGCAGGGGATCGATGGCCCCCTCGACATGCACGACGTTGGGATCGGAGAAGATGCGCACGACCATGGCGATAGCGTCGACGTTGCGGATGTGGCCCAGGAACTGATTGCCCAGGCCCTCGCCCCTGCTGGACCCGCGCACCAGGCCCGCGATATCCACGAACTCCATGGTGGTCGGCACGATGCGCCGGGCATGTACGATCTCGTCGAGCTTCTGCAAGCGTTCATCCGGCACCTCGACGATGCCCACATTGGGATCGATGGTGGCAAACGGGTAGTTGGCGGCCACGGCACCCGCGGCAGTCAGGGCATTGAACAGAGTCGACTTGCCCACGTTGGGCAGGCCGACGATGCCGACCTGCAAGCTCACATGCCCCCCCTTGTATAGGCCGACGCGATGCCGACCTGCAGACTCACATGCCCCCTGGATAGGCCCACACGATGCCGACTTGCGAGCGCACGCACACGCTCCTTTCGAGACGCTGCTCATTATACCAGCGGACACGCAACAGCGCAGTTTTTGCTTCTTGCATCATTTGTCAGGATCGTTATTATATCTCCTATGAAAAGGATCACCCCACCCTACCCTGCCCGCCATCTTCCGCGCCGGCCGCGTCGGTGGCCCTTTGCAGCGTCAAGGCCGCCCGCGGAGGTACCGATCATCGCCCGAACCCTGCGCGTGGGCGGTTCGCGCCTGCATTACCTCAGCGCCGGAGAGGCCGGACCGCCCCTGGTGCTCGTTCACGGTTTCTCCAGCTCCAGCCGCTGGTGGAGACACAACATCGGCCCGCTGGCCAGGCAGCATCGCGTCTACGCCCTGGACCTGGTCGGCTTCGGACGAAGCTGGCCGAAGCATCGCTTCACGCTCGACCGGGCCATGGAGGCGGTGCTGCTGTGGATGGATGCCGTGGGACTGGAACGCGCCGACCTCTGTGGCCATTCCATGGGCGGCTTCCTGTGCATGCGACTGGCGGCAGCCTATCCCGAGCTCGTACGCCGCCTGGTATTGGTCGACGCGGCAGGGCTGCCATTTGACGCACCGCTGGCTACCCTGATGCGGCGTGCCTACCGCTCCAGCCGGCACACAGGGCTGAGGTTTGTGCCGACATCGGTCACCACCACCCTGCAGGCCGGCCCTCTCGTCCTACTACAGGCAGCGCGCGACCTGCTGGGCCGCGATGCGCGCGATCTGCTCTCTCAGATCCGCACGCCGACGCTGGTTATCTGGGGCGAGGAAGACGCGCTCATACCGCTCTCGCTCGGGCTATCGCTGCACATGGGCATCGCCCATTCACGCCTGGCTGTGATTCCCGGCGCGGGTCACAACGTCATGTACGAGCAACCCGAGGCGTTCAATCTCCTCGTGCTCGACTTCCTGACATGATAGACGCAGATCCGTTCGCGCAGGATGGGCGGTACTCCCGGGATCGCCAACAGACGGGGCCGGCACGGGATGCGCAAGCGCGCACCCTGGCAGTCCCAGGGACACCACCCCGCGCGAACCTCCAGGCGCCCACTCAGGCGAGCGGATCGGCGAAGATACCGGCCACCGGGTACGTGAACCCCGGGATCACGTCTTCACCGTCGAGGGTATCGCCCACATTGAGCGTGCGAGCCGGCCCCTCCAGGTGGTCCGGATGCCACACGTCGATGTGGTGTGCCTGGGGCCACACCACCCAGACGAGGCGCGTCCCCCCCGCGAGATAGATGCGTGCCTTCGCCGCCATCTCATCGGCGTCTTGCGACGGTGAGGTGACTTCAACGGCCAGATCAGGAGGGAAGGGAATGGGCTTATCCTTGTCCGCAATGGTCGCGTCGAGCTCGGCGCGGTAGAACCCGACATCAGGCAGCAAGCCCGTTTCCGCACCGGGGAACCTGTAGACCCCATCGGCGGGCGTGAGGATGCCGAGTCGGCGCGGGCGCACATAGGCGTAGAGTTCGCCATAGAGAACCCCGGCAATGGCCGAGGCGCGGCGCCCACTACCGGCCACGCGGACCAAGACCCCATCGACCACTTCGTAGATGTAGCCATCGTCGGGCAGCTCTAGCAGGAGATCGACCGTCACAGGTCCCATACCGGGGACAACCTCGGCCCAGGGGGCGGGGTTGGGAGGATGTGCAGGCGCGGTACTCATCGATCCTCGATTCCCCTCCATTCATCTCTTTGCGGGCACCTGCCTCACCTCTGGTCCTCACTCCATGCTAGCAGGTTACGCGGCGTCATCTGAGCCGGCTACCTCCCGCGCACCGCGCAGCGTCTCGACCAGCCAGGCTTCGTCGTGTATGGGTACGCCGAGCTTGCGGGCTTTGTCCAGCTTGGAGCCCGGCTCCTCGCCGACGATCAGGTGGTTGAGCGTCTTGCTCACGCTGGAGGCGATCTTGCCGCCAAGTTCCTCGATGGCATTCTCGGCCTGCACGCGGGTGAAACTCTCCAGCCGGCCGGTGATCAGGAAGGTCTGTCCGGCGAGCGGCAGTCCCTCGCCGCGGTCACGCGGGGGCTCTGGCTCAACGCCCGCCTCTTTCAGCTTGCGCACGATCTCCAGGTTCTCGGGATGGCGGCGCCATTCCGCGATGCTGGCCGCCCGCACCGGTCCGACGCGCGGTATGGCCGCGATCTCCTCCTCCGGCGCCGCCAGCAGCGCGTCGAGCGAGCGGTACCGCTCGGCCAGGATGGCCCCGGTCTCGCCGCCGATGTGGTCGATGCCCAGGGCGAAGATCACGTTGGCCAGCGGGCGCGTCTTGGTGGCGGCGATGGACTCCAGGACGTTGTTGGCGCTCTTCTCGGCCAGCCGCTCCACCCCCAGTAGCGGCTCCAGCGTCAGGTAATACAGGTCGGCCGGATCGGAGATCAGCCCGGCATCCAGCAGTGCCTCGCTCAGGCGCTCGCCGACGCGCTCGATATTCATGGCCCCGCGCGAGACGAAATGGCGGATCAGCTCCAGGCGCTGCGCGCGGCAATTGAGCCAGGTGTTGGGGCAGCGCAGGATGGCCTCACCCTCCTCTTTGTGCAGCGGTGCGCCACAAGAGGGACACCGCGTCGGCAGCTCGTACGGAACGGCCTCGGGCGGGCGGCTCTCCAGGATCGGCTTGACTACCTGGGGGATCACGTCGCCGGCGCGGTGCACGATCACGCGGTCGCCGACGCGCAGGTCGCGCCGCTGCAAGTCCTCGAAATTGTGCAGCGTGGCGCGCTCCACTGTGACACCGCCGATAATGACGGGATCGAGGCGGGCCGAGGGGATGATGGCGCCGGTCCTGCCCACGGTGAGCACGATCTCGCGCAGCGTCGTCGTCGCCTCGACCGGCGGAAATTTGTAGGCGATGGCCCAGCGGGGATCGCGGCCCACGGCGCCCAGGCGGCGCTGCTGAGCCAGCGAGTCGACCTTGAAGACCACGCCGTCGATCTCGTAGGGCAGCGTCGCGCGCTTCTGCTGCCATTCGGCGGCATAGGCGTGCAGCGCGGCGGGATCGTCGGCCTGGCGGATGTGCGGATTGAGCGGGAAGCCCCACTCTCTAAGCCGCTCCAGCACCTGGTGATGCGTGGCGCACTCCGCGCCATTCTCTATGTAGCCGATGGCATACAGGAAGATCTGCAGCGGCCTGCTGGCGGTGATGGATGGATCGAGCTGTCGCAGCGAGCCGGCCGCCGCGTTGCGCGGGTTGGCGAAGAGCGGTTCGCCCGCCGCGGCGCGTTCCTCGTTCACGCGCTCGAAGCCTTCTATCGGCAGGTAGACTTCGCCGCGCACCTCGACGCGCCGCGGGATATCCGACCCGCGCAGGCGCATCGGCAGGCCGCGAATGGTACGCAGGTTGGGCGTGATGTCCTCGCCGACCAGGCCGTCGCCACGGGTGGCGCCGACGGTGAAGACGCCGTCCTCGTAGGTCAGAGCCACCGCCAGCCCGTCGATCTTCAGCTCCATCACATAGCAGATCTCTTCGTCGGTGACGCGCGTGCGCAGGCGCTTGAGCCACTCGTCAAGCTCCTCGGGCGAGCGCGCATTGGCCAGGGAGAGCATCGGCACGGGATGGCGGCGTTCCTCGAAGCGCTCCGACGGGGCGGCGCCGACGCGCATGGTCGGGGAGTCGGGCGTCTGCAACTCGGGGTGCGCCTGCTCCAGCGCCCGCAACTCCGACATCAGCGCATCGTATTCGCCGTCGCTGATGGTGGGGCTGTCCAGCACGTGGTAGCGATAGTTATGCTCCTCAATCTCCCGTCGCAGCGCCTCCACACGGGCCACTACCGCGTCCTCAGTCTGCACAGCCGCCTCCATAAGCCTTCCTCCTACTTGATCTGGATGGTCACCCGCTTCATGTACACCTTCTGCGTGGGCGCCGACAGGTCCCCACCGGCATCCGCCTTGAGCGGCACCTTGGCGATGGCGTCCACCACGCTCATGCCCTGCTGGACCCCGCCGAAGATCGTATAGTTGGGCGGGAGCTGATTGTCGGCCAGCATGATGAAGAACTGGCTGCCGTTGGTGTCGGCGCCGGCGTTGGCCATCGCCACCACCCCGCGCGTGTAGGGGTGGTGGACCGGCTCATCCTTGAACTCGTAGCCGGGCCCACAATAACCGGTGCCGGTGGGATCGCCACCCTGGACCACGAATCCCGGTATGACGCGGTGAAAGATCACGCCGTCGAAGTAGTGGTGCTGGGCCAGGAAGACAAAGCTCATCACGGCGATCGGGGCGACGCCCGGCCACAGGGTAATGGTGAAATCGCCCTTGTTGGTGGACACCTTCGCCGTATAGGTCTTGCCCGGCTGCAAACGATCCACCATCGGCACGCCGTAGGTCTTGTAGCCCTTACAGACAGAGGGTTGTTTCACCACCTTCGCGCCGGGCAGGCGAATCTTGTCGGCCGCATGCGCCGCGGGTCGCGAGAGCGCCGACGCCACCGGTGCGGCCACGATGGTCGAGGTGGCGACGACGAGCGCGAGCATCCCTCGCACCAGAATACGCTGGGATGGCATGGCCGGCTACTCCTCGGAGATGGTCACCGACTGAATGGTGACTGTGCGCAGCGGCCGCGAACGCTCGCCGCGCGCGAGACCAACCGGCGTACTGGCGATCTTGTCGAGCACGTCGAGGCCCTCGCGCACCCGTCCGAAGATAGTATAGTTCGGCGGCAGATTGGCGTCGGCGCCGTGGACGATGAAGAACTGGCTGCCGTTGGTGTTGGGGCCGGCATTGGCCATGGCCACGATGCCCTTCGTGTAGGGCAGGTTCACCTTCTCATCGGCGAAGCGATAGCCGGGGCCGCCGCTGCCGGTGCCCGTGGGATCGCCGGTCTGTACCATGAAGCCGCTGATGATGCGATGGAAAGGCACGCCCTCGTAGAAGCCTTCGCGGGCCAGGAAGACGAAATTGTTCACGGTGCGCGGCGCCTGATCGGCCAGTAGATCGATGGTCATGGCGCCTTCACTGGTCTGCAACTCGGCGCTGTAGCGCTTCTTGGGGTCGATCACCATCTCGGGCGGGCTGCTCCACTGTTTGCCGCCGGAGCCGCTGCCGGCCGACGGCGGAATGCGGAAGGCCAGGGCGGCGCAGGCACCGGCAGTCAGTATGGGTAGTATTTTCATCTCCTCTTCCTCCTCGACGCTGCGGTTGGGGAAGCGCGTACCGCACTCCCCCTTGACAACGTATCATGCCCCGCCCTTTACAGTAACCTTCTACTCCACGGTAATCATCCGGACGGCGCCAGACCGGCAATGTGCCATCTTCCCCCCAATCGTCCTATGGGCTCTCCCGCTGCTGGCGCTGATAGTGAAGAGGTCGGCGTGGGCAGAGGCGGTGGCCGACGACCGCTCGGTCGGAGTAAACGGACTTGAGCCGGACCCCGCGGCGCCCATACCCCGGCCGGTATCCGGCATCGAGCAGCAGCGGGAGAGAGGCATGAGCAAGACATCTCGGGGCGGGCGTCCGGGCTATGGTGAGGAGCTTGCCGCCATTGGGTGGTACTTCGACCATAACCGCAGCCGCGGCATCTTTATTGCCGAGGTCGAGGGCGGCTACCTCGGCAAAGCGTCGGCGGCCGGTCAGGCCGCCGAAACCTACGCCGAAGGCCTGGACTTTCCGCGGGAGGAGCTCAAGCAGTTGATCCTCCGCGCGGCCATGGGCCCGACCATACCGGAGAAGGCTCCCGTCTTCTGCCGTGCCGGATACAGCGCCTTCATGGGTGCCTTTGGCAACCTGTGCGACCGGCAAGCCGCGACAAATGTCTCCGTGCTGGAGGTATCCGAGGGCTTTGTCGTGGGTTACACGCTGCCGAACTCGGAACGGCGCCGCGAGTTCCTCGACGCCACCGGCATCGACGACTTGCTGTGCGGACCAGCCGCTCAGTAGGGGTCGCGACCTACGGCAGACTAGTGCAGACTAGTAGGGCCAGAGTAGACGCCGGAAACCTGGCACCGCCGACAAACGGGGG
>Ga0070740_10005704_pt1 | contig 11357 bp, 9 predicted proteins | sample Coa_R2_FD_67286 | JGI IMG/M metagenome (GOLD analysis project Ga0070740, IMG submission 67286) | Surface soil microbial communities from Centralia Pennsylvania, which are recovering from an underground coalmine fire - Coalmine... | ecosystem: Environmental > Terrestrial > Soil > Unclassified ...
GGTGCGGTCCTTGCGGCCGTTGGGGACGAACAACCCCTTCGGCATGGTGGAGTACCGGCCCCAGTGGCGCGGGTGCGACTCGGCGGGGTTGCTGCCCCAGAAGATGACCAGGTCGGCCCGGTTCTTCACCTCGCCGAGCGAGCAGGTCACCTCGCCGACGTTCTGGAAGGCCATGCCGCTGGGGCCGTGGCAGACCGAGGTGGTGGTATCGACGCAGCCGCCGACGCGGTCGGCGATGGCGACGGCCACGCGCTGGGCCTCGCAGGTGGTGTCGGACAGGCCGTAGACGATGGGGTAGCGGGCGCCGGCGAGGATCTGGGCGGCGCGGTCGACGGCCTCCTCGAAAGTGGCCGGCCTCCCCTCGATGGTGGCGACGGGCCGGTCCTCGACGTGGTGGTTGAGGAACCAGGCCTTGCCGAGGAAGCAGGCGTTCTTCGCCCTGGTGATGTGGTTGCCCTCGACGGTCAGCTCCATGTCGTCGCAGACGCAGCCGCAGAAGGTGCAGGTGGCGTCGGAGACGATCTTGAGTTCCGTGGCGGCCATGCAATCGCCCTCTTCACAGCAGCGGTTCAGTGCCGGATCGCAACTCTTGCCGCGCCCTCTCCCCGCGATACCTCCGCGGGTTCCCGCACCTCCGGCATGAGCAGGTGACGCGCGTTCGGCAGTACCTTCCTGCCCGGCGCGGAGACGGGGGCCGCTCCAGCAGGGCCAGGAGGCGCCGTGCCCGTGCCTTTGCGAGCCCCAGTCGATGCCTGCGGAAGGCTCGGCCTCGCATTGCCTGCCCCTGCGTTACACCTTCTCCAGCTCCACGTCAAAGCCCTTGCTCATCGGCATGCCGGTGCCGTGGGTGTCGCCGGCCATGAGGCGGCTGGAGGCGTCGCCGTAGGGCAGGAACAGCACCCCCGGCGGCAGCTCGCCGGCCTTCGCCGCCTGGCAGGGCAGTTCGACCTGCCCTTGCTCCGAGCGCAGCCGCACCCGGTCGCCGTTTTTCAGCCCCAGGCGGGCCATGTCGTCGGGGCAGACCAGCAGGGTGTTGGTTTCTTCGACGTAGCCGGCCGTCAACTTGCCTTCGTTCAGCGTGGTCCCCTGCCGGCCGGTGCGGCCGGGGATGAGGATGAAGGTTTCGCCTGCCATGCGGAGGGGTCTGTCCCTTCTGGCCGGGGGTGAACTCCGGGAAGGCCCGGCCTCGCACCCGGAAGGCTGCTGGGGAGGCACCCGGAAGGCTGCTGGGGAGGGCGGAGGCGGCGCCGCGCCCCCACGCCCTACGAGTAAAGCTTATCTGCCCCGGCCGCTTCGTCCAAGCCTCCGGCGGCCGAGGGGGCGGGGAGGCGGGCCGGCTCCATTTTTGGGGCGGTTCGCGCTGGCGTCGGCGGCCGGCTTCCGCGACAATTCCTTCTCGGACTTGCTTCCCCGACTCTCCGGCCCGGCACCATGAAGATCCGCAAGACCGTCGGCATCGACCTGGGGACCACCAACAGCGTCATCGCCCTGATGGACCCGACCGACAGCGCCCTCCTGACCGGCCGAGATGAGCACGGCCGCCCCACGTTCCCCTCGCTGGTCGGCTACCACCCCGCACAGGGCCGCCCGCTGGTCTGCTGGGCCGCCCTGCCGTTCAAGGGCGGCTATCCGGGGGCTGACACCCCCGGCTCGCCGGTCGCCCCCGGCTCGCCGGTCGCCTCGGTCAAGCGCTTCATGGGCCTGGACCGCCTCTTCCCGGTCGGCCCCGAACAGCTCAGCGCGCAGCAGGTGTCGGCCCGCATCCTGGCCCACCTGCGCGACGTGATGGCCCGCACCCTCAACGATAGCCGGCACCTCCTCGACGCGGCCATCATCACCATCCCGGCCTACTTCAACCATAACCAGATCGAGGCCACCCGCCAGGCCGGCGAACTGGCCGGCTACGAGGTCGTCGAGCTGCTCCACGAGCCGACCGCCGCCGCCATCTACTACGGCTGGCTGGAGGACCACGGCGACGCCACCTACCTGGTCTACGACCTCGGCGGCGGCACCTTCGACGTGAGCATCATCCGCAAGCGCTTCGGCGATTACGAGGTGCTGAGCGTCAGCGGCGACCCGTTCCTCGGCGGCGACGACTTCGACCGCCTGCTGGCGACGGCCATCGGCGAGCGGCTGTCGGCCGCCGGGCAGAAACCCGGTCTCTCCGAGAAACCGGGTTTCTCACCCGGCGAGGACTTCGCCCGGCTGGTCCACGTCGCCGAGCAGGTGAAGATCGCCCTCGGCACGCAAGAGCAGGTGGACGTGGCCGAATACCTGCGGGCCGCCGATTGGCCGGCGAACCGGCTGGGTCAGCCGCCGGGGAGCGATGGCCCGCTGCGCCTGACCGTGGACGAGTTCAACCGCCTCATCAAGGACAAGGTGGACCGCACCATCGACTGCTGCCACGAGGCGCTGGCCCTGGCCCGCGACAAGGCCGGCATCCGCCTGTCGGACATCGATTACGTTGTGCTGGTGGGCGGCTCCAGCCGGGTGCCGCTGGTCCGCGAGGCGGTGCGGGCGGCCTTCTGCAACCCCAACCTGCCGGAGCGCGTCAGGTCGCCCGAGCCGCTGCTGGACGAGCCGGACCTGTGCGTCGCCTACGGGGCCGCCCTCCGCGCCGCGACCCACGGCACCCGCTACCTGTTCGACGACCTGCAGCGGCCCCGCTCTTTCCTGCCCGACCTCGACTTCGGCACCGGCGCCGACGAGCCGACGCTGGAGCTGGAGCTGCACCTCACCAGCCCGATGAACGTCCGCGACACGGCCTACACGCTGACCGGCTGCGTCCGCGGCCACGGGGCGGCGGAGGTGCGGCACGGCGGCTCGGTGCGCGTCCACGCCCTGGCCGGCGGCCGGGTGGACGAGGCCTTCCTGGAGCCGAACGGCGGCTTCAGCCAGGACCTGGAGCTGCTGCCTGAGGCCGACAACGCCTTCGAGCTAGCCCTGACCAACAACGCCGGCCAGGAGCTGACCCGCCTGTCGCTGACCGTCCGCCACAGCGCCAAGGCCCGCCGGCTGGCCCAGGCGGTGCTGCCGACGCAGATCATCACCAAGCCGTTGCAGATCGAGGTGCTGAACCGGAGCCGGCAGCGCGTCAAGCAGGTCGTTGCCCCGGTGGGGGCCACCCTGCCCGGCACCTTCACCTGCACCTGCCGCACCGTGGACCAGGCCGGCCGCATCCTCGTGCCGATCTTCGAGGAAAACCGCGTCATCAAGCAGATGATCATCAGCGACCTGGACACCAGCCTGCCGGTCGGCTCGCCGGTGGACGTGGAGCTGTCCATCGACGTGAAGCACACCATCGCGGTCAAGGTGCTGGTGCGCGAGGCCGGCCGCTGCGAGACCGCCGTCCTCTCGGCCCCGCCGCCGCCGCGCCGCCCCACCCACGCCGACATCCTCGAAGTCTCCGAGGAGATCGAGAAGCTGCTGCCCGGCTTCAGCGGCAGCTACCGCTCGCGGGCGCGCGCCCGGATGGCGCAGCTCCTCAAGGACCTGCACGAGGCCCTGCGCTACGAGGACGAGCCGAAGGCGATCCAGCGCCTGGCCGAGCTGCGCGACCTGCTCGACCAGATGCTGGCCCGTCGCGGCACCGCGCTCGACCCGCCCTGGCCGCGCTTCGAGCAACTCGTCCAGGACCGGCTCCAGCTGGCCGAGGTCGTGGCCCGCGAGACCGACCGCAACAAGGACGAGCTGTGCGACTACATCCACGCCCAGAAGCGTTACGCCGAGCAGGCTTACGACGAGCACAACCAGGGGCTGTACAGGGAGTGCTGGGAGAAGCTGGAGAAGTACGGCTGGCACCTGGAGCAGTTGCTGTACAAAAAGCACCCGCGCGGGCCGATCCCGGAGCGGTCGCCGGAGGAGCAGGCGCGTGACGGGGTGGAGAAGTTCCGCGGTTACCTGTCGCGGCTGTGGAAGCAGGTGAAGGCGGCGGCCCGGCCGGACCTGGACCGGAAGCTGGCCGACGTGGCCGGCCGGGCGAAGGGGCTGACGCAGCGGCTGAAAGACGACCCGCACGCCACGGTTCGGGAGTGCCGCCGGCTGCTGACGGACCTGGCCAAGGTGGAGCAGGCGCTGCTGGCCGGCAAACCCGCCGAGGGCGACGCCGGGTTGCTTGAAGGAACGTTCTGAGTGCGTTAAGTTGGTGCGTAGCCTGGACCAAACGCGATGGCAAGCGGGGGGCGTCCGCCCTCAGTGACCGGGCGCTGTGAGGGGCTCGCCACTAGGGGTTGGGACGCGGAGGGCTTCTGGGTGGTCGAGGCGAATCGGATGCGGCTTGGGCGGTTCGAGTTCGTCATCGACTTCGGGTCGTTCCGCCGGATTACTGCCTGCTGGTCCGGGCCGGGGTGGGACTTCAACTTCTCTGGGGCGTGCGTCAACGACGACCCTGAGGAGCTAACGTTCCCACTCGGCCGGATCGGCGTGTATTGCGAGGCGGCCCCGCTTCCGCTCATGAAGGCCACCGATTACACGGGGGTCGAGGTCGATCTGCCGGGATCTTACGATAAGGCCAGCGGGGAGCCGTACTTCGCGATCGACATCGGGGAGAGCTGCGAGGTGACAGACGCACGGTTGCGGTTTGCAGCGCGGGACGGCAGTCGCTACCTCATCGAGTTGTCCGGCACCGCGGCCGCATGGCTCCTTGGTCACCCGGAGCGGTTCGAGCTGTTGGCCTGGGCCGACGAGTTGCCCGATCACTCGTGCTTAGGTTAAGTCGTCCAGAAAAAAAGCAGACAGCGTGAATGATTCCCGATCGGTCCGGCGGAAAAGCGGAGAGGGCGAGTCGGAAAGGATTGGCGCGCTTGAGGATCTGGCAGGACGGAACAGGAAAAAGCACGCCGCCCCCTTTTCCCCCTGGTACGATGCGGGAAAGGAGGCAGCCATGATCGAACTGACCGAACAACAAGTGCAAGCGCTCGCAAGCCCTGAAGCGACTCCGCCGCGCGTCGTGAACCCCCGCACGGGGGAGACGTTTGTCTTGCTCCGTGTCGAGGAGTACGAGCGCCTGAAGGAAGAGGAGTACGACGATAGCCCGTGGACGAGTGAGGAGCGTCATGCCCTGGCCTGGGAGGCGGGCAAGCATGCCGGATGGGAGGACATGGACGAATACGATGATGAGGGTGCGCAGAAGCCATGAACCGGGGCGACGTGGTCCTCGTCCGGTTTCCGCATCCGTCCGGCATCCGTGGCAAAAAGCGGCCGGCCGTTGTCGTGCAGTCTGATGCCTACTCGGGAGGGGTCAGCACGCTCGTTGTGGCTGAGGTTACGAAGAACTTGAGGATGGTTGGTGATCCAGCTTGTCTGTTCATCGACGTCAGTACACCCGAAGGCAAGGCCACCGGCCTGATTCGCGATTCCGTCGTGTCCTGCCTTTTGCTGGCGACGGTGGACGCAGATACCGTCGCCAAGGTGCTGGGGTTCCTGTCGCCGACCCTAAAGCAGAAGCTGGACGACTGCCTGAAGGTGGCGCTCGGGCTGCCATGAGAACTGCCGAACCTGGTATAACATCCCCCGCTTGTCGGGGTTCATCATCGACGAAACGAGCGGAATGCTTCCTGTCGCCATTCTGGATTCGTGGCTCGGCTCCCGGGCCGAGATGGCCGTCTTTCTGATCGGTGCCGCTGCACTCGTCGTCGCGGCGCTGGCGGTCGGGCTGTACCTCTTGCTCGGCAAGGGGCCGCGCCGCTCCCGTGCCTTCCGGCGGGCGCAGCGCCTCCTTCACGACGGCGACTGGCAGCAGGCCCTCGCGATCCTCCAGCAGATCGAGCAATCGGGCCGGCAGTCCGTGGCGTGGCAGGGCCGGCTCCGCAGCACCGAGGGCGAGTGCCACCACGCCGCCGCCGATGCCGCCCTCCGCGACAAGCAGTTCGAGGACAGCCTTCAGCACTACCAGGCCGCCGCCCGACTGCTTAACCTCGACGAGGCCGAGCTGCGCGCCCGCGTCATCGAGACGATGCTCGCCGAGGTCCGCCGCCTCTTCGCCGCCGGGCCGGAACACAACGAGGCGACCCATCAGCTCGTCGCCCGCACCCTCCTGCTGCAATCGCCCTGCCCGGAAGCGTCCTTCTGGCAGGGGTTGTGCCAGGTCCGGGCCGGCGAGCTGGACCTGGCCATCCAGGCGCTGACCACGGCCCACGAGGGCGGCGGCAAGCGCTTCGTCGATCCGCCGCTCTACATCGGCGTGCTGCACTTCCGCGCCGGCCGGCTGGCCGACGCCCTCCGCTACCTGTCCGAAGCCAACCGCCTCGACCCGAGCTGCCCGTTCATCACCTGGCAGCTCGGCTCGGCCCTCGTCGCGGCCAACGGCGACGCCGGCCTGGCCGCCCGCGCCTTGCAGCGTGCCCTCGGGCCGCGCGGCCTGAGCCTGTGGCTCAAGGCGCCCGACCGCGCCTGGGTCGAGGCGTTCCCCGAGGCCCGCTCCTACGTCCGCCGGCTGGCGTCGAAGCATTCCTATGTCTGCCCCGTCCTCGGCAACGACATCGCCGCGATGGTGCGGGCGGGGCAGCTGGCACTGGCCCAGGCGCACTACCGGCAGGGCGACTTCCAGCAGGCGGCCGACCTGTACGGCAAGCTGCTGCAGGACGCCCCGCCGTCGGTGCCGCTGCTCCGCGGCCTCGGCCTGAGCCTGGCCCGCCTCGACCGCTACGACCAGGCCTACAAGCACCTCCGCGCCGCCCTGGAGCAGGAGGAGCCGAAGAACCCGTTCACCGCCGGCTACCTGGCCCTGTGCGGCGCGATGGGCAAACCGCTCCAGCCGGAGGACAAGGTCAAGAACGTCCTGTGGGCGGTCCGGCTGCTGTCGCGCTTCGACGTGCCGAACAACACGGAGTGGGCGCGGATTTACAGCACGGTCTTCGTCGAGGCCCGGCTGCACGGCATCGCCGTCCCGGCGGAAGATCAGGTTCGCCTCTGCGACGTGCTAGCCGGCGTCAGCGCCACGGACCCGGCGGCGGCGGCGGCCTACGCCCACCTGGCGGCCACCGCCCCGGACGCGGTGAGGTCGGAGTACGCCTGGCTCTACTGCAAGGCGGCCCGCGAGCATGGCTTCAGCTGCGACCGCGACCTGGACCTGTTCGGCCGGACCTTCCGCGAGGAGCCGGCGGCGCGGGCCTTCTACCAGCAGCGCGGCTGGGACTTCGACGAGGTGGCCTTCACCTATCTGGAGCGCTGCGCCGCCCAGCGGCCGGGGCAGTTCCCGGAGGAACTGGGGCCGGACTACCCGCGGCGCGGCGAGGCGCTGCTGCTGGAGCAGTCGCGCAAGCAGGAGCTGGCCGGCCATCGGGACGCGGCCTTCGCCACCGCCGAGGTGCTGCTGAAGCTGGCCCCGCGCAGCACGGCGGCGCACAACCGGCTGGCGCACCTGTCCTACCAGCGCGGCGACCTGGACCGGGCGGCGGCGCTGCTGGACGGCTGGCAGGAGCTGGAGCCGGCGAACCACTGGCCGGCGATCCGCAAGGCCATCATCGAGGAGCAGCGGGCCAACGCCGCCGGCCGGGCCGAGGCGATCCGTCGGGCGCTGGGCCTGACCCACGGCCGGGTGCGGGCCGCGGTGGCCTTCCTGGGCGCCCGCCTGGCGGTGGCCAGCGCCCTGGGGGTACGGGGCGGCCCGGGCGGGCAGGTAGGGCATGCTCCGCACGCCGACACGCTCCGCGAGGGGCATGCACAGCACGCCCTGCAGGAAGCCCGCGACCTGTTCCGCGAGTGCCTGCGCGACGCCCCCCACCACGTCGATGCCCTGTGGTGCCTGGCGGCGGTGCATTCCGCGGTCGGGGACACGGAGGGGCTGGCGGCCCACGCCCCGGCGATGAACCGGCCCGACGTGGCCGACGCCCGCTTCCAGTACCTCGCCGCGGTGTGCCACCTGGCGGCCCGCGACTTCCCGAAGGCGGTGGAGGCGGGGCAGCGGGCGGCCGGCACGGGCGACGCAACGCTGGCGGTCGAGAGCCAGTACGTCCTGGGCTGGGCGTATCTCCACTTGCAGGACGCGCCCGCGGCGGCGACGGCCTTTCAGAAGGTGGCCAGCGCCGCCGGCAGCCCGTCGGCCGACCACGCCCGCGCCGTACTCGGCCAGCTGAGCTTCGCCCGCGGCGACTACGAGGGCGCGATCAAGTGGTGGAACGCCGTCGATGCGAAGAAGCGGGCCGAGTGGAAGTTTGACGAGGCGTTGCGGCAGACGGTATACCTGTCGGGGCTGCTGGCGTTTGAGCAGGAGAGGTACGAGCAGGCGGCGGACCGTTTCCGCGAGGCCGGCAAGTTGGGGCTGCGCGAGCGCCGGCTGGGGCCGCTGCTGATCCTGAGCCTGGTGAAAGCGGGGGTGCGGCTGCTGTACGGCGACGTGGCGGAGGGCCGTGAGGCGCCCGTGGGGGTGGCGGTGAACGCACCGTAATAACTGCTCGGCGGCGGGAGACTTGCGGATGGCATGGGTTACCTCGCTGTTGACGGACCATGAGGGTACAGTGGACTCCGCTTGGCTGAAACCGGCCGTGACAATGGCAGAGTTCTTTGCCCCGTTCGTTCGCAGCGCGGAGGTCCATAGCCAGCCTCAAGTGCGGGCGGAGTATGAGGCCGCGATAGCAGCGGATCGGAAGCTGATCGAGGGGACCATGCAGCCGGGCGATGTGTTACGCCCGTGGTGAGTTGGGCATTATGGAGTCGGAAGGGTCGGTGTTGCGGTGTTGCGAGGAGGGCAGGTGGTCGAAGCGTGGAGGACCGCTGTGCTGATCTAGACGGGGAATCGCGGTGATCACTGCCCGCCCTACGGGTCACCGACGATTTTTGGGGGACCGACCCATGCCCGCGGCCGACGGACTGGGGAACAGTGCCCGCGTCTGCGGAGCGTGGTCGGTAGAATAACAAAGGCCCCCGTGATGCACCCGAGGTGGCCCATGAAAAGTCTGGCTGACGGGCTTCCCCCCGAAATCGCCCGACAAGTTCATCCCGACTGGCGCAAGAACGAGGCGGCGTACTGGGCCGTCCGCAATCAACTGCTTGGTCAATATGAAGGGCAGTGGATCGGCTTTGCTGATGGCAAGATCGTCGCCTCCGGCACCCGGCCCGTGGCCGTTTTCCATGCCGCCCATCAGGCGGCCGAGCATCCGTATGTAATCCGTGTCGGGCACGAGGATGAGCCATACCGCATGCGCCGAGCCAGCTTCGCCTACGACGCGAGCTATCCGGGCGAAGCACTGCCAGTCATCCGCGTCGAGTTCCGTCGCAGCAGCGGTGTCGCCGGTCTGGTGCTCGATCGCGTCATCGCCGACACGGGAGCGGACACCAGCGCCCTGCCGTGGGCGGACTGTCAACAATTGCACCTTGATCCGGCAATGGGAATACCTGGTTTGATGAGCGGAGTGGCTGGCGGTTCGGCGACGACGCTTGGCTTCGTGGTCTGGGTTCACTTGGATGGGAACGAATATCAATGCCAACTGTACGCGGATTTCGTGGGGAATGAGCGCATCCTGGGGCGAGACGTTCTGAACTCGTTAGAGGTGCTGTTCCGCGGGCCAAGCGGCGAGGTCGTTGTCAATCCCTGAAGTCTGCCTGGAGAAACACTTATGCCCACGGCCGATTCAGCAGCCCGGCGTTACGACGAGGCCGCGCAGCTGCTCGACCGCGCCGTGCAGGCCGGCGGCCGCGACCCGAACCTCGCCTACCTCCTTGCGCTGGCCTACAAGCGCCAGGGCAAGACACAGGAGGCCCGCGCCGCCTTCCGCAAGATCACCCCGCCCGATGCCAACGTCTGGCTGCAACTCGGCCTCCTTTCCCTCCAGGAAGGCCAGGCGGCCCAGGCGGAGCAGGAGTTCACCAGGGCGTGGCAAATGGACCCTTCGTCCTACGAGGCCTGCCACAACCTGCTCATGACGCGGCTGACGCTCAACCAGCTCGACTCCACCCTGGGGCTGCTGCCCAGGGCCATCGAGCTGGCCCCGACGCCGGACGAGAAGCGCTTCCTCGAAGTACTGCAACTGCTCCTGCAAAGCTGCCAGAGCGCCAGCCGCAACGGCGAGTACCGGCTCGACCCGGTCCTTACCGACTTCTCGGCCGAGGACGAGCAGCGCATCCTCCGGCTGGCCCGCAGCCTGGGGCAGCTCGACACGGTGCTGACCCTGCTGGCCACCCTGGCCGCTTCCCGGCACCGCAGCATCCCCGTGCAGGAGGCGTACGTCGAGGCGGTGCTGGCCAAGGCGAAAGAGTTGGTGGACCGCTGCGCCTGGGGCGAGGCGGAACGGCTGCTGGCGCCGATCATCCGCGACAAGCCGGCCCTCAGCGGGGCCGCGCGGGGGACGCTGGCCGCCCTGTACAACCTGCTCGGCTGCTGCGCCGCGCTGACGCAGGACTTCGACACCGCCATCCGCCATTTCCAGGCCGCCCTCAAGCTGCTGCCGAAGGACGCCCGGCTGCACCAGAACCTCGCCCTCGCCAACGAGCTGAACGGCGACCTGTCCGAGGCCGACCCGTGCTGGAACCAATACTTCGACCTGCTCGACGGCAAGGTGCCGCAGCCGCCGGGTCAGCCGGATTACGTCGAGGAGCTGGCCTACGAGGCCCTCAACCGGCTGGCGACGCAGTATTCCGAGAAGGAGCGCTGGAACGGGGCCTTGAGTTACGTCCAGCGGGCGGCGCGGATGCGGCCGCAGGACCCCGAAACGCTGGAACGGCTCTTCCACCTGTATAATCACGCCAAGCGCCCGGAGGACGCCCGCAAGGTGCTGCGCCGCCTCCGCGAGCTGCGGCCCAACGAGCCGCAGTACGACCTGTACGAGATCGACCTGATCGAGGTCAAGAGCCTCAACGACATCGAGCGGATGCTCAACGACATCGACCGCATCCTCAAGCGCTACCCCGACGATCCACGCGTGGAGGAGCGGGCGGTGAACATGGTCGGCAACGTCGTGCCGCTCATGGGCAACCTGTGCGACCAGCTCACCGACCAGATGAGCAAGGTCATTGACCAGGTGCGGCACCTGCCGAACTACCAGATCAACTGGTCGGCGGTCCACGAGGTGATGCGCGACCTGCAGAAGGAGTTCCAGCGGCTGCGGCGGATCACGACCAAGTGCCTGCCGCTGGTCAGCAGCGAGGAACACAAGCGGATCGTCCGCGACCTGGCCGAACACATCGACCGCAAGATCGAGGTGTGCCGGTCGATGAGCGGGTGAGCGAATGGCCATTTAGTCGGCGAGCTTGCCCGCCGTGGGGCCGGTGCAACACGGCGGGCAAGCTCGCCGGCTAAGTGAGTGGAGAGTCCCATGCCCCAGAAGTCCCCCGTCGTGCTGGAGCTGGCACCCCTGCCGCGCGAGCAGATGGGGCCGTTCATCCTCCTCGGCGTGGACAAGGACGCCGACACCGAGCAGATC
>Ga0070740_10005708_pt1 | contig 11353 bp, 6 predicted proteins | sample Coa_R2_FD_67286 | JGI IMG/M metagenome (GOLD analysis project Ga0070740, IMG submission 67286) | Surface soil microbial communities from Centralia Pennsylvania, which are recovering from an underground coalmine fire - Coalmine... | ecosystem: Environmental > Terrestrial > Soil > Unclassified ...
ACCGTGCCGGCCTCCGCCGCCAATTCGTCGATGGGGTGAGCGGGACCGATCAGCTCCACGGCTGCGCCGGGGCGGGCGATCGGCGGCGGGATCGCGCTGACATCTAGGGTGATCAGGTCCATCGACACACGCCCCACGATCGGGATGCGCTCGCCGCCGAGGACCGCAAAGCCCCGGTTGCCGAGGGCGCGCAGGAAGCCGTCGGCATAGCCCAGCCCCACGACGGCGATTCGCCCCGGCCCTCCGACAGAATGCGCCGCACCATAGCCAACGCTCATACCCCTGTCAACGCGACGGACCTGGATGATTTTTCCTTCCAGTCGAACGACTTGGAGCATCGGGTTGGGATGATTGTTGAGTGGCGCCAGGCCGTAGAGCGCAGCACCCGGGCGGACCATCTCGAGGTGAAAATCCGCCCCCAGGAAGATGCCGGAGGAAGCGGCCAGGCTGCGCGGCCGGCCCGCGAGCCCGAGCGACTCCACGGCCGCGCGGAAGCTCTCGATCTGGCGCCGGTTCATGGCATGGCCCGGGTCGTCGGCGCAGGCGAGATGGCTCATGACCAGCGCCACCTCGATCCCGTCGAGCCCGGAGGGATCCTGGACGAGGCTCGCCACCTCGTCCGGCCCCAGCCCGAGCCGGTTGATCCCAGTATCGATATGAAGGGCGGCGGGCCGCCGCCCGCCTTGCGCCCGCCATTCCGCGACCTGGTCCAGGCTTGCGAGGCAGGGCATGAGGCCAAGGCGCAGCAGCTCGGCCGCGGTCCCCGGCGGCAGGCCGTTCAGGAGATAGATGTCCGCCATCGGCAGCAGGGCCCGCAGCGCCGCGCCCTCCGCGAGCGTCGCGACGAAGAAGGTCTTCGCCCCGGCTGCCGCCAGGGCCGGGGCGACCCTGGCCATGCCCAGCCCGTAGGCGTCGGCCTTCACCGTCGCCGCCGCCTCCGCCGGGCGGACCTTCCCGGCCAGCCGCCGCCAGTTCTCGACAATGGCGCCGAGGTCGACGGTCAGCGCGGGCTGATGAGGATCGTCCAGGGTCGGATGTCCGGGCAAGCGCCGCCTCCTATCGGATCGCGGAGCCTGTGGAAACCCGGGCCAAACGCAAGCGGATTTGTCGCCTCGGCTAGCCGTCGCCCAGGCGGTCGTCGCGGACCAGGTTGGCGAACTTGGTCACCATGCCGTCGAAGAACAGCTCGACCGTGCCGATGGGGCCGTGGCGCTGCTTGGCGATATTGACCTCGGCGACGTTGTGGATGCGCTCGCCGCGCTCGACCCAGCGGGCGTGGCGCTCGGCGAATTTCTCGTTGCTTTCGTCCTCGCGCTGCTTCGGCTCGCCGCGCTCGTGATAGTACTGCTCGCGGAAGATGAACATCACCACGTCGGCGTCCTGCTCGATCGACCCCGACTCGCGCAGATCGGCCAGCTGGGGCCGCTTGTCCTCGCGCTGCTCCACGGCGCGGGAAAGCTGCGAGAGCGCCAGCACCGGCACATCGAGCTCCTTGGCGATGCCCTTCAGCCCGCGGGTGATCTCCGAGACTTCCTGCACCCGGTTCTCGATCCGCAGGCCTGCCGGGCTGCGCATGAGCTGAATGTAGTCGACGACGATGAGCTGCAGGCCGTGGCGGCGCTTCAGGCGCCGGGCGCGGGTGCGCATGGCCGGCACGGTCAGCCCCGGCGTGTCGTCGATGAAGAGCGGCAGGCGCTGCAGCTCCTGGGCCGCCGCCACCAGCCGCGAGAAGTCGTCGTCGCGGCTGATCTCGCCCCGCCGGATGCGGTCGGAGGAGATCTCCGTCCGCTCCGCCAGGATGCGCATCGCGAGCTGTTCGGCCGACATCTCGAGGGAGAAGAAGGCGACCTTGGCGCCATTGATCACCTTCACCCCGCCCATGGGGTCGCGCACCTCCTCATAGGCCTGGGCGGCGCTGAACGCGATGTTGGTGGCGAGCGAGGTCTTCCCCATGGAAGGGCGCGCTGCCAGGATCACCAGGTCGGACGGCTGCAGCCCCCCGAGCTTCTTGTCGAGGTCGATGAGGCCGGTGGTCACGCCGGTGACGTGGCCCTCGCGCAGCACCGCGGCCTCGGCCATCTTGATGGCGCCCGTCAGGGCCTGGGTGACCGGCTTCAGACCACCTTCGGTGTCGCCGCTTTCGGCAAGATTGTAGAGCTGCTGCTCGGCGGTCTCGATCTGCTGTACGGCGGTCAGGTCGAGATCGTGGGTATGGGCGCTGTTGACCATCTGCTCGCCGAGCTCGATGAGCTGTCGGCGCAGATGGAGGTCGTGCACGGCCCGCCCATAGTCCTCGGCGTTGATGATGGTGACGACGGAGTTCGCGAGCCGCGCCAGGTACTGCGCCCCGCCATGGTCGACCAGGGCCGGGTCCTGGTCGAACAGGTTCTTCAGCGTAAGGACGTTGGCGATCTGCCCACGCTCGATCAGCTTGCCGGCGGCCTCGTAGATGCGCCCGTGCAGCTGGTCGGCGAAATGCTCCGGCCGCAGGAATTCGTTTACCTTGTCGAAGACTAGATTGTTGGCGAGGATCGCGCCGAGAAGCGCCATCTCCGCTTCGTAGTTGTGAGGCGGGATGCGCTGAGGTGCCTCGCCGGGCTGACGCAGCGGCGTGACATTGCGGCTGCCTGTCGTCTTCGCTTCCATGCCTGCCACCCTAGAAGCGCGCGGCGGCGATTACACCGATTCGGTTCCTGTGGATAGCGTGAGTCGCGTGCAAAGACAAAGGGCCCGTGGACCGGGCCCGTCAGGCAGGCAGCACGCGTCCCGCGTTCGCGCGCTCGAAATCCGTGATGTAGTCGCGCGTGAGCGGCACGGCGTCCTGGCGCCGTGCGATCTGCATCTGGAACACCATCTGTCCCATGTAGCGGAAGGCGACCTCGCAGCCGGCGAGATAGAATTCCCACATGCGCCCGAAGCGTGCGTCATACAGGGCCTCGATCCTGGCGCGGTTCTCCTGGAAGCGCCGGCGCCACTCCCTGAGCGTCGAAGCATAGTGGAGGCGAAGGATCTCGATGTCCGTCACCCAGAGCCCAACGTCCTCCACCGCGCTCAGCACCTCCGAGAGCGCCGGTGTATAGCCGCCGGGGAAGATGTATTTGCGCAGCCAGGGATTGGTGCCGCCCGGCGGCTCCATGCGGCCGATGGCGTGCAGGAGCATGACGCCGTCTTCCGCCAGGAGCTCCTTCGCCTTGCGGAAGAACTCGCGGTAATGCCCGACGCCGACATGCTCGAACATGCCGACCGAGACGATGCGGTCGAAGGACCCCGGCTGCTGGCGGTAGTCGCGCAAATGAAAGCGCACGCGGTCGGCGAGCCCCGCCGCGGCCGCGCGCTCCTGCGACACCTTGTGCTGCTCGGTGGAAAGGGTGACGCCGGTCACGTCGACGCCGGCGAGCCTGGCGAGATAGAGGGCAAGCCCGCCCCAGCCGCTGCCGATGTCGAGCACCTTCTGGCCGGGCCGCAGAAGGAGCTTGGCCGCCAGATGCAGCTTCTTGTTGGCCTGGGCCGTCTCCAGATTGTCGTTGTCGCTCGTGAAATAGGCGCAGCTGTACTGGCGGTCCTTGTCGAGGAAGAGGTCGTAGAGCGTGCCGGAGAGGTCGTAGTGGTGGGCGGCGTTGCGCTGAGCGCGCCCGATCGGGTTATGGGTGTGGACCATGCGCGCGATGCGGCTCAGTCGTCCGCGCCACGCCTGGCTCGGATGGGACTCCAGATATGCGAGGTTCTGCGCCAGGAGATCCAGCGCCTCGTAAAGGCCGCAGTCCTCGCAGGTGAGCGTGCCGTCCATGAAGGCTTCGCCGACCGCGAGCTTCGGGTTGGCTAGAAGGCGCCAGTGCAGCGCGCGGTCGTGGATCCTCAGCGTGCAGGAGGGGCCCGGCAGCTCCCCCTGGAAACTGTGGGTGCGGCCATAACCGTCGATCACGGTCAGGCGGCCGATCCTGACCGTCTTCTTCAACACACGAGCGAACAGCATCCCGCTGGTCTCTTCTTCGCGCGCAAGCTGGAGCAAGTCTAAACCGGATGTCGCGGCCCGGCCAAGCAAAACGCCCGCGGACAGCAAAACGGCCGCCGCGGGGGCGGCGGCCGTTCGCACCGGCATGGCGCCGGCTCAGCTCCTGGCCTTCTTTCCCTTGGCCTTGGGCTCGCTCTCCTCCTCGGCCCTGGCCTTCGCCTCTTTGCGCGGCGGCTCCGCCGCGGGCGTCTCGGGCGCTACCGCGGTCTCGGCTTCGGCGAGCAGAGCATCGAGATCCGCCGGCCCGGTCTCCTCCGCGCGGCCGACATAGCCGCCCGCCTTCTCCTGCGCCTCGGCCTCCTCGGCCGACTTGGCCACATTGGCGGTCACCGAGACGATGACCTCCGGGTGCAGCGCGATGCGGACCGGGTGCAGCCCGAGAGTCTTGATCGGGCGGTCGAGGATCACCTGGCGCCGGTCGATGGTGAAGCCGGCGGCGGTCACCGCCTCGGCGAGGCCGCGGGCGTTGACCGAGCCGAAGAGCTGGCCCGTTTCGCCGGCCTGACGGATCAGAACGATCTTCAGGCCCTCGACCTTGCTCTGCACCTTCTCCGCCTCGCTGCGCTTCTCGAGGTTCATGGCCTCGATCTGCGCGCGTTGCGATTCGAACTTCGCCTTGTTGGCCTCGGTCGCGCGCAGCGCCTTCTTCGTCGGCAGCAGGAAGTTGCGGGCATAGCCGGGCCGCACCTTCACCACATCGCCGATCTGGCCGAGGTTGTGGACGCGTTCGAGCAGGATGACTTCCATCATCGCCCCCTCCTATTTCAGCACATAGGGCAGGAGCGCCAGGAAGCGTGCGCGCTTGATCGCCTGGGCCAGGATGCGCTGCTTCTTGGCCGAGACGGCGGTGATGCGGCTCGGCACGATCTTGCCCCGCTCCGAGAGGAAGCGCTGCAGCAGCTTCACGTCTTTGTAGTCGATCTTCGGGGCGTGATCGCTGGAAAAGGGACAGGTCTTCCGGCGCCGGAAGAAGGGCCGCCGGGCGGGACCGCCGGAGCGGGTCGGTTCGACGCTCATGCGCGCTCTCCTTCGGCGGGAGCCGGTGTCTCAGGGCGGTCGCGGCGCGGGCGGTCGTCCCGGTCGCGGCGCGGGCGGTCGCGGTCGTCGCGCGAACGGCTCTGGAGCATGGCCGAGGGGCCTTCCTCCAGCTCGTCCACGCGCACGGTCAAGAGGCGCAGCACGTCCTCGCTGATGCGCATGTTGCGCTCCATCTCCGCCACGGCCGGCGGCGGGGCGTCGATATTGAGGAGGGTGTAGTGCCCCTTGCGGTTCTTCTTGATGCGATAGGCGAGGCTGCGCAGGCCCCAATACTCCTTCTTCGTCACCTTGCCGCCGTTCTCGGCAATGATGTTGGCAAAGGTCTCGGTCAGGGCTTCGACCTGGGCGGTCGTCGCGTCCTGGCGCGCGATGAAGACATTCTCGTAGAGCGGCATTCGGCTCGGACTCCCTATGGCTGTCGGCGGCCCGGCGCTGGCGGAACACCCGACATCAGCCGCCCGGGCCTAGCCGGCTCGCCCAGGGCGGGCCGGCAGGGATCTCGCGGCAGAGGGCGAACCCAGTCCCGCGAGGCGGCGCACTATACACGGAATCGATTCGCAAGCAACCCGGCCCGCCTGCGGGCTGGACGAGGAATGCCGCCGGGCCGCCATTATTCCGCCATGTCAACCGTTTATAGAGCATCTCCGGTTAGGGTGGCCGCCGGCTTTGACGGGCCAGGCGTTCCTGTCAGAATCCGGTCGCCGAACGACATCTCTTCGGGGGAAACCATGCTCCGGCCTTTGGGTCACTTGCCGCTTCGCGTGAGCGCGATCCTGCTTGCCTGCATTCTGGCTCCTCTGCTCCTGCATTGCGCAGCAGCCGAGGCCGACTCCCTGGAATCCCTGGCCCAACAGGGGGGCCAGTATCTGAGCGACATCCAGGATCAGTATGGCAGCAAGGACGATGCCGACGCGCGGGCGACCGCGCTCGCCGAGGCCCGTAAGGCGGCGGCTTCGGGAGACCTGAGCTCGGCGGTGTCCGGCTATGAGCAGGCGATCGCCGCCGGCGCGGTCGACGCCGGGACCTGGAGAGCGCTGGCCGAGGTGCAGCTGCGCCAGGAGAACTACGACAAGGCCGCGGCCGCGGCCTATGAGGCCTATGCCGCCGGCGCGGCCCCGGCGGACAAGGCCAAGGCCCTGGCCCGGCTCGGCCGCATCCTTGAGAAGGCGCAGAACCCGAGCCAGGCGCTCGCCGCCTATCGCGAAAGCCTGAAGCTCGCATCCGATGCGCAGCTGAAGCAGCATGCCGAGGCGCTGGCGGAGTCTTTGCGCTTCCGGGTCATCGGCCGCAGCGTGGCCGCCACCGGGGACCGGCCGGAGATCTGCCTGGAGTTCTACGGCTCGCTGCCCGCCACCACGGACATCCACTACGAGGATTACGTGAAGATCTCGCCGGCGCCGGCCGAGCCGGCCTTCACGGTCAGCGACGCCAAGCTGTGCATCGCCGGGGTGGATTTCGGCGAGCACTACCGCGTGACGGTGCTGACCGGCCTGCCGAGCGCGGAGGGGGAGAAGCTCGCTCGCCAGGAGAATGTCGATTTCGTCGTTGGCGACAGCGAGCCCTCGCTGGGGTTCAAGAGCGCCACATACGTCCTGCCGCGCGTCGGCTCCGAGGGCGTGCCGCTCTACAGCGTCAATGTGGAGAAGGCGGCCCTGCGCCTGCTGCGGATCAACGACCGCAACCTGGTGCAGACCATCCAGCGCAACCTGTTCCTGCGCGCGGTCGACAACTACGACGCGGAGACCATCGCCCAGGACACCGGCGAGGAGGTCTGGAGGGGCACGGTGGAGGTCCAGCTCGAGCGCAACAGGCGGGTGACGACCCTGGTGCCGGTGCGGGAGATGGTCCCCCACATGAAGCCGGGCGTCTATCTGCTGGTCGCCGAACGCAGCGACGGCGGCGAGGACAAATACGGCTACAAGGCGACCCAGTGGCTGATCGTCACCGATCTCGGGCTTACGACCATGTCCGGCGCCGACGGGCTCAACGTCTTCCTGCGCTCGCTGGACAGCGGCAAGCCGAGCCAGGGCGTCACGGTGAAGCTCTATGCCCGCAACAACGACGAGCTCGGCAGCACGGCCTCGGATCCCGACGGCCGGGCGAGCTTCGCCCCCGGCCTCCTGCGCGGTACGGCCGGGCGAACCGCCACGGCCCTGATGGCCTTCGGCACGGACGGCGATTTCGCCTTCCTCGACCTGACCCGTCCCGCTTTCGATCTTTCGGACCGTGGGGTCGGCGGGCGGCTGGCACCCCGCGGGGCCGATGTCTTCCTCTATGCCGACCGGGGCGTGTACCGGCCCGGGGAGACGGTGCATCTCGGCGCCCTGCTGCGGGACACATCGGGCGCGGCGATGACCGGCTTGCCGCTCACGATCCGGCTCGTGCGGCCCGACGAGGTCGAGGCCCGCCGCTATGCACTGAGGGAGTCCGGCGCCGGCGGCTATGCCGTCGACATTCCCATCTCGGCCTCGGCGCGCACCGGGAGCTGGGCGCTGCAGGCCTATCTGGATCCCAAGGGCGACCCCATCGGGGGCCTCAGCATCCTGGTCGAGGATGTCGTCCCAGCGAAGATCGAGACCAGGCTCTCGACGACGGCGAAATCCATCGAGCCGGGCCAGCCGACCGAGGTGGCGCTGGCGAGCAAATATCTCTATGGCGCGCCGGCGGCCGATCTGCTGGTCAAGGCCGGCGTGACGGTGGAGCAGGACAGCGACCCCTTCGCCGGCTCCTTTCCCGGCTACGCCTTCGGGCTCGAGGATGAGAAGGTCGAGCCCAAGGTCGAGCCCTTCGACGACACCAGCACCGACGACAAGGGCCAGGCGAGCTTCGACATGACGCCGGCCGAGCTGCCGGACACGGTCCAGCCGCTCAAGGCGACGCTGCGCACCGAAGTCTATGAGTTTGGCGGCCGGCCGGTGATCAAGACCCTCTCGCTGGCGATCCGCAATCGCGCGCGCCTGATCGGGATCAAGCCGCAATTCAGCGATGGCGCGGTCCCGAGCGGCGGGGAGGCGGGATTCGAGATCATCGCCGTCGACAAGGCGGGAGCGGCGACCGCGGCCGGGGGGCTGCAGTACCGCCTGATCCCCGAGGACTGGGATTACCAGTGGTTCTACAAGGATTCGAACTGGGACTATAAGGTCGTCACCCGCGACAAGCCGGCCGTCGCCACGGGCAAGCTCGATCTCAAGCCCGATCAGTCCGGCAAGCTCTCCTTCAAGGTCGATTGGGGATATTACCGGCTGGAGGTCTATGACCCGGCCTCGGGCGCGGCCTCCAGCAGCCGATTCTATGCCGGATGGGGTGCGGCGCCCGGCACCGGCGATACGCCCGACCGCCTCCAGGTCGTTGCCGACAAGAGCCTGTATCAGGCTGGCGACATTGCGAAGCTGCTCCTGAAGCCGCCTTTCGCCGGGCAGGTGCTGGTCGCCGTCGCGACGGACCGGATCCTCAAGTCCTGGATCGTCGATGCCGCGCCCGAGGGCAAGGCGATCGAGGTTCCCGTCGATCCGGCCTGGGGGGCGGGCGCCTATGTGCTGGCGACCGCCTTCCGGCCCGGCCACGACAACGCGCATGGACCCGGGCGCGCCATCGGCGTGGCCTGGCTCGGCATCGACCCGGCCGCGCGCAGCCTGCGAGTCTCCTTCACCCTGCCGGACCACGCCGCCCCGCGCCAGGGCCTCGATGTGCCGCTCAAGGTCGACGGGGTCGCGAAGGATCGGCAGGCCTATGTCACGCTTGCCGCGGTGGACGAGGGCATCCTGCAGATCACCGACTACGCGACGCCGGCGCCCCAGGACTACTACTTCGGCAAGCGCAGTCTCGGTGTCGAGATCCGCGATCTCTACGGCCAGCTCATCGACGGGCGGGACGGGCGGCGCGGTCGGATCCGGGAGGGCGGCGATTCCGAGGCGCTTGCCCGGCGCGGGGCGCCCCCCGAGATCAAGCTCGTCGCCCTCTATTCCGGCGTGGTCAAGCTCGATGCCGAGGGCCGGGCGAACGTTCATCTCGACATCCCCGACTACAACGGCCGGCTGCGGCTGATGGCCGTGGCCTGGGATTCGGAGAAGGTGGGCGCGGGCGAGGCAGGGCTCGTGGTCCGCGACCCGCTGGTCGTCGCGCTCGCCATGCCGCCCTTCCTGGCGCCTGGCGATCGCAGCCAGCTGACGGTCAGCCTGGAGAACCTCGCGGCCCCGGCGGGCGATTACGAGCTGCGCTTCAGTGCCGCCGGGGGGGCCTCCCTCGGCGGCGCCGTCGTGAAGCAGCATCTGGACGCGGGGGGCCATGCGGTCGTCCGCGTGCCGCTCTCGGGCGATCACATCGGCGAAGGCGATCTCCATCTGGTCGTGACGGGACCCGACAGCTTCCGGCTCGAGCACAGCGCAAAGATCTTCGTTCGGGCGGCCCAGTTTCCCGTGCTGGAGCGCACGGTGAAGCGCCTCCAGCCGGGCGAGAGCCTGAAGCTCGACGCCGCCGCGCTCGCCCGCTTCCTGCCGGAGACGGGCGAGCTGTTGGCGAGCTTCTCCTCGCTGCCCAATCTCGACGTGCCGGCGCTGCTGCGACAACTGGAGCTCTATCCCTACGGATGCCTGGAGCAGACGACGAGCCGGGCCATGCCGCTGCTCTATGTCGCCGACGTCGCCAGGCTTTGGGACAGCAAGACCGAGCTGCCTCCCGCGACGCGGACGCAGAAGGCGATCGACCGGATCTTCGAGATGCAGCGCTACGACGGCGGCTTCGGCCTGTGGAGCGCCACGAGCGATGCGGAGCCCTGGCTCTCGGCCTATGCCATGGATTTCCTGACCCGGGCCAGGGCCAAGGGCTTCGACGTGTCCGATGTGGGCTATGCGAATGGGCTGCGCTGGCTCGCCGATTTCGCGCAGCGCCGCGACGACAACGATTCCGACACGCTCTCGGCCCGCGCCTATGCCCTTTATGTCCTGGCCGAAGTGGGGGATGAGAACGTCTCGCCCCTGCGCTATCTCGCCGACAACCAGATCGAGAAGCTGCCCACCGCGCTGGCCCAGGCGCAGGTCGGCGCGGCGCTGGCGCTGCACGGCGACCAGGCCCGTGCGGCCGATGCCTTCGCCAAGGCTGAGGCCAAGCTGAAGCGGGAGGCCGGCGACACCGGCTGGTATGGAGATTATGGCGGAGCGCTGCGCGACGCCGCGGCCATGGTCGCTCTCGCGGCCGAGACCAAGGCACCCGGGATCGACCCGGCGGCGCTGCTGGCGCGGGTGGCGGGCCTCCAGGCGAGCGCCGGCTGGCTCTCGACCCAGGAGCAGGGCTGGCTGCTGATGGCGGCCTATGCGATGAGCCCGCGCTCGACCGCGATGAGCCTTTCGGTCAACGGCAAGGCCCGGCCCGCGACCAGCGCGCCGCTCTATCTGAAGCCTGACGCGGTGGACCTCCAGAAAGGCATGACGGTCAAGAACGAAGGGACGGCGCCCGTCTATGCCACCGCGAGCCTGATCGGCGTGCCGGCCCAGGATCTCCCGCCGGTCTCGGCCGGCTTCGAGATCCATCGCGGATTCTTCACTCTCGACGGCAAGCCGGCGGATCTCGGCAAGCTGAAGCAGAGCGATGTCCTGGTCATCCAGATCACCGGCAAGGCGAAGGACAATGACTCCCATCAGGCGCTGGTCGTCGACCTGCTGCCCGCCGGCTTCGAGATCGAGAACGCGCGGCTCTCCGGCAGCCGCAAGACCGACGAGTTCGCTTGGCTGGGCGATCTCACCAGCCCGCTCTACGCCGAATACCGGGACGATCGCTTCATCTCGGCGGTGAGCCTCGGCTCCGACACCGCGGAATTCCGCTTTGCATATCTCGTGCGGGCGGTGACACCGGGGAGCTACCGGCTGCCCGCGAGCTCGGTCGAGGACATGTACCGGTCCAATCTCAAAGCCCGCACCGCGACCGGCAAGGTGACGATCGCACCCTATCAGGGCCAGAGCCAGTGAGCAGACCGGGCCGCCGGCTCGCGGCCGGGGCCGGCGGCCTCCTGCTGCTGGCCGCGGCGGGCCTGCTGCTCGACCGTCTGTTCCCGCCCGACCTTTCGCGCCTCGCCGACCTCTCTGTCCTGGTGGAGGACAAGGACGGCGGCCTGCTGCGTGCCTTCACGGCGAGGGACGGCAACTGGCGCCTGCCGGTCACCGCGGAGGAGGTGGACCCGCGCTTCCGGCGCATGCTGCTGGGCTATGAGGACAAGCGCTTCGAGAGCCATTGGGGGGTGGATCCGCTCGCCCTGCTTCGGGCCGTCGGCCAGCTCGCCCTCCATGGCCATGTGGTCTCCGGCGCCTCCAC
>Ga0070740_10005709_pt1 | contig 11352 bp, 9 predicted proteins | sample Coa_R2_FD_67286 | JGI IMG/M metagenome (GOLD analysis project Ga0070740, IMG submission 67286) | Surface soil microbial communities from Centralia Pennsylvania, which are recovering from an underground coalmine fire - Coalmine... | ecosystem: Environmental > Terrestrial > Soil > Unclassified ...
GAGAAGCGTACAGCCGAGTGTTGTGCGCGATCCAGAGATAGAGAAGTCAGAACAACGAATGAGCTTTCAAGTAGTGCAGCCGGGGAAGAATCAGCCAGCAGCCAACCAGGACTGTGGGCGCTCCCGGGTCCCGAGTTTGAGGGTGCAGAGGTTTCAAGCTTGAGGGATTTAAAGCCGGGCGCGCAGCGCCAAACGCGCGCGGCGAAATGAATGAGGCTCAGGTTGACAAGAAGAACTTCCATCAATTCAATTTCTGAATTTCACAAGGAGAAGGAAATGGCAGATTTTCGCAGATGGTTTTACGCGCTTGCCTTAGTGGCCATGCTCGCTGGGCTCACTGTTCCGGTTAGCGCCCAAGCTCCTCCTTTTCAGTGCATTGCAAACGCCGGCGTACCTCCGATTGTGCGTGGCGAGGGCTACACTGAACTGGTGGGCGACCTGACACTGAACTGCACGGGCGGCATTCCCACGCCGGCCGGCCAGGTAGTGCCCCAGGTAAACTTTACGATTTTGTTGAACACCAACATCACCAGCCGGCTTCTGTCGGGCGGTCTGTATAACGAAGCGCTGCTGATCATCGATGAGCCGCACTCGGCTGTGAATCCCGCGCGGAACATCCTGAACTGCGGCGCGCCGGGGGCTCCGGATAACGGGACCTCGGGTCCGACGGTGTGTTCGATCATCAGCGATGGCAATCCGGCGGACACCTACGATGGCACGCCGAATGCCCACGGCACGGGCGCTTGCGGAGCGCAAGGCAATCCGGCTATCGGAACGTATGGCTGCGGCCGTCCCAACGTGTTCCAGGGCCGCACCGGCACCCAGCAGAATCCGGGCCAGTACAACTCCGTGACCTGGCTCGGTGTTCCGGTGGATCCTCCGGGCACGACCACGACGCGAACAATCCGCTTTACCAACATCCGCGCGGATGCCGTGTTCCTGGGCGTCAGCTCCACCTTTACCACCAATTACGTGCAGGCGCAGATTTCGGTCAACGGCAACACTTCGCTGGCCATCAACAATCCGCAGCAGATCGTGGCCTTCGTGCAGAAGGGCTTGATCACTTCGGCGACGAAGACCAACTTCGGGTTCCTGCAATGCAACAGCGAAAACCCCGCGGCCTTCGCGGCCGGATCCGGAACTGGCCTATCGAATGCGAGCGGCACTCCGACGTTCCAGTTCATGGAGGGCTTCGCGAGTTCCTGGAAGGCGAAGAACATCGCCATGATCACCAGCCAGACGGGCAACGGCGTATTGCAATCCGGGGGCAGTTACTGGAGCTGGGCAGGCACGACGAAGTATCCGGCCGACCTGAATCAGAACGTGCCGGGCGCGATCTACAACACGGAAAGCGGATTCGAATACAACTCGACTTTGAGCGACCCGAGTCCGAATCCTCCGCAGGGCACGGGTACGATCACGGTGACTTCCACGGCTAACCCGCTGACGAACGGAACCGGAATCTCCGGGGCCGGCAGAGCTGACCAGGGCACGCGCCTTGCGCTTCAGATCTCCAGCATCCCGAACGGCTCGATCGTGCTGGTGCCGACGCAAGTGAACCTTTACAACTCCACTTCTTCGAGCACTGCTACCGGAACGATGGTGCTGACGTCGACCGATGCGAACGGCGCGGGCGGCTTCACGCCGCCGACGGTGGTCAGCACGACCCAGTATGTGCAGATCCCGTCGAGCGGGCTGGTGGTCTACGAGGTGCTGTTCGCGGATCCGTTCAGCATCGAGTTTGCCAACGTACCGCTGGTGGTCGCCTATGCGGCGAACCTGGCGCAGAACCTGCCGCAACCCGGCGTGACCGCGCAGGTCGCCGGCAGCTTCGCTCCGTTCTATAGCACGGCTTCCGCTCACAACCCGTCCAGCACGCTGCCGATTCCGCGCTTCGTGCCGGGTCTGGTTCCGACCAACCTGTACTCGATCAGCAAGTGCGCTTGCAACATCCTGTTCCCGTACGTCGCGGCGAGCGGCGGATACGACACAGGCATTGCGATCGCCAACACCTCGCTTGACCCAGGTGGCAGCATCCTCGGCGGCGGGGCCACTTACGGCGCGTCTCCGCAGGCCGGAACGGTTCAGTTCTGGTATTACGGAACGGGCGCGAACAATTCGGCTCCTCCGGGAACGCAGTGCACCAACACCACGACGCCTGGCGCTTGCCCCGGCACCACGACGGTTCCGGCGGGCCAGGTACTAACTTACGTCCTATCCAGCGGCAGCACCCAGTGGGGTCTTGACAACCGCGCGAACGGCTTCGTTGGATACATCATTGCGCAGGCGCAATTCCAGTATTGCCACGCGTTCGCCTTCATCGGCGCGCTGGGCGCTGGACCGCTGAGCCCGGGCATCTCGCAGGGCTACCTCGGTCTGATTCTGGACAACAAGTCGTTCAACTCCTGCGCCAACACTGGCATGACCGGCGCCGGTGTGGGTCTCTGCCGCACCAACCAGTCGGCTGAGAACCTGGTACAGTAGACCGTTCGACAATCAGCAACAACCGGAAGGGGGGAGCTATGGCTCCCCCCTTCCGCTTTTTGGGGAGCCCGGCCGGCTGCATCCAGCCTAAACATTTCTGTCTAAAATTGTTTTTCTGGTTTTGGTCTTAAGCCTGTGTTAGAATATCCGTTGTCCCGCGTCGAATCTTCGCTTCCAAATCGAGGTATTTCCATGCTGAATCGTAACGTCTCGCTCGGAGTCTGCCTGTTGACGGCAAGCCTGGCCGCGTTTGGAGACGCCAGTTCGGGGACGCAGTATGTGGTCGAATTTCCGCCGTCCAACAGCTCGGGGACGCGCTTTCAGGGATTCATCGCCAACGCCAATTCGCAGAATCCGGTGTTCGACGCCAACGGGCCGACGAACGTCAGCCAAATCGTTTTTAAGCCGGACGGGACCAAGGCGTATATTCTGGGGACCAGCGGGGTTCAATCGGTCGATCCGGCGTTTAGCAGCACGTCCTTTCACCCCATCAACGGCATCAGCGGGACTCCCACCACGATGGCGATCTCGCCCGACGGGAAATATCTATACCTGGGCGCGGGCGGGCTCTTCATCCTGGATACTTCTAACAACGCCGTTCTTTCCTCCAGCAATATTCCGATCACAGGCTCGGTGATCGGCATCGCCTTCAGCGTGGATTCCCAGTATGCGTACGTATTGACCGACTCGGCGACCGGCAGCGCGCTCACGGTGGTGAAGACCAGCAATCAAACCCGGGTTGGGACGGCGCTTCCCTTTCAGTATTCCGGAGCCACCTCGGTCACGATCTCGCCGAAAAACCAGATCTACGTCACGGAGACCAACCGGCTTTACGCCATCGACCCTGCAACCCTCCTAAATGGGCAGGCGAACTGCGTGGCGAGCATCGGCCAACTGGTGGGCTGCGTGGAAATCGACTTGAACGCAACTCCCGGGCCTCTGCGTTTCGCGCAGGACGGAAGCGCCGCGTATTTTATCAATTCGACGGCCAATATTTCAGGGGGATCGCTGTTCAAGCTGGACGTGGCCAGCAATACGGTGACGACCGCCGCGGTCTCGCCCACGGCGACAAATCAGCACCCGGTGTTCACGGATGTGTACGTCGGCAGCCCGACCCGGATCTTCGCGCTGACCCTAGGGGATACGACGCTGTGGGACGTGACTCCATCGCCGTTCGGCGTGGCGCCGAGCACCAGCCTTGCTACGTTTCCCGGCGGAATCAACAGTGTGCTGTCCGCGGCGGTGACGAAGGAGCAACCCGCGGCGACGTATCTGTTTCTGCTGGTAGCCAACGGGCAGCAAACGAACCTGGTCCGCATTGTTCTCGCCAACAACTCGGTGGACCTGACGATCCCGGCGTTCCTGGGAAACGGCGTGCTGCAAACGGCGCTGGTGCCGCCGCAGAGCGGCGCGGCCTCGTTTACGACTTTCAACGCGAATCAGACGGTGAAGGCCGGCGGGGTTTCTCTGCCGCTCGGCGCGATCGTTTTGAACGGGAACGGGCTTCCGATTTACAATCTGCCGGTCACCTATACAGAGACGGACACGGCTGGCGGCCTGACGATCGCGAGCCCGAACGGCGTCACCAATGCCAACGGCTACGTGGAAACGACGGTCACGGCGCCCTCGAACCCCGGAACCTACGTGGTGACCCTGACAGCCGGGGCGGCCACCACCACCTATGCGCTGACGGTATCCGGCTCCGGCGGCCCGGGCGGCGGGCCAGGGCCGACCTCCCAGGTCACGATTCTGAGCGGCAACGGGCTGCTGATGCATCCGGGTAGCGAGCGATCTCAGATCTACAATCCACTCACCGTGCTGGTGACGGATACGAATGGCAAGCCGCTTTCGGGCGAAAGCGTCACCTTCTCAGTGGTCTCCGGGCCGGTCGGGTCGCTTTCGGATCCCGTCACACAGGAGTTTGGCCTGAACAACACGCTCACTGTCACCACGGACGAGAATGGAATCGCCGCGGCCGGCTTCGCTCCGGCGTTGCCGCCGCAGGGACAACAATTCGCGATCGCGGACGTAAACGCGAGCACATCGGTGGGATCGGTGGATTTCAGCGAGGTCAGCTTCATTACGGCGGCCGATCAAAGCCTGGGGCAATTCCCTGGCGGCGGTCCGGCTGCGCTTCTCACTAAACCCAATTCCGGAAATGTCGTGATCTCCGCAGGAGAGGGCGACACAGTCGCCGATGCGATCGAAGCAACGATCCATACCGGCCTCAGCCCGGCCCTGCCGATCAACGGGGTCGGAATCCGGATCGGCGACGGCACCGATTTCACAATGCCGGGCGTCGCGAGCTGTCCGGCCACCAGCCTGTCGGATTCCACCGGCGTGGTGCGCTGCGACCTGAAGATTTCCTGCAACGTTGTCCCAGGGCAGTCCTACGGCTTCGCGATCGATATCGGCGGCGTCGGAGACCACATTTACTACGGGACCTTGAACATTACCGCCGGCTCCGGGCGGACGATCGTTTCCAGCAGCGGAGACAAGCAGAACGGGCAAATCGGGCAGAAGCTGCCGCAGCCGCTGGTCGCGACCGTCACGGATAATTGCGGAGCGCCGGTCGCGGGCGCGCAGGTTACCTGGAGCATCCAGGGATCGGGAACGCTGACCGGGGCGCAAGGCACGTCGAACGCCAACGGGCAGGTCTCCACCGGCGTGGTGTTCGGGCAGATTCCCGGAACCGTGAAGGTGACGGCTTCGCTCGGGAACAACGGACCTTCGGTGAGCTTCACCGCGACCAGCAGCGTGGTGGTCGGCAGTGTTTCGCTGGTAAGCGGCAGCGGGCAGACCGCGGTCGCCAACCAAGCCTTCGCACAGCCGGTTATTTTCGTGGTGAAAGACACCAACGGGAACCCGGTTCAGGGCATTACCGTCACCTTCTCGATCACTTCCGGCAGCGCTTCGCTGGGCGCTTCTTCGGCGACCTCCAATGCTTCGGGCCAGGTCTCTGTCAATGTGACGGCCGGTGCGGCCGCCGGTCCCGTGACGATTCAGGCGGCCTACACCACGCTGACCGCGAGCGCGAACCTGACGGTTCAGCCTCAGGGGCCGGTGGTGATGGCGGCGAACTTCTATAACGCGGCGTACGATCCTACGAACATCCCGCCGGGCGGGACGCCAAAGACGGGCCTGGTGCCCTGCGGCATCAACAGCGTCATTGGCAAAGGGCTGGTTCCGGGGCTCACGGGCCAGGTGTTCGGGAGCTCGCTGGGAATCGGGATTTTGCCTTACAGCCTGCTGAACTTCTCGATGACGATCAACGGGGTTCCGGTTCCGCTATATTCGGCGGCGAACCTGAGCGGCGGCTCGCAGGTGGTGTACTTCCAGACGCCGTGCGAGGTGCAGCCGGGCCAGGCTACGGTGGTGCTTTCCGTAACCAACTCGGATTCGAGCACCGGCGCCGCGACCACCACGGTGACCGGCGTTCAGGTCTCCGCGGCTCAGCCCGCGATCTTCACTTACGCGGGACCGAACGGCAAGCGCTATGCCGACATTTATCGGGCGTCGGATGGCAGCCCGGTTACGCCGAGCAACCTGGCGCACCGCGGCGAAACATACTTCCTGGTCGCCGCGAACCTGGGCCAGACGACTCCCCCGATCATCACCAACGGAGCGGCCACCGGCAATCAGACCCTTCCGGTTTCGCAGGTGATCGCCGGCATCAATAACGCTGGCGTGCCGGTCACGCAGGTGGTGTACGCGGGCGTGGGAGTCTACTATGTGTTCTTCCAGATACCCGCGAATGCCGGCACCGGGACCGATCAGCCGGTCGCGCTGAATCTGAACGGAGCCTTCGATTTGCAGGGAACGCTCATCGCTGGCGTGCAGTAGGCTAGGCCAGTTTGCTGACGATCCGGTAGATCTGCTGGAGAGTGGCGCGGTCATCGGCGGTGAACGCGCCACTGGAGTCCTGCTGAAGATCGGTGCGCAGGATGCCCACGCCCATCAGCCCGACCTGAATTTTCTCGTTCGGCAGCAGATCGCGAACCGGTACCGGGCGGGGAGGCCGGGTATCGGTTACGCCTGTGGGCGCGGGAGGATCGGAAACCCAGACTGCGTCCGAACCCGAGGTATCCCAGCGCCCGGGCGCTCCGACTCCGTTGGCATATTTCGCGGCGAGAAGCAGGCCGACATTCAAAGGCTGGCCCTTGAAAATGACGTCCCAAACCCGGCGAGGTTCATCGGCGGGATAAACCACGGGAAACACCGCCGAGGCGCCCTCGTCGAGCAGGCCCGTGCCGCCGATCTCGGCCAGGATTTGTTTCGCGTCGCTCTCCAGGCTAAGGTACTCGGCATTGATGCCCGACCCTCCGCGCGTGGCTTTGGTCGGGGAGACCACATAGGGCGGATAGAAGACCGCGCCGGGCAAATTGACCGTGGCCGCCTCGGCGGCGGGCATCACGAGCTGGCGCACGCCCCAGTTGCCGCTGGAGTCCTGGGCAATGACCCGGTACACCGCGACGTTGCCCGAGTCGGAAGTGTCGACGGTCGAATCGAACCAGCTTTTCAGGACGCGAGATGGGTCGTAGGCGGGAGCGTGCACGCCGAACGCGGCCAGGTAGGAGTCCCGGGTGTACGTCTTGAACAGGGCCAGTTCCTGGACGCCGTAGTAAACCTGATCCGGCTGCGGCGGCACGATTGGCTGGCTAATGGGATTGCTCATCTTAGGCGAACCTCCAGCCACAGGAGCGCACAGGGAGCAGCGGCAGGAGGCGGGCCGGGAGTTCAAACGGAGGATTCCAGGGGATTAATTTCGCTAGCGAGTCTGCGACAGCAACCCTAGGAACATCTGTGCGAAGGCTATGGCGGTGAGCGCGAGGGAGATGCCTGCGGCGGCGCGCCAGAAGCCCTCGGCGGCGCGGGAAGAGCCCGGGGCGCCGGCGACATAGCCCAGGGCGAAGCCACCGGCAAGCCCGCCGAGGTGCGCCGCGTTGTCCATGAACGAAATGCCGATGAGCGAAGGCAGGATCCCGAAGGCGAGGCCGTAAAGCGCCCAGCGCCCGTACACGCTGCGCAGCGCGGCGCCATAGGCGGAGCGGTCGCGCACGCCGAGGGCGATCATCGCGCCGATCAGCCCGAAGATTCCGGCTGAGGCTCCGATGGAGAGGACGACCGGCGCCCAATACAGGCTCGCCAGGAATCCGGTGATAGTGGATACGAAGTAAATGACCAGATACCGGGCCGTCCCAAAGGCCTGCTCTACTTGCACTCCGAGGTCAAACAACACCCAGGAGTTCATGAGGATGTGCCAGGTGCCGCCGTGCAGGAAGCCGGCGGTGATAAGCCGCCACCACTGCCCGTACAACAGGATCTGGCGTCCGGACTTGCCGCCGAAGTCGATCAGGGCCTGGTAGTCGGGCTCAGTGACCGTTTGCCCGAGGATCTTCGAGCTATACAGGATGGTAGCGATATACAGGCCGGTGTTGATCAGCAGGATCATCATGGTGGTGAACCGCGCGTGCGGGATCAGACCGCCCATGAGGTCAGCGGGGGAGCGGCGTTCCACCGCGCGGGGTCCGACCACGGTATCGCAGTAGGGGCAAACTTTATCGCCGTTAGTGATGAAGGCCCGGCAGTGCGGGCACATGCGCCTTTTGTCCATCAGGGAACTGGCTCGCGTGGGGAGCGCTTACCCTATCATCGCATTCGCGTCAGCGCTTCTGGCATTTCGGGCAGAAATGAGTGCCGCGCTGCGCGACCAAAATCTTCCGGATGGGGGTGCCGCAGCTTACGCAAGGCTGGCCTTCGCGCCCGTAGGCGCGGTGGCGCACCTGAAACCAGCCGCGCTGGCCCTGGGCGTCGACGTAATCGGAGATGGAGGAGCCGCCGAGCGCGATGGCTTCGCTGAGAATTTCACGAATGGCCTGGTGGAGGCGCGCGGCTCGCGCGGCGCTGAGCTTCGCGGCGGAGGCCAGGGGATGGATGCCGGCGGCGAAGAGGCTCTCGTCGGCGTAGATGTTGCCCAGGCCCGCGAGGAATTTCTGATTGAGCAGGAGGGCCTTGATGCGGGCTTTACGGCGCAGGCGCGCGCGAAAATCTTCGAGGCTGATCTCCAAGGGCTCGGGGCCGAGCGGGGGCTCGGGAGCGAGGGCTATGCGCCCGAACTGGCGCGGGTCGTCGTAGAGCAGGACGCCGTGGTCGAGCGTGAAGATGGCGTGGGTGTGCTTGCCGGGGTCACCCGAAACGAGCAGCTTCCCGGTCATGCCGAGATGGATAGTCAAGGCGCCTTGGTCCAGCGTGAGGACGATAAACTTGCCTCGCCGGTGCACCCTTTGAACGGCGCGCCCGGCCAGGCGCGCGGCGAGCGAACTTCGATTGCCCGGCGTCACGAAGCGCGAAGTGAAGCGCGCGGACACGATGCGGCGGCCCGTCAGATAGGGCGCCACGGTGCGCACGACGGTCTCGACTTCGGGCAGTTCGGGCATGGCGGTGGGAGGAACTCAGGGCACGTCGATTAGGACATCGTCGCCCTGAATTGTGACAGGGAAGCAATCCAGGGTGACGCCGAAGCCGTTCTCGCCGGTGCGGCAATCGTACTCCCAAGCATGCCAGGGGCAGACGAGGGTGGTATCGTGGAGCGCTCCGTGGCCGAGCGGGCCTCCGGCATGCGGGCAGACGCCGTCCAGGGCGTAGAGCCGGCCGCCGGCGTTGCAGAGGGCGTAAGTGGCGCCTCCGGCTTTGGCCTCGACAACGGTTCCGGGAGGAATCTGCGAAACAAGCCCAACTTTGACCAGCGCCATTACCGCCTATTGTCGCATCCGGCCGCCGCCTGCCCCGCCGGGAGTCCTATTCGGCAATCTCTTCGGTAATCGGCTTCTTGTGCTTGGGCTTCTTACGGGCGGTTTTGGGAACCAGGGGGCGGGAAGGCTTGACCGGACCGACGCGCTCTCGGGCGATCGCCCGGACCTCCTTCTTCCGATCGAATTTTGTTTTTCGCATGCGTATGTTAGACTCAGTAACAAGGAGGCCGTATATGCGTAGTATCGGCATGCCTGAGCTGTTGGTAATTCTGCTTGTTGCCGTAGTATTGTTTGGCGGCAAGAAGATTCCTGAACTGGCCAAGGGTTTGGGCGAAGGTATAAAGAACTTCAAGCATGCGATGAAGGACGAACAACAACCTCAGCCCGAAGAAAAGAAGCAGGCGTAAAGGCTTCCTGGCGCTTCCCGCCGTTTGTGGAAGCGGCCTCACTCGGCATTCAAAAGTAAAAACCCCGCACTGGCGACCGGCCGCGCGGGGTTTTTGCTTATTGCGGAGAACAAATTACTTTTTCTTGGGCGGCACGATCGCGTCCTTTACGGACTTCGCGACGCGGAACTTCACGACCTTCTTAGCGGGAATCTTGATGGCCTCGCCAGTGGCGGGGTTGCGGCCCATGCGAGCCTTGCGGTCCACCCGGACCAGACGGCCGATGCCGGGCAGCACGGCTACGCCGTTCTTCTTGGTTTCGCGGACGGCCATCTCCGCGTAGGCGGTAGTGAAAGACTTTGCGACTTTGTTGGGTACTCCGACAGCCGCCGCCAGCTCCTTGATCATCTGCGATTGCGTCATCTTGGTTGCCATATTTCTCCTTTGAAAATCCAATTCTCCCTGTCAGCCGCGCTCTGTCGTGTTTCACACGCAGCGGAAAGCTGCGGGCGCATTCCCATTTCGCGCACAAGGGCATGTTGTGCGCTCTCCGAACGGGATCCTGCCCGCGCGGCCGGAACGTTGCGGAACCCGCGTCAATATTGACCGAAACCGCATTTGCACTTACTGAATGATAAGGGATTGGGAAACGGCGTGTAAAGAGAAAAGTGCATAGAAGCCCTGTTTTTGCGAGGTTTTTTTGCATGTCCGCGCGTCCCGTGGCGGTTCCGGGCGGTGCGGAATGCAACCCGGTTCGGCCAGCTTGCGGGTGTGATCCGGGAGCCCAAGCGAAAGAGGATTGCTCCCGGGTGGTATCGAAGAGCGGGCCGTAACAGCAGCGCGGGACCCGGCATCGGCGCGCGCGAGCCGCCGGATGGCTCGCCTCGTGTTCTGCGCGGCGCAAAACGAACTCAGCGGCTTGCGCGCCAGAGGGGGCTGCTGGCAATGGAGGCAGGGTGTACCAGGGGTTCGGACAGCGGGGCGGGGAGGACGGCGGGCTGCGGGAGAGTGGAGGGTCCGGGAGCGGCGGGAAACCGTTCCCGGACGATTGCCGCTACGGAGTGCCAGCCGGACCTTGCAGGTGCGCCGCGTCCTGCTGGTTTTCCTGGCAGATGTACTCCATCAGCTCTTCATTGGGCCGCAAGGTCGCGGTGAATTTGATCTTGAAGGGATGGACGTAAGCGCCGGGATCGATGATCTCGGTTTCGATATCCAGAGTTCCCAGGTCGACGCGGGTGAGCCGTTCGATGGTGTGCAGCTGCTCGGTGTGGGGATGGCCGCGGAAATCGAACCAGAATTTGTCGTTGAAGCCGACGGTGTCAATCACCATGGAATCCCCATCCCACTTACCGATCGAATGGCCGTACCAAGTGGGATCGGGATCATCGGGGTGCTTGGTCTGGTTCAGGAAGATCTGCCGGAAGCTGTGGATATTGCCCTCGAACAGGTAGAAGATGTGCGTGGGCGTCTGGATGATGCGCCACGGATACGGGGCGATGCGCGGGATGCCGGTGGGGAGGCAGTTGGCTTCGGGATCGTCCTTGGAGAGGCGGGAGGCGAAGACTTTCTTACCCCAGTCCGTCATTTCGATCTTTTCGCCCGGAAGCAGGCCGGGCGTGATATCGCCAACCGGTCCGCCGCCGTTCCATACGCCGGAAAAATCGACATGCCCGTCGGCGGTGCGGGGCGTGGGGCCCTTGGGCCGCTGGGGCTGCTTGAAAGCCTTGGCT
>Ga0070740_10005714_pt1 | contig 11344 bp, 9 predicted proteins | sample Coa_R2_FD_67286 | JGI IMG/M metagenome (GOLD analysis project Ga0070740, IMG submission 67286) | Surface soil microbial communities from Centralia Pennsylvania, which are recovering from an underground coalmine fire - Coalmine... | ecosystem: Environmental > Terrestrial > Soil > Unclassified ...
TGGTCACCGCCGCGCTGGTCGCCTTCTTCCCGCTGCTGGTCAACACCATTGACGGCTTGCGCTCGGCGGACGAGGACCGCGTCAGCCTGATGCGCTCGCTCGCCGCCTCGCGCTGGCAGATCTTCTGGATGCTGCAATTGCCGAACGCCATGCCCTACATCTTCGCCGGGCTGGAGATCGCCATGATCTTCTCGCTGCTCGGCGCCATCGTCGCCGAGCTGGTCGGCGCCGAATCCGGGCTCGGCATGCTGATCCAGAGCATGAACTTCACCATGGACGTCGCCGGGCAGTTCTCGGTGCTGCTGATCCTGTCGGCGGTCGGCTTGGCGCTCAACGGCATCGTCACCGCCATACGCCGCCGCGTGCTGTTCTGGGACGTGTCGCAGAAGGCCGCCGACATTCCGGGTGCCAAGGCCACAAAGGGAGGAGTTCCATGACAAGAACGCTCGCCGCGCTGGCGGCGCTCGCCGCGCTTGCCGCGGCGCCCGCGTCGGCGCAGACCACCGTGCGTGTCGGCTGGTGCGCCAAGACCATCACTTCGGCCGCCGCCCCTTACGCCATCGCCACCAAGCTGGGCTGGTTCGAAAAATCGGGCATCAAGGTGCAGCTGGTGCCGTTGCCCGGCTCGACCGACTGCGTCAAAGCGGTCGCCACCAGGGACGTCGATTATTCGGTGCCCTCGATCGAGCCGCTGGCCATCATCCGGCCGCAGGGCGTCAAGGCGCTGAATTTCTACACGGCCTACCAGGGCAATATCTACGGTATCATGGTGCCCGCGGATTCGGCGGTGAAGGACTTCAAGGACCTCAAGGGCAAGACCATCGGCGTCACCTCGATGGCCTCGGCCGGCGTCATCATCGCCCGCGCCATCGCCAAGACCGAAGGCATGAACCCGGACAGCGACATCAAGATCGTGGTCGCCGGCGAGGCGGCGCAGACCGCGGCGCTGTTGCGCAGCGGCCAGGTCGCGGCGCTGTCGCAGTTCGACACGCAGTACGCGCTGACCGAGAATGCCGGCGCCAAGCTGCGCCCGCTGGAGCAGGCCAACGCCCAGATCAGGCACTTCCCGTCGAACGGCTTTGTCGCGCTCGAGGAGACGCTCAAGACCAAGCGCGAGCAGTCGGTGGCTTTGGCCAAGGGCTACGCCATGGGCACCGTGTTCGCGCTCGCCAATCCGGAGGCGGCCATCCGCATCCTGTGGGAGGTGTTCCCGCAGACCAAGGCGACCGGCAAGGACGAGGCGACCGCCCTGCACGACGACCTGCTGACGCTCAAGGCGCGCGCCGCCAACTGGCCGCCGGCGGCGGGCGCCGTGACGAAGTGGGGCGAGAACTCGGTCGAGAACTACAACAAATACGTCGACTTCCTGGTGGCCAACGGCGTGCTGAAGCAGAAGATCGACGCCAAGGAGCTGGTCACCAACGACTTGATCGACGACATCAACAAGTTCGACGCCGCCGCCGTGACGCAGCAGGCCAAGGCCTACAAGTAGCGAATGGGTTCCCCGCCATCGCGGGGACGAGCGGGCGTCAGGATTGGCCGTGCTTGGCGCGCCATGCCGGGCCCGGCCCGCGCATATAGTGGCGCTCGGGATGATAGCCGTCGCCGATGATCTCGTGCCAGAAGGCGCTCAGGATGTGGCGCAGGCCGGCGAAGGGCGCTGATGTCGATATTGCCAGGATCGCGCGTGTCATGAGGCACCCCCCCAAATTCTCCCACCCTGTGCCTTGGCCGCTGGATCGGCGGCGGTTTTCAAGGCTAAGCGATGATTGCGCGCCGGAGGTTAATGGGAGGTACGGGCTACCGTCGGTCATCCGACATTTTTGCCGTCAACCTTTCTAAAACTTTACCGGCTTTCTTCACCACTTGCGGCGGTAATCGGCCCCGCCTAAATCATCCGCTGGCCGCGTTGGACGGATGTCGGCTGTTTGTTCGATCGGCAAATCTCTCTTGGAAAGGAGGATGCGGAGGGTAGGGGCCGAGCTATGCAGATCGCACAGATTGCTCCTCTCATTGAAAGCGTTCCGCCACGGCTTTACGGCGGCACCGAACGGGTCGTTTCCTATTTGACCGAAGAACTGGTGCGGATGGGTCACCATGTGACCCTGTTTGCCAGCGGCGATTCAACGACATCGGCAAAGCTGGTTCCGTGCGTGCCGACCGCTCTGCGGTCGGATACCAGAATTCTCGATCCGATCCCGTATTACATGCTGATGCTCGACCGTGTGCGCGAGGCCGCCGCCGAATTCGATATCCTTCACTTCCACATCGATCAGTTCCATTTTCCGTTGTTTCGGTCTGAGGCCGGGCGAACGCTGACCACGCTGCACGGGCGGCAAGACCTGTACGATCTCAAGGCGCTGTATGCTGGCTTCAATGAAATGCCGCTGGTCGCCATTTCGCGGGCGCAACGCAGCCTCATTCCACGCGCCAATATCGTCCAAACCATTCATCACGGACTACCGCTCGATCTGCACAAGCCGACCTTCGGCCCGCGCGGGGGATATCTTGCTTTTCTCGGCCGCATATCTCCGGAGAAACGTCCCGACCGGGCCATAGAAATCGCGCGGCGCGCCGGCATGCCGCTCAAGATCGCCGCGAAGGTGGACAGGGTCGATGAGCGTTATTATCGCGAGGTCGTCGAACCCCTGCTCGGACCCAGTGTGGAATTCATCGGGGAGATCAACGAGCAGGACAAATCCGAATTCCTGGGGCAAGCATCCGCGTTGCTGTTCCCAATCGATTGGCCCGAGCCGTTTGGTCTGTCGGTGATCGAAGCGATGGCCTGCGGCACGCCGGTGCTGGCCTTCCGCTGCGGGTCGATTCCAGAAATTGTCGATGATGACGTGACCGGTTTTGTCGTCGAGACGGTGGACCAAGCGATCGCTTGTCTACCGCGTGTCCTTGGCATCGACCGGCGCGGCGTGCGACGTCGCTTCGAGCAACGCTTTTCCGCGGCGCGCATGGCAGCTGATTATGTGAGGCTCTACGAGCGCTTGCTCAAGCAACGGATGGGCGGTCGGCATTCCAGTGGCGACATCGAGGTTCCATCGGGCGGCGATATGGTGCCCAGGAGCGGCGCGGTAACGATGAGGCCTTATGCAAAATAAAGTTCCGCTGGCAGCCGCCCGTCCGCACGGAAAAGCGGAAACGCCTTTCTATATGCAGGCAACCGATGCTCCGTCGCGGAGACTGCTAAGCCTCAAGCACGGCAACACTTTTGCCATTCTCGACGACCACGGCGACGTTGGCGTAGCGGCCGCCGGCGGCGGCGGCATTTTCCACGACGACACCCGCCATCTCTCGCGGCTGGAATTAAGGATCAACGGCCTGGCGCCGCTTTTGCTCGGCGCGAGCCTGCGCGACGACAATGCGGTGTTGCGCATCGACCTGACGAGTCCGGATCTGTTTTCCGAACGTCGGATGTCTCTCGGCAAGAATACCATCCATATCATTCGCACGATTTTCTTGTGGCGCGGGGTCGCCTATCATCGCGTCGGCGTGCAAAATCATGGCAGCGATCCGGTCGATCTCGACCTGTCGCTGACTTTTCAGAGCGATTTTGCCGACCTCTTCGAGGTTCGCGGACTGCGGCGAAGAGCGCGAGGTCTCGCCCATGAGCAGGTCGCCGGCATTGACCGCGTCGTCCTCGTCTATCGCGGTCTCGACAGCGTGGAGCGGCATACTGTCCTGAAATTTTCCCCCGCGCCGCAGAACCTGGAACGGAATGCGGCATCTTATCGAGTGCACTTAGCTACGGGCGAACGGGCGGCGCTTTATCTGACCGTTGCCTGCGACGGATCGGCCGACGATCCGGTACCGTTTCTGCGCGGTGTGCGCGCGGCCACGCATGAACAGCGCGCCTCGATGGCACAGGCGGCGACGTTCGAAACGTCGAACGACATTCTCAACCAGATTCTATGCCGGTCGATGTCGGATCTGACCATGCTGTGCACGCAAACCCCGGAGGGTATCTATCCCTATGCGGGGGTGCCCTGGTTTTCGGCCACGTTCGGTCGCGACGGCCTCATCACCGCCATTCAGATGCTGGCCTGCATACCCGATCTTGCGCGCGGGGTTCTGCGCCGTCTGGCGACGCATCAGGCGACGGAGACCGATCCGGCGACGGACGCGGAGCCCGGAAAGATCCTGCACGAAATGCGCCGCGGTGAAATGGCGTCGCTGCACGAGGTGCCGTTCGGACGCTACTACGGCAGCGTCGATTCGACGCCGCTGTTTGTTCTTCTCGCCGGTCTGTACGTCGAGCGCACGGGCGATGTCGCCATGTTGCGGGAGCTGTGGCCCAATATTGTTGCGGCGCTGGGATGGATCGACGGTCCCGGCGACCCGGACCGCGACGGGTTCATCGAGTATCGCCGCGCCGATCCGCGGGGCCTCATCAATCAGGGCTGGAAGGATTCCAGCGACGCCATTTTCCATGCCGACGGCCGGCTGGCCGAAGGGCCGGTCGCCCTCGCCGAGGTTCAAGGCTATGTTTTTGCCGCCAAGCGACTGGCGGCGCGCTGTGCCGCCCGCCTCGGCGACGACGCGATGGCCGGCCGGTTGAGCGACGAAGCCGACAGGCTCGCCGAGCGGTTCGACGAGGCCTTCTGGTGTCCGCAGATCGGGACCTATGCGCTCGCCCTCGACGGGGCAAAGCGGCAATGTCGGGTACGCACGTCGAATGCGGGGCAGGTCTTGTTCACCGGGATCGCGCGACCGGCGCGCGCCCATGTCGTTGCGCGGCATCTGATGCAGCCGAGCATGTTCACGGGTTGGGGAATCCGCACCTTGTCGAGCGAAGAGGCGCGCTACAATCCGATGTCCTACCACAACGGTTCGGTCTGGCCGCACGACAATGCGCTCATTTCGCTCGGGCTTGCCCGCTATGGAATGAAACACGCGGTCGATAAGATCTTTCGCGGACTGTTCGACGCCGCGAGCTACATGGATATGCACCGCCTGCCCGAGCTGTTTTGCGGGTTTCGGCGCGGACGCGGTCAGGCACCGACGCTTTATCCGGTCGCATGCGCCCCGCAAGCATGGTCGTGCGTGGCGCCTTTCGCGCTGCTGCAGGCCTCGCTCGGGCTCGAATTCCGCCCGGACGAGCGCGAAATCCGGCTCTGGAATCCGCGTCTGCCGTCGTTCGTCGACGAAGTGATCTTACGCAAGCTCAGGCTTGCGGATGCTCAAGTCGATCTCGCAATCCGCCGCCATGAAACGGGCGTCGTCGTGCAGGTCCTTCGCCTAGATGGCGATGTGCGCGTGGCTGCGATCCATGGCTGACCGCAGCGGGGCTTGCCCTTCCTCGTACCGCTCGCTACATCAGCGCCGGCTTTCCCGAAAATGGTCCCGTTTGCGTTCGCGCGCGGACGGATTCGAACGAAATTCAGGGGTTCAATGAACGGCCGCCAATTCATCTATCACATGCACGGGCTGTCCAAGTCCTATCCGGGCGGCCGCAAGGTGCTGGAGGACATCAACCTGTCCTTCTATCCGGACGCCAAGATCGGCGTGCTCGGCGTCAACGGCGCCGGCAAGTCGACGCTGCTGCGTATCATGGCCGGCCTCGACACCGAGTTTTCCGGCGAGGCCTGGGTCGCCGAAGGCGCCCGCGTCGGCTTTCTTGCGCAGGAGCCGCAGCTCGACGCCACGAAGACCGTGCGCGACAACGTTATGGAAGGGGTCGCGGCCAAGAAGGCGCTGCTCGACCGCTACAACGAATTGGCGGCGAACTACTCGGACGAGACCGCCGACGAAATGGCGAAGCTCCAGGACGCCATCGACAGCCAGGACCTGTGGGATCTCGATTCCAAGGTGACGCAGGCGATGGATGCGCTCAATTGCCCGCCCGACGACGCCGACGTGACAAAACTCTCCGGCGGCGAGCGCCGCCGCGTCGCGCTGTGCCGGCTGCTGCTCGACCAGCCCGAGCTGTTGCTGCTCGATGAGCCGACCAACCATCTCGACGCCGAGAGCGTCGCCTGGCTCGAGGGCCATCTGCGCAACTATCCCGGCGCCATCCTCATCGTCACCCATGACCGCTACTTCCTCGATAACGTCACGGGCTGGATCCTCGAGCTCGACCGCGGCCGCGGCATTCCCTACCAGGGCAACTATTCGTCCTGGCTGGGGCAGAAGCAGAAGCGCCTCGAGCAGGAGGGCCGCGAGGAGGAAGCGCGCCAGCGCACGCTCGCCCGCGAGCAGGAATGGATCGCCGCCAGTCCCAAGGCGCGGCAGGCGAAATCCAAGGCGCGCTATCAGCGCTACGAGGATCTGGTCAAGCAGGCCGCCGAAGCCCGCGCCCAGACCGCGCAGATCATCATCCCGGTGGCCGAGCGGCTCGGGCAGAACGTCATCGATTTCGACCGGCTGCGCAAAGGCTACGGCAACAACCTGTTGATCGACGACCTGACCTTCAAGCTGCCGCCCGGCGGCATCGTCGGCGTCATCGGCCCGAACGGCGCCGGCAAGACCACGCTGTTCCGCATGATCACCGGCCAGGAGAAGCCCGACAGCGGCACCATCAAGATCGGCGACAGCGTCAAGCTCGGCTATGTCGACCAGTCGCGCGACAGTCTCGACGGCAAGAAGACGGTGTGGGAGGAGATCTCCAACGGCCAGGACATCATCCTTCTCGGCAAGAAGGAAGTGAACTCGCGCGCCTACTGCGCCGCCTTCAACTTCAAGGGCGCCGACCAGCAGAAGAAGGTCGGCCAGCTCTCCGGCGGCGAGCGCAACCGCGTGCATCTGGCCAAGATGCTGCGCTCCGGCGCCAACGTGCTGCTGCTCGACGAGCCGACCAACGACCTCGACGTCGACACTCTAAGAGCGCTGGAAGAAGCCTTGGAGGATTTTGCCGGCTGCGCCGTCATCATCAGCCACGACCGCTGGTTCCTCGACCGCATCGCCACCCACATGCTGGCTTTCGAGGGCGACAGCCACGTCGAATGGTTCGAGGGCAACTTCCAGGACTACGAGGCCGACAAGATGCGGCGGCTGGGCACCGACAGCATCATTCCGCACCGGCTGAAGTACAAGAAGTTCACGCGCTAGGGCGCTTGGCGGCGAGGAGCCCGGCTTGCACGGCCCGCCTCGCCATGGGGCGAGGATCGGAAGCCTTCGGGACGCTTCTCCGATCGCGTTAATTTATAAAACATTCAACCTTTAGTTGCTGCCGCATGAGAGCTGTGGCAAGCTTTGCCGGCGTCGGATGCATTCAATTGGGAGGGACGACGTGAGCAAAGCATTTTTGATCGCGGTTTGCGCGATCGGATCGTTGATGTCTGCGGCTCCGGCCGATGCGCAATCCCGGCCGTCGTGGTGCAGCACGCAGAAGAACCAGAACGCCGCCGAACGCACGATCTGCGCCAAGCAAAATCTCTGGCCGCTCGATGCGCAGTTGAGCCTGATTTTTGCAAGCGCCCTCAAGAGCGTCGGCAAGGAACGCGGCCAGCTGCAAAAAAGTCAGGCCGATTGGATCCGCGTCACGCGCAACGGCTGCAACGACGACGATAGCTGCCTGCAGGACGTCTATCAGCGCCGCATCGACATCGTCCGCAGCATCGACAATCGCGGCTCGATCGCGCCGAATGGCACGCATTGAGGCGCAGCGGTCGACGAGATGCGGCGCCCGCCGTCACGCCTTGTCGGCTGAAGAATAAGCCTGCTAAGGCCTGGCTTGTGCCGGCCGTTCCTGGGAAGGAAACCCCGGAGCAGTGAGCCCCGGGGTTTCTGCCGCCCGCGTCAGTGGAACAGGAAGTCGCTGCCGTGCAGCTGGGCCATGGTCATGTGCTGCAAGGTGATCGTGTTCGACGCATCGTGCGTGATCACGACGTCGTCGCCGACCTGCGCCGCGGCAGCCTGAACCGCGGCGAAGTCGCTGAACACGGTGTGATCGAACGAAATCGTGTCGGTCCCCGGCTTGAAGTCGGCGATCTTGTCCTGCCCGAAGCCGGCGGTATTGAACACGAAGCCGTCGTGCCCCGACCCGCCGCTCAGGATATCGTTGCCGGCGCCGCCGGTGAGCGTGTCGTCGCCGGAGCCGCCGCGCAGGTCGGTGCCGACCGACGGCCCGGTCACGATGTCGTTGCCGCTGCCGGCGTCGACATATTTGATACCGGTGGCGGTGACCAGCCCGCTGAAGTCGAAGGTATTGTCGCCGGAATCGCCGCGGATGCCGGTATTATTGCCCTGCCAGTTCTCGATCGAGGCAGCGGTCGCGTCGAAGCCGTGCAGCGTCACGTCGCTATGGCCGGACACCGATACCGTATCGTTGCCGGCGCCGCCATCGAACGTGTCGAACTGCGCCTGGTTCCCGGCAATGACGAACGTGTCGTCGCCGGTGCCGCCGTGCAGCGTATCGTTGCCCATGCCGCCGCTGAGCGTGTCGTTGCCGTCGCCGCCATCGAGCACGTCATTGCCGTTGCCGCCGGTCAGCTGGTCGTCGCCGGCGCCGCCTGAAACGGTGTCGTTGCCGTTGTCGCCGGAGACGGAATCGTTGCCGTCGCCGCCGGCCAGAAGATCGTTACCCATGCCGCCGCTGAGATGATCGTCACCGGTGCCGCCGGCCAGCGTGTCATTGCCGTTGTCACCGGACATCGTATCGTTGCCGTCGTCGCCTGACAGCATGTCATTGCCGACGCCGCCATGGAGGCTGTCGTTGCCGGCCCCGCCGGCGACGACGTCGTCGCCGGTGCCGCCGTTGCATTGGTCGTCACCGCTGCCGCCGCTCAGGTTATCGTCGCCGGTGCCGCCGTTCAGCATGTCGTTACCGCCGGCGCCGTTGACGAAGTCGTCGCCGCCCGTCCCGGAAAAAACGTCGTTGCCGTCGCCTTCCGATTCGGTCTCGCCGACCGCCGTCAGCGTGAACGGGCTGGTCAGCACGCCGTCGGGAGCCGTCGCCGTGATGTTGATCGGCACCGCGCCCGGGTCGATGGTTTCGACGCCGTCCGCCACGCGCAATTCGAAGACGGTGCCGGAACCGTCGCTGCCGTCGAGCTTGATTTCAAAGCGCGGGTCGTCGACCGTGACGACGATGTCCGACATCGCGGTATCGGGGTCCGTCACGGTCACGATGCCGACGACGCCGTCGTCGTTGGCTTCGAAGGTCAGGTTGGACAGCGTTATTGCGCTCGGTGCGATCGTCATTCAAGCCTCTCCTGCTGTTTCATTCGTCCAACCCCCCGAGCATTGCTGTGCTAACAGCAGGCGTTGCAAAAAACTCCCTGATCTTTTTCGGGTGCGACAATTTGGTTTCCAAAATTCAAAACGCGGCGGTGAAACTTTAGACAGCGTCGCGGTCGGCCGCGGCGCCGCGCCGGCGCGCCGCCCTGCATGCGCGCGCGGGGTGGCGTTTCAGACATCACGTTTGATGGGAATTAGATGATTGACGGGAATTAACCGGCTTTTGCGCCTGGCCTGAATGGTCTGGTCATGAAAAAGTTTGCGTGCGATGACCAAGTGACGCAGGCAACTTGTAAGGACGTGAGGCCGACAAGATTGTGGCGGCCGGGCAGCGTCAGCATCTTTCCGCACCGGCTGACGTGCAAGAAGTTCACGCGCCAACTTCCTTTTCGTCATTCCGGGGCGTGCCGCAGGCGCGAACGCGGAATTCAGACGCTCGCACTAAGTGTGCATCTGAAGCGAGGATCCAGTAAGTGCAAGCCGCTCTCCGTCACCTGGGGTAGCCGCGCATAGCGCGGACCCGTTGGCGGGCTCCTCGCCATGAGGATATATGTCCTGCCATCCGGCATCGGCTGAGGCACAAGAAGTTTTCGCGATAGGGGATTCGTGCTATAAGGACGCTATGACCGAGACCGAAAGCATCGTTATCGAGCACCTGCGCCATATGCGTGGCGCGCTGGACGGCGTGCGCGACGATATTCGGGAAATCAAAGGCCGTCTTGGCACGCTGGAAAGCCAATACGCCAATATTTCCAATAGAATGGACCGGCTCGACGGTCGGGTCGAGCGCATCGAGCGCCGCCTGAACCTCGCCGAGGTCTGAAAGCTTTGCAGTTTTTGTCATGGCGGGCTCGTGCCGGCCATCCGGTTTAGCGAGGCAGTGCCTTTCTAAGCGGCATCACCTGAACAAGCGCGGTGATGACAGAAGTGGGAGCGCCGCAGTCAGTCTCAGCCGGTGATCCCCGCGAAAGCGGGGATCCAGTACGCCGTGTCCTCGCGATAAAATCTCGGCGTTAGCGATTACTGGATTCCCTGTCTTAGGAGGGAACCCGCCCGTTTTCCGGATCGGCAATAAATTGTAGGAGCGATCTGCCTAACAAAGTGGTCCTTTGCGCTAACATCCCGTTTCCCGTCATAGTCACACTAAGGCCTGCGCCATTCGTCAATTTCATGTTTTCTAGGTCGGCTACGATGACATCGGCGAGTTCTTTTTGGTCGCGTAGTTCAGGGACTGCGACGTCAACAATTTCTCTGAGGCGACCGGCCATTAGATTTTGTACGCGCTGCTTCACCTTTTCATTGGCGGCAGGATTATTCATTAGGTTCAGCACCGCCATATGAAGTGGTGTAAACTGATCGATGAATTGCATAAACATGTGTCGGACGTTTTCATCCACCGAGCCTATCGCGACGTTCAAAATCGCATTTCGAAGCATCTCCTTTTCGCCTCATGCGCGGTGCGGAGGCTCGCTTGAGCAGCTTCAATGAAAGTTGCTTGGAAGGCTTCGTTGTCCTTCAGTCGTTCAGGCTTAAGCGCATCAAATTTGTCTTCTAAGGCGATTATTCTTTCAACGGCTGAGCGGAGGAAGTCATCTCGCCGCTCCTGCGCGGGATCGCCAATCACATACTGAATAAACTCAGCAATAGGGCCGCCGACTACTGGTAAAGAGCCGACACCCGCTTTGATGCCGCGATTTATGAAATCTTCAGGTCGGTTTTTGAAAGGATCATCTGCCATGCAAGTCGACCGTCGATTCGGAAGGGTGCCCCGGAACTCGCACATTGAGGATATCGCACCGCTCCGCGTTTAGGCAGATCGCTGTGGCCTTTATGCGTCGAAATAATTTCGGGCTTGTCATGCCCCGCGAAAGCGGGGCATCCAGTACGCCGTGTCCTGGCTGTTACGGAAACGATTCGGGTTACTGGATCACCCGCTAGAGCTTGTCCTCGGACGACGCGGAGCGTCGATCGGGGGACGGGTGATGACCGTTGTGTTGTTGCTCGCAGCCTATGCCGGGGCCGCCCTCGCCGACCCCGCCTTCACCGCCTTTCTCCAATCCACCTTCCCCGCCGCGCAGGCCCTCGGCGTCTCCCGCGCCACGTTCGATGCCGCCATCGCCGGCCTCGAGCCCGATCTGACGCTGCCCGATCTCGCCAT
>Ga0070740_10005715_pt1 | contig 11343 bp, 9 predicted proteins | sample Coa_R2_FD_67286 | JGI IMG/M metagenome (GOLD analysis project Ga0070740, IMG submission 67286) | Surface soil microbial communities from Centralia Pennsylvania, which are recovering from an underground coalmine fire - Coalmine... | ecosystem: Environmental > Terrestrial > Soil > Unclassified ...
ATGCAGCTCTTCTATCAGTTGATGATTTTCGCGCTCGAGAGTATCCAATCGCTGCAGGATTTGGAGCATGAGCGCGTGTGAATCAGTTTGAACCTGAGCAGACAGGTGGACGAGGAAGACGGCAGATAGAAGCAGGATTCTACGAAGCATTGAGCAGAACCTTCAGCTTGTGGCGTATTTCAGCAGGCGAATAGGGTTTGGAAAAGAACGCATCGGCCCCCAGGTTGCGCAATTTTTCCGGAGTATCTGGTTGGCCATCGCCGCTTACGACCAGAATAGGGAGATGTGAGTAGCGGCAGTGGGCGCGTAGCGTCTTGATGAGTTCGAAGCCATCTACATACGGCAGGTGCAGGTCGGTTATGATAGCGGCTACTTCAACGGATTCACGGTTGAGGAAGTCGAGCGCTTCGCGCCCATTTGCAACCGCAATTACGTTCATGCCATCCAGGGTTGCGAGTGCGATCTCGAGAGCTGCAATTTCTTCACAGTCTTCTACGATCAGGACAGTACGCGGCATATCGACCACCGCTAGGGGAGGAAGCGATAGCCGACGCCGTGGACGGTGAGGAAATGGCGTGGCAGGGCTGGATCGGGCTCGAGTTTCTGGCGCAAACGAACTACGTGTGCGTCTACCGTACGAGTATTGGGGTAAGATTCATAGCCCCAAACCGAGTTCAAAATCAGATCGCGGGTTAGCACGCGGTCGGAATTATGCAGGAAGAACGCCAAGAGGTTGTATTCGGCTGGGGTAAATTTCACTTCCGTTCCGCGGCGGATTACGGTTCTGCGATCGAAGTCGACTTCAACGTCGCCGAACTTGATTACTCTTGTTTCTGGAGTGCTGCGACGTAAGAGGGCGCGAATGCGCGCGAGCAATTCGCGCGTACCAAAAGGTTTGACGATGTAGTCATCCGCTCCGATCTCGAGTAACAGCACCTTGTCTACTTCGTCGCCGATCGCGCTTAGCACGATAATGGGTGTTTGCACCCGATCTGCGCGAAGCTGCTTGCACAGTTCGACCCCGCTCATTTCGGGTAATCTGAGATCCACGAGCAGTAACTGCGGCTTGAGCATAATTGCCTTTTCTAAGCCGCTCTTTCCATCAGAGGCGAAAATGGGCACAAAATTTTCGCGCTCTAGCAGAACGCCAATGGTTTCGCGCAAGCTCTCATCATCGTCGATGACGAGGATTTTCTGCATAGTGTTAGACATTCTATCGCCAATCGAATAACGGCAGAAGAGTGAGGGTTTGCTGGTCGGCAGATTTTACGAAAGTTTTACAGAACTGCGATCTGACAAGGGGATACAAATCCGGCGCCTTTTGTGGAATCCGCGCTTGTTTCTGTTCGAGGCGGTTTACAACACTTTTACACAACTCCGACACCCGCAAAGGAGGGCTCCCCTAGTCTTGAAATGTAAGCAGCGTGGGCATTCAACTTTTAACCATCCCGGATGCCGCCCTCAAGCGGGCAGATTGGCTGGAAAGATCGCTTTTTTGGCAGGTGATTGGCATGGGGGAGCGAATAATCGCGGGAATTTTGCTGGCAATTGCATCGCCTCTGCTGCTGGTTGTCAGCAGCGTGATTTGGGTGCTGTCACGCCGGTCCCCCTTTGTGGCGCACCGGCGAGTGGGCCACAGAGGGAGACCCATATGGGTAATCAAGCTCCGGACGATGTGGGAGGGCAAAGGAACTTCGGTGCGCCGTTTCCAGCTTCTCGAAAGACTTGAAGATGCTGGTGGAGACGCGATCTCTCAACTTCCACTCAATCCTCGTAAGTTGCCGACTGATCCTCGCGTCACAAGCCGGCTGGCGCGAATCTGCCGTAAATATTCCATTGATGAGCTGCCACAACTTTGGCAGGTGGTGAGTGGCGATCTGGCATTGATTGGACCGCGTCCGCTGACGGCTGAAGAAATTGAAACTTATTACCGTGAAACCGCGGCCCCTCTTCTCAGCGTAAAGCCGGGACTTAGCGGATTATGGCAGGTGAAGGGGCGAAGCCGGCTTACCTACAGGCAGCGTTGCAGGCTTGATCTCTTTATGATTCGCAAATGGTCGCTCGGCCTGTACGCGCGCATTCTGGCGGCCACAATTCCAGGTGTCCTGACGGGCCGGAATGCTTGGTAGATGGGTATGCGCTGCGCGATTGTTCACTACTGGCTGCTGAGCATGCGCGGCGGCGAAAAAGTGATAGAGGCCCTATGCCGGATTCTCCCGGATGCGGATATTTACACGTTATTTTACGAGCCGGAACTTGTATCGCCGGTGATTCGATCGCACCGCATCCGTGCCTCGTTCCTGAATCCTCTGCGCCGGTATTATCGATCCCTGCTTCCTGTGATGCCGGTGGCGCTGGAATACTTTGATTTACGAGAGTATGACTTGGTGATCAGCAGTGAATCAGGTCCGGCTAAGGGTGTCATAACGGCGTCAAATACACGCCATATTTGTTACTGCCATTCGCCTATGCGATATCTGTGGGACTTATATTCGGCATATCTTCACGACTGGGTGAGATGGAACTTCAAGCGGTATGCGATGTCTCTCGCAACGAACTATTTGCGGCTGTGGGATTACGCATCTGCGGCCCGGGTTGATGAATTTGTCGCCAACAGTCGAAATGTGCAGAAACGCATCTGGAAGGCATACCGGCGCACTTCGAGAGTGATTTATCCTCCAGTTGCAGTTGATTCGTTCTACACACTGCCGCCTGAGGATTATTACTTAGTAGTTTCTGAGCTTGTTTCGTACAAGCGTGTGGTCGATGCGGTATGTTGTTTCTCTGAACTACGACGAAAGCTGAAGATTGTCGGGAGCGGTCCGGAGTATGCCAAACTAAAACGAATTGCGGGACCCTCGATTGAGTTCCTGGGGCGGGTTTCAGATGCTGAGCTGCGCGAGCTTTACGCGCGCTGCCGCGCAGTGGTTATGCCCGGAGAAGAGGATTTCGGGATAGTCCCTGTAGAAGCCATGGCCAGCGGGAAACCTGTGATCGCGGCCGCAGGAGGTGGCGTTCTCGAGAGCGTTCCCGAATACAACCCGCGTGCCGGGTTTCTTTATAAGCCTTGGGGAGTGGAGGCGTTGAAGTCTGCCGTGGAGCGGTTCGAGAGGGAAGAGAGATCACTCTCACCAAGTGCGATTCGGGGCGTAGCCTTACATTTCTCGGAGCAAAGATTCCGAGAAGAAATGACCGGTCTCTTGCTGACCAACGATCAAGAAGATGCTGCAACACAGCATGAATATTCTCTGCGTTGATCAATTTTCTGACTTAGGAGGCGGCCAGCGGAGCCTTTTGGATCTTCTGCCGGCGTTCCTTGCGCGCGGATGGCAGCCTTGTTTGGCTGTTCGGTCAGAAGGCCCGCTTTGCGATCGAGTTCAGAGGCTAGGTTGTTCCACGAATCTGCTGCGGTGCCATCAATACCGAAATGGATACAAACCGGCTTCCCAGATTCTGATCTACTTCACCGATTTTGCGCGGCTGAGCCAGCAGGTCAGTGAGTTACTCCGCGTGCATAGAATCCATCTCGTTTACGTGAACGGTGCCCGACTCTTGCCTCCCGCGGCATGGGCGGCTCGAAGAGCAGGTGTTCCGCTGGTATTTCACTGCCACAGCCGGCTGTTGCAACGTTCGGCCTTGGTTGCGGCGGGAAACGCGCTGCGGCTAGCACACGGTGAAATGATCGCGTGCTGTTCCTATGTCGCGGAGCCATTTAAGGCTTACGCGACGAGTTACCGGGTCATTTATAACGGTGTGGCACTCGGCCCGTACTACCGCAGCAAGATCGCTAGCAGCCCGCGACAAATAGGCGTGATTGGGCGGATCGAGGAAGAAAAGGGACAGCTCGAATTTGTGCGCGCCGCTAAAATCGTTCTTCAGCACTTCCCTGATTCCCGGTTTTCGATCGTGGGCGCGCCCTTATTTTCAGCAGGCGATTATTATCACAGGGTTGTTGCTGCTAGCCGCGGTTTGACGGTGGCATTCGAAGGGTGGCAAGATGACATCGGCCGCGTGCTTTCGCATCTGGAGTTACTCGTAGTTCCTTCTACCGGTTGCGAGGCGACGACCAGAGTGATTCCGGAAGCATATGCTGCAGGAGTCCCAGTGGTCGCCTATCCGTCGGGAGGCATTCCGGAGATTGTCAAAGATGGTGAAACTGGCTTTCTTGTGCGAGAGATCACGGTGGCTGCGCTTGCCGAACGAATCATGGATGTCATGCGACTGCCATTGAGTGAGATCAGGAAGGTTGTCCAGCGGGCCAAAAGATTGTGGGAGCAAGCCTTCACGCTGGAACGTTACCAGCAACAGGTATGTCGTGTTCTGGAAGAGGCGGCTGCGCGCGGTGCTGTTTGGCGGCCAGCGTTAGCGAGCGGAGTGCAGCAGCGTAAACAGTTGCCAGAACTCCAATATGAACCCATAAATAAGGCCGCAGCAGATTCTGATTGAACTGGAGAACTGCCCAGGCGAACACCAATGAACGCACTAAAGCGCGCAGTGTGCTGGCGTAAAAGGGATGAACGAGGTTTGTGAGTGTTAGCGGTTTTCGGACGGTAACCACCAGAAATGCGATAAAAGGAATCACTCCCAGTATGCCGCTCGCGGCCAGTGCTTCTGCAAAGACATTCATGCCTTCAAACTCCTTTGAGTCTTCAAAGGTTCGGATGGTCTGACCGTGCAGAGAGGCGATTGCTGCCGAGACGCCACCCAGGCTCTGCCCCATCACGGGATGTTCGATAAAAACGGCAAGTGTGTCTTCGAATGCGTTTTCGCGCTGTAGCACCGAATGGGCTGCGCTGTCGGAGATTCCGGTGCCGTTTAAGAGCAACAGGGCAGTATCAGGGTTTTCTTCCAAGAATCGGAAAGAGAGAACGGAAAGGACCGCCAGAGCTCCTATGGCCAGTAGCGCGCGGCACAGATGGTGGAATTCTGCCCGCGAAATGGATTTATTGAGCAAATAGCGGCTGGAGCGGATGCAGACTCCGAAGTTGGTTATCAGAATGTCGAGAATCAGAAAGAAGATGCCGATCCGGCTGGATGAGACCAGAATTCCAGCGGCCGTTGAGAAATATAGCACTGTGGCTGCCCGGCGCGGCAAGAGTTTCGAATGTTTGCGTCGCAGAGAGCCGATAAAGATGAATCCAATGATGAGATAAGTTGCAAAGTAGGATGGTTCATAACTAAATCCACTTACTCTTGCAAATCGATTGGGAATCCACCATTGAGTGATGAAGGGCGCTTGGTATCCAAGGAGCGGTAACATAAATTGAATAATCCCAAAAGCCGCAATTACGCCAAAGGAGCAGGCGTAGCCTTGCAGCAGGATTTTGAGTGTTTCGAAATGATCGCTAAATAGCTGGACGAAGGAACAGATCATGACAATATTTAGGAGCAGCCATAAACAATAACCGGCACTCTTTGGCCAAAATTCGGAAACAGGAATAAAGATGGCTTGGAATGCGAGCCAGATTAAGAGAAAGGATGCACCGAGTACGGGGAGAAGACCCCTGAGCTTCACGCGGAGCGCCGCAAGTAAGGCCAGGATAGGTACTAACAGTTGGCAAAAGCGGTAATTGCCACCAGCGGTAAGCACGAGAAATGTATCGAACGAGCTTGTCAGCATCACCAAAATCGCAGTAACAAGCGCCAAGTGGTTTAAGGGCCGACTTAGCGGATGCCTTAAGTCGAGGGAGCTATCTCGCAACATTGTGATTGCCAAACAGTGAAGCCACGCGCACGAAGAGCTACCATCATAAACGCCACGATAAACAATGCCACAAGCAGAGATGAAAGGGCGGCGCCGACGACTCCAAACAAACGCGAAAGCAGAGCAGTAACGGGGATGCCGAAGGCGGCGGCAGATAGCATGATGGTGCTCAAAAGCTTGTCCATTCCGAATACGACCATGGTCTGGGTTCCTAAGACGCTCATCAAACCGGACAGCAGAGGCAGGGGAGCCATATAGCGAAGGGCCAAGGCGGAAGCAAAAAAATGAGGACCGAGCACAAACCGGCACAGTCCGTGAGCGAAGAAAAAGATCGCGATTGAGACGAGTGCGGCCATGGCGGTCGTAGCCAGGAGGCTCCTTCGGATCAGTGCTAAGGCTAAATGCGGCGATTCCGACTTTTTAGCTGTTACATGCGGGTAAAGAGCCTGATTCATTGGGTTGAGGACTGCTATGGCGGCTTTGATGAATTTTTCGGCGGCGCTATAGTAGCCGACCTGCGCCGGGCTTGCGAAGAAACCTAAGATGGCTGTGGCACTCGAGTTGGAGAGGGAAAAAGCGGAGCCCGAGAGAAATAGCGGCCAACCTTCGCGAAAAGCATTGACGATGTCTAGAAGTGAGGGGCGATAATACCGTATTCTGAAGCGCTTCCAGAGTAACATGATCCCAATGAAGCCAGCGAGTGATTCCACGCCGGCTTGAATTGCTGCGGCTTTCACGCAGTCCTGGGGCCTTTGGACAAAGAGAAAGAGGCTGGGAATGGAGATCAAACGCGCAATGCCGAAAGCCGCAGCGCTGATCTTCATCGCTTCTAACCCCTGAAACAGCCATATGGGAAACGCAACTGCTCCGATGACGTACAAAAAACTAGCTGCAAAGATGGATGGAGTGTGATGCAACTTAGGAATAAATGTTACTGCAACCAGCAACAGGAGGGCGCTAGCGGACACCAAAATTGCTTTAGAGAAAGTGATTATCCAAAATATGCGCGCGATGTTCGGAGCAGAGCGACGGTTCGCGGCGATCGCGCGAGTCGCACTGAGACCAAACCCATAATCTGTCAGCATTCTTAGATACAGAGCGATACTTTGGGCAAAAGAGAGCAAGCCAAACTGAGCCGGCTCGAGTGTGCGCACGAGATAGGGAACGGTGATCAACGGTGCGGCATAGTTCAGCATTTGCAGCAGGGAGAGGGAGAGAATGTTTTCAGTCAGCAGGTCGCGTGAGTTCATATGGTGTATAGATCGCTCTTCCAAAGCACCCAGAAGCTGGCTACGAGCGCCGTGAGGATGGTAGATCCCAGGATGATGACAGTTCGTGGCGGCCAACTTTTTCGCTCCGGAGGGATTGCACGATCGATCACCTGAACCACAGACGCCGATTTCGCTTCGTCGAGCCGTGCAGCTTCGTATTGTTTGGACAAGATCTCAAACAGCGCTTCATGATATTTAACATTGCGATAACGGCGAAGGTAAAGCAGACCTGCTTCTGGCAACTGTGCCGCCGGTACCTCTGGCGTGCCTGATACATGCTCGCCCCGCTCCAACTCGTCTAACTCAGCCTGCAAAGCATTTAGTTCGCGCTGGACAACACGGAAATGTGGATTGCCGTCAGCCGCATAGGCTTTCATGCCTTCGAGTTCTGCTTCGCGCGTAAGGATTTCGGCTTTTAACTGAGCGAGAGAGCGAATGAGCGCTTCTGCCTGGCCGGTAGGAGCCACAAGTCCAGTAGCTTTTTCAGCATCACGCAGCGCAATCTCGGCATCGGCGAGGGCTTCCTTCTCTTTGTCCAATTGATCTTCATAAAACAAACGTCGTTGTGAAGCCTCGGTGAGTGCGACCTGTGAGTTCTGACGCGACAGCTCTTCTACATATGCATTCGCCAACTGCGAAGCTCGCTTCGGATCTCGATCTTGCACGCGGATGTGAATGAGGGTGTCCTTGCCGGCCCGGATTGCGGTGTTATTGGCGAGACGTTTACGGGCGGTGTAATCGTCCTTCACATGATAGACCTGTCGAAGATTGTAAGTGCGGATCAGGTGGTCTGCGACGGTCCGGCTTTGCAGGATTCCAATGTACAGATCGGTGGCTGTTCGCAGTCCGAAGAATGGTAAGAGACTAAAAGCCGATACGCCGGGAAGCGTCCCGATTCCGGAAAGTTGAGCCATGGCCGCCAAGGAGCTTTGGTTTTGTTGTGGCGTGAGGATGACCGTCTCGGCTGTGTATTTCGGAGCCAGCAAAAAGGCGACTGCGGTGGAAAGCAATCCGGCGGTTACTGTAGCAAGAAAAATGGGTCGGCGCTTTCGAGCTAGAACCCGACATATTGCATGCAGCGATATCTCCTGAGAACAAGATATTTCCTGCGCCGGCGCGCTTGCGGGAAATGAGTGTGCCGCAGCTCCCGGTGCGGTGTCGAATTTCACGTGGCCTCCTTGTCAGTGCAGGACATTGATCGCTGCCGCCCCCAGCGCAAGGTTACTCAATATCTGGGACCAGTCCATCAAATTACGCGCGAAGGTGGATTTGTTTACGTAAGTGGGAACGACGAGCGTATCACCGGGGTACATGCGAAGGCTTTCAAAGCTATGGGCGAAAAGCACAGGAGTTACACTGCGGCTTACGACTGAGCCATCTGCGCGTATGATGAACATGTGGGAGCGGTCGGCAGAGCGCGTCGGCCCTCCTGCTTTTCTTAAGTAATCACCGGCGCGCAAGTCCTCTTCATAGAGAAAGCTTGCCTGCTCGAATACCGCGCCGATGACATTTACCGTCGACGGGCGGCTCGGGACATAGAGCCGGTCTCCGTTTTCGAGCGGCAGATCAGGGAGTGAGTCGACGCTTTTGCTGTTTGGCGCCAGATCGAGAACGATGCGGCCATCAATGGGAATCTTGCGCAAGCGTTCGATCAGATCACGCTGGCTGGCGACGGAGGTCTGCGCTGTAGCGGCTTGCTGAGGAGAGATAACACGGCTTGAAAGATTGGCTGCGCTCTCTGTCATTTCACGTTCCAGCTCAGCGACGAAATCGTCATGGCGCTTCTGTTGCTCACGTCTAGCGGATTCTCTGGTGAACTGGGCGCCATAGAGATACGCGTTGGGCGTAAGTCCTCCCGCCCGTGCAACTAACTGGCGCAGGGTCTCATTGGGCAGGACCGTATAGACGCCAGCCATGCGGATTTCGCCTTCAAGTCGCACCTGCTTCGGCTGTTCTGATCGTGGCACGGCGAAATCGGCCTTCGAGAAGATCGTAACGATATCTCCAGGCTGCAACGGCAGGTCCTGAGATGCGTCATGCTTTAGCACGAGCTTGCCCAGATTGAAGGGGATAATCAGTGTGCCGAGCGTTTCTGTGTCGATCCGTTCGATTGTGGCGTATTCCCAATTGATTTCGGGGGCCAGCGGCTGAACGATGTTGCGGGGAAGAAAGCTGCGAACGGGAGGAACACTATCGATGCCAGTGGCGGCGCCCAGTGAGGTATCAGCTTGAGGGTTACGCACCTGATCGCGATACAACACTGTTTGAAAGTTTTGCTGCTGGGAAGATGTTGTTACGCTCTGCGCAGAACTACTTTGTGCAGCGATAGCTGGGCCGATTGACTGTGCACCCTCGGGGCGCTCCTGGCCGGGACTGTCCGGACTTAAAGGGCTGCCGGCGGGCTGTTGAGGGCGCGTGATGTTATTCCGCTCTTTCCAGTAATCGCGAGTGAGCAGAACACTCTTGTCGGGAATCAGATCGCTGATTCGCATGCCCGAGAACCACGGAAAGCGTCCTGGATCGGCAACGTTGCCTCTTAAGATCACGGCGTTTGCAAACCGCGGCACAACCGGGAGCAGGCGTATGATATCGCCATTGCGCAGTTGGGTTGTCAAGCCATTGTCGGTTAGCGGGATCCGTTGGATTTCAAGCGAAGCATCTTCGGCGATGCGTTCCAGGATTGCCTGTTGTCCGGCTGCAATCGGAGAAAGTCCGGATGCCAGCCGGAGCGCATCCCGCAGCGTGGCCCGATCCTTCAGCTCATAAATGGCAGGATGTTCGACGCTGCCGGCAACGGCGACTCTAGGGCCAGCCGGTGGAATAAAAATCACATCCCCTGGTGTGAGTTGGGCATCTGTGGACTTATCGCCGCGTACCAGCAGATCGTACAAATCGAAGTTGCGAATCATCCGGTTTGCCCGCTTCAGTTGAATCTTCCGCATGGAACCGCGGGCGTTCGGTCCGCCGGATGCAAAGATTGCGTTTACTAATGTGGAGAAAGAACTTACAGTGTAAGTTCCCGGGCGGTGTGCTTCTCCTACAACAAGGATCTGAATGGAATGGAGCCTTGCCAAGTTCACTGTAAGGTCGAAATTTTTATACACGTGACTAATAGCGGACTTAAAGACCGAAGCAGCTTGCTCTTGCGTAAGGCCTGCGAGAGAGACCGGGCCGACTTCGGGCAGCATTACCATGCCTGTTCTATCGACAAGTAGTTTCCGCGAAAAATTCAGCTCTCCCCAGAGACTAAGCTGAACCTCGTCGCCGGGCGCGATCCGGTAGTCGGGAGGAACCGGAACCTGGTCGACAGGTGCAAATGTTGCTGGTACTTGATCAAAAAGTGACGCTCCGAAGATCGGCAATAGCTCACCTGCGGATTCGGCCACGTATCGCTGAAATTCCGTGAGCGGCTCCGTGACATAATGCGGAGATCCTGCTCGGTAGGGCTCCGGTTGAACCGAGTAATTCGATGTGGACGATGGAATGGAGAATCCGTTCAGATAGGGAGTAGCGCTCGAACCTAGCTCGAACGGCATGGAGAAGAGAGGGTCAGGCCGCTTCACGGAAGGAGGAAGGCAGTTAGCGTTCGGATCGCCATAGTCAGCCGGAGTGCAGATGGGATAGCGCTCCTGTTGAAATAACACAAATGGGTTGGATTGCTCCGGGTGATCGGATGCGGTCCATTGTTGCCCCCAAATTTGGGCTGAAAGATGAATCGCCGTGGCGAGTGATATGCAAACAGGCAGAGTGAGTCGGCACATCCCACATCAATTGTGAAGCGAACGGACATGCTTTGCGAGGTGCGGTGAATCGAATTCTGGAGTTTTTACAACCGTTTTACAGGACAGGAACGATTCACGGTTTTCAAGCAGGTTAACAATGCGCAAGGATGAGGCTACGAGTGCCCCGCCGCATATCCATTTTGTTTGTACTGTTTTTGATAAGCGCCGTGAGCGCTGCGCAGGAGGGACGCAGAAAGCCAACGGGATCAGTTTTTGTTCCGCTCGATAGTTGGGTGTATCCGGCACTGAAACGTTTGGCAGCTCTCGGCTACGTTCCGGATCTTGAGAGTTTGGCGATGCCCTGGACCCGGCAGCAATGCCTTGTCTTAGTTCAGGAAGCGGAAGACATCGCCTCGCGGCGGTCCACTCAGGTATCGGCTGGGAAGCTTCATGAGGAGGCACTCCAGTTGATTTCAGCCTTGACCGCCGAATTTTCCGAAGGGACAGAGCTCGTCGACGGCGTCCGCGTGGAATCCATCTACACGCGTTTTACACAAATCTCCGCGGCGCCGTTGAGGGACAGCTATCATTTCGGAGCGACGATAGTAAATGACTTTGGCAGACCTTACGGCGCAGGCTCGAATGT
>Ga0070740_10005716_pt1 | contig 11343 bp, 7 predicted proteins | sample Coa_R2_FD_67286 | JGI IMG/M metagenome (GOLD analysis project Ga0070740, IMG submission 67286) | Surface soil microbial communities from Centralia Pennsylvania, which are recovering from an underground coalmine fire - Coalmine... | ecosystem: Environmental > Terrestrial > Soil > Unclassified ...
CCGCCAAATCGGAAAAAGCTCCTACGCGCAGCCCGCGTATGACTTCAGTCAGGCGGTCGCGATCGTCCGTGAAATCCTGAATCACCTGGAGGCGGCTGGAAAACGTCATGATGGAAACCAGGTCCGCCCGGGTCATGTTTTGGTTCAGGAATTTCAGGGCGGCTTCCTGAGCGCGAATCTGGTCCGCGGCGCTCATCGCCGAGAGATCAAAGAAGAAAACCAAAAGCCGGCGGTCCTGGTAGCGCGGCAGGGGCGCCCCCAGAGCGGGACGCGCCGGCATGGCGGCTGGCGCAACTTGTGCGGAAGGACGGGCGGGCGAACGCGCTTCGCCAGCGCGCTCCAGCGGCTCCAGCGTGAGGCGCTGGAATTCAAAAACCGCGATCTGCTGCGGTTTGCCGTCCTCGAAGATTGTGAAATCCTCTTTCTTCAAGCCCTCCACAGGACGGCCGTCGCGGTCGCGTACATTGACGTCCACGACCACCAGGTCCGTTGTGGTCTCAAAGCGGATTTGAGAAAGCGCCGCAAAAGCAATCAGGGAGAGCAGGAATCCGATCCGTCTCATAGCTCAAAATCGAAACCGCATTACGGCGTTCAGGCTGCGCATCGAACCCGCGGCGGTGGGGAGCCCATAATTGGAAGCGTTGACCACCGTGCCCAGGTTGGTGATATTTACGTGGTTCGTGACATTCTGGCTTTCCAGCCGCAGCTCCAGCCGGCGGCGGGTTTCCGCTCCCAACTGGATCGTGCGCCCAATTGCGAGATTTAGCGAGTATTGGCTGGGGCCGGGGATGGTGTTGCGCCCTGCATTTCCAAATTGACCCGGGGGGGGCAGCGTAAACGCCGCCAGGTTGAAATACCCGCCGTCCGCATTGACCGGCTCGCCGGTTGCTTCGGCCCGGCCGCTGCCGAACGATCCCGTGCCGCCGGTGTCGGCCTGGTTGCCGAGCACTCGAGCTGTCAGCGGCGTTCCACTGGCTGCCGTGATGCCGCCGCTGAGGGTCCAATCCTGAAGCAGTTTGGCTGCCGTTCCGCCGCCGCGGAGAAACCGGGCGTTCGGGCCGACCGGTGAAGAGAGCACAAAATTCAGATTCAGCCGGTGCCGCTGGTCGAAGCTGGAAAGGCCCCGTTCCGCCGCCAGGTCTTTGTCGTTCTGCGCCACCAGGGCTCCCGCCCCGCCGAACGTTGAAGCATTGTCAATCGACTTCGAATACGTGTACAAAGCGTTCATCGAAATGCCGCCGCGGAACCGCCGGATCATTCGCGCCTGAAGGGCGTTGTAGATCGAGTTTCCTTCCGAACTGTCATAGAGAAAGCCGACGGCGTTTCCAATTTGCCGGCGCTGCTCGGCAGTGAGGGGCGACCCGGGCGCCGCTCGATTCGGGAGCCGCTGGATGTCCAGATGCGTACCCTTGGTCCCGAGATACCCCAGCTCCACGATGATCGCGTGCGGAAGTTCCTGTTGAATCGAGAAGTTCCACGTCTGTGCGTAGCCTGGCTGGTAGTTGCGGGCAACCGCATAAGTATTCGTGATCTGTGTCGAAGGCGCGGCGGGGAAGCCGTTTTCGAGCGTTAGCACCGCGGCCAGGCTGGTATTCAAAGTAGCTGTGTTGGCAAACGGCGGCTGCGAGGCCAGCCGGGAAGCGAACTGGCTGTAAATCGAGCCGTTGTAAAAAATCCCGTAGCCCGTGCGGATCAAAAGCTGGCGCTGCTTGAAAGGCCGCCAGGCAATGCCGACCCGCGGTGACCAGTTGTTTTTGGCGGCGTCGATGAGGCCATCAGGGAACCGGCCGGTGTAAGGGCCCGCCCCGCCCGGCGTGACGACGGCCACACCCGTAAAATTGGGCGCGATATCCAGGTTCGCGATGCGCCCATATTTTTCGGTGTAGGGCGTGAAATACTCATACCTTACTCCAAAGTTGAGCGTCAGGTTGGAGCGGACCCTCCAGTCGTCCGAGACATAGGTGTTGTAAACGGCGCCGCGGAAGTACGTATTCGAGTCGCCGAAGCGCACCGAACTCGATTGCGGCAGCCCCAGCAAAAAATCGGCGAAATCGAAACCAGTGCCCGGCAGGGGCTGGCCGTTCGCGTCAAAGCCGCTTGTCAGCAGGCCGCTGAAGCTGAAAGTGCCGCGGCCGTTCTGGTCGGTGCGGGTGTTGAGCTGCATGCGCCGGTATTCGCCGCCGGTTGTAATGGTGTGAGTGCCTCGCACGAGCGTGACTCCGTCGGTGACGCCCGAGGTTTGATTCCGCGTCAGCACGGGGCTCGCATCCGTCAGCGCGCCAAAGTTGGTGAAGGAAAGATTCGGCGGGCCGTAGTTGATCGGATCGGGAGAGGTTCCGGAAATGCCGAGCTCGGCGGCAACGTTCTCTTTGTAAGCGAAGAACGGAGTGGTTTCGTTCCGGTTGCGGCTGAAATTCCAGGCCACCCGATTCAGGAATTTAGGCCCCAGATTGTGAGTCCAGGCAAGCATCGAGTTAAAGCCCTGGCCGCTGGTGGAATCGCGAAAACCGAAAAGCTGCGAAGGGCCGCCATTGCGGTTTTGCAAGTTGAAATTCAACGCAAAGCTGTCTTTTTGCGTGAGGCTGTGGTTCAGGCGCAGCCCGAGGTTGTCGGTGTTGTTCGGATCGGACGCCAAGTATTGGTAATTCTGAACGAAAGCCGGATGGTTGGGCAGCGGGATGAAATTGAGCAGGCCGCGCGCCGCCCGGTCGATTTGCGCGGCGGGAATGACGTTGTTCAAGAAGGGAAGATGCGTCGCCGGATCGTAAATCAGCGAGCCGGCCTGGGAGAAATCGCCGGTGCGCTCGGCCAGCGTGGGCACCGTTGCAGCTGCGCTGAACGGGTTTCTCGCGCGCGTACCCGTATAGTTGAGGAAGAAGAACGTGCGATCGCTCGAGACGATCTTCGGTATCCGCAGCGCTCCGCCGGCCAGCAATCCAAAGCGGCTCTGCGCGTAGGCCGGTTCCGCGAGGTCCTGCCCGGTGAACGAAAAGGGTTTCGCATTCAGCGCGGAGTTGCTCAGGCTGAAGTACGCCATGCCGTGAATGGCGTCCCGCCCATTATTGCGGCGGTTTCCAAAGACGGCCTCGTTGGCTCCTCCCATCCGGCGGCGCCCAAAACCGCCAGGACCGCCCGGCCCCCGGCCGCCAAATCCGCCGCGGCCGCCAAATCCACCGCCTCGGCCGCCAAAACCTCCGCCGCCCGGCCCACCAAATCCCCCGGGACCACCGCCCGGCCCGACCTGGCCTGCCGCTCCGCCGGCGCCGGGCTGCCCGGGAACAGGCATGGCTCCGTCCAGCGGGTTGGCCTGGGCGAACAGCCCACGCTGCGGCGGCATCCCCAAATCCTGCTGCGGGGAGCTGAGGCCGCTGCTGACGCTCCCGTTTACCAGAAAAGATTCGTTGGCGTCGCCGGGGGTTTGAGGAGCTGTAGCCGGCGCGTTCTGTTGCTCCACTGCGGCCTGCACCTGGTTTTCGATGGCTTGGTTCACGGCCAGAGTTTGAAAGCCGTTTCGCCCGCGTCCAGGACCCGCTGGCCCTCGCGGCCTCGCCGCAAGCTGTGCGGGCGGCTTCAGTTCGAGCGCAAAGTTAACCGTTTCCGGCTCTCCGGCGACAGTTACGTTGCGCTGAAGCTCGGAAAACCCAAACATCTCGATGCGGATGCTCCACGTACCGGGCGAGAGATCTTTCAATACATACCGGCCCGATTCATCGGTTATTGTGATGACCTTTTTATCGCCTAGGACTGCCGTGACGGTGGCGCCGGGGATGGGCTGGTTGGCCGAGGAAACCGCTCCTGCTATCTCTGACGCGTTCGCGCAAGCCGCCAGCAGACTCAATGCCAGCAGGCCTGCCGGCAAGCAACAGCGTACAAGCATACAGAAAAGACTGCTTGCCGGACCCTCCGGTTACCTCGCCCGCTCAGGGGATGGGCAGGCAACGGGGTACGGACGCCGTTGCCGCATGCGGGCTTCCTGACGTCGAAAGACGACAGGGTAGGACGGGGCAAGGTATTGGGCCGCCATGGTGCGCATTCTCAGCGCGGTGAACCCTACGACGAGCCGGCGCTTTTCTGGGCCGTCTGCGTGATGGAGCGAACCAATCCATAACGCCAGCCCGCGAAAGCCCGCTTTTCGGCACTGCTTGACGCGGCCGGATGTACCTTCGCGGGATGCTTTGCGATCTGCGAAGCGCTCACGTCCGCCGGTAGTGCCGGAGACGCGCGTTGGCGGCCGGGTGCGATGGATCGCCGGCCGCCTGCTGGCCGACTCACGAGCCGCAACTGAGCGCGGCTTGAATGCCGGCTACGGCCGCCAGAATTTGGCTGGCTTGGGTTGCCGTGATTGTTTTGCCTGTCTGCCCTTTGACTTGGTTGGCAAAAGCTTTCAGATCCTGGCAGGCGCGCCCATTCTGCGAATTGATGTCGTTCTCCACCTGCTGGAGCTTATCGGTCAGACTTGTGCCCTGCTTCGGTATGTTCATTCCCTGAACCGCCGTGATCAGGTTGGTGACCATCTGCGCGGGCGTCGGAGAGCCGGATGTCCACGTTCCTGGCGAATTCAGGTTCGAGGCCAAGTCGCCCTGAATGGCGGGATCGCAGCAGGCCAGTGTCCCGCTGTCCGCAACAAACGGCGCGACCGGAGGTTCGTTCTCGGTAGCGATCCCGCTGTCGGCTGCGTTCCCCACATTGATGACCAGGAGCCACGGCCCAATGATTTGGCCGCTTCCATCGGTGGAAACCTTCGCGATGATGCCCGCCGGGTGGCTCGCGGTGCTCAAATTCTGGCGCCCGTCGCTCATGGTGAGCAGGAACCCCGCCACGGAGGTCACGTCCTGGTAGTTCAGATTTGGCCCCAGGGGAGCGTCAAACGTAAGGGTTGCGGAAACGTGGTCAGTGGCCGTATAGGACGTGAGTGTATTGCCCGGAGCCGGATCATTCAGGCACCCGAGGGTTCCAGTGCCGGAAGGGCTCAGCCCGCACGAGAAGAATGTAAAGGGGTTCCCCGTATACTGGTATGTCGCCTGGGCGGCTGCGGGCTGCGAACTTGCTGCCGCGAAAAGCAGCGGAAGAAGACCCGCTGCCAGAGAAAAAGTCGTTCTCCGGCCCTTCCTGTTTGCGTAGTGGTCGTTTTTCATGATCGTCTCCTCGAGTTCGGCTATGCCGCCTCTCGTTTCCGGGGGGCGAAATCGATGTTCCGGCATAACTGATCAGGAAGGGAAAGATACGGCCCATACAACCTTTCGCGCAACTATCAAATGATAGGTGTGTCGAATGACAATGCCGCGATGCATCGATGAGAGTGGGTGAAAAGCCCCGGGGAAAAGTGCGGGGGACTCCGCTATACGCTATAAAGACAATTGGTCCAGCTCAGCGCAGCCGCTCTGCGCGTCGCATGCTCCGCGATTTTTAGGTACTGGTGAGAGAGGCAGCTGCAATAATTCAGTCTGTCGGGAGCGTCGTCAGCAGGAGTTTGATCAACTGCCCCTGGCGGCATGTCTCGGTCTTTTGGAATATCTCGGCTAGGCGGGCGCGGGCTGCCCCATAGGTGATGCCCAGTTTCGCGGCTGCCGACCGGAGTTCTTCGCCCGACGCCAACAGCCCGGCCAGCCGTGCTTCCGCCTCGGTGAGGCCGAAAGCCGCCTGAAGGCGCTGGTGGGGCAAGGGCCTTTGGTCTTCCGGATCGGTGATGACAATGCACACCGCCGGGCGCACGGTGGAGAGAGCCGCATATCGTTTGGAAACCGGAGCCACAAGGATGCCATAGGGTCGCTTGCCCGACGGCCGGAGCGCCCGCATCGCTCCGGAGGTAGCGGCGGGCAATCCGATCACCGCGAGCGCCTGAGCAATCAGGCGCTGCAATCTATCGTTGTCTCCTTTGCATGGCAGAGAAATGCCGTTGGCGGACAACCGGATTCCATCCCCGTTCAACGGAAGCGCTTCAGCACTGCGATTGGCGTAGATGATACGTTTGTGCCCGTCCAGGAGCAAGACCGCGGCGGGGTGGCGGTCGAGCAACTCCGTCGTGCATTGCTGCATAGCGCCGAGCGAGCTCAGCCGGGATCCGATCACCAGCGCCCGTTGCAGGTGGGGATAGAGCACCGTAAACCGCTCGATGTCCGCTGCCTCGTATCTCCCAGCCCTGCGTGTGCGATGCATGGCGACGCCTGCTTGTAAGGCCGGCGCCAGGCGCACCTGGGCCACCATGCGGAAGCGCGTGTCGCTGTGCCGCCCGTGCCAGTTGTAGTAGGGGTGGCGGTCTTTCTCCCGCTCGGTGATCACGAGCCCGTCATGAACGATGGGCCGCTTCGGGTGGCCCACAAGATACCGGACCGTGGGATCGATGGGAGCCATGCGCTCCAGATACTCCTGGATGAACTTGGGATCTAAATTGATGTAGGTGAAGGCGGGCAGGCGAGGCTCGCCGGAGCCGTCCAGAACCCAGAAGGCGGCGACCTGGCTGCCGGTGAAGTCAGTCAACTTTTTCAGGACCTCGGGCCAACGAGTCTCGTCCAAAGCCGCATCGTAGATCTCCTCGATGACAGCGATCACACACCGATCAACAGACATGAAACATCCTCTCGGGGTCGGTTTACCTTAGCCCAGCTTGCGCCCAATGTAAATGGCACTCTTGCTGGCAGCGGGACAAGCCGCTTGGTGGATGCCGCCTACCTATTCGAGCGTAAATAGCCCGGAAGGTGAGCCGTCTGCGCGGCCGCTGATGATGAAATACCACCTGACAGGGCCTTGCGTCAGGGTAGTATCATAGTTTCTGGTTTTTCTGGTTCGAGGATGGAACTTATGGGAAAGATCTGGGTGCTGGGACTGGCGGCGGCGATGATGTGCGCCGCTCAGACCGGCCAGAGAAATCCGTTTGCCAATGACCCGCAGGCGATCGCGGATGGCAAGCCGATGTTCAGCCTGCGATGCGCGCCGTGCCACGGCAGGAACGCCGAAGGGGGCCGCGGTCCGGACTTGACGCGCGGCACCTATTCGGTCGGCGATGCCGACGAAGACCTTTTTAACGTCATTGCCAATGGCGCAGCGGGCACGGAAATGCCCGACTTCCTGTCTCGCATGGGCGCCGATAACGTCTGGCGCCTGGTCGCCTATATCCGCTCAGTGGCCCGGCGGGATGTCGAGCCGATCAGGGGAAATGCCGACGCAGGCAAGGCCCTGTTTTTCGGCAAGGGCCAGTGCAATCAATGCCACGCCGTGGCAGGGCAGGGCGGAAGAATGGGTCCCGATCTGACCACTGTCGGAAGGCAGCGCAGTTTGAAGTATCTGAGAGACTCTATCATCGACCCGAACGCCGATCTGACGCCCGGCTATAACACGATCACGGTCGTCACGCGAGACGGAAAGAAGATCGTCGGAGTGCAGAAAGGTTTCGATGATTTCTCCGGCCAGTTGATGGATATTGCTGGTAACTATTACTCGTTCATGAAAAGCGACGTGGCTTCGATGAAGCGTGAATACAAGTCGATGATGCCGGATTACAAATCGACCTTCAGCCCATCCGAGCTGGATGATTTGCTGGCTTATCTGGTCAGTTTGCGCGGGGAGGTAAAGCGATGAAGCGCTGGGGATTGCTTCTGCTGGCAGTGGCTGCGATGTGCGGGGCGGAATTGAGCGAAAAGGATCCCGCCACCTGGATCACCTACGGAAAAAACACTTATGGCTGGCACTATAGCGATCTTCGCCAGATCAACGCGTCCAATGTAGCCCAGTTGGCGCCCAAATGGATTTTTCAGACCGAGGTCGCCGGCAAATTCGAGGCAAGCCCCTTGGTCTACGATCGGATGATGTATGTGACAGCGCCGTCCAATCACGCCTTCGCCCTCGACCTCCTCACGGGCCGGCCGATCTGGCACTACTCGAAGAAGCTGCCGCGCGGCGTCAGCATCTGCTGCGGCCAGGTGAATCGCGGATTTGCGGCCATCGGCCAGAAGCTCTTTAAGGTCAATCTGGAATCGACTCTGGTGGCCCTGGACGCGAAAACGGGCGCCGTGCTATGGGAGACGCCGATTGATGATATCAAGAAGGGCTATAGCGCGACAGTAGCGCCGCTGGTCGTGAAGAATCTCGTGCTGGTGGGGATCGCGGGGGCCGAGTTCGGCGTGCGCGGATTCATTGACGCCTACAACGCGGACACCGGCAAGCGCGTCTGGCGCTTCTGGACCGTGGCTGGGCCGGATGATCCCGGCGGCAAGACCTGGAACGGAAGCGCCTGGGAACGCGGCGGCGCATCCACCTGGGTCACCGGCACGTATGATCCCGAATTGAATCTCGTATATTGGGGCACGGGAAATCCGGGACCTGATCTGGACGGCGAAGTCCGGCCCGGAGACAACCTTTACACGTGCAGCATCGTCGCCCTCGACGCCGATACGGGCAAGTTGAAATGGTATTATCAGAACACTCCCCACGACGTGCACGATTGGGACTCGGTCGCCGAGCCGGTGCTGATGGATCTGACCGTAAGCGGCCGCAGGGTTAAGGCGGTCGTACAGGCGAATCGGAATGGTTTCCTCTATGCCCTGGACCGCACGAACGGCAAGCTTCTCTATGCCAAGCCGTATACGAAAGTGGACTGGGCGGACGGGATCGGCCCGGACGGCCGTCCGATTTTGATCAAAGGCAAAGAGCCTTCGGATGACGGAACCCTCGCTTGCCCCGGAATCGGCGGCGGGCATAACTGGCAGGCCACGGCTTATAGCCCGCTCACGAACCTCTACTACTTTACGAGCACCGAAGGCTGCCAAATCTATTACAAAACCAGCCAGGAGTATCACGAGGGAGTGCAATACCAGGCCAGCACTACGGGCAACCTTCCCGGGGAGCCGACTACCGGCGCCGTCATCGCCGCCGATGCCAATACAGGAAACGTGAAGTGGAAATTTGAGATGGTCAGCCCCCCGACCAGCGGCTTGCTCGCCACCGCGGGCGGCTTGGTTTTTGCCGGCGACCGGGAAGGGTACTTCATTGCGCTGGACGCCCGCTCGGGCAAGGTGCTGTGGAAGTTTCAGACCGGCGGCACCGTGATTGCTCCGCCTATCAGCTATATGTTGGATGGCAAGCAATACATCGCTGTGGCCGCCGGGGCCTCGATGATGACCTTTACTCTGCCGGGGGCCGTGCCCGCCCCGCGGGTCAGCACAGCCGAAGCCAGACCCGCCAGAATAGGTTCGGCCGCCAAGGCCTCGGGCGGTTCCACGCATACGCCCATTCGAGGGGATGTACATTAGACGAGCGCTTCATAACGCGACATAGGGCATCTGGGCGGCGCTGCGCCCGCCCGATGCACGATCGTTGATGCGCGCAGGAGAGAGGTATATCACTGACACGGCTGCGCTCCCCTGTCTTGCACATGAATATCTGGAACTTCTACGATGGGAACATGAAAAAAACGGGCGCGAGCCAAGGCCAGTCGGCATCGGAGCTCATCTCGAAAAGAATCGCGGAACTCGGAGACTGGCGCGGAGAAACCCTCAGCAGAATACGCAAGCTCATCAGGGAAGCAGCCCCGGACGTCGTCGAGGAGTGGAAGTGGAGGGGCACTCCGATTTGGTCGCACGGCGGCATCCTCTGCACTGGCGAATCCTACAAGAATATCGTGAAGCTTACCTTCCCTAAGGGCGCGTCTTTGAAGGATCCGGCCCGCCTTTTCAACTCGAGTCTTGACGGAAACGCACGCCGCGCGATCGACATCCACGAAGGAGAAGAAGTTGACGAGTCCGCCTTCAAGGCGCTCGTTCGCCAAGCCGTCGCCCTCAACAGTTCTGGCAAGTCGAAATCTTCGAAGCAAGCGAAGTCCTAAGGGACTCCGCCGCTGAACAAGTCCGACATCGGGGCGGCGGAGGCGTCGTTCCGCCCGAGCATTCCTAGTGTTGAAGATGGTCTGGAGAGTCGCAAGAAGCGAATACCGGGAATACTAAATAAACAAAAAGCTTCCTGTTTGTTGCTGCTCACAGGCGTCCAAATCTCCCGGACTATTGAGGACGGGGCGGCCGGTTCTACGCCGCTCGGATTCTGGGCCGGCCCGTTTCGAACTGAAGCTCGCCGCGTGCCGCCGGGTCCACCGCCGTGGGTATGCGGCGTTTCGTAAACATGCCGGTCTTGGATTTCGGCCAGCGGATCCGAGCGGGCCGGTAAGTCGCTAGCGCAGCTGTGTGCCGTGCTCTGGCGGCCTTTGTGGCGAGAACAAACCTCGTTGCAAACGAGTGCTTCTGGGCCGTCTAGTTTGTGGCGCTTGCAGGGTTTTATTTATTCTTCCCGATCTCGTAAAGATAAATTGTGTGCTCGCGCTGGTCGCGATTGAGCTTTTCGACTTTCACGGGTTTCCATCCGATGACCTGAAAATCGTGTGATACGACGCGCGATCCCGGTTTGAGGTACTTCTCCAGATTCGGCTTCAGTCTTGTATTTGAGGCCGTGAGCAAATAAAGCGTAACCACGGTCGCCGGGCTGAGATCGGTCTCGAGCGCATTGCCGTGTACGACTTTTACGCGGTCGTCGAGGCCCATTTTGTGCACGCGCTCCGCGGTGTGCTTGTAGAGATCGTCATCCAGCTCGATTCCCGTGGCTTGCGCCCCGAACTTCTGCGCAGCAGTAATGATGATGCGCCCGTCCCCGCAGCCGAGGTCATAGACCATATCACCCTTCCTCACATTGGCCAACTGAAGCATCCTATCGACGACTTCCTGTGGGCTGGGGACGAATGGGGCGAGACTTCTCGCATCCTCGGGCCACTTCTGCGCCCGCACGAACGGCGGCGCAACGATGAGAATCAGGAGGAGGGGTAAGAATATATGTCTTCGGCAAGTCATGTTACGCCTCTCGAGCACCAGCCGGGACCTTCAGCCGCGCATAGCCTGTATCGCTCGCCTCTGCCCTGTTTGGCCTCCACTCTACCACAGGCCCGTAAGGTTTAGAACGGCGCGGCAGCCGTTTACGGCGTCGTCTCTCTATCGGAGCCCTCATTGGCGGAGGTCTTCGCCGCTTCGAGCAGGCCCTGTTCCTGCCAGTCCGAGCTCCGCTGCCCGCGCTCTCATTGCCTCAATGCAAAATGCGATGTGCTCGTGGATGTCCACGCCGAGGTCAGCAGCCCCGTTCAGGATGTCCTCCCGGTTCACCGAGCGGGCAAACGCCTTGTCCTTCATCTTCTTTTTGACGGACTCCGGAGTCACTTCCATCAGGCTTTTGCCGGGCTTCACCAAAGTCACCGCCGTTATGAAACCGGCCAGCTCATCGCATGCGAAAAGCGCCTTTTCCAGCGGCGTCTTGCGCGGCACGCCGCTGTACTCGGCGTGGGAGAGGATAGCCCGCCGGATCTCCTCACCGACG
>Ga0070740_10005718_pt1 | contig 11337 bp, 8 predicted proteins | sample Coa_R2_FD_67286 | JGI IMG/M metagenome (GOLD analysis project Ga0070740, IMG submission 67286) | Surface soil microbial communities from Centralia Pennsylvania, which are recovering from an underground coalmine fire - Coalmine... | ecosystem: Environmental > Terrestrial > Soil > Unclassified ...
GTCCGGCTCCTTCAAAATCAGCAGAAACGGCAACAGCAACAGACCGATGGCCTTCCAGAAAATCGCCGGCTGTTTCAATTCATCGGCCGGCCGGCTCAGGAAATGCGCCAGCGCCAGAATGAACGCCAGTTTGGCAAATTCGCTCGGTTGAAACTGAAAGACATGAAAATCAATCCATCGCCGCGCGCCCAGCCGCATGGCGCCAATGCCCGGAATCAACACCAGCCCCAGAAAGAAAATCATCGCCCAATACCCCACGAACGACCACCGCGCCAGGAGGTGGTAATCCACCAGACAAATTGCCGCGCCCGCTCCGATGCCCAGCGCATACCAGACCAGTTGATGCACCCAGGTCTGGTCATACCACGCCTTATCCATCTCCTGCGGATTGGACATGGTGGCGCTGAACACAAACAAGGCGCCCAGGACCATCAGTCCGACCAGCGCCGCCAGTTGCAGGCGCTCCAGCCGCGGCTCAGCCTTTTTTGTCAGCACGGAGTCAAGCATTTTTCATCGTTGGCGCGGAAATTTTATCGGGCGGCCACGGTCCTGGCCGTGGTGGAATGTTCTTCCTTCAAAATGGCCTCGTAAATGTCGTGGGCAATCGGGGCGCAGGTGGTGCCGCCGTAGGTGCCGCTTTCCACCATCACGACCACCGCATAGCGCGGGTTTTCGTAAGGCGCAAACGAAGCGAACCAGGTGGTGCGGTCAATCTCCTGATTCCGCTCGTTCATCACCTGCGCCGTTCCGGTCTTGCCGCAAATTCGCAGTTCCGGCCCCACCACCGCCGCGTGGCCGGTGCCTTCAGGGTCTTCGGTCTCCGCCAGCATCGCCTCCCGCAGAATTTTCAGACTGCGAGCGCTGACGCCCAAATGATCGCGCACCAGGCCGGCGGGGAAATTCATCACGGTCTGGCCGGAAGCAGCATCCTGCGGCTCGATGCGTTTGACCAGCCGCGGCCAGAAGACCGTGCCGCCGTTGGCAATGGCGGCGTAGGCCACGGCCATCTGCAGCGGGGTGACGGCGATCTGGCCCTGGCCGAAGCAGATGTTGGCCGAGTCGCCATCGTGCCAGCCGGCGCTCTGCACCTGGGCCAGCGAAGGCAGAATGCCGGAGGTTTCCTGTCGGGTGGGCAAACCGGTGCGTTCGCCCAGATGAAATTTTTCAGCCATGCGAATGACATTTTCAATGCCGGTGCGCAGGCCGATAGTGATGAAATACGTGTTGCTGGAATGGATGATGGCACGCCGGAGATTGTATTGGCCCGGTGGAGCCAGGTCGCCAATCCGCCGCCGCCCCACCATCACGTAACCCGGATTGTCCACCGTGGCGTCCGGGTCCAGACCCGTTTCCAGCGCGGCCAGAGCCACAATGGGTTTGAAGATGGAACCCGGCGCATAATTTTCCTGCGTGGCGCGATTGATTTGCGGACGTAATTGGGGATCGTTCAAAAATGCGGTTTCCGCCCGGAATTGGTCCGGCGGCAGGTTGCCGACGAAGTAGGACGGATCAATTTCGGGTGAGGAGACCAGAGCCAGCACATCCCCGTTGCGCACGTCCAGAACGACGATGGCCGCGCGCGCATTGGGGCCTTGATGGCGGAGGAGCGATTCAGCCGCCGCCCGTTGAAGGTCCAGATCAAGGGTCAGCACCACGTTGCGACCGGGTTCGGGCGGGTCGAGGATGGTTTCGGACTGGCGATAGCCCATGTTGTTGACCAGGACGGATTCGACGCCGGCGTGGCCGCGCAATTCCTTGTCGAAACCGCCTTCGATGCCCACCACGCCACGGTAGTCGGGCAGGTAATAATTGAAGTAGGCGTCTTCGCCTTCCCGCGGGCGGTCGTCGCGCGTCAGATAACCGATCACGTGACCGGCCATGGCGCCCAGCGGATAGTTGCGGATGGCCTGCAGTTCCACATCGGCGCCGGGCAATCCGGAGCTCTGTTCTTCGAAACGCGCGATTTCCTCCGGCGTGGCATCGGCCACCAGCGTGTATGGCAGCGCCAGCCGCGTCTGATAATCGCGCTCGAATTTCACCGGATCCAACGTCAGCGGCACACCGATGCGCCGGCTGATTTCGGCCACCACCGCGCTGGCGACGCGGTAATGAGCCTGGGCGTGCAACTGCTGGATTTGCTCGCTCGTGAAAAGATAGGCCTTGCGTTCGGCCCGGGTCAGCGGCCGTCCGCGTTTTTTCTCCTCGTCGGCGATGGCCTGCAATTGCCGGGCGTGCGCCTGGCGGTAAAGGGCATTGTAGGCGTCGTTGAAGGGCTGGCGCAAATCGTCCAGATAAAGCACCAGGTTGTAACGCGGGCGGTTGTCGGCCAGCACGCGGTTCTCGCGGTCGAGAATTTTCCCGCGCATGGCCGGCAGGCGCACGGTGCGGCAGGATTGCGTTTCCAGATGGCTCTGGTATTCGCGCGCCGAGACGACCTGCACCCACCAGAGGCCGGCCAGCAACAGACCCAGCCCGGCCGCCAGCACCACCGCCACTGCGCGGAGGTGCGGGTCGCTCTTTTTCAGCTCGTCCAGAATCAACATTGGCCGTCGGTCTCAAAGGGTTGCCCTGCCGCTCCGTTGCCCGGAGGGGCAGGCGCCGGTTCGACGAGGCCATCCTTCCACAGTTTAACGCGTTTTGAATTCATTTCAGTTTTTTGTCTCGTAAAATTTCGCGATCGGGCCGGAAGGTGGTTTCCCGGAGTGGCGGGTAACCGAGGACATGCTGGCACCAATCGAACAGAGCGAACCACGCTGGCGCGGCCAGTGCGCCGCCGACGGTCAGCACCAGCCATTGCCAGAGCGAGCCCCAACCCAGCAGTGGTTCGCGACCGAGGCTCAGCAGCAGCAACACCGTCAGGGCCGGCACGACCGCGCTGGCGGCCGCGCCCAGAACAAGCTGGGCAAAGGGCAGTTCGCGCAGGATCAAATCGCGCTGCCACCAGATCGGAAAGCCCACCACGGTCAGCGGCAGAATGGTCACGCCCAGCGGGTTGGCCGAGAGCGAGTCGAACCACAACCCGCCCAGCACTGCCAACAGCGAGAGGGTGAGCAAATCCGCGTTCAGCGCCGTATAAATCATCAGCGCCGGGAGCAGATCAATCTGTGCGCCGAGCAGCCGGTGAGGCAGCCAGAAGACTGCTTCCAGGAACACCGCCAGAAAAGCAGCGATCAAAATCAAGGCAGTTTGCAGGCAGTTCATGACTTCATGGCAACAATACCCAGACTTCATCCAGGGCGCCGAGGTTGGCAGCCAGTTTCACGCGCGCTTCGGTGTAGAGGCCGTATTCCACCTGGCGCGAATCCACGATCTGGCCGATGGGAATGCCGGCGGGAAAAATGCCGCCTTGACCGCTGGTGACGACTTCCTGACCCGGCTTCAAATTGGCATCGCCGGCCAGATAGGTCAGATTCACCAGCGAATCATCCAGCGGTCCGCCGGGGGCCAGGATGCCCACATCGCGGGCTGGATTGAGCACGCATGCCGAAACGCGACAGTTCGGATCGTCCACCAGAATGACCTGGGCGCGCGAATCGCCCACCGCGGCGGTGCGCCCCACCAGACCTTCGGGGGTGAGCACGGGGAGGTTTTCACGCAGGCCGTCGCGTTTGCCCAGGTCAATCTGCACCGTCTGCCACCAGTTGGCCGGGTCGCGCAGGATAACGCGGGCCAATTTGAGCTTCCAAGGCATCTGCCGTTGCCAGCCGATCTGCGCGCGGAGCAGATCGTTTTCGCGGGCGAGGGCGGCGGCCTGTTGGAGCTGGATTTTGAGCTGTTCGTTTTCGCGGCGGAGCTCTTCGAGCTGCCGAAGCAGTTCGCGCCGGGGCAGGACCGCTTCGGCCGCGGCGGCCGGCAAATGTCGGACGGTGTGGGTCAGACCCAGTAACGGCAAAAAAAGGCTGCTGAGGGCGAGTTTGAGGTGGGTGGTCACCGGCACCGGCAGGCTGAGGATCAGCACCGCCGCCAGCGCCACCGCGCCAAACGCCAGATAATGTTTTTTTCTCAACATCCCGCAATGTCCGTGGCCCGGAGCATCCGCCCCTTTGACGGGCGGGAGGCCCGTTCCCTTACTTCAGCCGATGAACGCGGGGGAGAAATCAATACTTCGGCGTGCTGGCAATGCGCTTGACGAACTCCAGTTGTTCGAGGACGCGTCCGGTGCCTTCGGCAACGGCGCTCATCGGGTCGTCGGCAATGTGCACCGGCAAACCCGTCTCGCCGGCCACCAGGCGGTCAATGCCGCGCAGCAGCGCGCCGCCGCCGGCCATCACCAGGCCGCGATCCACCAGATCGGCGGCCAATTCGGGCGGACAGCGCTCCAGCGTCAGCCGGATGGATTCGAGGATGCTCGAAAGCGGTTCCTGCAGGGCTTCCCGGATTTCCTCGGAACGGATGGTGATGGTTTTGGGCAGGCCGGTGCTCAAATCGCGGCCTTTGACGTCCATCGTCAATTCCTGTTCCAGGGGGAAAGCCGAGCCGATGCGTATTTTGATTTCTTCCGCGGTACGTTCACCAATCATCAGGTTGTAGGCGCGTTTCATGTGGGCCACGATCGTTTCGTCGAATTCGTCTCCGCCCACCCGCAGGCTGCGGCTGAAGACGATGCCGGCCAGCGAGATGATGGCAATTTCACAGGTCCCGCCGCCGATGTCCACGATCATGTTGCCCGCCGGTTCGTGCACCGGCAACCCCACGCCAATCGCCGAGGCCATGGGCTGGTCAATCAGAATGACGTCGCGCGCCCCGGCGTGCATGGCGGAATCTTTCACCGCCCGTTTCTCCACTTCGGTAATGCCCGAAGGAATCGCCACCACCACGCGCGGAGCGATGAGTTTGCGGCTTTGCACTTTTTGGATGAAATGCCGCAACATGGCCTCGGTGATCTCAAAGTCGGCAATCACGCCGTCCTTCATCGGGCGAATGGCCACGATGTTGCCGGGCGTGCGGCCCAGCATCCGTTTGGCTTCTTCACCGACGGCCAGCACGTTGGTGGTGCCTGCCTGGATGGCCACGACCGAGGGTTCCCGCAGAACAATGCCGCGGTCCCGCACATAAACGAGAGAGTTGGCCGTGCCGAGGTCTATTCCAATATCATTGGAGAACAGGCTTTTTAGTCGAGCAAACATGAATTTGCCTACTGTCGGCGCCCAGTAAATCGCTTGCGCCAGCCCAGGTCAAGCCATCAATGAGTTTTTTGAATGAGCGGTTTTCCCCGCTTCAAGCCGATTTGAAAATCCACATCACCGCCCGGCATGTGAATTTGGAGCCTGTCCAATGCCTGTTCCCCGGCCAGGACCGTCAACGCCTGGTTTCCGAAGGCGCGCTTGCCCCACGGGGCTGGCGGGAACAAACCAATCGTCAGGGCCGTTTTCACGACCGGCATTTCTCGCCAACCGGGCTGCGGCGGCGCGCGGTGCCAGGCGGCCGGGAACCCGGCCGGACGCGCTTTTTTGAATGAGTTGGGGGAATGGTCATTGCTTTTTAGCGGCGCTTGACTGAAACTGCCGGCTGTTCCGCATGCTGAATTATTTTCAAATTTTGATTCTCGCGCTGGTGCAGGGCGCGTGCGAATTACTGCCGGTCTCCAGCTCGGCGCACGTCATCGCGGTCGAAAAACTCATGGGCATTCAGGACGTCGGCAGCCCGCAAATGGCGCTGCTGCTGGTCATGTTGCACACCGGCACCATGTTCGCCGTCATTGTTTACTTCTGGCGGGGCTGGATGCGGGATTATTTTACTGTGCCTGCCAAACTCCAATGGTTCGCCCTGCAGATCATCCTGGCCACCTTCTGCACGGGCGTGATGGGATTGGGATTAAAGGAAATCATCGAAAAAATCTTGCTGCGCGGCCGGCCGCATGCGGCGGTGGAGGAGTTGTTCAACAACCTGCCGTTGATGGCTGGAGCGCTGGCAGCGGTGGGCATTTTGATCATCGTGGCGGGCCGGCGTCGGGGCCAGGCGCCAGACCAGCCGGAAATTCAATCTGTTCATTCGATCTGGATTGGACTGGTGCAGGGGGTTTGCCTGCCGTTCCGCGGTTTTTCGCGTTCCGGCGCAACCATTTCCACCGGCCTGTTGCTGGGCCTGCCCAGGCAAAAGCTGGAAGAATTCAGTTTTGCCCTGGCGGTGGTCCTGACTCCGCCGGTAATCGCCCGCGAAGTCTGGCGCCTGCTCAAACAGCACGCCCTGAGCGGTCACGGCCCGCTGTGGAATCTGTTCGCGCCCAGCCTGGTCGGCATGGTGTTCAGTTTCCTGGCCGGATTGCTGGCGTTAAAGTGGCTCTCGCGCTGGCTGGAGGCCGGCCGCTGGTCGTGGTTTGGCTATTACTGCCTGGCGGCGGCGGCGGGCGTGCTGGTGATTCATTTCACACTGCCACATTGAATCGGTTCTCCTGCCGGGGTGCGGCCCATCTCATTCAAACCGGTGCGTCAAGTGCGAATTGAAATCCATCCTCACTTGGCGTTGGGATCAGGAATGAAAATCTTTTTGCCGACGATCAGGCTTTTGGGGTTGATGCCCGGATTGGCCGCCAGAATCTGCTCGGCCGTCACTTTAACGCCCTGGGCGCGATAGGCGCGGGCGATTGCCTCCAGCGTGTCGCCTTTGGCGATGGTATATTCGTAACCTTTTTGTGGACTGCCGGCGCCATTCATTGACGCAGCCGGGGGGGAGGTTGAGGCCGCTGGCGCCGCGCCGGAGGTGCGGTGACCGGTGCGGCCGGCGCCCCCGTTTTGGGCGAGTTTCTCCAGTTCCTTCAGAACCAGCTCGTTATCGTTTTGTTGTTTTTGGGCCAGCGCCTGCACCTGCGCGGCGAGTTTTCTCAAATCGTCCGCACTGGCGGTGTCGGGCGCCGGTTGATTGAGCTTGTTGCGCAAATCGCTGATCTGTTTTTCGAGCGCGGCGATGCGCTTGTCCTGCTGGTCTAAAATGGTGTAAATGTCCTGAATGCGGCCGTTGATCTGGTCAATCTGCTGCTGCGTCGCGTCTTCCTGTCCGCGGGCGGCGCCGGTCGTGAACGCCGCGCAGGCCAGAAGACCGAGCCAAAGTGAAATCGTTCTCATGCCGCGAAAATAAACCTCCGCCGCAGCGCGTCAAATTTTTTTGCCGGCGTTCTGGCGCCGTCGCCTCAAAGCCCTCGCCGCTCCCATCCGCGGCTTGCGCCGGCGGCTGTTTTTTCCGAAACTGCTGGAGTGAACGACACCCCACATTGGACCGTTCCCAAATGGCCTTTTCTACTCGGCGACGCGGCGCTTCTGGCGCTGGCGTTTTATCTGGTCTGGCGCGTGCCGCATCCCTTGAGCGGCGGGGAGGCGGGTCTGGCTGCGGCGTGTGTTGCGCTGGGGGCGGGGCTGGGCTGTCTGCCGTTTATCCTGGATTACCGCGCGGTGGTCAAGGCCATTGACGCGGCGGCGCTGGGCGCGGTCGCCGGGAAAATCCAGAACCTCGAAAAGCTGGCCGGCCGCATCGCCGCCGCCACGGACGAATGGCTGAACGTCCAGACGCAAGCCGAAAAAATATCCACCAGCGCCAACGAAATCGCCGCGCGCATGGCCGCCGAAGTCCGGGAATTCTCCGAATTCATGCAAAAAATCAACGACGGCGAGAAAGCGGCGTTGCGGCTGGAGGTTGAAAAATGGCGGCGCAGCGAGACGGAATGGTTGCAAACGCTCGTCCGGATTCTGGATCACGTCTTTGCGCTGCACACGGCCGCGATGCGTTCCGGCCAGCCCCGGCTCGCCGAGCAAATCTCGCACTTCCAGAATGCCTGTCGCGACGCCGCGCGGCGCATCGGCCTGACCCCCTTCACCGCCGAGCCGGACGAGCCGTTCGATGCCGCGCGACATCAATTGCCTGACGGTTCGGCCCGCCCGCCCGCGGGCGCGGTCGTGGCCGAGACCGCCGCGCCGGGCTTCACGTTTCGAGGCTGCCTTCTGCGTCCGGCGTTGGTGAGATTGCGCGAAACCATTTCCGCCCCGGACGCGGTGGCGGAACAGCCCGCCGCCCAAGATCCGCCCCCGCTGCAAAGCAACGGGCCGACGCTCCCGCCGGAACAGTCAAATAAATGATCGCGCCGGTCCGGAACGGCAGCCGCCCGGCGGATGCAGGCGTGGCGGACTGTTCAAATCTTCTCCGTCCACCCCACTGCCAGGAAATGCAGCCAGCGATTCACGACCGGGCGCGAATAAACCTTCTCCAGCGCGGCAGCGTACAATTTCAGTTGCGGCGCGTAGGTCTTGATTTTTTCCGCCAGGCCGCCGGCGGGGACTTCATCGGTCTTGAAATCCACCAGCCAGGTTTCCTCCGGCCGAAGCACGACCAAATCTGCCACGCCTTGCACCACGATGAATTCGTCCTCACCCGTCGGTGCAGAGCGGGTTCCGAGGATTTCGTCCAGCTCGGCGGGAGAGAATTTTGCCGTAAACGGCCATTCGCGCCGCACGCCGTCCTGCTGCGCGCGGATCTTCCGGCCGAGGTCTGAATTCCAAAAGGCGGCCAGCGCTTGCAAATTCAGCGCCGCACGCTCATCGGCCGACAGAATGTTTTCTGTTTCCAACCGCTGCGCCTCGGCGGCAAGCGCAGGCACATCGGCGGCGCCTTGAATGTCGAAATGCTGAAGAAACTTGTGGTGCGCGGCGCCGATTTGCGACGCGCTCAATTTCGCCGTTGGCGATTTGGCATCCGCCGGCGGAAATTTTGCAAAGCGATTTTCGGGAAAAAGCGGTTTCGCTTCGTCGTCGCCCTCCGTCGCCTCACGGCGCAGCGCCGTTACGGAAGCCTTCGCCTGGCGTTTCGTGGCGGCTGCGAACGGGTAATTCCATTCCAATCGCCGACGCAATGTTTCCACCGCCGCGTCGCCCGGCAGGGGCGGGGGCGATTCGGCGGTCGCCGTCCGAATTCCGCCGTCTTCCGCCAGCGCCGCATCGTCCAACTTCCGCCAGCGCAATTCCGGCAGCGCGCCGTCGCGGTCCTCGCTCTGGCAGCGGCATTCTGCCTTCCGCGAGGCGAACCACAGACCCAGCCAGTCGGCGCTACTCCGGGCCGAGAGAATCTGGTGCAGGGTGACGGGGCCGGGCTGGTTCCAGAGGGTTTCCCATTTTTTTTCCGAAACGCTGGCAGAGAGGATCAATCTTTCCCGCGCGCGGGTCATGGCAACGTAAAGCAGCCGCAACTCTTCGCCGAGCAATTCACGTTTCTGGCGCCGACGCGCCAGCCAATGAGCCAGGCTGGGGTAACGCCCGCCGCGCTCCGGCGGCCGAACGCGCGGACAAAGGCCGTATTCTTCGTCCAGGATGATGTCGCCGCGCAGCTCCTGCAAATTGAACGGTTTGGCCAGGTTCGCCAGCGCCACGACGGGAAATTCCAGGCCTTTGCTCTGGTGGATGCTCATCAGCCGCACGGCGTTTTCCTCCGCCACGCCGGGTGTTTCCGGCTCGACGGCCGCTTCCCGCTGCGCCTCGACAAACTTCAGAAAGCGGAACAGGCTTTGCCGTTGAAAACGGTCAAACTGGCGCACCAGATGCAAAAATTGTTCCAGGCAGGCGGCGCGCTGGGCGCCACGCGGCTGCGCCCGCAGCCAATCGGCGTAGTGCGTCTCGGCCAGAATGGCCTCCAGACATTGCGAGAGCGAAGCGTGTTGGGTCAGCCGACGCCAGCGCCGGAAACGTTCGAGAAATTGTTCAATCTTCGCCGCCAGCCGGCTGCCGGCCGCCGCCGGCGTGGCGGGAAAACGGTTCAAAGCAAACCAGAAATGGCCGCGCGCCGCCAATCGGATTCGCGCCAGTTCGTCCAGCGAACAGCCCACCAGCGGCGAACGCAGCACGGCGATGCACGGCACATCCTGCAGGGGATTGTCGAGCACTTGCAGCAGGCTCAGGCAGTCCAGCACTTCGCGGCTGTCGAACCACCCGCCGCGCGCCACGGTCAGCGGCACGCCGGCGCGCTCGAATTGCCGGGCGAAAATTTCCGCCTTCCCCGCCGGCGAACGCAGCAAGACCGCCATGTCGCGCCATTCGACGACGCGGGAAACGCCCCGCTCAACATCGCGAATTTCCAGGGCGGCGTTTTTCAACTCGCGCAGCCGCAACGCCAGCAGGCGGGCTTCCTTTTCCGTTTCGTCCAGTTCATCCCCTTGGTCATTTTCGCCGCCGGAAAAATCCGCGCCTTCTTTTTTCAGATACAACAGCAACTCGGCGCGCGGCGGAGCTTCCGCGGAAGGCGCCGGACGGTTTTCGGGCACGCCCGGCTTCAACTTCGCTTCGTCGTCATAATTCACGCCGCCAACTTCTTCGCGCATCAGAAAACTGAAGACGGAGTTGACCAGGCGGAGCAGGGATTCGTGGCTGCGGAAATTTTCCGACAATGGGATGGTGCGCCCGTGTTTCCCGCGCCAACGTCGCGCGTAATCGCGAAAAATCCCCGGTTCGGCCAGGCGGAAGCGGTAGATGCTCTGCTTGACATCCCCCACCAGGAAGCGGTTGCCCGGCGGTGCCGTGGCCTCCGAGGAGGAACCGGCGTCAAAACCTTCCCGGCTCAAGGCCAAAATGATTTTGTCCTGCGCGGCGTTGATGTCCTGGTATTCGTCCACAAAAATGTAACGCAACTGTTCGCGCCAGCGACGGGCGATGTCGGTGGGGGTGTCGGTCTCCGGATTCCAAAGCAATCGCAGTGCACATTGTTCCAGGTCGTGAAAATCCAGGACGCCCTCGGCGCGTTTGCGCGCGGAAAAGGTTTCGGAGAATTCGCCCGCCAGTTGCAACAGGACAATCATGTGGCTGCGCACCCAGTTCCAGTCTTCGGCCAGCGGGTCGGCGCCGTTTTGGGGGGCGGCCAGCGAATGCAGGAATTTTGCGTCGTCGAAAAAATCTTTGAGCGGCGCGCGGAATTTTTTTTTGGTGCTGTGCGGCCAGACAGTATCGGCGGCGAGGACTTGCGCGAGGAGGGCGGCGGCCGTTTGGCGTGAAAGCGGGGGAGGGCTGGCGTTCCGGGGCCGGGCGTTGCCGGCGGTGTCGGAGGCCGAGGCGTTCCACGAAACACTTCGCAGTAATTCCAGAAGCTCCGCGGCTTTGGGATTTTCAGCGCGCCAATTTTCCAGAAGCGGCTGCCACTCCCGGCGCCAATCCCCAACCGCCTTCAACAGGCTCTCGCGCCAGGCGAGGGGTTCGGCGGCGGAGAACATCGCGATCTGCCGCGCCCGCCAGCCGGCGGCGTCCGGGCGTGTTTGAGAGTAGTCGTGGAGGCGCAGGACCAGAGAGCGGATGGTTTGGTCGCGTCCGCCGCCATAGACCTGGACCAGTTGCTGCACGGCCCGGGAAAATTCGTCGTGGCCGGCGTAATGGG
>Ga0070740_10005720_pt1 | contig 11334 bp, 8 predicted proteins | sample Coa_R2_FD_67286 | JGI IMG/M metagenome (GOLD analysis project Ga0070740, IMG submission 67286) | Surface soil microbial communities from Centralia Pennsylvania, which are recovering from an underground coalmine fire - Coalmine... | ecosystem: Environmental > Terrestrial > Soil > Unclassified ...
GCAATTAACGCCCTGGAAATCACTCTGCAAAGCGTCCTGAACGATGGGCAGGAGAGCACGCTCCCCTTGCAGGAGCTTTTGCGGGACCTGTCGCTGCTGAACGTTGAGACAGAACAGACCTCGCCCCAGATCCCGGAGAATCCTCTGGAGAGGATTGCTCCAAAGGAGATCGCGGAACTCTCTCCGGTCCCGAGCGCCGCCAGGGTCGATACGCGTGTTTTGCATGCGCTCATGTCCCATACCGAGCATCTGATCGAGTTGAATACGCCCCTGCAAAGCGCGCAGAAGCAGGTCGCAAAGTCCCTGATGGAGCTTCAGGCGGCCCACGCACGCTTGCGCCACCTGGAGGGCTTGCTCTCAAGCGTCGTCTTCCCTCCCACTCCGCCGACGGAGCCGCAGCGCCCATCCAGCGGGGAACATGCCGCCTCTTCACTGGTGGCGCGTATCCTGCATGAAGCCCTCGCACGCACGGGACGCCAGCCACAGCGCCAGGCTCCCCAGGCTTCGCCTCCTGCCCCCCAGCCGGCAACCTCCGAACCGTCCCTGTGGGACGAGATGCAGATGGACCGCTTTACCGAGAACAGAATCTTGCTGCAGTCCTTCAGCGAGGCCGTCGCAGATGTCGCAACCGCGTCCGCCCAGCTTCGCGCGGCCTTTGCGCAGTTGAATACCTTGATCGAGCAGCAGGCCGGGCAGGCCGCGATGGTGCGCAATGACGCCCTGCGCCTGCGTTCGGCCCCCTTTAGCGCGCTGTTGAATCGCGTCCAGCGCGTGGTGCAGATGCTGGGACAGCGCCATAATCGACCGATTCAGTTCGAGGCCGCCGGCGAGACGACCGAGATCGACCAGGATATTCTGGAGGTGCTGGCCGAGCCACTTTTGCAGCTTGTGCGTACCAGCGTGGCCGATAGCCTGCTCTCGGTTCCTCTCTCTCCAATCCAGGAACCCGATCGTATCTGGCTCCAGGCCCAGACCATCGGCAACGATATCGCCATCGAGTTGGGTTTCTCCATGCCCATTCCCGGCGGCGCCCTGGAGGCTCTGCGCGGCCCCGTTCAACGCCTGCACGGCTCGATCTCAGCCCGGCGCAACACGTCCGGCGGCGTGACCTATCAGATGCGCTTTCCACGCGCCCAGGGCGTCATCCAGGGTCTGCTGGTGCAGGCCGGCGGCCAGGAATTGGTGCTTCCGCTGCCTCATATAGACTCCATCGATTATAAACGCCAGGAGACCCAGGCCCAGGTCTATCACCTGGCCTCGCTGCTGGGTTTTCCCCTCTCGCCCGGCACGCCGGCGACCGCGCCCGCTCCGGTGATTCTGCTGGCCGGCTCGCACCGACGAATCGCTATCCAGGTCGATGAGATTGTGGGCGAGATAGAGTTGATTATCAAACCGCTGGCAGAGCATCTGCAACGCCCCGGCCTTGCCGGCACGGCCATCGACGGCTCCGGGAATGTCCTGCTCATCGTGGACCTTCCCCTGCTGGTCCGCTATGCTACCTCGCAGCCGCAGCACCGGGTGCGCTCCGGCGCATTGTCGCAGGAAGGAGAAACTCAGCAGCCCGCGACTATCCTGGTGGCCGATGATTCTGTGTATATCCGCCAATCGCTGCGTCAGACCTTTGAACGCGCAGGCTATCAGGTGATCGAGGCCCGCGACGGCATCGAGGCGCTGGAGTTTCTCTCGTCAGATCAGCCGCCCGCCGTGCTCCTGCTCGATATCGAGATGCCCAATCTCAACGGCTACGATCTCCTCAACATCATGCACTCGCAGCCCGGCTTCACAGAATGCAAAACCATCCTGCTGACCTCGCGCTCGTCTGAGAAACATCGCCAGCGGGCGATGGATCTGGGAGCCTATGCTTTCTTGAGCAAGCCCTGCCCCCAGGAAACCCTGCTCGATACGGTCTATAAAGCCCTGGCTAACCTGCCCGCGCCTGTGTAATCTGGAGAAAATAACTTCGCCGCTCGACCAGCCGGGCCGAGCAGGCGAAGAGGGCGCGTCTGATCCGCGCTCTTAGTGCAGCGAACTCTGGCCCAGGCGGCGACCAAGCAATTGTTTGGCCTTGTCGGCGCAGGCGATGTGATTCTGCTGCGTCTGTACAAAGAACTGAGCCAGTTCCTGGTCCCCCTCGCGATTGGCATCATCCGCATACTGCGCATAGGTCTGCGCGCCCTCCAGAGCGTGATAGAGCACGCTGACCAGATCGTAGTGCGTATCAGGAGTGTTCGTCGAAACGCGTTGAGTCCCGGCTGCCTGATACATCGGATTCTGCTGATATTGTGGGGTACCTTGAGCTGGATTCTGTTGCATATTTTTCCTCCTGACAACAAGTAATGCACTTTTTCAAGTGCTCTTGACACACCCTTCAGACACGACTCGTCTCCTGGAAAAGCGTCTCAGCCATATTTACCCCACAAATCTCATCCGATCTACCGTTGTGCAGGACCGATGGTTTGCTTAGGATAGAATGCATGTTGGGATAGGAGGCATGGAAAAAAATCATTGTCTCGTCTAAGGAGGTAATTGGTATGCAAACAAAAGGCATGTGGCGCGGCCTGTTCCTGATGCTTCTCGTCGGCATTATCGCAGGCATTCTGAACGTTTTGTTGTTTCTCTTGGTTATGAATCCCCTGCTGGCAGATGCAAAGTTGGAGGAGGTCGCGGTCAGCACCTATGCCATCAACCTCTTCGTCGGCTGGGTCTTCTTCTCCGCCTGGTTCTTAGCCAGGGCGGACGATGAGATGAAGAAAGTCGAAGAGGCGGTCCATAAGAAGGATCGCGAAGCCTTTTTGCTGGAGGCCCCTAAGGTTATTGCGCTGAGCATTCGCATTCTCTATTTGTTGATCTCCGCACTGGCAATTCTCTCGTTTCACCTGTTTCACATCGGCAATCTCCTGGTGGCCAGCGAGATCGAGTTTGGCGTCGGTTTCCTGATCGTCACCACCGCGCTTGTCCTTTGGGATCTCGACAATCCGCTCGGCGGAGCGATTGCCGTACATGGCATCCCCGAAGAATGGCTGCAGGAACTGCAGCGGCGAGAAAAAACTGCCGGTCCGCAGTCCGCGCAAGATTCCCTGAGCGCCTGAGAGAGCCGGCATATTCTCCACAGGTAAGTGCAAGCCCATGCCGGGAAACGCAGCCCAAATTTCCCGCCGGGGATTATTTGCTCAGCAGAAAAAATTGCTGTGAATCCGCCCGTCCCAGGCTTGCATTTACATTTTGGGCCACAATTGCTCCGTTTTATATGTTATAATCGATCTGGTGACTCAAAGTTCCTTCTTGCCCATTGGTGCCAGGTCTGCAAGCATTTTTGCGTACTTTGAGGAGATATGCCCATGAAAGGCTTTTTGCGATCCAAATTTGTACTCGGCGGAGCAATGCTGCTCCTCATCACCACTTTAGCTACCTCTTTCCTGCTCGTCACTACTCATCAAACCTACGCGACCCCAAGACAGCCCCACTTCTCGGCTCAGGGAGGATTGGACTGTAACGGCTTCAGCGCCACCGGACAGAAGCCGTTTATTTCCCCTGCGCACTGTACTGACCTGCGGGGTACGAACAACGACCGCTTTGAAGACAACGGCCATTACATCGGCCATGACGAACCTGCCGTGCAGTTTAACTCGCAGGTTCCGGGTTCGGGGAACAATGTTCAATATACCCTGACCCTGCCGAAAGAGCGTCCGTTGCCAGCCGCGCAAACCTTTGAGAACCAGATCGCGTTCTGGTTCAGCATGGCGCTCTGCGATCCGGGTTCTTATCCACAGGCCCCCTGCACTCCCGATACCGACCAGAATCCCAATACCGCCGGCTCGGCCTTCCTGGAGATGCAGTTCTATCCGCCCGGCTTCGCGCCTTTCATCACACAGATCAGTTGTGATAAGACTCACTGGTGCGCCTCCCTGCACATCAACAGCGTGGAATGCACCGCTGGTTTCGCGACCTGCAACTTTAACTGCCTGGAGACGACCAACTTTGCGTTCATCCAGCGGGATGGCGTGCCGACCGGCCCGGCGGGACCCGACGTGCAGACCGCTGCCTCCTTTACTCCTAACGCGGAAACCCTGTTGATGAATCAGGGAGATAAGCTCAGAGTAACGATCAAGGATACGCCCGGCAATGTTACAGGAGGCGTAACTACCATAATCGATGATCTGAGCACCGGGCAGAGCGGCTTTATGATCGCGAGCGCGGCCAACCAGTTCCAGAGCCTGAACATCAACGATTGCAGTGGCACGAACTTCAGCTTCCATCCCGAGTTTTCAACCGCCAGGTTTGGCAATTTCGTGCCGTGGGCCGCGTTGCAGGCCAACATCGGATTCTCCTCCGAGATTGGGCACTTTGAACTCGGAGCCAACGGCGATAGCGATGACGACGACGCCCCATGCTTCCCCACCAGCCCGACGTCCATCCTGGCCGGCTGCATCGGCTCTGACCTCGATTTCGACGGAACGTCTTACCAGGCGGACTGGCCCGATGGCTCCCGGCATACTCCCACCTCGGTGCAGTTCACGTCACCGCGCAGCGCCGCCAACGGCAGCTCGAGCTATCGGAACAGCTATCCCATTCTGCAATTTGAAACAGATGTGCTGGCCTCGGAGAGTACATGTAATCCCGATGGTTCTGGCTGCACCGTGCCACCGGCAGGCGCGGCCTTCTATCCCTTCTATAGCGTGCAAGGCGAGGAGGATACCCTTGCTCCGGCGAGCACCTTCGGCGGAGGACACACCGACGATAATTGTGTCTTCGAGTTCGGCAATCTCACACGCGGCGTCAACAACTTTGGCAAGGATGCTCAGTACGGAACGCCAAATCTCCCCTGGTTCTTTGGCACAGCCAGCGGCGGACCACAGGCCAACCCCTGCCTGAGACGTTGATGCGCCACGCACTATCCCATCTAGAGCAGGCACTTTTTTGACCTGGACCTTTGGGCAAAAGCGAAGCGGAACACCTATGCGTGGGTGTTCCGCTTCGTCTTTGCTTAAACATTGGACGCACCACCTAGCGAGGTTGATCGCTTTCCAACCGGCCTCCTGTGGACGGAACATTCCCCCAGGCCGTGAGCACGCTCCCGCTAGCTATAAAATCTGGCTGCTGCATGTCCTGCCACGCCTGCTGGTAGATTTCGTCGTAGTCATCCGGCAGGCGTATCCACTTTTGCAAAAACGGCTGGATAACGCGGTACAGCGAGGTCATATCTTCTATAAAGCGCCGGCCCTGGGCGGTTCCCACGTCATAGACCACATCACACGCACGCGTCTGCACATTCCGCAGCCCGTGCTGGCTCAACAGCCGGGAGAGTTCGCCGGTTAGCCCATCCCTGGAGTTGGCAAAAAGATGACCGGCCTGGAAAAGGGCCTGGATCGAGAGCTGATCGAGGCGCATGAGGGCCTGGCTGCTACTCTCCACCAGCATTGCTTCGGTGATGCGCACGACTCCCTCCGAGCGGGCCACGCGCTGGTATTCTTGCAGGAGCTTGGGCCAATCCCAGGTGCGCAGCCAACTGATGCCAAAGCGATGATTCACCAGGTCGAAAGAGCGCGCCGGAAACTCGAGCATGCGCAGGGCATCCATCACGTGGAACTCGACCCGATCACCAACCTGATCTACATCGGCCTGTGTGCGCGCATAAGCTATCATCGTATGACTGATATCTACTCCCACCAGGCGGGAAATGCCGGGATAGGTCTTCGCAAGTTCAATCAGCCAACCGCCGGTGCCACAGCCCACATCGAGGACCTGGCGGAAGCGTCCCGGATCTGGCTGCTCCGGCAGTACCCCTCCCATCGTGGCAGTGCTCAAGCGGTCCTGGACGAGCAATCGCTCCATCTCTGCTATACTGGCACGATCCTGCACAAAATACGTGCTCGGCTGTTCCGGGTTCGGGTTCGGGTTCGAGGGCGTTGACATTGTCGTATCACTCCTTGCTTGCAACTCTCAGCCTCTCGGCTCCACTAAATTACGCAAGCTTTGCGCTTTTCCCCATTATACCTGAGTGGGGAACGTTAGATTTGGACGGGCATTAAGAGATGCGCGTGCTATTGCGCACGCACAGGCGAAATGGGATATAGATAGTCTCTGGTGGTTGAGTGCGCGTTTTTTTGATGCGCTCAATCAGCAACGAGACAGCCATACGGCCAATCCTCTCTTTGTCAGGTGCAATTGTCGTGAGCGAAGGGGTGGCATAGCGTCCATCTTCGATATCGTCGAAACCGACAACCGCTACATCTTGAGGGATGCGCAGGCCAGCCTCATGCAGGACAGACATCGCGCCCAGGGCCATCAGATCATTAAAGCAGAAAACAGCATCTGGCGGATCAGCGAGTGAGAGCAGATAGCGCATCGCTGCCGCACCATCAGCGCGGTGCCATTTTCCACCAGAAGCCAGCAGAGCCGGATCAAACGTTTGTCCTGCCTCCCGTAAGGCTCGCGTAAAACCCCTGAGACGCAGCGTCGGGGTTTCATTGTGTCCATGTTCAACTGCACCGATGGCCGCGATACGCTTTCGTCCGATATCGAGCAGATGAGCGGTCGCGGCATAAGCAGCCGCCTCGTTATCGATCACGATATGATCGCAGGGGGCGCCAAACAGACGTTCACCTAACAGGACTAAGTGCTCTCGGATCTGCTCTGCCTGAATATCTTCGATGGTCAAACATTCCGCGTCCAGGATAACGCCATCAATCAAATGAGGACGTAAGCCTTTCACCACCTGAAGCTCTTTTTCTCGATTGCCCTGGGTGTAGTCGAGCAGGACCGTGTAACCATATTCGGCGGCAGCAGCGGTAATCGCATTGCCAATGTCAGAGAAATAGGGATTGGAGAGATCAGGAATGGTTAACGCAATAACTCCCACCCTGGCCTTGCGCAGGTGACGCGCCGCCATATTCGGCTGATAGTTAAATTTCTCAAGTGCTTCTAGAATTAACATGCGCGTCTCCGGACTAACACGTGCATAGTTGCCATTGACGACATTTGATACTGTTTTAATAGAAACACCAGTATACGCTGCAATATCTTTCAGATGGACAGTCATCCTTTGCCATTCCTTTGTGCTATGTCCAAAACTTTCCTGGCACCTCTTTACTTATAATATCATCTCAGAAGGTGAGCTATCAAAAAAGGAGTATCCCCACGATCTCTTCACGTTGTCAGGAGATCTTTTGCAGGTTGCTCATCCTTCCCCTTGACAGATCCAGAAAACCCATGTTATACTTGGTTCAACGTTGAACCAACCTGATTGTATCACCTGTAGTCAATGGAAAAGCTATCAGTGCTGAATGCAGGGGTTTCCCGTCTTTCAGGGATAAGCCTTTTATTTGCGTAGAAACGTTAAGACGTACAGGCATCCTGCTCTTGTTCTGAGGTTTTTCCCATTTACCATCCTGCCGTGTACACAAGCTCATCTTTTATTTTGATGAGAGAGGAGGTTTTTGTCCTTTTTTCTGACCGATTATTTCAGCACCGTCGCTCGCATTATTGTTTATTTTCCAACGAGGAAAGGAAAACACGCGGATGTCAACGCCAGCCAACCAGCCAATCACAACGGCGCCATCATCTGAGCTGTCCACGGGCCGGAGCACACTTTCTCGCCGTTCTTTTCTGAAAAGCACCGCTGCGAGCACGCTTCTCGCGGCAGGCGGAACATCACTGCTTGCCGCGTGTGGCGGTTCCGCACCCGCGACCATCTCCAACAGCACCACACAGGCGGGGGAGATTACCATCTGGGATCGTTCAGGTGATCTGTTCAACGTCTTCGACGCCACGATCGCGTCCTTCAACAAAAAATACCCCAACATCAAGGTTCACCATCTTGCAGTTGATGTCGACGCCAAGCTGCCCAGTACACTGAGCACCGGAGCCAATGTGCCCGATGGCACGTTCTACGAAGACAGCAACCTGCCTTTGCTGGCCGAGCAGTACTATGACATTACCGACTGGATTCGACCCTACACCGGAGACATTGTCCCATTCAAGTTACGCGTGAACACCCATAACGGGCGCATTGTTGGCATCCCCTGGGATCTCGATCCTGGTCTCTTATTCTATCGCGAAGACATGCTGCAAAGTGCCGGGATCGATCCAGCCTCAATTGAAACCTATGATGATCTGATCGCCGCAGCTCACACCTTGCAAGCGAAGCTGGGTCCCAACGTCAAGCCAATTCACCTGGAGCAGAGCCCGTTTCTCTCCATGATGCAGGTTGAGATGTTTGCCAATCAGCAAGGCACCAGCATGTCTGACGCTCAGGGCAACGTACAGATTACTTCCCAACCCTATATGAACATCATGAATTTCCTGGACCGGGTCAACAAAGAGGGACTCGGCTCGCTTCAGACCTACGAATCGCCTGGGGATATCGCGGCTGATGAGAGCGGCCAGGTGGCCTTTTTGCCCTGGGCCATCTGGGCGGTCTATGGACCGGATCTGCTCTTTAAAAAGAGCAAAGGGAAATGGAGAGCGATGCCCTTGCCAGCCTGGCAAAAGGGGGGAACCCGTGCTGCCGTCATGGGTGGAAGTTCGTTCATTATCCCCAAAAAAGCGAAGAATCCCCATCTGGCCTGGCTGTACTATGAACACCTGGTCTTCAGCCCGGAGGGGTATCGCGCGGTCTATGGTCCGAACAAGATCTATCCGGGAGGAATCAACACGTCGATTCCCTCCTACTTACCGGCGCTCCAGCAACCCTTAAGCCAGCCCTCTGCCGGTCTAGGCGGCCAGGATCTGTGGACGCTCGCCGCCAATACCGCGAAGGACATCCCCGGAAACTATATCTACCCGACCTGGTATAATCAGGCTGCCACCTACTTTGGGGCCAATATCCAGAAACTGCTCGCCGGACAGATGACGCCGGCTCAGGTGCTTCAGCAGTCCTCCCAGGATATTCAGAGCAAGCTGATTAACCACGCCTAAGGAACCATAGACGAGCAGGGATGTCAGTGGATTTATCGGATGGCACCTCCGCTGACATCCCTGTACTGAGAGGAGTTCAGGGTATGTATTCCGCCACGTCTCACCCGCGCCGGCCGGCGTTGACGCGTTCACCCATACAGCGTCTGCGCAGGTGGTTGGGAGGGAGCTTCTCACCGTATTTCTTTATCGCGCCTTTTCTTCTGCTATTCGGCGCCTTTGGCGCCTACCCGCTATTCTATGCGCTCTATCTGAGCTTTACCTCCTGGCATGGATACGACAGCCCGCGCCCTATTGGCCTCTCGAACTATCTTTTTCTCTTAACGGACAGCACCTTCTGGCAGTCCATCCTGAACACGGCGGTTCTCTGGCTGCTTATCGTTCCGGTACAGATTTTCATAGCGACGGTGCTGGCGGTCTTGCTTTCGCTCCCCCAATTACGGCTGCGCGGGTTCTTTCGGACCGCCCTCCTGTCATCCTATGTGGTGCCAGCGGTCGCCATTATACAGGTCTGGCTCATCTTTTTTGACAAGGACTTTGGGACGATCAATGCGTTCCTCTCGTTGTTGCATATCCCTGCCGTTGGCTGGCTCACCACTGGCGTCTGGGCCAAAGTAACGACGGCGCTCCTCGTCCTCTGGCGTAATGGTGGGTTTGCCGTGCTGGTCATGCTAGCGGCTCTCCAAGACATCCCGGTCGAGTATTACGAAGCAGCAGCAATTGACGGAGCGGGAGCGGTGAAGCAATTTTTCTCTCTCACGCTTCCCTTGCTGCGGCGGACCATCGGCTTTCTGATGATCATCAGCACACTCTATGTCGTGCAAATGTTTGTAGAGCCGAAACTCCTGACTGGCGGCGGCGGCCCTTTCAACTCGACGATGACTGCCGGCTATTTCCTGTATGGCTATATCACCAATGCCGACTTTGGAACAGGGGCCGCGAACACCTTTCTTCTGATTATTCTCCTGGTAACACTTTCACTGCTGATGTTGCGTTTCATGCGTGCAGGAGATGAGGTCTAAGTATGGCATTAACGTCACAGGCATCGGTTCATGCTGCAGCACATACGACGACGAGGCGTCTTTTTGTGCGGCCTGGCATGCTCTTCTCTTACCTTCTCCTGGCTCTTGCGGTGATAGTCACATTTTATCCCATCTTCTGGATGGTGATGTCCTCATTGAAACCGGGCGATGAGATTGCGACCGCTCCGCTGGGCGTGGATTTCCATACGTTGACCCTGGCAAATTACAGTAGCCTGCTGGCGGCAGTTCCCATGTGGGTTGGTTTTCAGAACACGGGCATTGTGCTCCTGGTGCAGGGATCGTTCACGCTGCTTTTCTGTCCATTGGCGGGCTTTGCGTTTGCAAAGTTTCGCTTTCGCGGCCGACAAGGTTTATTTGTCCTGGTTCTGGCGACATTGATGCTGCCGCCCATCGCCATGATCATTCCGTTACTCTTCGAGATGGCGGCCCTGAACTGGGTTGACACCTACCAGGGATTGATCGCGCCGGGCCTTATCAACGCCTTTGCGATTTTCTGGATGCGCCAGCAGATTGCGGCGGTCCCTGATGAGTTGCTAGAAGCGGCAAGAATAGATGGGTGTACGCCTCTTGGCATCTACTGGCGGATTATTCTTCCGGTCATCCGTCCGGCCCTGGCGGCGCTGGCTATTTTCACGTTCCTGGGTGTCTATAACGACTTTGTGTGGCCGGTGATCATTACCAGTTCAGATCAGATGCAAACCTTACAGGTCATGCTTTCAAATCTGGCCTTGCAGATCAACAACGCACAACCCGGGGCGACCGGTCACGACATCTGGGGCGAGGTTCTTGCTGCCAGCACAATCGCAACGCTACCGATTCTGCTGCTGTTCATCGTGTTGCAGCGCCAGTTTATTCGCGGCATCCTGGCCGGGAGTGTGAAGGGATAGCTCGTTCCCAGGAGCACATACTTGCCGAATGATACGTTCTCTAGAAAAAGAAGGAAACAGTTCATGGATCGTGATGTCTATCCGCGGCCTGACTTTGATCGCTCGCACTGCTGGTTGTCGTTGAATGGAGCGTGGAATTTTCGCGCGGACCCGCACGGGCGCGGGCTGGTGGAACATTGGGAACGGGATGCGCAGAGCGAGTGGCGGGAGCACATCCAGGTGCCCTTTGCCTGGGAGACGCCCCTGTCGGGCGTCGCGCGCGCATGGCTGCCTGTCGGCTGGTATCGGCGCTCGTTTATACGACCCTCCGCGTGGACAGAAGCGCGCACTATTCTCCACTTTGGCGCGGTCCACTACCATTGCCAGGTCTGGGTGAACGGCCAGTGGGTCGGAGAGCATACCGGCGGCTATCTGCCGTTCTCTTTCGATATCACCGACAAGCTAAAAAACGGCGAGGGCGAACTGGTGGTGTACGTCGAGGCTCCCATTGA
>Ga0070740_10005725_pt1 | contig 11328 bp, 9 predicted proteins | sample Coa_R2_FD_67286 | JGI IMG/M metagenome (GOLD analysis project Ga0070740, IMG submission 67286) | Surface soil microbial communities from Centralia Pennsylvania, which are recovering from an underground coalmine fire - Coalmine... | ecosystem: Environmental > Terrestrial > Soil > Unclassified ...
CTGCGAGGTCATGAAGGCAATGTACTTCCACGCCTCCTCCGGATGGGCGCTGTTGGCGGCGATGCCGAGCCCCATGGAGCCGTTGACGGCCGAGGCCTCGGTCTTGCCGGCGACCCCAGGAGCCGGGACGATGCCGACCTGGCCCGCGACCTTGCTCTCCTTCGGATCGTTGGCGAGGTTGTACATGTAGGTCCAGTTGAGAGCGAAGGCCGCGTCCCCGCTGGAGAACACCTTGCGGACATCTTCTTCCAGATATTCGCGCGAGTTGGGGTTGGAGAGCCCGTCCTTCAGCGTCTGCTCCATGTATTTGACGGCGTCGAGCGCGCCGTCCTGATCGAAGGCCGGCTTGCCGTCCTGGAAGAACTCGCCCTTATAGGCGGCGACCAAGGTCGTGTAGTCGCAGATCATGGCCTCCGCTTGGGACCAGCTCCAGACGATAGGGAATTTGACGATGCCCTTGTCCTTGATGATCTTGGCCTGCTGGACCAGCTCGTCCCAGGTCTTGGGCGGCGCCGAGATGCCGGCCTTGGCCAGCATCGCCTTGTTGTAGAAGAGGTACTTGGTGTCGAGGATCCAGGGCATGCCCCAGCGCTTGCCGTCGTAGGTCACGGTCGACCAGGCGCCGTCGAAGACCTGGCCGGTCTCATCGGCCGGAATGCGCGAGGTCACGTCCTGAAGGAAGTCGTTCTTGGCGAATTCGGCGGGCCAGATCACGTCGAACAGCACGACGTCGTAGCCCTGGCTTCCCGCCGCATGGGCCGCCACGATCTTGTCGTGCAGCGCCTCATAGGGCACGAACTCAAGGTTCACGTGGATTCCGGGATTGGCTTTCTCGAAATCCGTCGTCATGGCGCGGATGTCGTCCTCGCTGTAGGCGGCCTGCTTCATGAAAAGGGCGTTCAGCGTGGTGTCGGCCGCCGCCGGGCCAGCCGCGATCCCTGCCGCCGCGACCAGGGCGACGGCGCCGAGTGCTGCGCGCATCCAATGCCTGCGCCCGAAAGCCGGATATCGCTTCATGTCACTCCTCCCTATTGCTGGCGGGCCGCATCTCTTCCGGTGCAGCCGGCGCATCGCGCTAGCAAAGCATATCGACATAATTAAATCAATTTGATTGCATTAATTGCGGTACTATCATTGACTCGGGGGAGGAGCCATGCGCCAGACCGGGGCCATCGCGGGCACCAATCTCGAGCAGGCGCGGTCGCACAACCGCCGCGTCGTCATCGAGGCCGTGCGCCTCAACGGCACCCTGTCACGGGCCGAGATCGCGCGCCTCACCGCGCTCTCCTCCCAGACCATCTCCAACATCGTGACCGAGCTCGAGGCCTCCGGCATCCTGAAGGCGGCCGCACCGCGGCGCGCCGGACGCGGCCAGCCCCCCACGCCGCTCTCCATCGATCCGGACGGCGCCTATTCCATCGGTCTCCAGCTCGACCACAAGACGCTGACCGGCGTGCTGGCCGACCTCTCGGGCAAGGTCCGCGCGCGGGCCGCCGTGCCGGTCGACGAGCCCGGGCCGGACAAGGCGCTCCCGGCGATGCGCCGGATGGTGGAGCGCCTGCGCAAGGCGCGGGGCATCGATCCCGACCCGCGCTGCCTCCTCGGGGTCGGCGTCGCCATGCCCGGGCCTTTCGGCGTCGAGGGCATCACGTCGGTCGGCCCGACGGCCTTGCCTGGTTGGCAGGACTATCCCCTCGCGGAGGCGCTCGGGCGCGCCACCGGCCTGCCGGTCATCGTGGAGAACGATGCCACCGCCGCGGCGATCGGTGAGCGCCTGCACGGTGTCGCGCGGCGCCTGGCCAATTTCGCCTATTTCTTCATCGGCACGGGCCTGGGCGCCGGGCTCATCCTCGGCGGCCAGCTCTACCGGGGCAGCGCCAGCAATGCCGGCGAGATCGGCCATATGGTCATCGCGCCGCGCGGGCGCGCCTGCGTCTGCGGCAACCGGGGCTGCCTCGAGCGCTACGTCTCCCTGCGCGCTGCCTATGAATGGCTGCGGCTGCCCGACCCCGACCATGCCTCCCCCGAGATCCTCACCCGGTTGCTGGAATCGGGCGATCGGCGCCTGGAGCGCTGGATCGGCTCCATCCTGGCGCCCATGCGCCAGGCCATCAACATCCTGGAATGCCTTCTCGATCCCGATGCCATCGTGCTGGGCGGCTTCATGCCGCAGCCGGTGCTCGAGGCCCTGGTCGAGCGTCTCGATCCGCTGCCGTCCTCGGTCGGCGCCCGCCGAGGTCGCTCGTCGCCGCGCATCCTCCTGGGATCGGCCGGGCGCGAGAGCTCGGTCCTCGGCGCCGCGGCGCTCCCGATCTTCGGCGAGATCAACCCGCAGTTTGACGTCCTGCTGAAGCCGCACCGGGCGGCTTGAGCCGGCACGCGAGGCCGGCAGCGGCGCCGAGCCGGGCAATTGTGGCAAACTCAAGGTATTATTGCGGAGGGCTCGAACACACGCAGGAGTCGTGGCATCTGGAGCGTTATATGGCTGGAGGCCGTTGGACCTCTGCTATCCGGGAGTGACACCCATGCGCGCGCTCCGATCCGTGCTTTGCCTGCTCCTGCTGGCGGGCATCGCCGGTTGCACCTACTACCCCACCTACGGCTACGACCAGGGCTACGCCTATCCCAGCTACGATTACGGCTATCCGGCCTATGGCTATGGCTACAGCTATGGGCCGTCGGTCGACCTGGGCTTCAGCTACTACAACTTCGGCGGTTACCCCTGCTGCGGTTACTACGGCGGCTATTGGGGCCACGGTTGGAACGGCAACAATTGGCACGGGAACAACTGGCACGGAAACAATTGGCACGGGAATAATTGGAACGGCGGGAATTGGCAGCACGGCAATTGGAACGGCCCGCCGCCCGCTGCGGGCAATCCCTCCGCTCACTGGCAGCCGCCCGTGGGGGGCGGCAACTGGCACTCATGGCAGGGGCAGGGACAGCGGCAGGCGAGCGGAGGCGGAAGCCTCGGCAACGGCCGCTACTTCAATCTGCCGTCGCGGTCCGGCGCGAACAATCCCTGATGCCGCGATAGGAGAGCCATCCGGCGGGCGCGCAGGTCGCAGCGATAACCCACCGCGCCTGACATCCAGCAGGAGAGGCCCGCGCGGCTGATTCAGGGGGCCGTGCGAGCCCCGGCTTGCCCCGACTCGGCCCGCTGTGAATGATGGGCCATGCAAATTCTCGGGGTCGGGTTGGCGCTGGCCGCACTCCTGCTTCTGGCCACGGTCGGCCTTTTCATTCGCCGTTGGGCCGTCGGCGCAGCCGCCGAGGTCGACTGGCTTGCCGGCCTCGGCCGCCTCCCGCGCGCCTATCTGCACGATGTCCACGAAGTGGTCTCGCGCGAACGGCTGGCCGGCCCCATGCACGCGCTGGCGGCGGGCGGATTCCTGGCGAGCCTGGCGATGCTCGCTCTCATGGCCTGGGCGGGCTGGCGCGGATCGGTCCCGGGCATCCTGCTGCTGGCCGCCCTGGCCGCCCTTACAGCCGGCGCCCTGCTGGTGGCACGCCGGCGCGTTCCCAACCATCCTCCCCGCCTGTCCGGGGGAGCGTTCCAGCTCCTTCCCTATCTGCTCCTCGCCTTCCCCCTCGCCGCCGCACCCATCGCCTTTGGCGAGATCGGCTGGCTCCATGGCGGCACCGCGCCGGCGGGCGGCCAGGTCGCGGCCTCGATTGCCCTCCTGCTGCTGACTGCGCAGGTGGCATGGGGGCCGATGAAACACGCGCTGGCCGGGGCGCTCCATCTGGTCGTCCATCCCCGTCCGGCCCGCTTCGGGGCTCGCCGCGCCGTGGCCGATCTCGAGCTGGAGGATCTCTCCAAGCCCAGCCTCGGCGCGGGGGCGATCGGCGACTTCGCCTGGAACCGCCTCGTCGGCTTCGACGCCTGCGTCCAGTGCGGGCGTTGCGAGATGGCCTGCCCCGCCAATGCCGCGGGCCAGCCGCTCAATCCCAAGGCCCTGATCCAGGATCTCGTGGCAGCCTTGCCGGGTCCGGCGCGGCTCCCCTACCGCGGCTCGCCCCATCCGCCGCTCCTGGGCGGCGAGGGTGCCGGGGCCGTCCTCCGGCTCGATGCCCAGGGGCGCAGCCGCATCGAACCCGGGACGATCTGGTCCTGCACGACCTGCCGCGCCTGCGTCTACGAATGCCCCATGATGATCGAGCATGTGGACGCGATCGTGGCGCTGCGGCGGCATGAGACGCTCGAGCTCGGCGCGACGCCCGGCAAGGGCGCCGAGGCCTTGGCCGAGCTGAAGGCGGCCGACAACCCCGGCGGCCGGGCGCTCGCGAGCCGGCTCGACTGGGCGGCGGACCTTTCGCTTCCGCGTCTGGCCGAGCGCGGGAGCTGTGATGTGCTGCTCTGGCTCGGCGATGCCGCCTTCGAGCTCAGGGGCCAGCGCACGCTGCGCAGCCTCGTGCGCCTGCTGCGGACCGCCGAAGTCGATTTCGCGGTGCTCGGGGCCGAGGAGCTCGACTGCGGCGACCTCGCCCGCCGCCTGGGCGACGAGGCCCTGTTCCAGGACCTCGCCCGGCGCAACATCGAGATCCTCGCCAGATACCGCTTCCGGCGCATCCTGACCGCCGATCCTCATGTGCTGCATTGCCTGAAGAACGAATATCCGGCGCTGGGCGGGCGCTACGAGGTCGTGCACCACACGAGCCTTCTCGCCGAGCTCCTGGAGACAGGCCGCCTGGCGCCGGCAAGGACGACCGGCGGCGCCGTCACCTATCACGATCCCTGCTATCTCGGCCGCTACAATGGCGAGATCGCTGCGCCGCGCGCCATCCTCGACCGGCTTGGCCTCGAGCGCCGCGAGATGGAACGCTCGGGCCTGCGCTCTTCCTGCTGCGGCGGAGGCGGCGGCGCTCCCTTGACCGACGTGGCCGGCCGCCGGCGCATCCCCGACATCCGCATGGACCATGCCCGCGCCACGAATGCCGGGACCGTCGCCGTCGCCTGCCCCAATTGCGCGCAGATGCTGGAGGGTGTCGTCGGCCCCCGTCCCATGGTCGCCGACATTGCCGAGCTGCTGGAGGCAGCCTTGTGAGCCGGCTGCGCATCGAACGCCGGCGCTGCACGCCGCCTGCCCCCGGCGCGCGGCTGCGCCGCGATCCCAGGGCAGAGCGCCTGGGCGTGGAGCCCCGGTCCGCTCCCTCCACGCCGGGCGAGAGCGGCGCACCGGGGGGACGGATCCGCCGCGACCCGCGCGCCGTGCGCGGCCCGACGCGCGCTCCGGCGCCGGCAGTGCCTGCCCCCGCCGCCCTGCCGCGGCGCCCCCCCGTCGAGAACCCGGACCGCCTGATCCTCGCCGTCCCCGACCTGGAGGAAGGCAGGCTCGATTCCCACGACCGCGACCTCCTCGGCGCGGCCCGCCTGCTGGCCGATTCCGGCCGCGGCGTGGTGGTGGTGCTCGCGCCCCGAGGGGCGAAGGATGATTTCGGGCGCGCCGGCGCCGACTATCTGCTGCCCATGGCCGTCGCTCCCGGCTATGCCCCGGAAGAGCGGATGATGGCCGTGCTTGCCGCCGTCGAGGCCCTTCGCCCCCGGCATGTCCTGTTTCCCGACAGGCCCGCCTCGGGCGGCGACCTCGGCCGGCGCGTCGCCGCCGAGCTTGGCGAGCGGCCGGCGGTGCGCGTGCTCAGGCTTTCGGCGGATGAAGCGGCGAGCCGCGGCAATGGCGGACGGAGCGATTTCCTGCGCGCGCCGCCTCGCATCCTGCTGCTGGCGGCCGAAGCCACCGACCCCGCGACCGGCGCGCTGTGGGAGGCGCGGCCATTGCCATGCATCGAAGGCCTGCCATGCAATGGGTGGATCGTCGACGAGGGGCTTGCGGCGACGGATCCCAACGCCGTGCCGCTGAGCGAGGCGGACTTCATCGTCGCCGCTGGCAATGGAGTGACCGACTGGACGGCGTTCCACGAGACCGCCGCGGCCCTGGGCGCGGCCGAGGGCGGCAGTCGTGTTGTCTGCGATGCCGGGCTGCTGCCGCGCCATCGCCAGGTGGGCGCGTCGGGCAGCCTGGTCGAGCCGCGCTGCTATCTCGCCTTCGGCATCGCGGGCGCAACACAGCATCTGCAGGGCATCGCCCGCTGCGAGCGGGTGGTGGCGGTGAACACCGACCTCCATGCCGATATGGTGAAGCGCGCCGATCTCGCCGTGATCGCCGACGCACAGGCGGTCATGCCCGCGCTTGCCAGCCTCGCGCGGCAGAAGCTGGGCAAGAGCCGGGAATGAGCGACGATCCTCATGCCGCTTGACGTGGCGATCCTTCTTTCTGTCGGCCGGCATCCCGCCTCGGGCCGCAGCCGGCGCGCGGACCTCGACGCGCGCGCGCTCGAGCTCGCCCTTCGTCTCGGCTATCACACCCGCCTCCACGCCATTCACGCCGGTGATCCGGCGGAGCCGGCGCTCCGGGACTATCTCGGCATGGGCCTCAAGACCCTGACGGTCCTCCCGCAACCGCCGGGCTGCGATGTCCTGCCGGCGCTGGCCCATCATCTCTCGCAGATCAAGCCGGCGCTCATCTTCGCGGGCGCCGCGGCGGAGACCGGCGAGGGCAGCGGCATGCTGCCCTATGTGCTGGCGCGGGAGCTGAAAGCCGCGCTGCTGCCGGCCATTGCTGCGGTCGAGCTCACCGGCCATGGCGTGGCGGCTCTCCAGGCGCTGCCCCGCGGACGCCGGCGCCGGCTGAGCGCCGCGATGCCTGTCCTCCTCACCGCCGACCGCGCGGCGCCGCCCGGCCGCCAGAGCGCTTTCGCGCGGGCACGGGCCGGCCGCATCGAGACAGCAGAAGCACCGGCCAACGCGCCAGCCGAGACCGGGGCCCGCGAAGTGCCCGCGCGGCCCAAGCCCAAGCGCCTGAAAATTGCTACCGCCGCCAGCGCCGCCGAGCGGCTGAGGGCGGCGACGGAAATGCAGGCTGGGCGCGGCCAGCTCCTGGTCCAGCCGCCCGCGGAGGACGCCGCGCGCGCCATCTTCGAATACCTGGTCAAGGAAGGAATTCTATCGGTCCCAGGGCTTGTCCCTGCGGATCGCCGGGATTAGCTTGCGGCCATGTCCGACCGCCTGCAGCAGCTCCTGGCCGAACGACCGTTCCTGCTCGCCGACGGAGCCACCGGCACCAATCTCTTCGCGATGGGATTGCTGACCGGTGATGCGCCGGAGCTCTGGAACTTCGAGCATCCCGAGCGCATCGAAGCCCTCCACCGCAGCATGGTGGAGGCCGGCGCGGATATCATCCTCACCAACAGCTTCGGAGGCAGCGCCTATCGCCTCAAGCTCCACAATCAGCAGGACCGCGTGCGCGACATCAATCGCGAGGCGGCGCGGATCGCGCGGCGCATCGCCGATCAGGCGGGTCGGCCCGTGGTCGTTGCCGGCTCCATAGGCCCCACCGGCGAGCTGTTCCAGCCGATGGGGGCGCTCACCCACGACGATGCCGCCGCGGCCTTCACTGCCCAGGCCGCGGCGCTCGCCGAAGGCGGAGTCGACCTCCTCTGGATCGAGACCATGTCCTCCCCGGAGGAGCTGACGGCCGCCGCCGCGGGCGCCGCGACGACGGGGCTGCCCTACGTCACCACCCTCAGCTTCGACACCAACGGCCGCACGATGATGGGGCTCGGGCCCGCGGACTTCGCCCGCCTGGCCCGCGGACTTCGGCCGGCGCCGCTGGCCTATGGCGCCAACTGTGGGGTGGGCGCGGCCGAGCTGGTGGCGGCGGTGGTGAACATGGCCCCGGCGGCGGAGCCGGGCGATGTGATCGTCGCCAAGGGCAACTGCGGCGTGCCGTACTTCGTGGAAGGCCAGATACACTACGACGGCACGCCGGAGCTGATGGCGGATTACGCGCGGCTGGCGCGCAATGCCGGCGCGCGGATCATCGGCGGCTGCTGCGGGACCTCGCCGGCCCACCTCGCTGCCATGCGCTCGGCCCTCGAAAGCCATGTGCCCGGCAGCGCTCCGACCATGGCCGAGATAGCGGAGCGGCTTGGCAAGCTCTCCGCCGGCGCGGAAAGCGGCGGAGCCGCGGCGGCCGAAGCCGCCGGCGCTCGCCGTGCGGGCCGTCGGCGCCGCGGCGCCGACGCGGCGCTCTGAAGGCCGCGCAGAGGGCCATCAGGCCGTGATCTCGAGCGCGGTCTCAAGCTCGGCGATGCTTTCCAGCACGAGGTCGGCGTGCAACATCAGCACCTCCCGCGGACTGACGCCGGTCAGCACGCCGACGGCCAGGCCGGCGCCGGCGGTGCGGGCCATGTCGAGGTCGTGGGGCGAATCGCCGACGACCGCAATCTCCGTCGGCTCGAGATTCGCGCTGCGGCAGAACGCCTCCACCATACCCGGCTCGGGCTTGCAGCCGAATCCGGAGTCATAGCCGCAGACGAAATCCATCAGCGGGCGCACGCCGAAAGCCAGGAGCTGCGCCTCGGCCGCCGCGGCGCTGTCCATGGTGGCGAGACCCAGCCTGAGCCCGTGACTCTTCAGCCGTCCGAAGAGGTCGACGAGGTCGGTCACGGGCCGGGCGTTGTTGAGGGCATGGTCGTTGAAGAACAGGTTGAGCGCCTTGTTTAGTCCCTCGACATCGCCATGGCCGAGTGCTTCGGCCCAGATCCGGGTGATCTCGGCGTTGGTGCCGGAAGCGAGGGGGGAGTCCGGCTTGAAGCGGCCCGTTGCCGGATCGCGGCCGCCGATGGTCAGCAGCCGCTCGGCTAGCGCGGCATCGCCGCCGGCGAGCCGGCGCGCGGCCGCCTCATAGGCCGGAGCCCAGGTCTGGAAGAAATCGATGAGCGTGCCGTCCTTGTCGAACAGCACGCCGCGGATGGCCGGGCGAGGCACGAGGCGGGGTCCCTCCGAAGCAGCGCGACCTTAACGGCTTCGCGATTGACCGTCCATCGGCGCGCCCCGACAATCGCGGGCCATGCGGCACCGTCGGTTGCTTGCGCGGCTGCTGATTGCCCTCGCCATGTCGGCGGCGCCCGCCGCGGTTCTGCCCCATGGGCTGCAGACGGCCGACAGCGGGACGGTTATCTATCTCGATCGTCTTCCGGACGAGGAGCGCGAGGCCGTCGAGCAGACCCTGGCGCTGATCGATGCCGGAGGCCCTTTCCCTTATCGCCAGGACGGCGCGATCTTCAGCAACCGCGAGGGGCTGCTGCCCGCCGAGCCCCACGGCTATTATCATGAATACACGGTACCAACGGCGGGGGCGCATAGCCGCGGGGCGCGCCGCATCGTCACCGGAGCCGGCGGCGAGGTCTATTACACCGACGACCATTACGCCAACTTCTGGCGGCTGCGATGAGCCCCACCGTCCAATTCGCATCATCCTCCACGGCGGATTCCCTCGGCTCCGAGCTCCGCGCACAGGGACTGGAGCTGCGGACGCTCGACGGCGGCGTTGTGTTCGACCGCAGCAGGCTGCTCACGGCCCTGGGAGAGGCGCTCTCCTTTCCCGACTACTACGGGGCCAACTGGGACGCCGCCGAGGAATGCCTGCGCGACCTGCCGGAGCAGCATCCGCGGGGACTCGCGCTGCTGTTCGACCGAGCCCATGAAGCCTGGCAGCGGCTGCCGCGGGAGATGGGGATGCTGGTCTCGCTCTGGCTTGCCGCGGCCGAAGCCGCCGGGACGCAGGGCGTCGCGCTCAAGCTCGTTTTTCTCCTGGACGGATAGAAGGCGCTCCGGCCGCGGCGCCTCTCAGCGCTGCGCGGTCTCGTAATTCGGCGCGATATAGACCCTGGCCTCGGAGCGCGGCAGCGGCGGCGCGCCGAGGATCGCATCGGACAGCTTCTCGGCCATCATGATGGTGGGCGCGTTCAGATTGCCGCTCACCACATGGGGCATGATCGAGGCGTCGACGACGCGCAGGGCCTCGACTCCATGCACCTGCCCTTCGGCATTCACCACCGCCATGGGGTCGCTCTCGAGGCCCATCTTGCAGCTGCCGGAGGGATGATAGGCGCTCTCGGCCTTGGCCCGGATATGGGCGTCGATCTCGGCGTCGTCCTTGACTGCGGGGCCGGGCGAGAGCTCCGGCCCGCGATAGGGGTCGAAGGCCTTCTGGGCGAAGATCTCGCGGGTGAGCCGGATCGCCGCGCGCATCTCCAGCCGGTCGCCCTCGGTCTGCATGTAGTTGAACAGGATCTCCGGATGCTGGCGCGGATCCCGCGACCGCAGCTTGACATGGCCGCGGCTGGTGGGTCGCATCGGGCCGACATGGGCCTGGAAGCCGTGGCCCTCCTGCTTCTGGCTGCCGTCGTAGGAGGCCGCGATCGGCAGGAAGTGGTATTGCAGGTCCGGATGCTCCACGCCGGCGCGGCTGCGGATGAAGCCGCCCGCCTCGAAATGGTTGGTGGCGCCCGGGCCCGTGCCGAAGAAGGCCCATTGCGCGCCGACGAGGAGCTGTCGCCACGCGCTCTTCATCACGGGGTAGAGCGTGATGGGCTTGAGGCAGGCATGCTGGACATAGGTCTCGAGATGGTCCTGCAGGTTCTGTCCGACCCCCGGCAGGTCCTGGACCACCGGGATGCCGAAGGCGCGTAGATGGTCGGCGGGCCCGACGCCCGACAGCATGAGGATCTGGGGCGAGTTGATTGCGCCGCCCGAGACGATCACCTCGCGTAGCGCATGCGCCTGCAGGAGCCTGCCGTCCTTCAGATATTCGACACCGGTCGCCCGCCGTCCCTCGAACAGGACCCGCGTGGTCAGCGCGCGGATCTCAAGCGTCACATTGCCGCGGCGGATCGCCGGTCGCAGATAGGCTCTCGCCGCGCTCCACCGCCGGCCGCGGAAGGTCGTCATATCCATCGGCCCCAGCCCTTCCTGCTGATAGCCGTTGAGGTCATCGGTGACGGGATAGCCCGCCTGGCGCCCCGCCTCGACCCAGGCCTCGAACAGCGGCTGCGGGCTGTGGCCGCGGCTGACGTGCAGCGGGCCGTCGGCGCCATGGTATTCGTCCGCGCCGAGGTCCCGGCTCTCGGCGCGGCGGAAATAGGGCAGCACCTCCGCATAGGACCAGCCGCGGGCGCCCTTTTGCGCCCAGCGGTCATAATCGGCGCGATTGCCGCGCGTATACGCCATCACATTGATGGCGGACGAGCCGCCCAGAACCTTGCCGCGCATGGCTTCGATGGCGCGATTGTCGAGGCCTGCTTCCGGCTCGGTCGCATAGCCCCAATCGTGCATGCGGTGCTCGTGCAGCTTGCCCATGCCGAGCGGAATATGGATGAGCGGATTGCGATCGCGCGGGCCTGCTTCCAGCAGCAGCACACGCGCGCAACCATCCTCGCTCAAGCGGTTAGCCAGCACGCAGCCGGCGGAGCCTGCGCCGACAA
>Ga0070740_10005726_pt1 | contig 11327 bp, 10 predicted proteins | sample Coa_R2_FD_67286 | JGI IMG/M metagenome (GOLD analysis project Ga0070740, IMG submission 67286) | Surface soil microbial communities from Centralia Pennsylvania, which are recovering from an underground coalmine fire - Coalmine... | ecosystem: Environmental > Terrestrial > Soil > Unclassified ...
AATCGTTCGCAGTTGGTGCATGGTTTCTATATTAACAACGTGCGCCGCCGAAGGTTCGGGCGCCCGCGTTACTTCCTGGGCGCTGGATTGTCCTTCTCGATCCGTTCGATGGTCACGCTGATCAGTTTGACGGGCTCGATCGGCTTCTCCTGGGCCGATGGCATGCGGGAGATCTTCGAAACCACATCGAGACCGTCCACCACGACACCGAAAATCGTGTACTTGCCGGTCCACTGCGGCTCCGGGTTGGCGGTGAAGAAGAACTGGCAGCCGCCGGAATCCGGCGCGCCGGTATTCGCCATGGCCAGCTTGCCGGCGCGGTCGAAGCGCAGGCCGGGCAGGATCTCGTCCGGAACGTGCACCCCGCAGTTATGCGTGCCCTTGCCGGTCGGGTCGCCCGCCTGGATGATCTCGCCCGGGACGACGCGGTGGAACGTGATGCCATCGTAGAGCGGCCGCTTCACCCATTTGTGCGTCACGGGATCGGCCCACGCCTTGGTCCCCTGCGCGAGCGCCACGAAATTCTTCACAGTGGCGGGCGTGTCTTTCTCATAAAGCCGCGCCATGATATCGCCTTCGGAGGTATGGAAAACGGCGTACAGGCCCGGCACTACGCGCGGCTGGGCGGCCGCCGCGGCCAGCGCCAGAAGCGGTATCAAAATCAAGGATTTCATGGGGTTTCCTCATAGTATAATCGGGCCTGATGAAAGCCTTGTTCACGATCCTCCTCTCCGGCGCCGCGCTGCTGGCCCAGACGCCGGCCCCGAAGACGGCTGCCAAGACCGCGCCCAAGACCACAGCACGGCCCAATCCGCTGCTCAATCCGGCGGCCCTGACGCGCCGCGCTCCGGATCTCTACCGCGTCAAGTTCGCCACCACGGCAGGCGATTTCACGGTGGAAGTGCACCGCGATTGGGCACCCCTCGGCGCCGACCGTTTCTACAATCTGGTGCGCAACGGCTTCTTCACGCAGGAGACGTTCTTCCGCGTAGTGCCGAACTTCATCGTGCAGTTCGGGCTTTCGGGCAACCCAGCGATCAATCACGCCTGGGAGCACGCCAACATCAAGGACGACCCGGTTACGCAGCACAATGCGCGCGGCACCGTGGTTTTCGCCAAGACGCCCGCGCCAAACTCCCGCACCACTCAGCTCTTCATCAACCTGAGGGACAACACCAGTAGCCTCAATCCGCCGGCCCAACAGGGTTTCGCGCCGTTCGGCACCGTCACCGAAGGCATGGAAAACGTGGACAAGATCTTCCCCGGCTACGGCGAGCGGCCGGACCAAGGCTCGATCCAGGAGAAAGGCGACGCCTACCTGAAGCCGAATTTCCCCAACCTGACCCGGATCACTTCGGCCACCATCATCTTCCCCGAGCCTGCCGCGCCGGCCGCGAAGAAGGCGGCGCCGGCCACCAAGAAGTAGGAAACGCCCGCGGCGCCGAGCGGGCGACGGCCCTCACTCTCCGTGCCGCCAGTTCCTCCATTCGGTGCGGCATCGAACGGAATCGAAACCGGGAACCGGCAAGAATGGAGGACGGAGGCGTGAGACATGAAAGCGACGTGGTTGGTTCTGGCGCTTGCGGCGCCCCTGATGGCAGCCGATGTCACCGGCGCCTGGTCCGGCAAGATCGTGGTCACCGATCCCTCGAGCGGCGAACAGATCGATACCCAGGTGCAGGCCCAGTTCGATCAGAAGGCCGAGGGGATCTCGGGTAAGATCGGACGCGTGCACGATCAGGATCTGGAGCAGATTCGAAACGCGAAGTTGGATGGCAAGACGCTCGTCTTCGAGGTGCAGCCGCCGGAGGCTACCAGTCCGATGAAGTTCAACCTGGTGATCGTGAGCGATGATCGCATCGAAGGCGATATGAAGGGCGCCATCGATTCGGGCAACATCTCCGGCAAGGTGGTTCTGACCCGCGCCGCGGCAGGCGCACCGAAATAGCCGGGCTTCCTGGTAGGGGCCGGGCAGGCCCGGCCCGAGGCCGCTAATTCTTCCCCAACTCTGCCTGCAACTGCCGGTAGGCCGCCTCGTCGTAATTGGTCTTGAGCCGCTCCCGGCCCTGCGCTTTCGGCTCGCCCGCCCGCGGACCCTCCCGCCGGACGGCGCGCTCCAGCAGCGCCGCCGCTTCCTGATCGTTCGCATTGCGCGCCAGCACGGCACGGAAACTCTCCTCGGCCGCGGCGAACTGGCCGGCCCGCCACTGGGCGTAGCCGAGATTGAAGTGGTAATCGGGGTCGGCGCTATCGCCTTCGAGCGCCTTCTGGAAGCTGGCGGCGGCATCGGCGGCGCGGTTGAGGCGGTCCTGGGCCGCGCCGAGGTTGTTGAAGACCTCGTTCAGCGGCATCCGGCCCGCGACCAGTTGGAACGCCCGCACGGCGCCTTCGAAATCGCCGTCGTGGTAGCGGCACAGGCCGAGAAAGAACTGCGCTTCCAGGTAATGCGGGTCGGTCTCGGTCACGCCCGCGAACCATTCCCCGGCGGCCTTGTATTCCTTCTTCTCCCAGTAGCTCTTGCCGAGCTCGAAGCGGGGCGGGGAATAGTGCTCGTCGAGCCGCGCCGCCTGCGTGAAGAGCCGGCGCCGCTGCTCGGGCGAGGAGGAAAGCAGGCCGCGGATGTAATTCTCTACCGCATCGATGCGCACCGGCGGACGCGCCTTGAGGAACCCGTCCTCGGGCGGGACCGTTCGCGGCTCGAGCGCCGCCAGCGTCTGCCAGCCCAGCCGCACTTCGAGCGCCGCCAGATCCTCCAGCGCGCCGGTCACGCCGTAGACCTGTCCCTGCCGCGTGTGCCGGAGGTCGAGGATGCGCGCGCTGATGCGCAGCGACCCTTTCGATTGCGACCCCGCCTCGGCCGGCGGCAGCAGTTCGTACCAGCCGTAAACCACGTTGGAGGCGTCCAGCGATTCCCCGATCTTCAGAATCGAGGCGTGCGTCAGCTCCGCGCCGGGGCGCAGCGAAAGGCGGCGGTAGGCTTCCAGGCGATCCGAGCGGTCGAGGGCCAGCAGGCCTTCGGAGGCGAGCGAATCGTGTACGGTCTTGGCGATGCTCTCCCCGATCCAATCCAGGTTCGCGTTTCCGGTATGGTTGAAGAAGGGCAGCACGAGCGTCGTTTCCGCGCCCGCCAGGCCGCAAAAAGACACCAGAAGGACAGCCAGGGCTGCGAATGACTGCATTGTTCTTAGTGTAACAGCCGTGCCGCACACTGCTCCGCGCACGGCGATGGCGTTCCACCGTGCCCCGGCGTACAATGGCAGTAAGGAAAACGCTTCGGGAACCCTATGGAGAAGAAGAAGAAGGAGAAGGCCGACGCGGTCGAGCAGGCCGCTCTGACGAGCGTCGGCGCGGGCGTGGGCGGCGCGGGCGGCGCCACGTTCGGCGTGCTGGAATTGGCCGCGCAGCAGGGCAGCGTCACGCCGCTTTCGGCCGGGATGGTGATCGGCGCGGGCGCGGTGGTCGGCGGGCTCGCGTTTTTCTACGGTTACCGCGCGTGGCGGCGCTTAAAGCAGCCGAAGGGCTGAGCGGCCGGAGGATGGACAGCGCGCCAATCGAAATCGAGATTCGATACCAGGATGGCGTGAGTTTCGAAGCGACCGCGCGCGGCCATCGCGTGGTCAGCGACCAGCCGCCAGACAATGGCGGCGCCGATTCCGGGATGACGCCGCCGGAGCTTTTGCTCGCCTCGCTCGGGACCTGCACCGCCTACTACGCTCTCGAATACCTCACCGCGCGCGGCCTGCCATCCGGCGGATTGAAGGCGCGGGTTGCCGCCGAAAAGGTGCGCCCGCCCGCGCGGCTGGGCCGGTTCCGCATCGAGCTGACCGTTCCGGAACTCGATGCGCAGCACCGGGAAGGCGTCCTGCGCGCCGCCAAAGCATGCCTGATTCACCGCACGCTGACGCACGAGCCTGAGATCGAGCTGGTTCTGACCGCGCCGCTCACGGCGTAACGGCTGGCGCAGGCCAATGGGCCGCGCCCCGTCTGGCCAGCTCAGGCGGCCGGCATGGACACCGCGTTACCCCGATCTCCGCGCATTATGCGCGGCGCAAGCAAACCGTTGCTTCAAATCAAAGGACTTATATCCGGGTAGTGGCGCATGATGCGCGGCCGGCCTTTAATTCGCGCGCGGATAGTGGCCGAGCGCGGTCTGCCCTCAACGAGCCTCTAACGGTCTAGCCTCTCCGCCGGCTGCCTCCGCCCGGCCCGGCCGGCCAGACCAGCTCAGCCACGCGAGCGACGCGATCGCCGCCAGCATAATCCCCATCCGCGCGGCCGCATCCCGCACGCCGCCGAACCATTCGCCGAGGCCCAGCACCCCAGCCGCCACCAGGATCAGCCGGCCCGCCTCCAGCATGCGGAAGACGCGGCGGTTTTCAAGCAGCCCGCCGAGCGCGACCAGGCTCGCCAGCAGGAACAGGTAGTACGCGACGGAGACCGCCACCGGCTGTTTGGCCAGTTCTGCCAGCCAGTGGCTGTGCGCCGCCATGAGGAGCGCGAACTGCGCCAGCACGTAGAGGCTTAGTGTGGTGCTCCGCGGCGGATCGTAGCGCTCGAAATCGCGGCGCGGGTCGTACGGCGGCTTGGGAAAGCGCGCGGCCACGTCCGCCGGGCGCCACCCCGGAGGCGCCCACCACACTCGCAGCTTATCCCGCCAGCGCCGCGCGTGCAGCGAATCCCGCAGCAGGATCGAGTAGTAGTGGAGGTTCGCCCACACCGGGTTCCAACTCTTTAACTGTCCGCGGACGCCGTAGATGCACGGCTCCTCGTCCAGTTCCTCCTGAAACGTGCCGAACAGGCGGTCCCAGAGGACGAACACGCCCACGTAATTGCGGTCCAGGTAAACATCGTTCTGCGCGTGATGTACGCGATGATTCGAAGGCGTCTGGATCCATCGGTCCAGCACGCCCAGCCGCCCGATCATCCGCGTATGGGGCCAGAACTGATAGAAGAGCTGGATCACCGCCACCATCAGGAAGACGCTGACCGGGACGCCGCAGAGCGCCATCGGCACGTAGAAAATCCAGTTGGTGAACGCGCCGGTGCCGGGCTGCCGCAGCGCCGTCGTGAGGTTGAACTCTTCGCTCTGATGATGCACCGAATGCGAGGCCCAGAACAGCCCGACGGTGTGCCCCAGCCGGTGCTGCCAGTAATAGCAGAAATCGTAAAGGACGAACGCGAAGACCCACACGGGCCAGGCCTTCGCGGAAAGGTGCAGGGGCGCCCGGTCGAGCATCCACCGGTAGGTCACCAGCCCGAGGAATCCGAAGAATACCCGCGTGCCGTTGCTCACCATCCCGCAGCTCAGGTTATTGATCGCGTCGGCGAAATGGTAGTAGCGGGTGCCGCGGATCGCGTCCACCGCCAGCTCGATCGCGATTAGCGCCACGAACACCGGCACCGCCAGCGAAACCGCGAGCCCGTACAGCGAATCCATGCGATCTTATTTTAGCCGTGGCTCGGGACGATGGCCTGCGCCGGCCGGAAACTCGATAAGATAATCTCTCCTATGCGCCGTCCCCCGCTTCCCCTCGCCGCCGCGCTGGCCGCAGCCGCCGCGCTCGTGGTGCTCGCCCCGCGCGATGCGACGCACGCTGCGCCCGCGCCGCGCCCCTTCTCCTCCTTCGATGCCCAGGTCAAGCCGCTCGTGGCCCGCATGACGCTCGACGAGAAAATCGGCCAGATGACCCAGCCCGAACAGGACGCCATGCGCGACCTGAGCGAGATCGAAACCTACTTCGTGGGCTCGGTCCTGAGCGGCGGCAACTCCGATCCCAAGGAAGGCAACAGCCTCCAGGCCTGGACGGATCTCTACGATCGCATCCAGCGCCACACCGCCAACACCCGCCTTCGCATCCCGGTGCTCTACGGGATCGACGCCGTGCACGGCCACAACAACGTTCTCGGTGCGGTCATCTTCCCGCATAACATCGGACTTGGCTGCACGCGCGACGCGGCGCTGGTCGAAAAGGCCGCGCGCATCACTGCCGAGGAGGTCCGCGCCACCGGCATCCAGTGGGCCTTCGCGCCTTGCGTCACCGTGCCGCAGGATATCCGCTGGGGCCGCACGTATGAAGGCTTCTCCGAAGATCCGGCCATCGTGGCCGAGCTGGGCGAAGCCGCCGTCCGCGGACTCCAGGGCCCCGATCTCGCCAATCCGCTCGCCGTGCTCGCCTGCGCCAAGCACTACATCGGCGATGGGGGCACCACCTACGGCACCGGAACCGGCCGGCAACACGGCAACGATCAGGGCGATACGCGGGTCGACGAGGCCACGCTGCGCCGCATCCACCTGCCCGGCTACATCGCCGCGATCCGCGCCGGGGTGGGCAGCATCATGCCGTCCTACAGCAGTTGGAACGGCGTCAAGTGCTCGGCCAGCCACCGGCTGCTCACTGAAATCCTCAAGCAGGAGCTCGGCTTTGAAGGGTTTCTCATTTCCGATTACAACGCCATCGACCAGATCGACCCCGATTTCAAGAAGGCCGTCGGCATCACCGTGAACGCGGGCATGGATATGGCGATGGTGCCGCGCCGCTACAAGGAATACATCGCCGATCTGAAAGAGCTGGTGCAGGAGGGCGCTGTGCCGATGTCCCGCATCGATGACGCGGTCACGCGCATTCTGCGCGTCAAGTTCGCCATGGGCCTGATGGACCCGAACCGCGGGCAACTGGCCGACCGCTCGCTGTGGAAGAGCTTCGGCTCGCCCGAGCACCGCGCCGTGGCCCGCCAGGCCGTGCGCGAATCGCTGGTCCTGCTGAAGAATGAGCGCAAGACGCTGCCGCTCGCCAAGACCGCGCGCATCCACGTGGCCGGGAAGGCCGCGGACGATCTCGGCATCCAATGCGGCGGCTGGACGATCGACTGGCAGGGCAAGACCGGAAATGTGACGCCCGGCGGCACGACGGTCCTGGCCGCGATGCGCCAGGCCGTCGCGCCGGGCGCGCAGGTGACGTATTCCGCCGACGGCACGGGCGCCGCCGGCGCCGCGGTGGGCGTGGTCGTCATCGGCGAGCGTCCCTATGCGGAGATGATGGGGGACCGCGGCGACCTGCGCGTCCCGCAGGAAGATATCGACGCCGTCCGCAACATGAAGGCCGCGGGCATCCCGGTGGCGGTCGTGCTCTTCTCCGGCCGCCCGCTGATTCTGGACGGCGTGCTCGATCAGGCCGACGCGGTCCTTGCCGCGTGGCTTCCCGGCACCGAAGGCGAAGGCATCGCCGACGTCCTCTTCGGCGACTACAAGCCGACCGGCAAGCTTTCGCACTCGTGGCCGCGAACGATGGCGCAGGTTCCGCATGGAGAGGGCGGAGCGCCGCTGTTTGCGCTGGGGTATGGGCTGAGTTACTGAATTGTGAGCGGGCGGCCTGCACGCCACAGTCACTCCGGGCTACCAGCGCCGAATCTACAGAATCTGTGCGTTTCGCCCGATTACACCCGTAGCGCCGGAGGCAGGAGCCAAAACAATTCAGGCCTCTTGTGTTGGACTGCGTAGCGAATCATAATGGACCTGCTAGGGTTTGAGGAAATGCCAAGGCTGGCCACAACCATTTCAGACGCCGCTCCACTCGAGGTTGTTTACAGCCGGGAAGATTTCGCCAAAGTTCCTCTACCATCGCGCGTCGCCGAATACCCGGAGCTCCGATACATGGGATCCAAGCACCGGTTGTTGCCGTGGATCCACGGGGTCTTGCGCAATCTGAGCTTTGAGACAGCCGCCGATCCGTTTGTTGGGAGCGGTTGTGTTGCCTATTTGCTGAAGGCAATGGGAAAACGGGTGATCGCTTCCGACTTTCTCAACTTCCCAACCGTATTGGCATCGGCCACTGTTGGTAATAGCAGATATCGGCTCGACGGCCCCGCTCTCAAGATGTTGCTTGCGCCGCGAAGCAACGGCCCGCATTTTATCGAGCGGACCTTCGATGGAATTTTCTACACGACGGAAGACCTGCGCTTTCTGGATCGGGTCTCTGCAAATGTGGACAATTTGGCGCAGCCGGAGCAGCGAGCGCTTGCGCGTGCAGCGCTCATCCGCTCTTGTCTTAAGAAGCAGCCGCGCGGTGTTTTTACAGTGTCGGGTAATCTCTCCCGCTACGACGACGGCCGCCGGGACCTCCGGCTCTCGATCGAGGAACATTTCCTCGAACAAGTGGAGGCTTTCAACCGGATCGTGTTCGATAACGGCCGCCGGCATACCATAAGACGCGGCGATGTATTCAGCCTGAAGCCGAAAGGCGTGGACCTGGTCTATTTGGATCCGCCTTACGTGCCGCGGTCGGACGACAACTGTTACATGAAGCGGTACCACTTCCTGGAAGGTCTCTCCTGCTACTGGACAGGCGTTCGAATCATGCAGGAGACCCGGGTCAAGAAGATTGAAAAGCCCTATACGCCATTCAGCTACCGGCAAACGGCGATTGAGGCTTTCGATCGCCTGTTCAAGCTTTACCGCGAGAGCATCATCGTACTTTCCTATAGCTCGAATGGCTTTCCAGACCGGGAGATCCTGGAAAAGTTGCTCAGGCAGTACAAACCTACGGTCACTGCCTTTGAGCGGCCCCACCGTTATCACTTCGGAACCCACGATCGCGTCGAACGAGCTGAGGTACATGAGTACCTGATCGTGGGGAGATGAATGGAAGTCATCGCGCAGAAGCTCTCTGAAATCCTGAGCAGCCTTCGGCCTCTGACCGTCGACTGGCGAGATGAACAGCCAGCCGCGTGATCGAACGGCTCAGGAGCTTGCACGTGAAGAAGGCCTACACCGTGGCGGATCTGAGGAAGCTTCTGGATGAAAATTTTGAGGATGGAATTCTGATCTGCGCGGCTGTTTCTGGGGCTGTCCAAGGATCAATTCATTTCTGTGCTCCGTGACGCGCGAGGAGATTCCGGGACCAGCGTCAAGGCTTATCGCGCGGACCGCGAGGCGTTCCTGGAAGACCTCCTGGCTACCGGCGTCTTGGAGGCAATGGCGGAAGAGGCGAACCGCCGGGCCCACTGGACCGATGTTCTGGTCGAGCGCCTCCGCAGCGGGCGTGGCAGCGCGATTTCGGGCCAGAAGCGCGGACGCGGTGTCGAAGACTTTGCCGAGGCGATCGTCACAAAGGTCTTCGGCGGCGATTTCCAGGCGCGTTGTACTTTCCAGGGACCACGGGGCCAGGAGGCGAAATGTGACTTCGCAATCCCTTCGAAAAGCGCGGCCCGCATTTTGATCGAGTCGAAGGGATACGGCGCTACTGGCTCAAAGATGACGGATATCCTCGGCGACATCCGGACGATCATCGCAGCAAAGCGGCCGGACACCGCATTATTTTTTACAGACGGCTTAACGTGGAAACAGCGTCAGAGCGATTTGAGGAAGATTGTTGAATTCCAGAACGCCGGCGATATTACACGGATCTACACCTTCGCGATGGCGAAACAGTTCGAGAAGGACCTGAGGGAGCTCAAAGCCGAATACCGGCTGTGAGGGACAGGTAGGCATTCCCACGGATGCGCCCCACCGGTTCGACCCCAGCATCCCCCCGCGCTGTCATACCATAGGCGATTATGATCGCCGGCCGTATCCTCCTCCTCTGCGCGCTCCTGCCGCTCGCCGCAGCCGCCGCGGACTCCCCCGCCGCTGTGCGCGCCTCCGAACGCCGCCAGTCCTTCGACGATGGCTGGCGCTTCTTCAAAGGCGAAGCCGCTGGAGCCGAGGCTCCCGATTTCCAGGACGGCGCGTGGCGCGAAGTCCGTCTGCCGCACGATTGGGCGATCGAAGGCCCATTCGATCCGCATTTGAACCCCCACACCGGCGCGCTGCCGATCTTCGGCACCGGCTGGTACCGCAAACATTTCACCGTCCCGGAGGGCCTCCGCGACCGCTATCTCACGCTCGAATTCGACGGCGCCATGTACAATGCGCACGTCTGGATCAACGGCCAGGAAGTCTGCAGCCGCCCGTACGGGTACATCGGCTTTTCCTGCGACCTCACGCCACACCTCCGCTACGGCCCGCAGGAAAACGTCGTGGCCGTGCGGCTCACTCCGGAGGACCACTCCTCCCGCTGGTATCCCGGCGCGGGCATCTATCGCAACGTATGGCTCGATATTACCGGTCCGGTGCACGTGGACCGCTGGGGCACTTACATCACCACGCCCGAGGTTAGCGATGCCGCGGCGTCCGTGCAGGTCAAGACCGGGCTGCGCAACCGCTCGGGCGCGGAAAGCCGCGTGGTCCTGCGCACCACCGTTCTCGACGCCGCGGGCCGCCAGGTCGCGCGGCAATCGAATGACGCGGTGCTGCCCGCCGGCGGCGCCCAGACCGTCGCGACTGCGCTGGCCGTCGCCCGCCCGCAGCGCTGGGATGTCGACCGTCCCTATCTCTACACGCTGGTGAGCGAGGTCCTCAACGGCACCCGCGTCGTCGACCGCTACACCACGCCGTTCGGCATCCGCACCATCGCCTTCGACAAGGAGAAAGGGTTCCTGCTCAACGGCCGCCGCGTGCGCATTCAGGGCGTCTGCAATCATCACGATCTCGGCGCGCTCGGCGCCGCCGTCAACCGCCGCGCGATCGAGCGCCAGCTTGAGATTCTCAAGGCCGCGGGCGTCAACGCGCTCCGTACCAGCCACAATCCGCCCGCGCCCGAGGTGCTCGAAGCCTGCGACCGCATGGGCATCGTCGTCATGGACGAAGCCTTCGACATGTGGCGCATCCCCAAAGTCCCCAACGGCTACTCCAAGTTTTTCGATGAGTGGAGCGAGCGCGACGTCCGCGATATGGTCCACCGCGACCGCAACCATCCGTCGATCATCCTGTGGAGCATCGGCAACGAGGTGATGGAGCAGGGCCGCCCCGATGGCGCAGAGGTCGCGCGCCGCCTCGTGCGCTTCTTCCACGAAGAGGATCCCACCCGGCCCACGACTTCCGCGTTCAATAACTGGACCGGCGCCATCAAGAACAAGCTGGCCGATGCGGTCGATATCCCCGGCTTCAACTACCAGCCGATGCACTACGAGCAGATCCACCGCGAGCATCCCGACTGGATCATCTTCGGCTCTGAGACCGCGTCCGCCGTCAGCTCGCGCGGCATCTACCACCTGCCGCTCGAAGATTACCCGAAGCACTCTTCACTGCAGATCAGCAGCTATGACGTGGTGGCAGCCTACTGGGCGGAGCCGCCCGACGTCGAGTTTACGTACGAGGAGAAGGTGCCCGAAGTCCTCGGCGAATTCGTCTGGACCGGCTTCGACTACATCGGCGAGCCGACGCCTTATCAGTGGCCGTCGAAGAGCTCGTACTTCGGCGCCATCGACACCGCCAATTTCCCGAAAGACGT
>Ga0070740_10005728_pt1 | contig 11324 bp, 7 predicted proteins | sample Coa_R2_FD_67286 | JGI IMG/M metagenome (GOLD analysis project Ga0070740, IMG submission 67286) | Surface soil microbial communities from Centralia Pennsylvania, which are recovering from an underground coalmine fire - Coalmine... | ecosystem: Environmental > Terrestrial > Soil > Unclassified ...
CGAGTTCCTGACCCTTGAAGTCGGCGAGAGTCCTGAGCGGCCCCACGTCCGCGCCCAGGTGCTCAGGCTCGTATGCGTAGCAGCCGGGGCAGCGCAGCGGGCATTCGCGCGTGATCTCAATCGAGATGGCCGGGTAACGTCCCGTGAGGATGCGGCCCCAGGCGTTGAAGACTTCCATGCGTTTCATAGTTCGCGGGGCGACCTTCTTTCCATTGGGGGCGAAACGGGAACGTTGTGAGTGCAACCTTATACCCGGCGTGTGGGAAAGGCAAAGCCGAGGGCGCGCGCCGCTTTAACGTCGTCGGTGACGACGCCCGCACGCGCGGCTGGGCGGGACTGGGCCTTCGTGACCGCGAAATAAAAGTCTCGGCCCGTAACGCGCAGAAACGGCGCGACGCGTATCAAGGAAAGTGTGGCCGCGCGGAAAAACCATAACGGAATTTTTCGCTGATACCTTTTCACGTTCCGGGCCGCGTTAGTTTGCGAGCCGGAGTGGCCGGGTGAAGGGGCGGGCATCAGGGAGGCATGCTCCTCGAAATATTCAATTCACGATTCAGCGGAGGGAAGAGAAGATGATGAGCAAGGGAAGAATCAAGGGGGCCAGCCGCCTCGCGCTCGTGTTGCTCTGCGTCGCCTGCTCGGCGGCGGCGGCGCGCGCCGACGTGAAGATCAAGACGCGCCAGACCTCGCAGGGGCAGACGAGCGAGAACACGACCTACATCAAGGGCAAGCGCGCGCGCACAGAGATGTCCGGCGGCCAGATGATCACCATCCAGCAGTGCGACATGCGCCGCGACATACAGATCATGCCGCAGGCGAAGGCTTACACCATCCACCCTTACGACACGGCGGGCGCGACGACCGCGACGACGACCGCGGCGAGCGCGCAGGCGGGCGCGGCGACGAAGGGCGGCGTCGTCACCTCGACCGTCACGACCAAAGACACGGGCGAGCGCAGGCAGATGTTCGGCTACACCGCGCGCCACGTCATCACGACGATGGAGATGAAGTCTTCGCCCGACGCCTGCACGCAGATGGACAGCAAGATGGTGACGGACGGCTGGTACATTGACGCCGCGTTCGTCCTCGACTGCGACATGGATCGCGCGAGCGCCTACCGCGCGCCGCAGCAGCGTTCGGGCTGCAACGACAGGTATGAGACGAAGACGGTCGGCGCGGCGAAGAAGGGCTACGCCGTGTGGGAGAAGATGACGAGCTTCGACGAGGACGGCAAGGAGAGCTTCTCGATGGTCAACGAGGTCGTCGAACTCTCGCAGGCCACGCTCGACGCCTCGCTCTTCGACGCGCCCGCCGACTACCGCGAAGTCAAAGACTTCTCCGGCACGTCGCAGATGGCCGCGGCTGGCGACGGCGGCGCGGGCTACGGCGCGGGCGCGGCCACTTCGCCCGCCGACTCCGGCATGGGCGCGAACGTGAAGAGCATGGCGAACTCTCAGGCGGCGCAGCCCGCAAGCGAAGTCGGGGCGAAGAAGCAGGGCGTGGTTCGGCTCGGCCTCGCCGCCGTGAAGACTGGAAGCGTCGGCGAGGGCTTGAGCGCCGCAGACCTCGCGGCGGCGGTGCAGAACACCCTGGCCGACTACCTGAAGAGTCCTTCGGTCGAGCTGGTTCAAATCGAAGCGAAGCTGCCCTCGCAGGTTGACGCCGAGGCGAGGCAGAAGGAGTGCGACTTCGTCATCTACGCCAACGTCTCGCACAGGAAGGGCGGCGGCGGGGGCGGCTTCGGGATGTTCAGCAAGGTCGTCGCGCCCGCGGTCGGGCAGGTCGGCATCGGCCACACGGGCAGCGTCGCGGGCAACATCGCGGGGCAGGTGGCGACGACGGCCATCGTCAGCGCCGGCTCGATGTCGGCCAGCGTCAAGCAGAAGGACGAGCTGACGCTCGACGTTTCGCTGCAAAAGCCCGGCTCCTCGAATCCGTCGGCCTCGCGGCAGTTCAAGTCGAAGGCCAAGTCGGCGGGCGATGACATTATCACGCCGGTCGTCGAGCAGGCCGCGCAGATGATCCTCGACTCGGCCAGGCTGTGAACCTGACTTCGCCGAATTTTGAAGCGGCGAGACAACTTCAGGACTCTCGCGTGGGCGCGATTCGACATCGCGCCCACGCGTTTTTTCTTTGTCAGTGCGTCCGAGTTGTGAGTCTCGACGGGCGGTCGCCGACCGCCTTGCTTATTTGCATCGGAACGTCTCGCCGTCTGATACGCCGCGCTTTCGCTCTGCGCGTTACGTGCCGGAGGGAAACGTCATGCGCCGAATAAAACTGTGGCCCAACGTCTGTTTGATTCTTAGCGTCCTTCTTAACGCGCTGCCTCTCGCGGCGCAGACCGCAAAGCCCGCCGCCGCCGCGCGGCCCTTGAGCGTCGGCCTCTCGCTCGGAGCGGGCGACCCCGTCGAGGCATTCCGAATGTTTCGGCGCGGCGGCGGGGACGGCGTCTTCTCTCAACTGCTCGAAAAGATGGTCGGCAAAGAGTCGGAGGACGCCGAGGGCGCGCTCGAAGCGCAGGCGGTCAACTTCTACGAGTCGTTCGCGTCGGCGACGAAAGGCGACCTCGCGAAGACGGAGAAGAAGGCGAAGGAGATCAGCGAGAAGCGTTACGCGCAGTTGAAGCAGGGCCGCGCGCAGGAGCAGCCGTCGGCCAGAAGCGTCTCGCGTCGCGGCGGGCCGAGCGTTGACGGCGACGAAAGCCTCGACGCTGCGCCGGAGAGTTCGGCGTCAGGCGATGACCCCGCGGCGACTTACGCCGCGCGGACTTCGACCGTCGAGGACAGTTTGCGGGTCGAGACGGCGGAGACCGAAAGCAGCGTTGCGGCAAGCGCGAGCGACACGAAGGAGGTTGACCTTGCGGCGGCGAACATCAAGCGCACGGAAGACGCCGGCCTGAAACAGAGCTTCGACGGGAAGACCTTCAGCGCCGAGTCGGAGCAGACCGAGAGGATCGACGCCGTCTCGAAGACCGACGACAAAAAAGTCGGGCGCGTCAACAAGCTTTCGTGGAGCGCGTCGCTCGACGTGTGCCCCGACGCGAGCGGCGTCGTCCGCGGCCACGGGAAGGCGGTCATCACCACGCAGACGACCGTCAACTTCGGCAGCAACATCGCCGCCATGACCCGCGACCTGACGGTCGAGTTCGCGATCACCGGCTACGTCAACGACGACGCTGTCTTCGCGCACTTCGACATGAAAGGCGAGTCGGCGGAGACGCTGAACGGCTACGACCGCGCGCGCGAGCGCGGCCTCGCGCAGCCCGAAGACGGCTGGTCGGACGGGACGCGCCGCCTCATCTACGACGTGTCGGACAGCAAGCCGCCCCAAACAGTCCCCGGCGAGTACAGCGGGGCGACGAAAACGTTGGGGCCGGTGTTTGGGACGACGAGGGTCAGCTCGCCCGACGCGCTGACTGAAGCGCAGGTGAAGCGAATCGCCGACGCCGCGGGCACGGGTCTGACGATGATGAGGGAACACCTCGACGCGCTGATGCTCTCTCTAAACACGCGGCTTGAGAGCGGCGAGTGCGTTGACGTTGAGTGCAGCGCGCCGAAGACCGAGCTTCAGCCGGGCGAGAGCGTCGAGGTCACGACGGTCAGCCGCAGCAAGCAAGACCTCTCGAAGTTCAACGCGAAGATCGAGGCCGTCGGCGAAGACATAACCCCGCCGAAGCAGTTGGGGACGCCGACCGCGGTCTTCACCTTCACCGCGCCTTCGGGCGGCGGCGGCGACTTCTCCGTGAAATCGGTCTCGCGGCGCGGCATCGGTCTCGGCTGGCTGCAATTCGCGAAGGCCGACAAGGAAGAAGCCTGCGACGGCAACTGGCACGGCACTGTCGAAATCCGCAGGAGCTTCGAGCAGGTCATGAAGGAGACAACGAAGCCCGGCGACGTGCCTTCAGATTTACAGATGAGCGGCTACAAGGAGACCGTCAACCGCCAGACCTACACGGGCGAGGTCAAGGTCACAGTGCCCAAGCTCAACACGGCCTCGGTCTCGCTCCTCGCCGCGACCTACAGCGCCTCCGGCGAAAGGTATTACCTGAGCCACAACTTCTGGATGGAGCCGGGCGACTGCGGCTGGTACAAAAAGACCACGACCAAAGACGACAGCGGCATCGAGGAGACGGAGAAGACTTCGGGCGAGGGCGACACTGACGTGACGGTTCAATTCGACGGCGACGGCTACCGCATCATGGCCGGGATACCGGAGATCAACGGCACGTCCATCAGGCGCACCTGGAATCACCCGACGGGTTACTGTCAGGAGAAGAACAACCAGCCGACGGACAGCACTAGCGACGACAAGACGAGGTTCGACCGCCAGGCCGTCAGCGTCGAAGGCGTGATTGACCCGCGGCAGCCCGACGTGTTGACGGGGACTAAGACCATCAAGTCCGACGACGGCAGGGAAGAGACCGTCATCACCTGGCGTCTCAAGCGGTGCGCGCCGGCGAGAGTAAAATCTGTGACACCCGCCAAGACTAAATGAGACACAACCTCGTGCGCGCCTGAGCGGCGAGTCGCTAAGGCTTCCCGCTCAGGCGCGCATCAATAGTCGAAAACGAGAAGGCAGAAAGCGACGGCTAACTTCCACGACAATAGATCATCGGCGCGACAGTCGAGCGTACTTCACCGCCCGTTTGAACGCTTTCAGTCCGTCGCGTACCTCAGACTCCTGAACCCTTTTAATCCGCTCCGCGCATTCACTAATTCGGTAAAAGAGTCGGGGCGGCAGAGGCAGTTCGTCTAACCGCCGCGCTCAATTAAGTTTAGCGGCTGGTGAATTATAAATCCGTCCTTGTGGCACGTCCGTTGTCTATCTAAAGAGCGTGAGTAGTTGAGAGATACGAATAACCACGGCGGGTAAAAAGGGAGGAAGCTATGCTCTGGACTATCTTAGTGATTCTGTTGGTTCTCTGGCTGGTGGGTCTCATTGGTGGCATCGGCGGCAGCCTGATTCACCTACTGCTGGTCTTGGCGCTGGTCATCTTCGTCATCAACCTCTTGACGGGACGAAGAACCGTCTAACGGCTACGGCTTTCGTTGACGGTCGAACAAGTTAGGACGCCGCCGCCACGGGCGGCGGCTTCTAAAGACGCCCCGGCGTAATGGCCGGAGCATTGTCCACAGCAGCGACGCCCCTCTTCCCGTTTAGGGGAGGGGCGTGGTGCTATTTCAACGGATAAGAAATTAAAGATGAGCGCGGGCTGACGGCCTCCGCCGTGGCCTTGTCGAACTGTTGCCGACCGACTCGCACAAAGTTAAGAACCCTGTCTCCGTCGCTTCCCCCAAAACGACGGAGACAGGGTTCTTAACTTTCGCCATCCGCAGCTTCCGGCGTTCCCCCGAAACCGGAACTGCGTTGTTCCCCCTTGACGCGGAGGATAGTACAGGCGAAGAGTTGAGCAATCTTCTCCGACTTGTTACTTTTCCATTTCGGATGAATAAAAGGTCGCGCGTGGCTTCTGTCAGGAGGCGGTTTGATTTTGCGGCGGCAAGGGCAGACGGAAGTCGGTGTGTCGAGCGTGTCGGCATACGACGCGCTCGCCCCGCACTACCGCGCTTACTCACAGAGGAAATCCGACTACCTGCGGGCCGTTGATGAGATCGTTATCTCCCGTCTCGCCAGCGCGGGCGCGCGCTCACTCCTCGACGTGGGCGCGGGCGACGGCGTGCGCGCTCAAGGGATCGCGCGTGCGTGCCGTGTCCGCCGCCTCGTGCTCGCGGAGCCGAGCGCGGTGATGGCCGACTACTGTCGCCGCCTGGCGGGCGTGGAGGTCTGGCAGGCGGGCGCGGAAGAACTGCCGGAGTCCGGGCGGAAGTTCGACGCCGTGACCTGTCTCTGGAACGTCCTCGGCCACGTCGAGACGCACGCGAAGCGGCTCGCGGCGCTGCGCCGTATGCGCGAACTGCTCGCGGAAGGCGGACTCATCTTCCTCGACGTTAACAACCGCTACAACGCTCGCGCCTACGGGACGCCGAAGACCGCCGCGCGCGCACTCTTCGATCTCGTCTGCCCCGCGGAGACCAACGGCGACATCACGTTCGACTGGGAGATCGGGGGCGGGCGCATATGCGCGCGAGGTCACGTCTTCACGCCGCGCGAGGTCGAGTCGCAGGCCCGGCGCGCGGGCCTGCGCGTGCGCGCGAGGCACGTCGTTGACTACGAGACCGGCGCGCAACGGCGCTGCGTCTTTCAGGGGCAACTGCTCTACGTGCTGGAACGCGCGGAGCGCGACGGGCCGGACGACTCAGGCGAGCGCCTCGGCCCTGTCGATTGACTCGATCAGTCGCCGGCACACCTCGTCCTGTTGCCCCTCGGTGAGCCTGTTGAAGAAGGGCAGGGCTATGGCGCGTTCGGCGCTCCGCTCGGCGTGCGGGAAGTCGCCGGCGCGGTAGCCGAACGAGCGCGCGTAAAAGGGTTGCAGGTGGATGGGCGCGAAGTAGCGACCGCAGCCGATGCCTCGCTCCCGCAACGCAAGCACGACGCGGTCGCGCTGCTCGCGCGTGAAGTTCTCGCCGAGCCTGACGACGTAAACGAACCAACTCACGCGCCCGCCCGCGACGGAAGGTTCGGGCAGCAGCAGCCGCGGCTCTTGACGCAGCCGCTCCGCGTACCTGTGCGCGACCGACTCTCTCAGGCGGAGGATGCTCTCGATGCGCCTGAGCTGTTCCAGCCCAAGCGCGCAGTTGATGTCGGAGATGCGGTAGTTGTAGCCGAGTTCGACGTGCTCGAACCAATCCGTCGAAGGGTCGCGCCCCTGGTTACGCATCCGCCGCGCGGCGTCGGCGAGCGCCGCGTCGTCGGTGACGAGCACGCCGCCCTCTCCCGTCGTGATCTGCTTGTTCGGGTAGAAGGCGAAGACGCCTACGTCGCCGATACCCCCGACCTTGCGCCCGCCTTGCTCCGCGCCGATGGCCTCGCACGAGTCCTCGATCACCTTCAAACCGTGTCGCTCGGCGACGGCCATGACGGCGTCCATCTCCGCGGGCCTGCCGAAGAGGTGGACGACCATGATGGCCTTCGTGCGCGGCGTCAACGCCGCCTCGATTCTCCGCGGGTCTAGGTTCAGAGTCCGCGGGTCTATGTCAACGAAGACGGGGCGCGCGCCCTCGTAAAGAAGCGCGTTGGCGGAGGCGACGAAGCTGAGCGGCGTCGTGATCGCTTCGTCGCCGTCTTTGAGTCCGAGCGCGCGGACGCACAGGTGCAGCCCGCTCGTGCCGGAGTTGACGGCGACGGCGTGGCGCGTGCCGGCGTAGGCGGCCACGTCGCGCTCGAACTCGGCGAGCTTCGGCCCGAGGCTCAGGTGCGGCGTACGCAGGACGGCGGCCACGGCCTCGATCTCGCGCTCGGTCACGTCCGGCGCGGAGAGAGGGATTCTCATGCGCCCCCCGCCTCCGCGTCGTGCCGCCACGTGAGTCCTTCGAGCGGCACGGCGCGCTTGACGAACAGCTTCTCGCCCAGAGGGACTTCCGTCAGCAGTTCGGCGATGCGCTCGGCTGCGTGGCCGTCGCCGTAAGGATTCGTCATGCCTTCGAGCGAGGCGCGGAAGACGGGGTCGAGCGCGCGCCGCGCCTGCGCGATGATCGAGTCGGCGGTCGGCTCAGCGTCGAGCACGTTGCGCGCACGCTCGCGCCCGGCCTGTCTGATTCCGACGTTGACGGCGGGAAGTCTGAGCGAAGGCGTCTCCATGATGCCGCTGCTGGAGTTGCCGACGAACAACTCCGCGCAGGCGAGCAGGCTCCAGTAAGTCAGGTGCGGGAGGTTGACGAAGAGGCGCGCGTCCGTGCGCACGCGGCAGAACTCGCGGACGCGCTCGACGATGGCGCGGCTCCCGGCGTCGGCGTTCGGGTAGCAGAAGACGATCTGTTGCGGCAGCCGTTCGAGCGCGGAGAAGAGCGGCCCGGCCTCCGCGGTCGTCTCGCGCTCGACCGTCACGGGGTGGTAAGTGACGACGACCGTCGGGCGGCTGAGGTCTAACCCTAGCTGCGCGCCGAGCGCGTCTCGCGGGATGAGTTCGCGCCGGCGCAGGTTGTCGAGCGACGGCGAGCCGACGCGGTGGACGCGCCAGGCTTCCTCGCCCATTGCGAGCACGCGACGCTTCGCACTCTCGGTAGTCGTCAGGTGCAGGTGCGAGAGCTTCGTGAGCGCGTTGCGGACGGCGTCGTCAATCGCGCCCTCGGTCACTTCGCCGCCCTCGATGTGCGCGACCGGAATCCTGAGCACGAGCGCCGCAGCCGCGGGCGCGAGCATCTCGTAGCGGTCGGCGATCAGCAGGAGTATGTCGGGCCGCAGCCGCGCGAGCACGTCGGCCACGCCGAGCGTCGCCACGCCGATGGTCTTCGCCATGCCAACGTCCGTGTCGGAGCTGAGCAGGCACTCGACGCGCTCGTCCACGGCGAAGCCGTCGCGCTCGATCTCTTCGACAGTGTGGCCGAACTCAGGCGAGAGGTGCGGGCCTATTGCGATCAGGCGCGGCTCGACCGAAGGGCGCGCGGCCAACTCCCTGAGCGGCCAGTAGAGGTGGCCGTAGTCGGCGCGCGAACTCGTCACGACGGCGATCTTTCTTCTCGTCACGCTTCGTCCTCATTCGCCGCGGCGGGCCTAACGAACAAGTGCCTTCTCCGCGCCTGCTACTGCCCGCCGCACTCCAACGCGGGCAGCGCCCTCGTGACGACGCGCGTGTTGTAGCGTTCGACGTAAGCGCGGCGCGCGGGCGTCAGGGCGTTGGCCTGCGTCGGGTCAAAGGGGTAGCCCTTCATCCCGTGGAACGGGAGCGGCGCGACCTCGTCGGGACTCGCGGAGTGGATGTTCATCTCCTTGCTGAAGCCGTCGGCGTAGAGCAGGAAAGTGCGCGTCCAGCCGTCGGGCAGAGGGGGCAGCGCCGAGGCGTCGAACGAGAGCGCGATCTCGTCGCCGGGCTTCGAGACGACGAACAGATCGTCGGTCTTCGTCAGAAGCTCGCGCACGTCGCCCGTGCGCGTGTAGCTGCCGGTGAACGCCTTCCACGGCGAGGCGGTCGAGACGCGCTCGTAGTCGTAAATCTCCGGCTCCTGTCCGTCCGGCTTCAATTCCGCGGAGAAGCCGCGCCAGCGCAACTCGGCCTTCGCGGGGTCGAGCCTCGTGAGATTCAAGCGGGGGGCGGCGTCGCCCGTCCCCACGAGGATTCGATCCCAATAGATTCTCATGTTCGTGACGATGCGAACCTCGCGGCTCGCCGAGAGGAACTTGCCCGTCAGGTCAACGACAATCGTCTGCGGGCGACCGACGGGGAAGCCGATGTTCTCGACGACCGTCCGCCACTTCCCGTCACGGTCTTTGACCTGAAGCGCGGGCGGCTGCATCGTCAGACCGCCCTGCGAGGCGGCCACGTTGTCGCTCGAAAAGGCGTAGTCCGTCCAACCCGTCAGCAGGAGCAACGTGCGCGCGCCGCCCGATGAAGGCGACGCAGCGCGACCCTCGGCATTCCCTTCCGCCCTCATCCTTCCGCCTTCATCGTTGCCTAAGTCAAGCGTCAACTCGTGCGTCTCGGCGTAGCCGCGGACGGGGCCGAGCTTGAAGTCGTCAGGGTAGCGTCGGTCGAGGCTGCTGACGAGCGGGAGAACGTCGTGGCCGTGTCCGTCCGTCGCGGCGGCGGGCAGGCGCGCGTCCTTCACCGCGTAGAGCCTGAAGGGCGGCGGCGCGTCGCGCAGTCCCTCGTCTGGATAGACCTCGACGCCTCGCGGGTGCGCGACGGCGACGAGTTGCAGGCGGTCAACGTAGAGAACCTCCTCCAACTCGTTCGTCACGCGAATCTCGTAGCGACCGTCGAGCGGCTTCAGTTGGTCGCCGCGGATGCGGACGTACTCGTCAGGGTCGGGCGTGTTATAGACGCCGGGCGCTTCCCAGTCGCCCATCTCGCCGCCGCCCATGAAGTCTGTGACGAACTCGAAGCGCGAGCCGTTCCACGTGTAGAGGAACGGGCACGACGAAGGCTTGCGGTCAAGCTCCGTGACCTTCATCGCGCCCGGCTCGATGCGCGCGACTCCTTGCGCGCCTGAAGCCGACTGCGTCTCGGCCTGCACGACGCCCGAAGGCCAGATGATACGCACGGCGTCCGCGGACTCGCGCTGCCCCAGCCCGAAGACGAGGTCAGCGGGCGCGGGCGCGGGTGACGCGGCGTAAGTCTCAAGCTTCTGCTGAAGGCTCCCCGCGCGCATCTCGACCTTCGCCTCGACGCCGCTGCGGTTGCTCACCTTCCCGGCGAGCTGCACGCGCACAGAGTGGTTGCGGTTGCCGCCGTCGTTGCGTAGAACTCGAAGCCCTCCGCCCGGCACGCCGAAGACGATGTCCGTGTCGCCGTCGCCGTCCAGGTCGCCGGAGGCGAGCACGGGAGCGCGCGACAGCGCAGAGCCTTTCGCGCCGACCTCAGCCTTGATGCCGCGCACGGCCTTGTCACTCACCTCCACCCAGCCGTCGCCTGTGTTGCGCCAAACGTGTAGCTCAACGTGCGGCTCGTTGCCGCCTATGACCCCCGCGGTCACGAGATCGAGCAGGCCGTCGTTGTCGTAGTCCATGAACTGCGAGGCGTAATTCTGCGGGCCGATGGAAAAGCCGGAGGTCTGGCTGGTCGTGTGCAGCGTCGGCCCGTCCTGAAGACGGAAATGATTCTTGCCGTCGCTCAGAGCGAAGTGGCCCGTCGTGCCGTTGCTGAAATAGAAGTCGGTGAAGCCGTCCTTGTTCACGTCGCCCGCCGCGACGCTCGACGTTAACGCGAGCGTGTTCGCGTCGAGTCCGACATCTGCGCTGACGTTTCGGAACGTGCCGTCGCGCATGTTGCGCCAGAGCGCGGGCGTGCCTGTCGCGGAGGCGATTAGCAGGTCAACGTCGCGCCGGTTGTCGAAGTCCGTCGGCACCACTGCCCGCGCGCTGACCGGGTCGGAGAGTTTCGCCGCCGCGGTCACGTCCGTGAAAGTCCCGTCGCCGTTGTTGCGCAGAAGCAGGCTCGGCGCGGGAGCGTTGTTAAAGGAGAGGGGAACCGCCGTCAAATCCGAAGGCGTCTGCCCGGCGCTTCTTTTCGAGTTCGCCTCGTCCTTCAAAGCCTTCGCCGCGTCGAAGTCGCCCGCGATGAAGATGTCGAGGTCGCCGTCGTGGTCGTAGTCAACGAAGGCCGCGGAGCGCGAGAGGTAAGGATAGTTCGGAATCTTCGCGGTCGCGGTCGCGTCGCTGAAGCGACCGCCGCCGTCGTTGTGGTAGAGCGTGCTCTGGCCGTAGCGGATGACGAAGATGTCCGGCTTGCCGTCGTTGTCGTAGTCGCCCGCGACGGCGGCGGTCGCCAC
>Ga0070740_10005731_pt1 | contig 11313 bp, 6 predicted proteins | sample Coa_R2_FD_67286 | JGI IMG/M metagenome (GOLD analysis project Ga0070740, IMG submission 67286) | Surface soil microbial communities from Centralia Pennsylvania, which are recovering from an underground coalmine fire - Coalmine... | ecosystem: Environmental > Terrestrial > Soil > Unclassified ...
CTGGACGACCGCGAAATCGGCTCGGACCTCAGCCTGTGCGCCCCGCATGAATACCCTCTGGGCTTTGTCACACCCGGACGTCACCGCCTGACTATTCGCGTGGACAACCGCCTGATCTTGCCGTACCGCCCGGACGCCCACAGTGTGTCCGATTCGCTCGACGACGCCTGGAACGGCATCGTCGGCAAGATTGAATTGCGCGCCACGCCGCCGGTGTGGCTGGACGACGTGCAGGTTTATCCGAAGGCGGCACAGAAAACGGCCCGCGTGAAAATCCAGATCGGCAACGCAACCGGAAAGGCCGGTCGCGGCCGGATGGAACTGATGGTCAGGCTTCACCCTCCGCACACGTCTCGATTCGCCGGCGCCATCCAGGTGGTCATGGCGACAAACGTGACTTGGAGTGTTTCCGGCGGCGCGGCGGACATTGAAATTCCGCTCGGCGCTCAGGCGGAAACGTGGGATGAATTTCACCCGACACTATACGAGTTGAGCGTTTCGCTCGCCGCGGCCGGCGCCAGGCCCGACACGCGTTGCGTCGGGTTCGGCCTTCGCGATTTTCGCGCCGCCGGCAACCAATTCATCCTCAACGGCCGGCCGATTTATTTTCGCGGCACGCATTTTGGAGGAGATTTTCCGCTGACCGGTTATCCGGCAACGGATGTGGCCTCGTGGCGCAAGATTTTTCAAACCTGCAAACGTTACGGTCTCAACCATGTCCGCTTCCACTCGTGGTGTCCGCCGGAAGCGGCTTTTGAAGCCGCCGATGAACTGGGCATCTACCTGCAAATTGAGTGCGGCATGTGGAATACGTTTTCGCCTGGAGACGAAATGGAGAAACAGCTTTATGCCGAAACAGTCCGCGTTCTCCGCGATTTTGGCAATCACCCGTCGCTGATGCTCGTTTCGGCCAGCAACGAGGCGCACGGCAACTGGAAACCTGTGTTGTCGCGGTGGGTCAAGCATTTTCGCGCCCAGGACCTGCGGCATCTTTACACGCCGGACACCGGCTGGTCGTTGATTGATTCGCCGGAGGAACCGCTCCGCGGCGGCGCGGATTATCTGGCGATTGCCCGGATCGGGCCGAATCACGTGCGCGGCCCGGACGGCTGGTTTGGACGCGACTATCGCCAGGCCATCGCCGGCGTTCCCGTACCCGTCATCGCCCACGAAGTCGGCCAATGGTGCGCCTATCCGAATTTTGACATCATTAAAAAATTCACCGGATTCATGCGCCCGGGAAATTTTGAAATTTTTCGCGACTCGGCAAAGGCGCATGGCGTCCTGGCCGACGACGCCCGATTCGCCTGGGCGTCCGGCCGGTTCCAACTGGAATGTTACAAGGAGGAAATTGAAGCCAATTTGCGCACGCCCGGTCTGGAGGGTTTTCAATTGCTTGATCTGCACGATTACACCGGCCAGGGCACGGCCCTGGTGGGGCTGCTGGATCCCTTCTGGGAAAATAAAGGGTACGTGTCCCCGGCGGAATTTCGGAAGTTCTGCAACTCCGTCGTCCTTCTGGCGCGGCTCACGAACCGCGTTTGGACCACGGCAGAGCATCTGGAAGCGCCGGTGGAGGCAGCCAATTTTGGTCCCGCTCCGCTCCCGAACACGCCGGTGCTCTGGAAGATTGTCAATTCATCGAACGACGTCGTTGCCGGCGGCAGGTTGGGCTCGTATGCCATTCCCCTGGGCAAGAATTTTCCGCTGGGCGCCGTGTCAATGGATTTATCCCGTTTGCCCGCCCCGGCAGCGTATCAACTGGTGGTGGAACTTCAAAGCCCGCACGTTTCCAACGACTGGAATTTCTGGCTCTATCCGGCACACATTTCCGATGCCGTGCCGACCAATGTCCTGGTGACTGCGTCGTGGAAGGATGCGGAGAAGAGGCTGGCCGCCGGCGGACGGGTTTTGTTTCTGCCGCCGAATGCCGATTTGACCTGGGACAGCCCACCGCTGTCACGCACCCCCATCTTCTGGAACGCACTCATGGGGCCGACGTGGACTCGTTTTCTGGGGTTGTGGTGCGATACCCGCTCGCCGGCCCTGGCGGAATTTCCGACCGGCCCCAATTGCGACTGGCAGTGGACGTCACTGTTCCAAAACGTCCGCGCCGTCAATCTCGGTCGCCTGCCCCGCCGATTGCAACCGATCGTCTCGGCCATTGACGACTGGAATCGAAATTACAAACTGGGCGTGATTTTCGAGGCGCGCGTCGGCAAAGGCCGATTGCTGGTTTGCTCCATTGACTTGAACCACGATTCTCGCCCGGTAGCGCAACAACTGCGCCGTTCGTTGCTCGATTATATGGCCGGCAACCGGTTTCATCCCGCCACGAAAATTTCGCCTGCGCAGTTTGCCGGTCTCTATTTCGACACCCGCATCATGCGGGAACTGGGCGCCACGGCCCTTGCTGACGGCCGCCCTGCGGATGAAATTCTCGACGGCGATCCCAACACCTTCTGGTCCAGCGCCGATGCTCGCGGCCGCGGCCCGAAACCGCCGCACAACATTCTGATTTCCTTTCCCCGCCCCGTGCCCATGAATGGCCTGGTGCTGATGAATCGCCAGAACCAACGCGAACACCTGGGCGATATCCGCGAATATGAACTGGCCGCCGGCGACGACGGCATCCATTGGTTCCCCGTTGTCCGCGGTCAATTGGCTTCCACCTGGAACCCGCAGAAAATTCTCTTTCCTCGCACCCTCACAGCAAAACGGCTGCGGCTCACGGCGCTGAGCGGCTTTGGCAACGACACATCCGCCGCGCTGGCCGAACTGGCGGTGATTTACGCCGGACCGAAGCGGGTGGAGAAAAATTCCCCCCGCATGGAATATCAAAAACTCCCTACCGCGTCACCGGACATTGATGCCGGCGACAGCAAGACACGCCAACCACCGACGCCCGGCGGCTGAAAAATTCAATTCTCCCGCCCGGCACCGTAAACACCAGCCGCCGGGCGCCTGTGCCGCTGACGCCGCGTTCCGAACGCGAGGGGGCAGAAGGCGCATTGGCCAGGCGCTCAAAACTCGTTCATTCCACCTTGTAGCCTTCGCTGCGAAATCGCTGGAGTTTGTAGAGCAGGGCGCGACGGCTGATGCCCAGCGCTTTCGCCGTTTCCGTCCGGTTGTAGTGGTGCCTTTCCAGCGCCTCCAGGATGGCCTGGCGCTCGATGTGTTCGAGCTGGGGAACCTGGCCGGCCGATGAGGGAGATTTGGCGACGTCGCGCAGGCGCGCCGGCAGATGCTCCGGCAAAATCAGTTCGCCGCGCGACAACAATGCGGCACGTTCCATGGCATTGCGCAGTTCGCGCACATTGCCCGGCCAGGGATAATGTTCGAGAATTGCCGCGGTGGCGTCAGCCAGACGGGCGCGACCGCGGGTAAATTCGGCCAGAAACCTGTTCGCCAGGGGCAGAATGTCCTCGCGTCGCTCGCGCAGCGGCGGCACATTCAATTCCACCACGTTGAGCCGGTAAAACAAATCTTCGCGGAATCGCCCGGCTTTCACCTCCTCCTCCAACACCCGGTTGCTGGCGGCCAGGATGCGGGCGTTGACACGGATTTCGCGGTTGGAACCGATGCGCTGAAAGGTTCCATTCTGCGTCACGCGCAATAATTTGGCCTGGAGCGCCGGCGACATCTCGGCGATTTCGTCCAGAAAAATCGTTCCGCCGTCGGCTTCCTCGAACCGGCCGAGGCGTTGGGCGGTCGCCCCGGTGAAGGCGCCTTTTTCGTGGCCGAACAATTCGCTTTCCAGCAGCGTTTCGGGAATGGCCGCGCAATTGACTTTCACCAGCGGGCCACCGGCGCGGGTGCTCCAGGCGTGCAACACGTCGGCCACCACTTCCTTGCCTGCACCGCTTTCGCCGGTGATGAGCACGCGGGTTTCAGACGGCGCGACCAGAGCGACGTCCTGAAACAACGCGATCATCAGTGGGCTGCGGGCGACAATGTGAGGCGGCAGCGTTTTGTCCTGGCTGAATCGCGGCGCCGCGATCATCCCCGTGGCCTGTTGCACGCCGGCCAGCAATTCATCCAGGTCAATCGGCTTGGCCAGGTAGTTCAGGGCGCCGTCGCGCATGGCGCCGACGGCTTCGCGGATGTCGGCGTAGGCGGTGACCAGCAGGACGGGCAGGGTCGGAAATTTTCCGCGCACGCGCCGCAACATCTCCAGACCAGACAAGCCCGGCATCCGCACGTCGGAGATCATCATCTCCGGCGGCCGCGCCGTTTCGCGGGATAGAAGTTCCAGGGCCTGTTCGCCCGATTCCGCCAGCAGCGTCTCGAAGCCCTGACTGCGCAAAAAGGAATCCAGCAGACTGCGCTGGCCGGCATCGTCGTCCACAATGAGAATGCGCGGCGGCCGGGCATGATTTTTGCGTGGTTCGACCACGCCGGAAAATTTATCGCAACTCGACAATGGCCAAAAGAATTTTTGCCCGGGGCGCTCTGGAAGCCGCCGTCTCCAGCCGTCTCCCGGCAAAGCGCGGCCGGGGCGCTTCTCTCCGTGCTGGATTCCGGTTCAGGCCGCCAGTTTCAAATGGCGGATCCGGAAGACGGCGCCTCGAGGTTCATTGGCCAGGCATTCAATTTCCCAACCGTGTGCCAGAACGATTTGTTGGACAATCGCCAGGCCCAGGCCGGTGCCGGTCCGGTGTGTGGTGAAATACGGCTTGAAAATTTCCGCCCGGTTTTCCGGCGGCACACCGGGGCCGTCGTCGCGGACTTCCAATACGGCTTCGGACGAGCTTTCGCGTCGCGCGAGAATTTGAATCCGGCCGTTTTCCCCGGCGGCCTGGATGGCGTTCATCAGCAGATTGAACAGCACCTGCCGGAGCAATTGTTCGTCAGCCTCGATGGCGATCGTGTCTGCCTGAGTTTCCACGTGCATTTTTTTTTCTTCGATGTCGTGGCTGAGGGCGCGAATAACCTCGGCCACGGCGTGGTGCAGGATGACTTTGGCCCGCCGCACTTCGCGCGGGCGGGAATAATTGATGAATTCGGTCAACTGGGCGGTGATCTTGTCCGCCTCATCCACAATCACGCGGGCCTTTTCGCGGATGGCCGGTGGAACGTCGGGCCGTTTGGCAAGCATCTGCGCCTGGCCGCGGATGAGGTTGAGCGGGTTGCGCGTTTCGTGCGCCAGACCGGCGGCCGCCAGGTTCATTTCCTTGAGATGCGAATTCAGTTCGCTGGCACGAACCAGGCGGATTTGAAGATCGGCGGTTCGGGACATGTTGCGCCAGGCCAATCCAAAGCCGGCGGCGGAGATGCCCGCGAAAAACACGATCACCAGCCGCAGCCAGAGATCGTGGATACAAACGGCGCGGTAATTGTCCGTGGACATGGCCAGGACCAGGCCGTGCAACTCGCGTTTGGCGACCAGCGCCTTGAATTCCCCCTCGCTCATCCAACGCATCCACGGCGGTCGGCGCGGGCCGTGCGGGGGCCCGCCGGGAAACCTCTCGCGTTCGTGCTCAAAGAACACCATTCGACGGCGTTCAGGATTGTTGGTGTCCTCCGGCGTTGGCGGCGGCGGGGGTGGAACCATTTCTTCCGCCGATGAAGCGCCCGGTTTGCGCACGCCCCAAACCCCATTGCTGGGCGGGCCATTACTGCCGCGCAGTTCCAAATGCTCCGGTGCCGGACCGGGGCCGGGAAATTCCCGCCCTTCATGCATTTCATTGGTCAGGCTGCGGAACGAAGGCAAAACGGTGATGGCGTTGGTGTTGGCGCCTTCATTCAGGCTCACGCCATAGACGGGGTTGACAAAGGTCACCACGTTTTTTCCCCAATGTTCTCCCTCGGCAGCCAGATAGGGCGCGGCGAGATAGTTGGTGTCCCCCGCGAACACGAGCGGATCGCCCTCGGCGTTGAGCAGAGCGACAGAGATCAACTCGCTGGAGCGCACCAGCTCATTCGTGCGCCCGGTCACCAGCAGGTTCAGCACTGGTTCCAGGCGGTCTTGGACCACGGCGCCGCGGAACCGCAGCGCCCGGATGACCGCGCTCAACGTGCTGGCAATTTCCCGCGAGCGATTTCGCAAATCCGCCTTGGCCGCCTCACGGATGCGGACGTGCTCCTCCGTCTGCCAGGCGACGACCAGCAGCCAGACGATGGCCAGGATGCCGTAAATCAGCGCGTTGGTTCGCCGGAGGTGCATTATTGTTTTTTAACCGGTACGTGCTCCAGGAAACGGTCCAGTTCCTGTTCCGAATAGGATTTGGGCACCAGCATGTGCTGCTGCTCACTGGCCGTGAGCGCCGGCAATTCCGACGGCATCGGCACAATGTGCGGCGTGAGGAAAATCAACAATTCATTTCGGGCGTCGGTGCTGGTCTTGTGTTTGAACAGATTGCCGAGCAACGGGATGTCGCCGAGGATCGGCACTTTGCTCTCGTTCATGTTCCTGGCACTGCCCATCAGCCCGCCGATGACCACCGTCTGCCCGTCGGGCGTGACCACCACGGTGTCGGCGGAGGTTTCGTCAATCACCGGGGCGTTCACCCCGGCGGCGATCGGCTCGGTCAGGGTCGGGTCAATGGACGAATCCTGCGGCTGCAAAATCATTTCCACGTAGCCCGGCGAAATGTACGGCGTCACTTTCAAAATAATGCCCACGTCGGTGTAGGTGATGTTGTTGACCGGCGTGTTGGCCAGACCGGCATAACTGACCGAGGTGACCAGCGGTACGGACTGGCCGACGACGATGGTGGCCGGTTGACCGTCGCGGGCCAGGATGGACGGGCGCGAGAGCACCTGCGCCTTGCCCGCGGCGGCGATGGCGCGCAGCGTCGCCTGAAAATCGCTGCCGAGGATTTGATACAGTCCGTTGGCGCCGCCGCCCACGCCCGTGGTGGTGGGCGGTGAAAGGGCCTGAAAATTCACCGGCCCGACATTCGTCACCAGCGAATTCAAACCGGCCAGACCGAACACGTTCGCCGCCCCGGCCGTCAAGGGATTGGCCGAACTGCCGATATTTTTGCTGAACTGCCCCTCCACGCCGATGTCCAAGCCGTTGTTGTGCTGCACTTGCAGGAAAACGACCTTGATGAGCACTTGCGGCTTGGGTTGGTCCAGGTGAGCCAAGACATTGCTGATTTGCATTCCGGTCTGCTCATCGGCAATCACCACCAGATTCTTTGTGTCCGGGTCCACATAAATTGTCGCGTTGCCGACGGTGCCGTTGTTGTTGTATTGGCTGGCGTTGGCGGCGTTGTTGCGGTTGAAATTGTTGAACGGGCCGAACCGCCCGAATCCGCCCGGCGGAAACTGGGCGAACAACGCCGGCGCAGTTCCCAGGAGAACCACCAGCGCGGCGCGCGCCAGCAGAATCCGGCTCATGTTAGAGAAGGCATGGAATGCGTTAGTCTTCATAAAAACTCCAGGTCAGGATTATTCAGGTCACCATTAAAAACCGCCGCCGGTGAAGCGGGTCCCCGTGTTCCCGCCGCGTCCGCCGGTGTTGGCGGAAGTGGCGGCGGCGGAGTTGCCAATCGTCGTGGCGTTCTGTTGTTGGCGATACTGCAACGCGCTTTCCGCCGACGTGCCGGCGGTCCCGCCGCGTCCGGTGGTGGCGGTGGAAGAGCCAAAGGCATTTTGCAGCACCTGGGCCACTTCATTTGGATCGCCATGATCCAGATGGAATACATAAACTCGTTGATCGCGCTCCGAGGGCACATCCAGCGCCGTCATCATTTCGGCAATCTGCTCCATCAAATCGTGCGGCGCCGACACGATGACCGCCTGCAACCGGGCGTCCGCCACAGCGGTAACCTGGGTGGCTTTTTGAATACGCTGGTTCTGGCTGTTATTAGCGTTGGCGGCCGCTGCGGCCATGCGCGCAAAAAATCCGCCCGGCCCGCGAAATTGAAACGGCGCCTGCGGCTGATTGGCATTGCCCGACGTGCTGCTGGGGAAAATACTGCTCAATTCGCTGGCCACATCCGTCGGATTGGCGTATTTGAGGCGAAAGACGCGAATCTCCGTCTCGCTCTGAGCACTGTTGTCCACGGCCTGAATGATCTCGGCCAGGTGGCGGATGTTGGACTGGGTGTCGGTCACCACAATGGAGTTGGCGGCCTCGTTGGCCACCACCGTGGCCTGAGGCGAAACAAACGAGGACAAATCTGACGCCAGTTGCCGTGCTTCAACAAAGCGGATGGGAATGATCCAGGTGGCCATTTCGTCGTTGTCCGGGATTAAGGCGGGGTCGTTGCCGATTTTTACCGGGATGTTGCGCGTCTTGGCGTCGTTTTTGTTCACGATGGTCAGAATCCGTCCGTTGCGGATGGCGGCGTAGCCGTTCCGGTTCAACTCGGCGTTGAGCAGGTTCACTGCTTCGTCCTTCGTCACCGGATGCGTGCTGACGATGCTGACGTTGCCGCTGACGGGCGTGTCCAGCACAATGATGAATCCAGCCGCATCGCTCAAATAACTCAAAACCATGTCCAGCGGCGCGTTGTTGAAATTCAGGCGCAGCGCCTCGGAGTTGGTGCTCACTGATGTCGGGGGAGGCGTGAAGGGATTGGGCACAGTCCTGGGCGGAGCGGCTTTGGGCAAAATGACGGTGGGGCCGGCGTGTCGGTTTTGGGCCGGCGCCGGCTGGGGGATATTCGGGCCCGCTTCGCCGGTGTTGACCGGGCCTTCGCCGTTAACCATCGTTTCCGGCGGCGCGAATTCGTTGGGCGGGCCGCCGCCCGGATTGGTTTGATCAGGCGCCTGATCCGGCGGCAGAACCGGTTCAGTGATGACCGGCGTGTTGGGGCTTTCCTCGGGCATGTTGGTGACCGGCTGAGCGAAGACCGGCGCTGCTCCCCCGGCCAAAGCGAGCGCTGTCAGCGTCATGAGAATTTTGGTTTTCATTTCAACTCCTGTTCACGTTGTTCCATCAGTCTCTTCAAAATGTCATTGGCGGCACCGGCGGGCAACGGCGCGGCGTCGGCGTGGGAAGCGTCGTGGCCGGCGGCGGTTGTTTCCTCCGTCCCCGCACTGGCAAGGACAGGCAGTTCGCCTTTAGGCACCCGCCGCCAGACGTTGTCTTCCTGCCGCATCGAATCGCCAATCTTCAACTCCACCGTCTGCTTTTTGTCGGCGGATTGCAAGGTGACACCGGACAGCGTGATGTCGGCCACCGTAAAGCCGGCGATGGAATTGCTGTCCGTCGTGTAAAGCACTTTTCGCAAATCGGGCTGGTTGCCGTTGAAAAAGGCAAACATTCCCTTGGCGTAACTCATCGTGCCGACCAGCGTGAACACCGGTGCGGTGCGCGAAACGCGCGGGTGATATGCCGGTTCGCGCCCTGCGTCGCGCGGGGTGCGGTTCGGATCAAAAATGTTGCGCTCGGCAATAAACCGGCTGAAGGCTGCGTAATCCGTCGGCCCAGGCACGGTATTGGATTGCGCGAAAGCCGGCGGCAGAGCGGCCAACAGCACCGGCAAAACGATCAGGCCGGGGAGTAATCGAAAGAACACCGAGCATTCAACGAGCGCGCGCCCCGGAGCGGCGGGCGAGGGACGTTGAATCAGGCGGGTCAAAGGCTGTTTCATCTCCACGGAGTTATTATCTGGTTTGCGGCGGCAGGGCCAATCCGCTCAATTGTAGCGTCAACGAAAGCTGTTGGCCGGTGTTGTCGCGCGCGCTCAACTCGGCGGAATCCACCTTGAGCGCCATCGGTCCCTTTTCGATGTGATACAGAAACTGGCTCAGGGCCGCCAGCGGTCCGGTGGCTTCCACGCGGCAATTGAGCGTTAAATAATTGGTCGAGTCGTTCCGCCATTGCGGCAGGATGCCGGTGATTTGTGCGCCGCTGGCGCGCGACCAGTCGTCGAGCGCCGCCAGCACGCGTTGCTCGGCTTGCGCCGAGTCGGCCGGCAGGGCGTTGGCGCGCATTTCATTCCACCGCCGGCGCAGATCGGATTCGCGCCGGATCAGCAGGTTTCCTTCGCGAATGCGGGTCTTTAATTCCCGAATCTGCGCCGCGCGTGCCGACCAGGCCCTGGACAGCGGCTCGTAGATCAGCCGGTCGCCAATCAACAGCGCCGCGGCCAGGAGCGTCAGCACCACCAAAAATTGCTGGCGATTTTCAATTTTCATTCGCGCCTCCATTGAGGTATTGAAAATCAAACGTAAACTGCATCGGCGATTTGCCCTGGATTAAATCCAGCTTCAGGGCGCTCACGCCGTTGGCTTTGCCCAGGCTGCCCAGCACCGCGCGCAAGGCCGCCTGATCGCGCGCATTCCCGGAACAGCTCACCGTGCCGTCGGCGTGGATGTCCACGATGCGGGCCGTGACGCTGCCTTCCTGCGGAAAGGCCAGCGACAACTGCCGTAAAATCGCCAGGTCGCGGAATGTCTCATCAAACCACGGCTGGTATTGCTGAATCCGGCTTTGCAGCGTTTGCAATTCCTCCACCCGGGCCGACATGGCCGCCCATTGCGAACGCAACCGCCAGAGTTGGATTTGCTGAACCAAAAACAGTCCGCCGGTTACCAGCACCACCGCTGCTGCCGCTGCGCCCGCCGTTCGCCAGCGGCCGGAAGAATACCTGGCGATGAATTGTTCAATGGCCGTCGGTCGAGGCGGCAGGAATTCAAACACCGGCGCCTGATCCGCCAGCGCGCGGGCGGCCAGGCTGAAGGCTGCCGAGACCGGCGCCTCCGGTGGCACAGTCAAATCCAATTCTCCTGGGGCATAGGCCGAGACTATTTCCACCTGCAAACCTGAGGACTCGAAGCGCAGTTCCAGTTCGTCGGCCAATTGCTGCGCCAGTTCGCGCGGGCCGAAAATGCGAATGCGCCGGATCGTCTCGCGCAAACCGGCCGGCAACTGCCCCAGCGTAATGCGGCATTCGCGCGCCGCGACACCGGCCACCAGAGCGGCGCGGCCACTGATGTTTTCGATCGCGCCGCTGATCGAACGCAGCGCCGCCACGCCGCCGCCGGCGGTGATTTGCAGGCCGATGCGGCTTTCACCAATAGCCAGGGCCAGGACGCCTTCCGCCTGCCCCGCCGTCCGGTCTGTGGGACTCTTCGTGCCGGACAGGGAGGCGGGAAATTCTGGCCGCTGCAGCGCCGTAATCCCCAGGGTGAAGCTGACGGGTTTCAGCCTGGCGGCGGCCAGAACCGTTTCGAGCGCGGTGAGGTGCGCGCTTGGAATTCCGGCCAGCAGAACAAATCGAGCCGCACCGGCTGCGGTGGGAGCCGGCGCCGCTGTTTCCACCGGCGCGGCCGCCGGCGTGCAGAGCGACCGGGCCAATTGCAGCGTCGCCACGTCGGTTGGAAAGAGGCGTTCGGCTTCCAGTTGCAGCA
>Ga0070740_10005742_pt1 | contig 11299 bp, 13 predicted proteins | sample Coa_R2_FD_67286 | JGI IMG/M metagenome (GOLD analysis project Ga0070740, IMG submission 67286) | Surface soil microbial communities from Centralia Pennsylvania, which are recovering from an underground coalmine fire - Coalmine... | ecosystem: Environmental > Terrestrial > Soil > Unclassified ...
CAGAAGCCAGAAGCCAGAAGCCAGAAACAAACTCCTTCTGGCTTCTGGCCTTCTGACTTCTGTCCCCTGATCCCCGCACGGCCTGGTGGCTTTAGCGAGGGGCCAACACCCGATCCCATCCCGAACTCGGCCGTGAAAACCCTCAGCGCCAATGGTACTGCGCCTTAAGGCGCGGGAGAGTCGGTCGCCGCCAGGCCTTGCGAGGACCAGAAGCCAGATACCAGAAACCAGAAAGAATGCCCGCTTCCGCCATCGCAAACTCACTCCCTCCCATCCCCTTCCAGCTTCCGCCTTTCTGTCTTCTGGCTTCTGACATCGCGGGGTGGAGCAGCCCGGTAGCTCGTCAGGCTCATAACCTGAAGGTCAGAGGTTCAAATCCTCTCCCCGCAACCACTGAAACCGACACTCCCGAATCGAGAGTGTCGGTTTTGGTTTTGCGGGTCCATTCCACGATGCTCGCGAGATCGCCGTGGAGCGTGGCGCGCATCTCGCCGCGCTTGTCTCCTGGTGACCTGAGCCCCAAGGTTACATCATCGCCCGGCACTCCAGCCGGGCGATTCTCTTTCCATGTCCGCCCAGTGTCCGAAAAACGTTCGTCCGCGATGACCTGTGACCTGAGTTTCAATCGGCGTTGGAATGGGGTAAGCGATCAGGCGGCCCCGTGTAGCGGGGCGGGCGGATAATCGGAGATGCTCAGCCTCCCGGCCGGCTTGTCTGGGAGGATGATGTGCAGTCTGAACACAAGTCCAGCACCAGCAGCTTTGAAGTGATCGAGGCGCAAGTTTCGCACCTTGATGCCAGTCCTGCGACGTCCCGACGGCGTTGGTCAGCGGCCGCAAAGGAACGGATCGTCGCGGCAGCGAGCGAGCCCGGTGCAAACGTCTCAGCGATCGCGCGCGCCCACGGGCTGACGCCGCAGCAAGTTTTCACGTGGCGGCGGCAGATGGCGAGCAAGTCCAGGAAGCCGGAGACGGGAGCGACGGCCAGTCCGTCTTTCGCCATGGTGGCTATCGAGAGTGAGGATGCCTGCGGGGTGGTGGAGATTTCGGTCGGCGAAGTGACGCTACGCATCGGCCCGATGGTGCCGGCGGCCCGGGTAAAGGAGATCCTGCAGGCGGTTCGGTCGGCATGATCCCGTCCGGCGCCGCGGTGTTCGTGGCGACGCAGCCGGTGGACTTCCGCAAGGGTGCGTCGGGATTGATGGCCGTGGTTCGGGACAGCGGCTCCGATCCGTTCTCGGGAGCGCTCTACGTGTTTCGCTCCAAGCGCGCCGACCGCGTCAAGATCGTGTGGTGGGACGGCACGGGTGTTTGTCTGTTCGCCAAGCGGCTCGACGAGCATGGGTTCCATTGGCCGCGGATCGAGAACAGTGTGATCCGCCTGACCACGGCGCAGCTCCTGGCGCTGATCGATGGCATGGACTGGAGCCGGGTGAAGGCAGTCGAGCCCCGCCATCCGATGTCGGTCGGATGACTGCGGCGCGATGACTCAGGGCCGCCTTCGCAGCGGCATCGAGCGCCGAATCATGATTCACTCTCCGTCATGGCCGACGGCGCACCTGAGCTTCCGGACGACATCGAGACGCTGAAGGCGATGGTGCTGGCGACGCGCGCCGAAGTGGCGCAGCTGCGGGCGGCTAATGCCGAAGCGGAAGCCCGGATCGAGCGCCTGCACGCTCTCCTCAAGACGCTTGAACGGGCGCGGTACGGGCGGCGATCGGAGGCGCTCGATCCCGATCAGCATGAGTTCGCCTTCGAAGAGATCCAGACCGGCCTCGGCGCGATCGAGGCGACGCTGGATGCCGCAGCCAAGACGACACAAGCCCGGTCACCGCGGCCGCGCAAGAAGCTGCCGGCCCATCTCGAGCGGGTCGAGATCGTCGTCGAGCCGGAGACTACGAGCTGCCGCGGTTGCGGCTCCGCCGAGCGGGTCAAGATCGGCGAGGACGTATCGGAGCGTCTCGACGTCCTTCCAGTGCGGTTCCGGGTGATCGTGACGCGCCGGCCGCGCTATGCCTGTGCCGCCTGTCGGGAGGGTGTGGCCCAGGCTCCGGCGCTGCCGCATCTGATCGAGGCGGGGATTCCGACCGAGGGGCTGCTGGCCCAGATCGCCGTCGCCAAGTACGCCGACGGCCTACCGCTCTATCGCCAGGAGGCGATCTATGGCCGCGAGCAGATCGAGCTTCCCCGCAATCTAATGGCCGGCTGGATGGGCCGGATCGGCTTCCATCTGGAGCCGCTCGCCGATCGCGTCTTGCACCACATTCGCCTGGGGTGAGCGCATCTTCGCGGACGAGACGACGCTGCCGACCCTGGTGCCCGGCGCCGGCCAGGCGAAGACCGCCTGGCTCTGGACCTATGCGCGCGATGATCGCTCCTTCGGTGGCACCGGTCCGCCGATGGTGGCCTACCGGTTCGAGGACAGCCGCGGCGGCAAATGCCCGGCGGAGCACCTCGCCGGCTTCGCGGGCCTGCTGCAGAGTGACGGCTATGGCGCCTACACACGGCTCGCCGATCCCCATCGCGCCGGCGGCCCGGTGACCCTCGCGGCCTGTTGGGCGCACTTGAGGCGGTACTTCTACGAACTCCATGTCGCCGGGCTCTCGAACACCGCCACCTGGACCGTGGAGCGCATGGCCACCCTATGGCGTGTCGAGGAGGACGTCCGCGGCAGAAGCCCCGAGATCCGTCTCGCAGCACGGCGCGCCACATCCGCTGTGATTGTGGCCGAACTGTTCGAGCGCTGGGAGACCGAGCTCAAGCGCATCCCGCGCAAATCCAAACTGGCCGACGCGATCCGCTACGGAATAAGGCGCCGCGCCGCGTTCGAGCGCTTCCTTCACGACGGCCGGCTCGACATCGACAACAATACTGTCGAGCGCGCCATCCGCCCGCAAACCATCACACGGAAGAACTCACTCTTCGCAGGATCGGATGGCGGTGGTCGCACCTGGGCCACTCTCGCGACACTGATCGCGACCGCCAAACTCAACACCGTCGATCCTCATGCCTGGCTCAAGCTCACCCTCGAGCGCATCGCTAACGGCTGGCTCAATCGCGAGCTCGACGCCCTCATGCCCTGGAATCACCGGATCGCCTGAACGGCCTCGGCTGGCCGCTTACGGAATGGGACCCCGGATCGGCGTTCAAAAGGGACCCTGTTGAGGGTTGTCCCGGTAGTCCATAGGAGGGACCCGCGCGTGACGCGCCGTGCCGTCACGAGCGACGGAGCGGCACGCGACGGGACACGATCACGGGATTTGACGGCCACAGCGCTTCAAACCGGAAGCTGGAGGAGCCATGACCGCCGGTGAGGACATTACGGAAAGAACTGATCGAGGGATCTACTCTTGCTGATGCCGCTGTTCGCGCGGAGCCAGTCCAATAGCGCTGATACTTTGGCGGTCGCCATGGCAACCCGACTGTCGGCGGCGCCGTAATAGATTCGAAGTTCGTCGCCGTCCCCGATCCAGCCGCACGGAAATACAACATTGTTTACGTCGCCGAACCGCTCATAATCGTGCTCTGGCTGCGCCAGCCACTCATCCGATCGGGCGATAACCTTCATGGGATCGTCAAGATCGAGCAGCGCGAGGCCGAGTCGATAAAGTGCGCCGCTCGCGGTCATCCGGACACCGTGGTACAGGATGAGCCAGCCCTCGGGGGTCCTGAGCGGCGGCGGCGAGAGTCCAATCTTGCCGGCATCCCACCAGCCGCCTCGCCGGGCCGGGATCAGGATGCGGTGGTCGCCCCAGTGTCTGAGGTCCGGCGACCAGGAGATCCAGATGTGTGCGCCCGCCGCGGCGGCCATCGCCGAGACAGGCCGATGAAGCATCGCCCAGCGGCCCTTGAACCGAGTGGGAAACAGGGCGGCATCCTTGTCCTCCGGCGGCATGACCGGTCCCATTCGTTCGAAAGCCCGGAAGTTCGAGGTGGTCGCGAGCGACACGAGAGGCCCGCCAGGCGAATAGGCGGTGTAGGCGATAGCCCAGTGCCCCAGCTCCTCAAGGTAGGTGATCCGCGGGTCCTCGATGCCCCAGAGCTCCTCAGGATAATGCTGGGGATCAGGCGCCAGCGTCGGTGCGCCGTCAATCCGCCAGCCACGGACCCCGTCCTTGCTTCGTGCGACGGTGAGATGCGAAATGCCGCGCCGGTCCTCCACTCGCAGAAGAAGGATCGTCTCGTCATGAAACTGGGTCGCGCCAGGATTAAAGACGGTATTCGCTCGATAGGGCAGCTCAGCTGCCGTCAGGATTGGATTGCCCGGATGGCGATCGAAGAGCTCGCAATTGGGCCGCATTGGCGGTCAGTTCTGCGTGTGGATGGTGGTGGAGGAGTCTCTTATTGGCGGCCGGATCGCAGTGTCAATCACTCTTGGCGTGCTGGCCGCCGCCGCCCGAGCATGGAACGTCAGCAAGGTGTGCAGCCACGCCAGCGTCGACTCGGCTCCCTGATTCTGGTTGGCGCCGTCAGCCATCAGACCATCGCGGCAGCCGCCGCTCCTCAGGTCCGAGAGCGGCTGACGGAGGTCGTTGCGCCCGAGGAACCACTCGAGGCTGCGCCGTGCTGCGCTGATCCAGAACTGTTCACCCGTCGCATCGTGCGCGGCCAAATAAGCCTCGCACATGTGTTGTGCCTCGATCGGCTGCTGGTCGAAACGGGCTTGGATGCCACCTCGCGCCAGCCACCCGCGGTTGCCGATCGGAACAAAATGACCCTTCGGATCGGTCTGTCTCTCCGTCAGCCAGCGGAGCGATCGCAGTCCCTGCTCGATCAGATCGGTCCTTTCAAGCTGCCGACCTGAGACGATCAACGCTTCCGGCAGAAGCCCGTTGGCGTAGGTCACGACCTCCTCGGGCCAGGGCCACTCGTCTGTCGCTCTCTCCTGAAAGCTTGTGAACAAGCGATCCGCAAGGCACGCGCGAAGCCGGCGTACATCGCTCGCTCCGGCGAAGCGCTCGAGATAGGCGGCGGCGCCCAGCAAACAGAACCCCAATGCTCTCGGTGAGCGCATGTCCCAAACAGCCGGCAACGCCCGCTCGAATAGCTCCAGGACGGCGCCGGTCAATTCGTCCGTGCTGGATAGCAGGACCGCACGCCCGAGCGCCCAGACCGCGCGTCCGTGCGAGTCCTCGCTGCCAACCTCTTCGGCCCAGACGCGGTCGTAGCTCATGAAGTTTCGGAACCGCCCACTCACTTCGTTGAAGGCATGCTGGATGAAAGCCATGTAGCGGTATGCGAGCGTGGCCAAGTCCTTGGCTGCCGTGACCTGCGATTGTCCCATCAGCGCCACCACGAGCGCGCGGGCATTGTCGTCGGTGCAATAGCCGTGGGCACGATTTGGGACCCGGAAGCGCGCGTGCTGGAGGATACCCACCTCGTCGGTCAGCAGGCGAAGGTGGTCGAATTTGAGTGGTGGCAAATCGGGTGCGGCCGCCTGGAGCGTCTTCGCCTGAAAGATGGCGCGCGGCCTGATGGCGCGCTCGCCCCGCACCTCATTGAGCACTGCCATGTACCGCTTCGCGACCTGGTCCCACACCATCTCGCGCGCGAACACATAAGCATTCTTACGCATGGCGTGACGCGCGGCCTCGTCGTCGAATAGCGCCACGATCGTTTGGGCGAGGGCACCTGCATCGCGGAACGGGACGAGCTTGCCCCGTCCTTGAGCAAGCATCTCGTCGGCATACCAGTACGGAGTCGAGACCACGGCCTTGCCCGCACCGAGCGCGTAGCTCAGCACGCCCGAGACGATCTGCTCGCGGCTGAGGTAGGGCGTGACGCAGATATCCGCGGCGCCAAGAAGCTCGTTCAGGGTCTTGGCGTCGAGGAACTGGTTATGAAAAATCACGTGATCGTCAACTCCGAGGTCGCGGGCGCGGCGCTGTAGCGCCAGTCGATAGGCTTCGCCGTCGCGGCGCACGACTTGAGGATGGGTTGCGCCTGCCACGATGAACACTGCGTCAGGATGGGCCCGCACGACCTCCGGCATTGCCTCGATCACGTATTCGATGCCCTTGCCGGGCGAGATCAGGCCGAAGGTCAGGATTGCCTTCTTCCCGAGAATGCCGAACTGATCCTTGTGATAGGACGGGTCGAGGAACGGCATGTCCGGCACGCCATGCGGGATCACCGAGATGTTCTCGTCGGGGATACCGTAGACACGGCGCAACATCCGCCGCGCCGTCTCGCTCATGACCACGACGCGATCGGACAGCTCGCCGATCGTCGTGATGATCTCCCTCTGGATTCTCGATGGCTCGTGGATCACCGTGTGGAGCGTCGTCACCACCGGCATGCGAAGTCCCTGCAAGAACTCGAGCACATAACTGCCGTCCGCCCCGCCGAAGATCCCGAATTCATGTTGAAGACAGATGATGTCGACTTGGCTCATGTTGAGGAGGTCGACCGACAATTGGTAGTCGGCAACCGCCTTCTGATTCACCTCGAAACGGACCGGCGAGGGGTAGTCATACCCCTCGGGCGTGTCGCTCACGGCTACCGCTGACCATTCCGTCTCGGGCGCTTGTCTGCTTAGGGCCTGCAGCAAATCGGCCGTGAACGTGGCTATGCCGCACCGGCGCGGCACGTAGGTGCCGATGACGGCGACCTTCCGAGGATTCGAGATGCTCCGCTCCACATCCATATCGGTGCGCTCTTATGCCCTTACCTCCTGTCTGGCCCCGACGAAAGGCAGGATTGAGCTGCTCAGCAGCATCGCGACCCCGAGCCCGCCATAAAAGACAGCTATGATGAGAAACGCGCCACTGCGTAGGATCTCCTCGGTACTGGGCGGCACATCTAACGTTACGAGACCAAGGCCGATCAAACTGATCGCGATGGCCGCACCGCAAATCACCCTCTTGATCATTCGAGCATCTCCCTTCTCTGCCTGATCGCGAGAACTCCGCGGCACGGTCCCCAGGGGATCTGGCCGCGGCGAAAAACCGAGCCGCCGTTCTTCGGTCACTGGACCGGGATCTTCTTCGGCTGTGCCTCCTTGGATTTCTTGAGAGTGAGCGTGAGGACGCCATCGTCTAGCTCGGCGCCGATGCCGTTCTGGTCGATCTCGCTCGAGAACGTGAATGCCCGGGTGAAGTGGCCCACTTGGTACTCGGAGCAGACCGGTTCCAGACCTTCGTATTTCGAGTAGTCGATCTGGCCCTCGACCCGAAGCACGTCCTTCTCGAGCGTCACGCTGACGTTCTTCCGCTCGACGCCGGGCACCTCAGCAATGGCAACGAAGTCGTCCTCCTTGCGGAAGACATTGATGGGCGGATACGCGCCGACATCACTAAGACTGCTGCTGAGCCAGTCGCTGGAGCGGAGGGCATCCAGCGCCTGCTGCAAATTGAAGAGAGTTTCGAATGGATCTGAGAACAGCATCGCCATGGATCGCCCTCCTCTGCTTACCCTTGGTATTTGGCGAAGCGGGCGAGTGACGGCTCAAAGCGCACGGATTCCCGTTCAGGCCGAGCACCTTACCGGCCGCCTGGCACTCCCCGACCTCGAGTGCCAACGCACATAGGTTGGGCTCATCTCGGGGTCAAGAGGGCCTTGCCCATTAAGGTCAACCGGCGGTGCCACCCTTGAGCAGATCCCACATCTTCGACGAGCCGTTGCGCGGGTTGCGGCTGTGCTCCCGCGTACCAACCTGAAATCTGGCCCTCGACGCGGCCGGCCTCGTCCGGCGCAGCCAATCGGTCCAGCCCGTTCGCGTCGCTGGAGGGAGGATGATGTGTCGCCTCTGAAGGAGGAACACGGCGATGGCTGATCTTCGTGGTGGAACCAGGGCGGGCCTCGTCTCCTGGGCATTTTTGGCGGGTTTATGCAGCTTGGCGCTTGTCGCCGGCCTCGGGTTCGCCGAGCCAGCGCAGGCGACGTTGCCGGAATTCGCGGGGCAGCAGGTGCCGACGCTCGCACCCTTGTTGCGCGATGTGACCCCGGCAGTCGTCAATATCGCGGTGCGCGGCAAGATCCGTGAAGAGAATCCATTATTTCAGGACCCATTCTTCCGCCAGTTCTTCAACATGCCGCGCCAGCTGGAAGAAGAGTTTCAGGCCACAGGCTCCGGTGTGATCGTGGACGCGCAGCGCGGATATGTCCTCACCAACAATCACGTGGTCGAGCACGCTTCCGACATCGAGGCGACGACCAAGGACAAACGCCGTTTCAAAGCGCGGCTCATCGGCCGGGACTCTTATACGGACGTTGCGATTCTCCAACTGCAGGGCGCGTCCGGACTCACGGCGCTGCCCTTCGGCGACAGCGATAGACTGGAAGTGGGTGACTTCGTACTCGCCATCGGTAACCCTTTCGGCCTCGGGCAGACGGTGACGTCCGGTATCATTAGCGGGCTCGGCCGCAGCGGTCTCGGAACGGGAGGCTATGAGGATTTCATCCAGACGGACGCCTCGATCAATCCGGGAAACTCCGGAGGCCCGCTTGTCGATCTGCACGGTCAGTTGATAGGGATCAACACCGCCATCGTGACTTCCGGCGGCGGAAATGTCGGAATCGGCTTTGCAGTGCCGATCAACGCGGTGCGCCGTGCCATGGATCAGATCGTCCGATATGGCGAGGTGAATCGCGGGTTTCTCGGCGTAAGCATTCAGGATCTGACACCAGCTCTCGCACAGGCGCTGCATACTTCCAGGCGGGAGGGCGTGGTCATTGCAAGCGTCCAAGCGAACTCACCCGCTGCCCGCGCCGGTCTTCGGCCGAGCGACATCATTGTTGCCGTTGACGGAGTGCCCATCAGGAGTGCCGCGGAGCTGCGCAGCAAGATTGGGGTCACCGCAGTCAACAGCGATGTCCAGCTCACCTTCGAGCGTGGAGGCGAAACGAGAACGGTCGGTGTCCGCATCGCGTCCGCCAAATCGGCGGGGGCGGGTGGTATGTAAACTCTTCTGGTTGCAGGCCCCACCGCACCGCAGCAGGAAAGATGTCGCCCGGAGGATGAGGGGTTGGCTCGCAAGGACCTTGCTCTGGCCGGCGCTGACCGACCGCGCAACTCGCGCCGGATCTTGAACATGCACCACGCTTGCCCAAATGTGTCTGCCGGAAGCTCATGTGCCAGAGGACTTCCGAAGCCCTTGTCTCCATTTGCTCTACGGAGGGTGTGGCGATGAGGAGGGTGAGCGAGGCTGGCAACGGGTTCCATTTGGCCAGCCGTGGGATTGGTGCAAGGCCATCGTGTGCGGGCATGTCGGGTGATGAAGACGCCCTCTGCCCGGCGTGCTTCAAGTGAAACCGGCGCGGCCGAAAGCATGTCGGCTCCCTTGTCGGGAGCCGTGCCGGCTTGGCCGCGAGTGTTCCCGGGCTCTGATCGGAACCAGCCATGGGACGGCAGACTAGTGTGCGCCGGGGTGCGCTCGCATTGGCCATGCCGATCGTAGCATGGGGGCTTGCCGTTGCGGCAGCCGTGCTGACCGATCAGCAAGTATCGGCCAATGCGGCTTTGGGAGACATTCCGGCGATGGCGGTTGCACCGGGATTCATTGGGCTGTGCGTGATCGGCCTGCCTAGGCCCTTCCGATCAAGTTGGCTGTGCGTCGATCCTGGTAGTGCAGATAAATCGTTCGATGCGAATGCGAGTATCAATAGCTGATCGGCGCCAATGGTCGACGACATGGTGCAAACGGACCTGGTGCAGACGATCGCGATCTGGGCAACGGAGGTCGGCATGCACGCCGCTCAGTTGCCGTCGACAGAAGCGCGTTCGGCGTTCCTTGCTGAGCACCACCGCAAGCTCGTAGTGGACGCACAAAAACAAGGAATGCAAGAGCACGATGCCATCGTTCTGGCAAGCTCCTGCGTGGACGGTGCGAAGCGAATAATGCAGGAGTTCCTGGCACGCGGCATAACGGCAAGAGGTGGACGAGCCTAGGAAGCTGATGCCCTGCAAGAAGCCGCTAGGACAGCGCCCTTTGTATCGCCGAACTTTGGGATAGACACGAAACTCGATTGGTTTCCTGGCTCGTTTGCCTGGCGGGAGATCTTCCCACCTCGGACGCCAGTCTTGAAAACGAGGTCCCTTGCACCTATCTCGCCGGCCGCCCGGGAGAGCGGGCAACTAAAGAGGACAAGGAGGTAAAAACATGTTGACCGTCAAGAAAGTGGAGTTCGAACATCCCCAAGTCTGGTTCAGCCTTGCCCTGGCGGTGATCTTGTTCTTCTCGCCGTGGATTCTCGGTTTCACCGCCGAGACGGTAGCGGCTTGGACAGCATGGGGAACCGCAATCGCGATCGTCGCTCTGTGCATCGCTGCAATCGTCGAGTTTGCGGAATGGGAAGGATGGATCGCCTTGCTGCTGGGCTTTTGGCTCGTGGTGGCACCGTGGTTCGTGGGTTTCACGAACATCATCACGGCTCGCTGGACGCATGTGGTGCTGGGCACGCTCGTCACAGCGGTTGCCGTTTGGGAAGTGTGGTCCATCCGCAAATCCGAGGCCGCGTGATTCCGGGCTGAAAAACGGATTGCTTTCAATCGGTCTGTCAACGAAGTGGCGAGGAAGAACCAGGTCCATGCAAACTCGAGATCGCAACCAGCGGCACCCGGTGGAGATCGGCAGCGCGCCGCTTCGCGGGTGAACGCCGTGAAGCGGCGTTTCCCCCTGGATCGTCGTTCGAGGTCGTGGAACCCCGGGCTCCCGAAGCTATGCCGACAACTTCCGAAGGCCGCAGCCGCGAGATTTTTCTCCGCTCCGCCCCTTCAGCCCTCTTGACGGGAAAAACGACGGTTCCTACGTGCTTTGGCGCTCTCCTCCGGAGAGTGCCAATGCATGTTGCACTGCAAATTGAACGGAGGTTTTGCATGAATTTCCGTCCATTGCACGATCGCGTCCTTTTGCGGCGCATCGAACAGGACGAGAGGACGGCCGGTGGGGTGATCATTCCCGACACGGCCAAGGAGAAGCCGATGGAGGGCGAGGTGGTCGCCGTCGGACCTGGGACCCGAGATGAACAGGGGACGCTCCATCTACTCGATGTGAAGGCTGGGGACAGGGTGCTCTTCGGCAAGTGGTCCGGCACCGAGGTCAAGATCGATGGTGAGGAACTTCTGATCATGAAGGAGTCCGACATCATGGGCATCATCGAAGGGACCGAAATCAAGCGAAAGGCCAAAGCGGCGTAAGGGAGAGACCATCATGGCTGCAAAGGAAGTTCGATTTCACGGTGACGCGCGCGAGCGGATGCTCCGCGGCGTCGATATTCTGGCCAACGCCGTCAAGGTGACGCTGGGCCCCAAGGGCCGCAACGTCGTGCTCGACAAGTCGTTCGGCGCGCCCCGGATCACC